>JAABUV010005209.1_pt1 | contig 14958 bp, 14 predicted proteins | sample 5559971 | NCBI WGS metagenome assembly JAABUV01 (sample SAMN10711881, study PRJNA513362) | rock metagenome | isolation source: Antarctica rocks | place: Antarctica: Victoria Land, Knobhead nord | collected 2015-12-19
AGTCCGCCGTCAGACCTTCAGTCATGTGAGCCGAAACCCCATGCCTGCAAGCGGAAGCGGCGCACGGTCGCCACTGGCACACACCCGCGCAAGGGGTCAGCTACTCGGCGCGAAAATCGGCGCTAACAGTTCGAGTGGGTGACCGCGCTGCGACGGAGGTCCTGGTGCGCTGAGTGTGCTTCCGCGAGGGCGTCATCGGATGCCTCCTTCAGTGCGATCAGCGCGTTGTTCACCTGCGGCAGTGCACGCAGGATCTCCTACGCCGCGCACGTCGACCGGGTGCCCGCGATCACCCTGGCCTCGCACATCGCCCTGTCCTACCTGGCCCTGCACCGCTCCCGGCTCGGTGAGCTGGTGGGGCACCTGTGCACCGTGGAGATGACCTCGTCGGCGCCGAGCAAGCTGTACAGCACGGGGCTGCGCCGACCCGTACGCCACACTCACCCAGCTGGACGACGCGCTGGTCGCGACCGCCACACCCGCGCCCTACCCCTACCCCGGGGTCGAGCCCATGAACGTCACCGGCGCCAGACTAGTCAACGCCACCGGAGCCTGCCCCGCTTCCCCGGACACCCTGATCTGGTCCTGAACATCACGTGCACGTGGCTCGAGCGACAGCGCCTGCCTGGGTGGGGTTCTCGAATTGTTGGGGCGCAACAGATCTGGTGGTACCGGGTGGACCGGAGCCGACCCAGCAGTGGGCCACGCCCGCGCGGGCGGGGATGCCTACCTCGGACGACGCATCATGTCGTTGAGTTCTGCCGTTGCTCCGATGTCGTCCCGACGTTGCGTATCGCGGCGGGCCGCGGCGGCGGGAACCAGGACCTCGACCGCGTCCGTGGTCAGCACGTCCATCGTCTGGGCGAGGAACTGATCGAGCGGCATGGCCCGCGGGTCGACCTCGTTCACCGCCATCAGGCTCGTGCGGGTGTAGGGCGGTGCAATCTCCAGGACGTCGACCGACGTGCCCTGCAGGCGGTACCGCAGCGACAGTGTGTAGGAGTGGAGCGCGGCCTTCGTGGCCGAGTACATCGTCGACGAGGCGAGGGGGGCGTACCCGAGCATCGACGAGACGTTGATGATCGTCGCGCTCGGCTGAGCGCGGAGGTGGTCGATGACGGCCGAGACCATGCGCACCGGGCCGAGCAGGTTCGTGGCCACGACCGCCATGAGGACGCCGTCGTCGATCGGACGGGTGGGGTCGTCGGCGACCATGACGCCGGCGTTGTTGATCAGGACGTCGAGCCCTGGATGCTCGCTCAGCACGCGCGGCACGGCCTGACGGATCTGCTCCGGTTCGGCGACGTCCAACAGGAGCGCACCCATGCCCGGTTTGGCGGCGATCACGTCCGCGAGGGCGGGCTCCCTGCGCCCGGCGATGATCACCTGGTTCCCACGCCGGTGCAGCTCCTCGGCGAGCCCGCGCCCTATGCCGCTCCCGCCACCGGTGACCAGGACGGTGCGTCCGGTGAGCCTCATGCTCCGGTGCCCGCGAGGTGCGCGGCGTGCTGACGTCGTGCGTAGGCCTCGAAGTTGGTCGGGGGTCGGTTGAGCAACCAGGTCAGCACGTTCGGGTTCCCGACGAAGTCGTGGGCGCTGTAGTGCGTGCTGATGGCGCGCAGGACCCGGGCCTGGTGGGTGAACCGTGCCGGGTCCGCCCCACCCACCCAGGCCCTCAGGTAGGTGTCGGCGTCGATCTCCCGGACCTCGATGCGCCGCCCCAGCACCCGGGAGAGGATCCCACCGAGCTCGTGAGCGGTGTGACGCCCCGGGCCCACCAGCTCGTACGTCGCGCCCACGTGACGTGCGGGATCACTCAGCACGGTGCAGGCGACGTCGGTGACGTCGTCGAGGTCCACCATCGACTGGCGCCGGTCGAGCGACCAGGAGAGCTCGAAGACGCCGCGCTCGAAGACGGGCACCAGCTTGAGGGGCAGCATGTAGTTCGCGGGTTGCAGGATCGTGAACTCGAGGCCAGAGCCGACAAGGTGCTCCTCGATGTCCCGCTTGATCTCGTGCTGCACCAGACCGGTCGCGATGGCGTGGAGCACGGAGCTGAGCACGACGTGCGCCACGCCCTCACGGCGTGCCGCGTCCACGAGCCCGAACCCCATCTCCCGCTCGCACGGGTGCAGGGTCGGACCCACGTGGTAGACCGCCCGGACACCGCTGACCGCGCGACTGAGCACGGCGGGATCGCTGAGGTCCCCCACGAGCACGTCGTCCACGCCGAGCCGGTGAAGCGCGCGGGCCGAGGCCTCGGTCCGAACGCAGGCGCGCACCTGATGGCCTGCGGCCAGCAGCTTGGGAACCAGTCGTCGGCCCTGGTTGCCGTGGGCGGCGGTCACGAGGATCACGGTGTCGTCCGTCGCCCCGGTCAGCTCGTCAGGCCCAGCCGCGCGGTCCACTCGACCAGGGTGTCGACGTAGGTCTGCGGCTGGTACATGTGCATCGCGTGGGGCATGTCGGGGAAGGACAGGTAGGTGAAGTCCTGCCCGGCCTCGGCGATGATATCGCCCGCACGGCGAGCCTGGACGTCGGAGAGGGCCCCGGTCAGGCTGTCGGAGGGCTCGTCGACGGCGCGGTAGTGGTGGGTCAGGAGCACGGGCACCGTCACCGATGCGAGCATCCTGGCGTGGTCGCAGGAGGCGGTGGCGTAGCCCGAGGCGAAGGCCTTGCCCCACTCCGGGTCGTACTCCTTGAAGTTCTGCGGTACCCCGTCGGGCTCGGGCGCTCCCTCGATGGGTGGGAACATCCGACCGATCCCCATGAGGGTGACCAACGGGAGCTCGCGGGGCAGGGCTCGCTGCGCACCGTCCCAGTCCCCAAGTGACCACTGGTCACCCAGGTAGGTGTTCCACAGGCTGAACAGCGCACCGATGCTCTGCCGGATGGAGTGGCCGACCGCGGGGTTGAGCTCGGAGGCGAACAGCGGCGGGTCCTCGTAGAGGGCGGCCCGCAACTGGCCCGGCTTGGCGTAGGCGGATAGCCAGGCGGCGACGGTGCCGCCAGAGGACAGCCCGGACACGATGGTCGGGCGCCCGATGACCAGGTCGATGAAGCGGACCAGGTCGCCGCCGAACAGGTCGAGGGTGTAGCGGCCGGGCGTCCAGGTGGATCGGCCCTGACCGCGCAGGTCCACGGCGTACACCTGGAAACGGTCCGAGAGCAGCGTCATCGCTTGCTCGTAGCCCCACCACGACTCGCTCTGTGCGGGGATGAGCAGGAGGGAGGGCAGGCTCGGGTCACCCGTGACGGCGTAGTTGATCCGCACCTCGCCCACGTCGACCTGCTGCTCGTCGAGCATGTGCGGCACGAAGATGTCCGGGTGGTCGTGGTCCTCGAGCTGAGCCATGGTGGCCCTTCCGGTCGGTGGTGATCGGGGGTCAGGCCGGTTCGACGCGAACCGGTAGGGATCAGGAAGTCGTCGGCGCAGGGGTCGCGGTCCGAGCGTGGCGCCGAGCTGAGATCGGTTCCGATGATGGTCGTCATGAGAGCGCTCCGTTTCCGGCTGGGACGGTGGGGAGGTGATCGCGCTGCGACGCGCCCCGTACGCGGTCGAGAACAGCACCGATCTCCAGAGCCCCCGGGGCAGTGACATCTCCGTGCCAGGCGACGTACTGGTCGGGACGGACCAGCAGCACGTCGGTGCCGTAGTGCTCGCGCAGGCCGTCGTCGCCGAGGTCGGCCACGGTCAGCGGGACTCCCCGGGCCCGCGCGGCGTCGACCACCGGGGTCGCCACGCTCGGGTCGCGCGTGAGCACGAGCAGGGTGAACCCGTCACCGAGCGCGTCGTAGATCGACCGGCCCGGTCCGAGCCAGACGTGGGGCAGGCGGGCACCGACGAGGCCGGACTGGCCGGCGGCGGGGGCCATCACCGGCGAGTCGTCGTGGCGGATGTCCAGGACGAGCTCCAGGGCGTGGAACTCGGCGTGCTTGGTCTGCTGGATGCGGTCATGGGCCGCCCGCCGCGCCCCACCGCCCGCGGCGTCATCATCGTTCAGGTTCGGTGCGGTCAGCTCCGTGGAGAGCACCGAGTTGTTCTGCGCTGCCTCGGCGATGACCCGCTCCTGCACGGGGCGCCGTTCGAGCTCGTAGCTGTCGAGGAGGTCTGCGCCGCCCCATCCCTGCAGGACCGCGGCGAGCTTCCACCCCAGGTCGACCGCGTCCCCGATGCCGGTGTTGAGGCCGTGTCCGCCGAAGGGTGGGTTGAGGTGGGCGGCGTCGCCGGCGAGGAAGACCCTGCCGTCGCGCAGGTGGTCGACGCACTGCATGTGCGCTGTCCACGGGTCGGTGGACAGGACCGTGGCGTCGACGTGGGCGCCGACGGCGGCGTCGATGAGCTCGGACCCGTGTGTGGCCCCGTGCTCGGCGTCGACCCCGAAGGCGACGATCCACCAGGTGCCGTCCTGGTCGAGCGGACCCAGCAGCGCCGGCGCCCGGTCGTTCACGACCCAGTACTGCACGGCCCGACCGTGAGCGACGTGAGCAGCCAGGGTCGGTGCGGTGAACACCATTCCGTAGTTCGGGCGCAGCGCCTGCTCCCCGACGTAGCGGGCTCCGATCTGGTCTCGCACCGTGCTCCGCGGCCCGTCGCACCCGATCAAGTAGTTGGCGCTGACCACTGTCCGGTGTCCGGAGCTCTCGTTGATCTCGGCGCGCACCGACGTGCTGTCCTGGGTGAGCCGATCGACTCGAGCTCCCCTGACAAGCGAGCAGCTCGGCAGCTCGTCGACCACCTCGCGGAGCAGGTCCTCGAGCACGAACTGTGGGACCTGCTGGCCGAGCTCGGGGAACCGGTCCCCCTCCGCGGCGAGGCCGAGCACCCCGTCGAACCGGGACAGCTCGTGCCCGGTGAGCGAGGTGCAGAACACGATCGACTGCGACCACGACACCGGTAGCGGGGCCTGCTGGCGCAGCCGGTCCGCGATGCCCCAGCGCCGCAGGTGCTCCATGGTGCGGACGTTAAGGGTCTTGCAGCGGGGCCGGGCCCGGCTGACCTGGTCGCGGGGCTCGACGACGGTGCAGTCGACACCGCGGCGGCCGAGCTCGACGGCCGCGGCCAGGCCCACCGGCCCCCCACCGGCGATCAGGACGCTCGTCCGGGTGGGCAGGGCGGTCACACTGGCGTCCGTCCACCCGGGCGGGTGCGGGACCCGACGGGGCCGTCGAGCGCGGCGAAGAGCAGACCGCCGATCATGGCGAGGTTCTTCTGGAACTGGACCCGCTGCATGGTACGTGCGGGTTGCTCGTCAATCGACCAGAAGGCGTGTCCCGCTACGGTGGTGGGCACCAAGGAGCCAACCAGCACCAGCGCGGCGACACGGGGACAGACCCCGACGGCGAGTAGGGACCCGGCGACGAACTGCACCGCAGCGTTGCCGCGTACCAGCATCTCGTCGTCGCCGGGCAGCGGGGCGACGCGGCGCATCGCCGCTAGTGTCGGCCCCGCCATGCCCACCCGGGCACCGGGCGACCGCAGCGCGTCGAGCCCGAGCACCGCGTAGGTCGATCCGGTGAGTGCGCGGGCAACGCCGCGCACAGCGCTGGGTGAGCCGCCCATCACCTCACCACCGTCGTCTGCTCGACCGCGGCCAAGCACCCTGGCGTGCCGCGGCGGCGCCGGGGCGTGGTGGAACCCGATTGCGGTGTCATGGTTGGCTCCTTCTCATCATGTCCTGGGGAGGGTGCTCGGCTCACCGGCGCAGAATGGTCAGTGCGGCGTCGGTGATGGATCCGGTGTCGATGTGGTGCAGCCGGTAGGCGTGGGTGAGGTCGGAGGATTGGCCGAACTCGGTGACCCCGAGGCAGTGGATGCGGTCGCCTCGGGCGCCGGCCAGGAACGACAGGGTGTGTGGGTGCCCGTCGAGGACGGTGACCAGCGGGGCGGGGTGCTCGGCGGGGAACAGCTCGTCGAGGATGGTTCCCCCTACCCCGGGGGTGCGCCGCCCCCGCTGCTGGAAGGAGCGGAACACCAGGTCGGGGCTGGTCAGGCAGATCACCCCGGCGGTGACACCGTCGCCGCCGAGCGCGGCTGCCGCGGCGATCACCTCGGGCATGATCGCGCCCACCCCGACCAGGGTGACGTCGTCGGCCGCGGCGGGATGGGTCGAGATCCGGTAGCCGCCGGCGACGGCTTGGCGGCGTCGACGCTCGCGCAACGCCGGGTCGTCGGGCACCGCGGCCAGCGCCGGGTCGAGCGGGCGGGTCGACAGGCGGAAGTAGGCCGACGTACCCCCCTCGACGCCGACCTGGGACATGGCGTGGAGCAGGCACCACTCGAGATCGGGGGCAAAGGCCGGCTCCCACGCCACGCACCCGGGCTGCTCCAACCCGATCGAGGGGGTGGTGATGGACTGGTGGGCGCCCCCTTCCGGGGCCAGGGTCACCCCCGAGGGCGTGCCGACGAGGATCGATTGCCCGCCGGCGTAGATGCCGTAGGACCAGGGTTCCAGCGCCCGCGCCACGAACGGGTCGTACATCGTGGCGATGGGGATCAGTCGTTGCCCCCACCGTGACCAGGTGGCACCGAGCTCCCCAAGAAGGGACACCAGGTTGACCTCGGCGATGCCGAGCTCGATGTGCTGACCTCCGGTGACCTCCGACCAGCGCAGCACCCGGTCGGTGTCGTCGGCGAACCAGTCGCGGCGGTCCTGCACCGACCACACCCCGGCCTTGTTGACCACCCTCCGAGGTTGGTCGACGACGCGACGTCAGGGCTGGTGGTCACCACCCGTGCGGCGGCGTCGGGTGCGTCACGGTGTAAGTCGGCCAGGAACCGGCCCAGAGTCGCCTGCGTGGAGATGGGCTTTCGGTGTGGGTGCCCGAGCGACATCGGCACGGTGAGCTTGGTCGCCGGTGCCACCGGTTCGCGGCGCAGCACACGGCCTCGGCGGGCGCAGAGCTCGTGGGCCGCGGTGCCGGGGTCGAAGCGCCGCCACGGCTCCGCCGGATCCATCCCCGACGCGGCAGCGAGCTCGGCCACCTGCGCCCCGGTGAGCAGCGCCGAGTGGTTGTTGGGGTGGCCCTCGGTCGGCAGGCCCCGGCCCTTGACGGTGTAGGCGAACACCACCGTGGGGCGGGTCGTGCTGACGGCGTCGAAGGTGTCGACCAGCAGGCCCAGGTCGTGACCCCCGAGGTCGCGGACCGCGGCGGCCAGCTCGGTGTCGGGGATGCCGGCGAGCAGGGCGCGCAGCCGGTCCCCGGCCCCGTCGGTGAGAATGCGGTCCGCGACCTGGACGGGCTCGACGCGCAGCATCCGCTGGTATTCCTCGTTGGGCATTGCCTCCAGTCGTTCCCGCAGCTCGGCACCACCGTCGCGGGCGAAGAGCTCGCTGATCGTCCGGCCCCACTTCAGGGTCAGCACCTCCCACCCGGCCGCGGCGAACATCCCCTGCAGCCGCTTGATCTGGATGTCGGGCACGACCCGGTCCAGCGACTGGCGGTTGAGGTCGACCACCCACAGCAGCTCACCGATCTTCGCGACGGCAGGGTCGGCCACCGCCTCCCAGATCGCGCCCTCGTCGAGCTCGGCGTCGCCGAGCAGGCTGACGAACCGGCCTGCGGGCGGGGAGTCGGCGAAGTGGGACGCGACGTAGCGGTGCGACATCGCCGCCCACAGCGCGGCGGTGGCGCCGATACCGACCGAGCCGGTGGAGAAGTCGACGGTGTCGGGGTCCTTCAGCCGCGACGGGTAGGACTGCAGACCTCCCAAGGCGCGCAACGTCGGCAGGTAGCTCTCGTCGAGGTCGCCGAGCAGGTAGTTGATCGCATGTAGCACCGGGGAGGCATGAGGCTTGACCGACACCCGGTCGAGGTTGGTCAACTCGGCAAACCACAACGCGACCATGACGTCGACCATTGACGCACTCGACGCCTGGTGACCCCCCACCTTGATCCCGGTCTCGTTGGGGCGGCCGGCGTTCGCTGCGTCGACGATCGCAGCCGAGAGCCACAGCACCCGCTGGGCAATCTCACGGAGGACGGCCTCGTCGTAGGCAACGGCCTCGGTGTCGGCGCTCGGGTCCGCTGTCGCGGTCATACTGAGATCCTTCCTTCGAGACGGGGCTGGGTGGGCGCCTCGGCCGTCAGACGACCGGCGCGGGCTCGCGGCCCTGGACACTCTCCTCGTAGACGGTGCGCAACTGCATTGCGAGTGCCCGCGCAGCGGCAGGCTCGCACCCGTCGGCGACGAGCTTGAGCAGTGCGCCGCTGCGCTGCTCCGGCGGCACATCGGCACCGCGGGCGCAGACAAGGGTGTGGAAGTGGGGGTGGTTCGCCCCGAACGAGAGCAAGTACACCGCCGGGGCGCTAGTGACCCGGTCCATGGTCGTCACCACATCGTGGTCGTAGCGACCGAATCCGGTCACCTCGGCATCGGTGACCCCGGTCAGCTTCTCGGCGTGACGGCGCGCGCGAACGAAGAACCAACCGGGGACCTCATAACCCGGCGCAACCTGCGCGGCCCAGTACTCCTTCCGAAACACCCGCGCCGGCGGGTCGACATCCTCCATCGAGCAGCTCAGGCACTCAGGATCGGACACGTCATCTCCAAGAAAGTGGGTCGGAAGGGCCCCCGCCGGGCTGTGTTGCGCTGCCGAGGGAGGAGAACCCCTGCGTGCCCGGTGATGCTCCTGGCGCCGCCATCGGAACCCTCCTGCGTGCAGTTAGCAGACCCCGACCTGGGCCGCGGTGAAAGTGGTGGTCAGCTCGCCGATGACCTGGGCGTGGGTGACAAGCCGGTCCCCGGGGCGCAGCAGCACCTTGGGGTCACGGGCCCAGCCGATGCCGGCGGGGGTTCCGGTGAAGATGAGGTCCCCGGGCAGCAGCGTCACCACCGCGGACAGCGACGCGATCAGCTCGGGCACGGTGAAGACGAAGTCGTCGGTACGGCCCTGCTGCATCTGCTGGCCGTTGAGGACGCACCCGAGCTCGACCGCGTCGCGGTCGGGGAGCTCGTCCGGGGTGACCAAGACAGGACCGATCGGTGAGAAGCCGGGGTAGGACTTGCCCAGCGAGAACTGCGGTGACGGACCGCGGAACTGCACACGGCGCTCCGAAAGGTCCTGCCCGACGGTCACCCCCGCCACGTGGGACCACCCGTCGGCCCGGTCGACCCGGTGCGCCCGCCGTCCGATGACCACGACCAGCTCGGCTTCGAAGTCGACCGATTCGGACGGCAGCTCGACTACTGCGTTCGGCCCTACGATGGAGGAGACGAACTTCGCGAACACCACTGGGTCGCCCTCAGGCAGCGTCATGCCCGACTCGGCGGCGTGGTCCCGGTAGTTCAGCCCGATCGCGAACACCTGACGCGGACGCGGGACAGGAGCCCCCAGCTGCGTCTCGTCGAGGTCGTGGGCGTCCGACCCAGCGATGACCGACGCGTTGGCGTCGACCCACCGGCTGAACTCGTCCCACCGGTCGTACACCACCTGCGGGTCAGCGAGAAACACGCCCGCGCTGACGGTCTCGACGTCTGCCACACCCCCCTCGACGACCAGCGACAGCCGGCCCCCGACGTTCGCCAGCTTCATCCGCGTCTCCTTGATCTCGGGCGATGTAAGTAAAAATAAATGATAACAGTACTCGCTGTCGTTGACATCTCTTGCGCAGGGAGCCCTGCAGCAGGGCGAGGGCCAGGGTGGTGGCGCCGCCGGTCGGTTACGGCTCGCGTGAGTGAGCTCGCGCTGACCAGTAGTCCCACGCTCGCCGCGCCTGGGTCGAGGTGGCCCGGTCCGCCGCAGCTGCCTCGGCGCGGGTCAGAGTCACTGGATCCGCGTCCAGTCCGAGGGCGGCGAGAAGCGCACGGGCGTTGTACTCGGTGTAGACGGCGCGGTGCACGGCCTGCTCGAGGGTGGCGCCCACGACTGTCGCGCCGTGGCCGCGCATCAGAACCACGCTGCTGTCAGCCAGAGTGTCGGCCAGGGCGTCACCGAGCGCGTTGGTCCCGATCACGAGGTCACTGTCCGAGCCAGCGACGTCTCGGATCTCGAAGACGGGCGCTCCATCGGCGAGGAAACCGGCCATGTGTGTGACGGGGACGAGGCGACGGCACGAGATGGTGAAGGGGAGGACCCCGGGTGAGTGGTGGTGGACGACCGCACCGACATCGGGGCGCACCCGGTAGATCGCCGCGTGGATGAACCGTTCGAGGTACGCCGGACGAGGATCATCGGTGGTCGCGTCGAGGCGCATGAGCTGGATATCATCGGCGGTGACGCTCGCCGGGGCCAGGTTGCGCGAGATGAGAAAACCGTCACCACCTGGGGACCGGACGCTGGGGTGACCGAAGGCATCGACGATGCCCTGGTCGTGCAGGATCCGGTTGGCCGTGGCTACCTGTGCAGCCAGTTCCATCGCCTCCGCCTCCGCCTCTGCCTGGTGCTGGTGGTCAGAAGACGGCGAGCGGGTTCACCGGCACACCGGTAGCCTCGAGGATGGGCATCGGTCCGATAGTGAGCATGAACTCCCACCGCCCGAGCTGGGCGCACACCTGCGCGAGCTGCTCGACGGCTGCGTTGTCGATCAGCGGGAGCCCGAGCCGAGCAAGAGCGACGTAGTGCAGCGGGATCAGGTCCTCCGGGTCACCGGGCGGCCGGTCCCCGATGTCACCGAGGTAGAGCGCGACCTCCCGGTCGGCCAGCCACCGCACGGCGTCCACGGTCACTCCCGGCAGGGGCTCGTGTAGGCACTCGTGCACCGTCCAGCCGCCACGAACGACGACCGCGTCGCCGGACTGCACAGTGACCCCGGCCCGCTGCTCGGCCGCCTCGAGGTCGGCCGGGCCGACCGGGTGGGCCTGGTCGAGCCGTCCCCCCGGGACGAGGTCGAGCAGCACGCCACGAGTGCAGATGCCGGGGACAAACGCCGACGTTGTGCTGCGCAGCGCCCGCCCGTCGCGCACCGCCTCCTCCACCGGGATACCGGGATAGATCTTGCCGTCGACAGGTACGTGGACCGGCGCGTCGATGTGGGTGATGGTGATGTTGTGGCAGTTCAGCAAAAGCACATCCACGTATGCCGGTGGCGTCGGGTTGTAGTTGAGCATCTGCAACACCGGCGTCGGCATCATCGTCATCCCGCCGGCGGCCGGCCCACCGCCGGCGAGCAGGACCGGCTGGATAGGGTGGGCCAGCGACACGGCGCGGCCGGTCTGAACCGTCCGAGCGCCTCGGGCTCGCGCCTCGTCGGTGATGTGGTTGAGCGTTCCCAGCTCGTCGTCCTCGCCCCACCGGCCCCAGTTCGTGGGCAGGTCCGTGCTGGTGGTCATCGGGTCTCCTCGGAGCAGGCCAGGACACCAGCGGGGCGCGGGATGTCGCTCGGGGTGACCGGGTGTGACTCCCGCAGCCAGCCGAAGGCCTTGTTATACAACCCTTCCACCGCCTCCGGCTGGTCGTCGCCGAAGAGGTCGTCCCGTGCCTGCTTGCCGGTCAGGTGGAGGTGGTAGCCGAGGTAGCGGTACGGCGCCCGGAACCTGCCGAGAACTTTCTGGTCGATGACCGGGAACAGGCCGACGACGACCGGGACGACCGTGTCCCGCTCATAGATGCAGTCCATCTGGCTGAGCTTCCACACCCCAGCACGCCGCTCGGCGCGGTAGAGCAGCCGGACGTCGTTGACGACGTGTCCCTCGATCCCGTCGAAGTCCTGGATGATCGAGATCTGCGCGGGCGCCTCGGCGACGGCACGGTCACCGTCGAGGTGCACGACCGGCGGGCCCATACGGTGCACCGGACGCAGCCCGCTGGCATACACCTCGCGGGACCGGGCGGCGAACTCAGCGCCGGTACCGACGAACCACGCGATGCGCACCAGCGAGTCGGGGTGGAAGGTTGACTCCTCCTGTTCGAACCAGCCGCGGTCGCGGCCCTGGCGCTCCAGGAGGATCAGCTGGGCAACCGCGTTCGCGTCATGGGGTCGCACCGGGAGCTGGTCGACGACGGTCCCGACGTCCGGCGTCACGGGTGTTCCGACGGCGGTGGTCATGCTGCTTGCGTGCCGAGGCGCCGTGCCTCGACCGAGGGGAAGAGACGGGCGGCGTTGCCGTGCAGGATCGCGGCGACGTCGTCATCCTCGAAGCCCTCCCACGCGGCGATGCTTGCGATGGCCGGGCGCATCGTCGGCACCGGCATGAACGGGATGTCGAAGCCGACGAGCAGCCGCGAGGGTGGGACGATCTCGCTCAGCGCGCTCAGGTGCACCCGACTCGTCGCAGCGGTCAGGTCGTAGTGGAACCACCCGGCGCCCTCGAGGATCTCGTCAGGGGTCAGCTTGCCCCGGCCGGGACCCGCGCCGGTGAGCGGCTCCAGGGTCATCAACCGACTGATGAGGAAAGGTAGAGTCCCGCCGCCGTGCGAAGCGATGAAGTTCATCTTGGGGAAGCGACGCACTGCGTCGCTGAAGATCATGTTCGTGATCATCCGTGTCGTGTCGAAGGGGAACTCGAGCATCGACTGGTTGATCCCCAGCGAGACCGCCTTCGAGGCCGTGGCCTGGACGGGATGCACGAAGACGGTGGCCGCTCGCCGGTCCAGCTCTTCGAAGAGCGGGTCGTACGCGGAGTCCCCGAGGTAGACGTTGTCCACGCTGGTCGGCAGGCTCACCGCGTCCATGCCCAGCGTGTCGAGGGCGTACCGCAGCTCGTCCAGGGCGCCGTCCATCGTTGTCAGCGGCAGCACGGCCAGGGCGCCGAAGCGGTCCGGGTGCTGCTCGCGAATCTCGGTGAGGTACTCGTTGACCGTCCGCGCTCGAGCGCAGTTGGTCGCGTCGTCCCCGTGGATCGCCGCCTCCGGCATCGACAGGATGCACGAGCTGATCCCGACCTCGTCCTGGATGTCGAGTGCACGCTCGACCGACCACGGCGGAACTACCGCCACGGGAAGGTTGGTGCCGGCCTCGAGGCCGTTGCCCAGGTCGAGGGTCGCGTGCGAGTGCACGTCGAGAACGGGCCCTGTGGGGACGTCAGGTGTCGAGCTCATGAGCGGGGTCCTCTCAGACGTGGGCGGGGGTCGCCGGCTCGGGCAGGTGCCACCCGTGGCCGGCGAGGGTGTCGGCGAGCTCGTCGACGAGTGCCGGCAGGTCGTCGTTGGCCGCGACCGCGCCGAAGACGTAGTGGTCCGGGCGGATGAGCATCGCCTTGTTCCCGGTGCCGCGGAACCACAGGTCATAGTCGCCGTCGAGGTCGATGTAGTAGTCGTCCCCAGCGCCCCGCGCGATGTGGACGAACTGCACGCCGAGGTGCTCCAGGACCTCGAGCTGGCGCTCGTTGAAGATCTCCGTCGGCACGCGCAGCCGGGAGACGACCGTCCATGCCCCGGGGTGGAAGTCGTCGAGCCGTTCCACCCGCCCGTGCAGGGCGCCACGGCCCTGTGGTGACGGGCGGGAGTCGGTTCGACCGATCCGTTGCTCACCCCGGGTGACGCCAGGGCCGAGCGGGGGGAAGCTCGGGGGCACCGGCAGCCGTCCGGCGCGTAGCGCGGCGTCGCGCTCGCGCGCCTGCTCGTGGTCACGCATGAGGCACATGTCGGCCACGGCAACAGACATCTCGATGACCGTCTCGACGTGCGGGCGCCGCTCGGACTCGTAGGTGTCGAGCAGTGCGTCGTCGGCCCGGCCGGCGAGCACCTCAGGGAGCTTCCAGGCCAGGTTGAGCGCGTCGCGCACCCCGGAACACATACCCTGTCCCATGAAGGGGGGCATGGTGTGCGCGGCATCCCCGACGAGCAGCACCCGCCCGTCGCGCCAGCGCTCCGCCACCCGGCTCTCGAAGGAGTACACGCCGTGCCGGGCGATGCGGCCCTCGGAGGGCGTGAGGTTCCAGCGGCGCAGCAACTGCCAGGCGGTCTCTTCGCGCTCGAGCCACTCGCGGGTCTCACCTTCCATCGCGCCGAACTCGAAGCGGCTGTGGCGCGGGCCGGACCAACGCCCGGCGAGCAGCGGCCGGTCGGGGTCGAGCACCTGGTAGACCTCGGGCAGCTCGGGCATGTCGTGGTCGGAGTCGTGGTGCTCGAAGTCGATGACGAGCTCGTCCATCGCCCGGAAGCCGAGGTCGAGCCGCTCGATGCCAACGGTCCTGCGCACGAAGCTGTGCGCCCCGTCGGCCCCGATGAGGTACTTGGCGTCGATGACTCGTTCGTCGGTCGCGTCGAGGACCTTGTCGCCGAGGCTGGGCACGACGGTCAGCCGTACATCGTTCGCGTGCTGCTCGAGCCGGACGACCTCCATGCCCAGGTTGAGGTTGACCCCTAGTTCGAGGGCCCTGCGCTCAAAGATCGATTCCGTCTCCGGCTGGTAGGACAGGTAGCTCTCCCGCCACGACGTCCCGCCCTCACCGAGCCTGATGGTCGCAAGCAGGTCCATCTGCGCGTCGACGAGGCTCCACATGAGCATCGGTCGCGAGACCAACTCAATCTGTGCGGCGATCCCGAGCCCCTGGAAGGTGCGCATCGTCTCGCCGTCGAAGTGGCCCGCGCGGGAGAGCCCATAGCGAGTGGGCCAGCGCTCGACGACGGTCACCGTCAACCCGCGCTGGGCGAGCAGGGCCGCGGTGACCATTCCGACCGGGCCCCAGCCCACGACGGCGACGTCGCAGGTCGTATGAGGAGCGAGGTCACGCGCAGGCTCGGGGGCGGTCGGCAGCGTCCGATCGCCCATCGTGGGTGCGGGCATGTCGCCTCTCTCCCGGTCGCGGTCCGTCTGCATCCGGGATGTCCCGGGCTGTGTCGTCGCACCACTGTCGGCGGCTCGGCCACACCGTAGACCGTAATACCTGATAACAGCAACAGCACCCCCGAAAATCGTTTCTACGGCGAGATCAAGATGCTGTCCTTCGGTGGAGTTTCGCACTTTCTGGCCTTTCGTTGAGCCGTTGAGGTTGCTCGGCTAACTCATTCGAAGAGCGACCCAAGGTTGTCGCTCGACACGCCGCTCAATTGATCACAACGCCCTTCCTCATGC
>JAABUV010005211.1_pt1 | contig 14956 bp, 1 predicted proteins | sample 5559971 | NCBI WGS metagenome assembly JAABUV01 (sample SAMN10711881, study PRJNA513362) | rock metagenome | isolation source: Antarctica rocks | place: Antarctica: Victoria Land, Knobhead nord | collected 2015-12-19
AATAAAAGAAATAAATATTAGAAAATATATAAAAGGGGGGAGACTCTTAGGCGTATTAATTTTATTAGTCCTAAAACTAAGGATCTCTACTATTACTAACTACTCCTCTATTATATTAAGGGGGCTACGTTATTTAATAACCTCCGGATAGTAGACGGCTAGCTAATAGGATAGAAGGAGGCCTACGTAGAGCTTAGATTAACTAAAAATAATAGATATACTAATAAGATCCTTAATAAGGGAAAGGATTTTTAGGGAGGTTATAAGCTATATAGTCTTTTTATATTAATATTAGTTAAACTCTAACCTACTAACACCCTTATATTATAGAATAAGTATAAGGAGTATATCTTAAATAACTACTTATACCTCCTATAACGAGATTTTTTAACGCTTTAGATACTAGATAATTACTATAAGTAATAGTTATTTATAAAATAATACGCCCTTTACCTAATCAACAGCTAATTAGAATATTAATTAACCCTTAAATATACTAAGGATCTAACCTAATATAGCCTACCTATTCTAACTATCCCATTTAATAGTTTTAATAATATTTTAAATAGACTTTTACGGGAAGAAATATCTTACTAAATTACCCCTAACGAGGCTAAGTTCTTATAAAACAGGCTAAATACTAACTAACGCCACGCTACTAATTAGATTATCGCCGCTATTAACGCTAATACTAATAATAAATTCAGTGCTCTAGGTATACTATTCTTCCTTAATAGTACTAGGGGGACTAGTAAGATAATAGTTTAAAATACTATTATAGAAAGGCTACTATAAGGCCTATACCCGCTAGCTCTATAGCGGCGTGTTAGGTAATAAAAGACGTAGAGTCACGTTATAGGATTTAATAACAGGTATAGGTCTACTAATAGATTAGGTGGTAGGCCTACTATAATAGTAGAACTAATCTCTAAGGAATTTAGAAGAAGAACGGGGGATAGCTAGGTAGATATATATCTACTAAGTATAAGCGTAGTCTAGGCCTCCCGTTACTAGGATATTACCCCGTATTTCTAAGGAAGGTTACCTGAAGCAGGTTATAAGGTAGTATATAAGGCGTATATATACTTAAGCCTAATAAGTACCTCCCCTCCTAGGCCCTAGTCCCTAGGGCTAATAAGATTACTTAGAATATTTATTAAAAAACCTTAAAACTATATAAGAAAAATAAGGGAAAAGAGTTATTTAATATACTACCGCTAATAAAGCGTTAATATTAACTGGGCCGGACGCGCGTACTAAAACCTTTTATAAGGTAGTAATAACGTTATTTAGTAGTTAGTAATAAAGTATATTAATAAATAATCTAGATAGTATATATATACTTCTAAACTATTTATATCTTTTAATTATACTAAGATAATATATAATATAATTTAGAATTATTCTAAATACCTTTAATACGTAGTTAGATACTTAGCTTATTAACTTTAAGTATTAAGGTATATAATATTTTTATATAATTAATATTACTATATACTAATAGGGAATAACTTATTAGGTATAAGTATTAGTAATATATATTAGTAATAATATAGAAATAAGAAGGTAATATTAATTAGTAGGCGCGTATACTTTATTATTAATAATAGACTAAATATCTATAGATATAAGATATAATAAGTAACGTATTACTCTAATATATTAGTTATAAAATTAGATAGAACCTTTATCATTATTATTATAATTTAAATAGCTTTAAAAGAAACTATGTTAAGATAGCGCCGTAGGATATTAATAAAGTTCTTATCCTAATATTTCAAACTTCTTATAACTCCCTTAGCCTCTCTTATAAGTACTTACTTTAACTTAATAATATTATAAAATATATTTATTAATATATATAGTATTCTTATTATATATAATATATAATATTTCTCTTATAAGTACTTATAACGTCTTATTAATATCGCGTTATATTTATTAATATATTAATATTATATATAAATATTAACTTATTTTAAGTATATTTATTTATATATACTATATAACGGCTTACTAACTTATATAGTATATCTCTTCCCTATAAGACTTATTTTATAAAGGGTTTAGATAATTATAAATAAGGTAATACTCCCCCTTATTATTAGTATACTAACGGTTATTATAATATTAATTATTATATAAAGGTAAGTATATTAACCCTTCGGCTCTATAATAGTATAAGTACTTATTATAATAGATTCTAGCTCCCTTTTAAAGGAAGGTAAGGAAATCTATACGCGCCGTTACTAGGACTAACTAGGTAGATATATATTTAGTAAGGAGAAAGAAACTTAGTAAGAAGATAACCTAATAGTAGAAAGCCTACGGGTAGATAGTTATAATAGTTAGGTTAGCGCCTAATATTATTATTAATTTATAAGCTTTAATTAATATACTAGATATATAGAATAATAAGTTAAAGAGTTAGGTAGAACTCCTTTAAACTAAACTTAATAGTATTTAGTAGTATAAGGATACGCTAGATAATCTTAACCTTATAAAGCCTTTAAACTTTAAAGGGTTTAATAATTAAAGGTTAGTTCGCGGTTATACTTTAGCGTAGATAAATTATTTATATATCTTATTTACTTAAGTTGTTTATTAGGTATAAGATACCTATGCTTATTTTTTATTAATATATCCCTAGTATCCTTATTAAATTATACTAAGATTAAAAGTATTCTTTTAATATAATATATTATTAATAGCTTAACTCCTTAGATAATATTAATAAAGAATATTTTTAAATTATATTACTATACTTATAAGTATATTTATATATAGGAGATTAATTATTATATAATATATATAAAGATAATAGTCTTAACTTATATTATAACTTATTACGTCGTTACTACTTATTTAATATAGGAATATATTTAATATTTTATTTACGCTTTAATTATACTAATATATTATAGGCTCTTATTAACTTATAAGACCTATTAAGGTCCTTATCTAGTACTTATTAGTTATATTTACTACCCTAACTAGTCTACTTAACTTTATACTAGATACCTTATTTATTATTAACCTTACTAATAATTTCTTCTACCTCCTATTATTCTTTATTATTAATAAGTTTAGGTACTTATATAAAGATATCCGCCGTAGGAGAGTAGTCTCTTTAATAGTAAGGTTTAATTAGTAATATATATAACGTGTTATAGATCCTATATAATAGTAGTAATAGTAGATAATACGCCTATAAACTAATCTTATTAATAACCCGGAATAGTCTTATATACTTATAGGCTAACTTATTACTTAGGCGTTATTACTTTAAGTTCTTTATAACTAATATTACTAAATCGCTAACGTTATATATCTATAGCTTATAATTCTAATTATAATACTTTACTTAAAACGCTTAGGCAGCCTAAAGGTATTTTATAACTTTATCCCTTACTACCTATAATATTCTAACTCTATTATTTATAACAGGTATTCTCCCTTCTAGGGAGTTATCCTTAAGTTCCTAATAAACTTCTAGGTAATAATTATATATAAGAAAAAACGGTATTATTCTAATAGAGGAATAAATACTATTTATATATATAAATTTAGTTATAGGTAGTTATCTAGCCTAATTAGTTTACTTATTATTAGTAAATATATATAAGTAGTATTCTAATACCTAATTCTAACACTTAATCTACCTATTAATTTATAGGTAAAAGGCTATACTTAGGCGGCATTTTATCTTAGAGTAAAAATAGACCGCTAACTAAAAGGTACTTATAAAGATAGAACCCCTATTACTTATAATACTATTAGGTATATTATAGCGGTAAATAATTTTATTATAGAATATATCCGCTAGCTTAGCGGCGTCGATTATTATTATAATAGGGATATACTTAACTATTTTTATAAAATAATTAATAATTATAAGGATAGAATTATAGATAATTCCCTTAGCCTTACTTAGGGGTAACCCCGTAATAAAGTCTATAGATATTTCTTTTTATAGTTAAGTAGTAATAGGCAATAAACTTAATTCGCCGTAGATATAATAGCGCGGTAACTTAGTTCTTTAATAGATATTATAAGTTTAATAATACTTAGTAACCTATTTTATACTACTATTCTAGTAGTATTTATATATAAGAAGATTATACGTCTTCTTAGCGCTAAAATATCCTAATAAGGGATTATTATAATAGCGACTAATAAGTTTACTACGTAGGGCTTTATCCCTTAGAATATAGGGATGACCTTTAAAGGTTAATAGCCCGTTAAAGTCTAAACTCTAGGCCTTAGAATATCTACGGCGATATTATTTAGTAGGCGCTTCTAAAAAGGACTTTACCTAATTATTATACTTTTATAAGTTATAAATTAAGGCCTTTATAAGCCTTTAAGTATCTTTATAAGCTAAGTCTAGAATATTTATAATATCCCTTCTAGGGATAATAACCTAAATATCTATAATTCTAAACGTAGACGCTATAACCGCGATAATTACTTAAGTTGCTTTAGAACTATTATTCTTTTATAAGGTAAGCTTATTCTATAGTATTAATAAGAGCTTTATATTTAGGGGTAATTTTCCCTTATAATTAGGTCGGCGAGACGGTATATTAGTAGGATTTAACTTTCCTAGGTAATAGAATATTTTAAAGTTATAGGTAGCGAGCTTAAGCGCCTATTTAGCTTACTTAGAGTTTAATTCCTTTTACTTTCTAAAGCCTTTTAGGTTATTATAATTAATTTATATCTTAACTATAAAAGTACTTCCTTCTAAGTAGTATTACTACTATTTTATAACCGCTATAATAGCGAGTAGCTCCTAATTATAGGTTTTATAATTTTATTCTAGGTTAGTTATCTTCTAAGACTAGAATATAACAGGTTACTAATTACTATCCTTATCCTATTAGGATAGGATAGTACTTATAGTAAAATTTAAGGTATCTGTTTCTATCTTTAAGGCCTTTATAGGGTCGTAGTAGTATAGAAATAGCGCTAATATAAAGGTATCCCGTAGTAATTAGAATACTCTATTAGTAGTAATAGTCTAATTTAAAGGACCTATTTTTTTACTATCCTTACTACCCTCAAGTAGGCTAGTAATTAGCTTAGCTATATAAGAGTAGCTATAAATAAACTAATAATAGAAATTTATAAAGCCTAAAAAGACTTATATATCCTAATAGGTTTTAGGCTTAAGCTAGTCTCTAATTATTATTATACGCTCTAGATCTATCTTAATACTATTAGTTAAGATAATAAACCCTAAAAATTTAACTCTTTTAATACTAAATTAGTACTTTTTTAAATTAGTATATAGGGAAAACTAATATAACTATTCTAATACTTACTAAATATATCGCTAATAATCCGCTAGGTTAGAGTTATAGATAAGGATATTATTTAGGTATACTATATAGGTTATATTAACTAAACCTACTAAGGCTCTATTAATATAGGCTTAAAATATAGCTAGTATATTAGCGAGCTTAAAAGGTATAACTAAATATTTAAAGTAGTTATAGCGAGTTTAGAAAGTAGTTTTCTATTTATTACCTTCCTTAATATAAATCTAATAATAGGTATCCTTTAAGTCTAATTTTATAAAAACCTTAGAACTATATAAGCGGTCTAATATCTTAGTAATAAGAGGTAATAGGTATCTATTCTTTAGAGTTATAGTATTTAACCCCTTATAGTCTATATATAGACGTAGCCTACTATCCTTCTTTAGTATAAAGAGAATAGGTACTCCGGCTGATAAGATAGAGCGGCGAATAATCCCCTTTTAAAGTGAATCCTTAAGGTAGCGCCGTAGCTCCGTTAGCTTAATTTAAGATAAATTATAAAGCGGCTTATAAGGTAGTTCTTTACCTTCTATAAGATTTATAGCGTGGTTACCTTCCTTAAAAATAGGTAAGGTACCCGCCTTCTTACTAGAAAAGATATTAGTAAAGGCCTCTAATTCCTTAGAAACTTAAGGGGCTTCCTATTTACTAGACGCTATACCGGCGTATATAATAGTAAATATATTTAACTCTTTCCTAATATTTTAGGCGAACGCTTAGGGCATATTAACTTATAATATACTAGAATTAACTTTAAAGCGCTAGTAATCCGCCTCCGGATCTAATAGTATACGCTATTTATTTTATCCCAGTATATCTAAAATAATATTAGGGCCCTTTTAATCTACTATATAGAAAAGAGTAGTATACTCCTTTTTATAACCCTAGCTATCTATTAACTAGTAATATAACTAGTAGGCTTTATAGATATATATACTACTTCTACTAAGTACTTATACCTATAATAAGACGGCTTTATAAGGCTTTAGATCCTATTAGATTATAAACTTTTATAAAATTAAATTTAGGTATAACCTAGAATCTAAAAGTACTATAACTTAATATTAATTACCTTATAGCTCTACCTAACCCTTTATAAAGATTAATAATATTACCTCTATTAGTCGGTCTTCTTACCCCTCTTCTAAAGTAGTTAAGGAGCTAGTTCTTTTTTTACTAATACTATACTAATACTAAAATAAGAGTAAGACTTATTAAGATTAGTATAATTTAGTTAGATATAGCCTTCTTTATTATAATAAAAATAAATTATAAAATTTATCTTAATATTAGGCCTAGCCTTCCTTTTTAAGGTATTATCCTTAAAGCGCGACTACTTACCGCTACTACTATTAGAACCTTTAGGCTTTATAATATAGTCTTCTAAGGACTTATTACTACCTTTTAATTTCGGCTAAGACCTACCCTAAGTTTTTCCTTAAGAATCTAAGCCGCTTACGTAGTACTTATATTCTAAAGTATTCTCTAGTATAATAGCCTAAGCGAATATCTCCTTATACTACTTAATAATATTACTAGTACTAAGAATTTTATTCTTTAGCTTACTACGGAGCTTTATAAGGAAAATATAAGCCTTATACTCCTTATTAAAAGGTAGTAATACTACAGATCTTATTCTAACGTTATTAAATACTATAATTATATTAATAAGAACTACTAGCTCTAGCAGCACTAGTTCTTAATAGCCTTCCGCTCCCTACCTTCTTATCCCCGCTATTAGATAAACGGCTACTACGGCTACTAATCTATTAGCTACTGAAATAATAAGGTATTAGATATTAAGGCCCTCGTTACCTTAAGAAATACTACACCTAAGTATATTTACCTAGTCCCTTACCGTTACCTTTACCGCTTCTTCTCTAAAGTAAAAGGCAACATCTACTACTTACTTCTACCTTACCGGTAGCATATAATCGATAAGCTAGCTCCCGATCTAGTACTCCTTAATCGAGTAATCTATTAATTATATAAGATTAATTTATTCCTTAAGAGCGGTAGCCCTACTACTAATAAGCTTATAATAAAGTCTTAGAGAATACTTAAATTCTTTACTATATATTACCTACGGCTAGAAGACTTACCTCCTAACCCTAAAGACGATAATACCCTAGAATTATCTACTACGTCTACTACCTTATAGCGTACTAGGTAAGTATTATTACCTACTACTATAGTATACTTCCCGCCTAAGTAGGTAGTTAATAAATATAGATTTAATATTAATATATAAGTCTAGCGTATTAAGCTTAAGAGGGTAAATATTATCCTAGTAAGCTTTAAACCTACCCTAATACCCCTACTATCTAAGATACTAATACTAGTACTAAGTATAGCTACCGCTACCTTCTTAGAGGCCTAGCGAACTAAAATAGCTAGTATTATTACCTAAGCTATATATATATTTAATTAAATATAACTAGGTAATCTGTAGCCTACTATAGTAGGTCCTTAATAAAGACCTTATTTATCTACTTCTACCTTTAGGCCTCGTAATATAGAATACTTTAATCCTGACCTATAAGTAATACCTATTAAAGTAAAAGATAATTATAATATCTATTATAATATCTTTAGATTTACTAACTACCTCTAAGTTAAGGTAGCTAATATAGATCCTACTATCTTAAGGTAGAATATAGATTCCTATTTACTTAGGACTACTGACGAGTAGTATACTAACTAGCTTAATAAACTCAGCCACTCTAGCTTACGTAATAATCCCGATAGTATTAATTAATAGTATAAGAGTCTTAAAGCTAGATTCTACGACTCGTTAAGTAAGTTACTAGCTTTACTTAAATCTATCCGCTATATAATTAAAGACGTAAGAAATTATTATAATCCGGCTAGCTATATTAATATAATTATTCTTAATAGTAAAAACACTAGCTTTACCTCTATAGAAGAGGCATAGGTTAGGTTAGCGTATAAATATATAAATAGAGAATTATAATAGACTTTACCTTATCTAACTAAGAAGTCTACTATTAGTAGCCTTCTTATAAAGCTTTATTATAAGAAAGACATCTAGTTTAATATATATAAGAAGCCTTCCGTAGATATAATAAGGTCCTTATTATAAGTAAAATAGCTATAAGTTAGTAAATAAGGTTAGTAGAATTCTAATTTTAATCGTCCTCCTTTTAATTTAAATCTATATTAGCGGAATAGCTAGTACGGTAATAATTTTAGACCTTATAATAACCTATTAAATCCTTATAGAAATAGGCTATTTAGTAATCCTTTCTATAACTTATAGAATTATAATAATAATATTTAATAGTAGCTATGAAACGTCTAAGTAAGGATTTTACCTAAAGGTTACTAATAGTTATAAATTACTAGCGGAAACGTAAACGTAATAGCTAGGATATAATAGAATAACGTTAATAATAAGAATCCCTACTATAAACTACCCTTTTAGAATAAGCCTTTCTAAGTAAATACTCTACGTCCTTATAATAACCGGGCCTACTAAGTAAGCGTTAAAGACGAAGAGGAGGATAATAATAATAATAAGGTCCTTAATAATTAAGTATAATACGATGCTTATAAGGAGGGGTACTATTAAGGTATTAACTAGTCTTAGGTAGATTAATAGGTAGACTAAGACTAATCTCTACTAGAGCCTTTAGGCTCTACTACTATTAATAAATTAGGTATTAATAATATAGTAGAGAACTACTTTATATATCTAAAATTACCTAAACTAATATACTATTTATATACCTTTATATTTAAATTAAATAATGCCTTATATAGATATATCTATTCCGGCTATATCTTATTAAAGCCGAAGCCTTCTATAATATCTACCTCCTTAGGTAAATTAAGTAAACCGTCGGTTAAATCCTCTATCATTCGCTCTAATTCTAATAATATTACCGTTAAAGGATATAGCTTTTAAGGGTATTATTATATTATAGTACCTATTACGTTCTCCTCTAGCGGCGTTAAATATTATATTTATACTAATACTAGTACTTAAGTAAGTCTAATTAATTAGGGCTTCTTACTTACTAGGTTTCTATAAGCCTTAATAGAAAAGATGCCTATACCTATAATAGTAAGGGGTATTAGCGATAAGAAACACGACGCTAGTAAATTTACTAAGATCCCTATATTCTTTAAAAGCCTTAATAGGAAGATTACTTTAATAGAATATAAGTTTTATATTATAGATAACTTATTAGCTAAAGTACTTATTACTATAAATATCTTAAAGCCTAAGTAAATAGTTATTAACTTTAGGGATAACTTAATAAAAATCAGATCCTATTAAAATATAAGGATACCTATTATAGTTATTAATCGGGGGCTATATATTACTACCTCTATTTTTACTAAAGCATAAATAATAATACTACCTTATAGTAACTTCGTTATACTAATAGCGGGTTCCTAATATTAATTATTAAACTTACCTTAAGACCGTGACTTTATATTTAAGCCTAATACTTTAAACGAGCTATTACTATATACGTATATTATTAACGCGATAATATCTTATATTCTCATTTATAATAATACTAATAACCCTATTATACTTACACGTAACTAGGTCCTTAGTAGAGTTACTAAATACGAGTTAACTAGTTATTTTCCCGTTAACCCTAATAATAAGGCCCTCGCAAGTAAACCTCCTACTAAGATAACTAGATAGGTAAGGTTTAGTATACGTAGTTTATTAGCTACTACAGCAGCCTTTATAGCTATAATAAGCTCTCCTACGTCGGGGTAAGTAAATAAGGCCCTTAATATATTACCCCTAGTTAAAGTATATCATCTAACTAGAGTTATAATTCATAGTACTATACCCTAGGTAGCTACCTCGATTACGGTAGTAGTTAATAAATTCCCTAACTTATAGAAAGACACCGGTAATATTATTAGTATTCCTAAGTTATAGTATATAGAGATCCCCTTACTTAAAAATTAGGAAGATTTATATAAACCTAGTTAAGTACACGTATACCCTCTTAGTTAACGAGATAAGGAGGTAATTAATAAGGAATTCAATAAACTATATTCTTAAGAAAGACTTAAATAGATAAATACGTCTACTCTATTCTCCTTCCCCTACTTTGTCGTTTAGAAAAATACGCCTAACGGCTTAAAAGGCTAAGTAGTTATTAATATTAGGGTATTAAATAAGATTATAATACCTAATACCTACCCCGTTCCTCTCTAATTAGAAATACTTACCTTACTATAGAATACTCTATATATCTTAATAGTTAATATAGTAAGCTTCTTCTACTAATAGTAGGTTAAGTAAGATTATAGGTATTATCTTATAATAGCCTCTTATAGAGGCTAGGAAATATTTAATATACCTATAATAGGTTTTAGGAACTCTCCAGTATATATCTAACGAATAATTAATACTATACTCCGGGAATTTCATTACTTTTACCGTATATATATAGATAATATAGTAATTTTCTCTACCTCATTAGATAAATATCTTAAGTACCTCTATAAAGTCTTTAGTAAACTAAATAAATATAATATATATCTATCTCCTAAAAAGTCGTTCCTCGGGTACTTATCTATCTATTTACTTAGATAAAGGGTAGATATACTTAGGCTATTAATAGCGGCTAAGAAACTTATAGTAATTACTATACTTATATTCCTAGATACCCTAGGTTAGCTTAAGAAATACCTTGGTATAATAGGCTATAATAGGTAGTATATAGTATTCTACGCTACTATTATAAAGCCTTTACTACGGCGTAAGACTTTACTTATAAAGTTAATTAGTATTAGTGGTAATATACGTAAGAAAATAGCCGGTAGGTTAAGGGTCTTAGTACCTACTCCTAAAGAATTAAATACTTTTTACTATCTATAAAAGCTTTTTACCTCCCTAAGTATCCTTTACTACTTTAATAAGTGGCGTTAATTATTTATTAATCTAGATATAAGTAAGAAATTTAGTTTTAGAGCTATTATCTACTATACTATTAAGGACGCTTATAAATAAGGCCCTTCTTCTATAACTATAATAGCAGGGTTACCTAAGTTCCCTAAGTAAAAATCTTAGTAACCTATTTTATTTCTTAGCCGTTTATTTACTAACGCTGAGACTAGGTATTAGCCTATAGAACTTAAAGTCGCAGGGTTAGTATAGGTTATTAAGAAAGTCCGTTATATAATTAAGGCTACGTGAAAGCCTACTATAATAGTCTATATAGATTACTTAGCTATAGTTTTAATAGTAAGGTAAATAAGTCTAAATATAGTATTAACTAAGAAACTTAATCTCTACCTTATTAGAGTATTAGAATATCTTTAATAATTTCGCCTAGACGTTTATTATAAACTAGGCAAAGTAAATATAGTACCTAATACCTTATTAAGACTAGTAAGTCGTAAGTATCATTTATAATAAGATATAGAAGGCGAATTAGATGCCTTATCTATAAAATACTTCCCTATTAACCTAATAGAAATAAGTAATACCTTTTAAGATTAGCTTATTACCAGTTATTAAGATAAACCTCGATAGGTAAGAATAATTAAAATAGTTAAGTAGAATAAGGACCTTTATAATAACGCCGTAACCCTAGCGTATAAGCTTATTAGTTAGGTATTATATTTTAAGGACGATAAACGAGGGCTATATCTATATATCCCTTCTATTATAGAAGTAGAAGTATTCAAGCTAGTATATAATAAATTAGGACACCCGGGCTACGCCCGTATATATAAAAGGCTTACCGAAGGCCTATATATCTATAACCTATCTAAGAAGCTATATAAATTCATTAGATATTACCCGTAATACTAACTTAACTAAATACTATAATATAAGCTATATAGATTATTATAGCCTATCTTAACACCTACTTAGCCGTTCTATATAATTACTATTAACTTTATCCTAGTACTTCCCTTAACTATAGAAGGCCTTAATAGTATCTTAACGGTTATATATAAATTTTCTAAAGTAATTACCCTTATTCTAGGTAAAACGACCTAGATAGTAAAGCATTAGGTAGTAAAGTTACTTAATAGATTAACTAATATTAACTAGGGGTTACCTTAGGTAATAATCTTAGATCGAGATCGTAAATTTATTATATAGCTTTAGTAAAGTATCTTCTATTATTTAAATATTAATTTACTTTACTTAGCTACCTAGTACCCCTAGATAGATAGTTAATTAGAATAATCTAACTAAACTACTAAGATAGCCCTTCGGTACTATATTACTACTATTAAACACAATTCTTTATAGCTATCTATTCTTCTACGGATAATAGCTACTCTTAATAATTCTACTAAGTACACGTCTACGAATAGAACTCCTACTAAAGTACTCTATAGATTTTAAACTAGGGAGGCTTTAGATCTACTAAAGCCTAATATAGAGGTTATAACTACCTTACTAATAAGGGCCTTCTTACCTCTTATAAAAGCACCGCCGCCTACTATAAAAGTACCCCGAGTATATATCTAAGCACCTGTCGCTATAATAGAATATCGACCTTCTTATATTAATATAAAAGACGCTATTACGTTTACCTCGCTCTAGATAAAAGACTACTATAACTCTAAATATATAGTAAGGTTTTTTAATATTAGTAACCTTATAAACCTACGCTTATATAAAGGCTACTAAGTACTAAGTATTACCTTAAAGAAGCTTAGTCTATAATTCATTAGTCTATTTAAGGTCCTTAAACGTATTAGATATCTTACTTATTAGCTAGAGCTACTAGACGTTATACGTATCTATAATATAATATTAATAGTATATCTCAAGTCTACTACTAATCTAGTAGATAACTTATATTAATACTACCACCTACCCGCGCCTCCTATTATTATTAATAGAGACGTTAAATATGAAATTAAGAGGCTCTTATAAAAGCGCCGTATTCGCTAGGGTTATAGGTAGTCTACTTAATACCTCGCTAGATAGCTAGGATATAGGCTAGAGGATAACTAATAAATACTAGATTACCGGCTATCTAATACTCTAGACCTAATCTATAAGTATAAGGAAGTAAATAGTCCTATAGTAGGGGCTAAGAAATAAGTCAGTGATAATAGTAGTATATAAATAAAAGTTCGTGCCTTAATTTCTTGCCTTATAAGGTTATAGGTTTTTACTTTAAGCGCCGGTCTATTAAAAGTCTTCTAATTAATATATTACATTAGGTAATATCTTCTATACCTAATATATATTACTATTAGGACGATAGCTTTATTTATTATAGGTATTTGCTATAGCATTTACTTATTATCGCTATTATTAATAGCGTTATTTGCGGAAGGCTTCCGCACTCTACGCACTTAGGCAGGTTTCCTACTACATAGAGAATCATCTCCTTTCTACATTATAAATTAGTTATAATACCTCTTAAAGAATTTAAATATAATATTAGCTAAACTATAGCTCCTAAAATAGGTATACTATTAAGCTTTAGGGTCCCCTTTTAAGGAGTCTATATAATAGGCTATATAGGACTTATCTGTAGTAAAATACTCCGGACTTATAATAAATTTAACGTCGACTTTACAGAACTAATATAAGTACTCCCCTTTAAAGGATCCTTTATAGGGTCTTATCCTTTTAAGGCGAAGTATATATATATAAGTATATTAAGACGGCGCTAAAATAGTAGTATTCTAAACTTCTAGGTTAATACTAATCTAAGGATTATAAAGTACTTTATTACGGGCTAGTAATATAGCTAATCTGTTTTATTATTTAAGATAATAATTTTTATTCTAGGCCTCCTCTAATAGCTGTTCTAGCTTATCTAGAGTAGAAGGAGTAAAGAGTCCTCCTTCTATTAAGGCGCTATAACGGCGTTCTAGTAATATTTTACGTAGTAATAGTTCTACTTAGTTATTACTTTCAGCCTATTAATTATTATAGGGTAAACCTGATATAACGACGACTCTAGGCCTTTTCCTTTAAAAAGGGAGAGAGATTAGAACTATAAGGCCTATACCCGCTAGCTTTATAGCGGCGTGTTAGGTAATAAAAGACGTAGAGTTATATTATAGGGTTTAATAATAGGTATAGGTCTACTAATAGATTAGGTAATAGGCCTACTATAATAGTAGAACTAATCTCTAAGGAATTTAGAAGAAGAACGGGGGATAGCTAGGTAGATATATATCTACTAAGTATAGGCGTAGTCTAAGCCTCCTATTACTAGGACGTTACCCCGCATTTCTAAGGAAGGTTACCCGAAGCAGGTTATAAGGTAGTATATAAGGCGCATATATACTTAAGCCTAATAGCTACGTTCCTAGTAAAAGGTTACTCTAGTAGTAGCGTCTTCTAATATTATATTAACGCTACTATAGGGAGGTTAGACTACTTACTTATAGTTTAAGATACCTCTAGACTCTAATACTACCTCCTTATATAGGATTAAGAAGGGGACTAATCTCGCTAAGCTAATTAAGCGAGCTTATATTATCTTTTAAGATAAGTCTCTTATATAAAGTTAATACGATATAGAAGCTATTAGTTATAGCCTTTAAGATATCTATAATAACGACTAGGCTTATTTTAGGGGTAAGGTAGTCTACTTTTATAGGGACTTCTAATAAATACTCCTAGTTATTCTAGGAGGATCTAG
>JAABUV010005212.1_pt1 | contig 14954 bp, 20 predicted proteins | sample 5559971 | NCBI WGS metagenome assembly JAABUV01 (sample SAMN10711881, study PRJNA513362) | rock metagenome | isolation source: Antarctica rocks | place: Antarctica: Victoria Land, Knobhead nord | collected 2015-12-19
GTCAGGAGCGTGGGTGCGCGAGGCAGCAGGCGGCACTGGTGCCCTGCTTGAGCTGAGGCAACGCCCAGGAACAGGAGACCAGGCACTGCGCTGCTTGTGCCCCCAGGCGCTGTCTCGACAAGGCAGCCGTGAACAAGCGCGGCGGCGGCCCCCTCGTCGGCGGCGCCCGCGGTCCGCGCGCCGGCCTCAGGGGCGCGCCTCGGGCTTGCGGCCGTTGTAGGCCGCGCACGAGCGCGCCAGCGCCTGCTTCACCGAGCGCTCCACGGCCAGCGGCGGCGAGTCCCAGGGCAGCCGCTGCACCGCCGAGTCGGCGGCCTGCCGCCGCGCAGCGACGCCAGCCCCCGTCACGGCCGGGCGGCATGTCTCATGGATTACGAGGGAGTCAGCATCAAAAGCTAAGACGAGTGGCACTTTGAGAGTGAGTCGAAGGGGTCACCCGGCCTTAGGGCGTGCCACATGGCAGGTGCAATCATATGAGCCCGGCATGCACGCAGATGCAAACACAAGAGGGTTGGATTCGGGCTGCCGGCGCGCGCCGGGCCGCACGCGGCGCCGCACCTTGTGCAGGTCCTCCAGCAGGCTGCCGCTGTTGGTCCACAGCGCGCGTGTGGTCAGCCGGATGCGCGCCTTCAGCCGCGGCGCCAGGCGCACTAACGCCTCCGCGTCCGGCTCCTCCTGCATACGTTAGAGTAGGGTTGGATGGCAGAGCCTGTCAAGGGCCAGGCCGCGCCAACATCCAAGCTGCTGCACCCCACGCCCTGCTAGCGGCAGGTCTGCGGCACGCTCTTACAGCCTTGCGGCCCTGGGTCGCGCTCGCACGCCCTGCGTGCAGCTGCGGGCGGCCTCCCCCAGGGACCGCACTGGCCATCAGAGGGATGCATTGCGCGCATCTGAGAGCTCAGGCAGCCGTCATGCACGCCGCAGTGACCAGATTGACCCGCCACCGACTGGCGAGCAGAGGGTCCTGGCCCTGCCCTCAAGCGAAGCGCGGCCCCCGCGACGCCACGTGCGCCCTCCCCCTCCTCGGCGGCGCGGCGCAATGCGGCGGCGCCGGCGCGCACCTCGCCCGCGCCGTCGGCCTCCGGCGTTGGCCGCGGCGGCGGCGGCCGCGCAACCTCCACCGCCGCCACCACAATGCCCTCCGTGGCCAGCTGCGTGCGCTCCTCCAGCGCCATCTCATCCGCGGTGCCCGTGCCCTGCGCCCGCGACGCGGTGTGTTGCGCGCACTGGCAGGGCCAGCGCAGCCGTGCGCGGGTCGCAGCTGTGCGCGACTTGCCAGCAGCGAAGCTAGATATAGGCAGCTGTAATCACCCCCCGCCGCTGAGCAGCCCAGCCGGTCTGCTCTGGCTCTGAGCGCTAGCGAGGCCGGCCATGGCCCACATGGCACGCACCATGCATTTCGCTGAACGACACTGCAATCCCACTTGACGAGCACACAGTAAGCAGGGCCCTGCCAGAGCCATGTGCAGCTGAGCGCGGGCGCGCGCGTTGTTGCCATCGTTGTAGAACAGCTGCAGCTTGGCCTCGCCCAGGAGCTGCATGCTGCCGGATGACACCGCGCCGCGGCTGCGCTGCTCGGCCACGCCCAGCATCTGCCCGTTTCGGATCACGCTCGTGCGGTGCACGCCCGCCTGCGCGCCCACAGTAAGACTTAAATGAGACATAGACTGCGTTTGCGGCTGCCGGCCGACAGGGCGCGCGGCATGCTGGTGTGTGCAGCTGCGCAGCTCAGCCGCGGCCGCGACGGTCCCGACGCTGCATGTGTGACCCAGGTGCCGCGTCCGCATGCGTGCCGCAGCCCCGTGCAAATCCTGGCTGACACCATGCTTTATGCATCATTTTGCACGCTTCGACCTTCAAGTTTCTGAGACCATGCGCACAGCAACACAGGGCGCTGCAGCTCATGGCGCATCGGGGCCATGGGGCCGATAGCAAGGCGCGGGCACGCACCTCGCGCGCCAGCTGCGCGTGCGCGCACAGGAACGCGTACTCGCCGTGCACCGGCAGGAAGTGCTGCGGCTTGGCCAGGCGCAGCACCTCCTCCAGCTCGTCCCTGCGGCGCGCGACTGTAATGCTTACGATGCGCTGCAATCAAACGCACACGCTAGAGTCACACCTCCATGCCAAGTGTGTGTCCACCTACACACGCCCTGCCGCGCGGTGACAACAGGCAGCACCAGCGTGGCCCCATCTGCCCTGCTGCGCAGTCATGACAAGCAGCACCGTTGTGGCCCCATTCAAGCACTCCCACCTGTGTGTTAGCACAAGCTAAATGTTTGCAGCTGAGGTGCTGGGGTGATGATCACACAACAGCGAACAGGCAACATGAGGTGACCGGGGGCGCCCGCGGCGCGCCTGTACGCGTGCCCGGACGTGTGCAGATTCTCGCCGCGGCCCATCGCAATCTCGGGCCCGAGCGCGCTCAGGTCGTTCATCATCGCCATCACGCGGGTCTCGTTGCCCGGGATGACCTGCACGCGCGGGCCTGAGGTGACTGAGGGCGCCCAGCCCTGAAAGTGACCCTACCCCTGCACCACGGCCGTCGTACGTGAATCGCGGCACGCCAGGCAGGCCCAGGACTGGGACTTCCAAAGGAGTGACGCCGAGGGACTGTCCGGCATGTCGGCCACAGGCTGCCTGCGCGGCGCCGGGCCGCGCGGGGGCCGCCGGGCGTCGCGGAGGGGCGCGCCGCAGCGGCGCATGGGCGCGCGCGTGCCACGGAAGGGCGGGCCTTGGCGGAGCGGAGCGTGGTGCCGCCGGGACTCGGCACCAGGATGGGCAGGGCGCAGGGTATGGGCCGGGGGCGGTGCAGGTGGGGCGAGGAGCGCGCCTTGGCGGAGTAGAGCACCAGGTCGCTGGGGCTCAGCTTCAGGATGGGTGACTCCCCGCGCGCCGCCAGGCTTAGCGCGGCGCGCGGCTCGGCCTGCGCAAGTGGCACGCCCGACAAGCCTGGTTAGCGACATTTGTCACATTGAGGATCCTGGGCGCTGTGCAGCGCGGAGGCTTGACACCAGCCTCTGAACCTGTCCACTCTCCTGCAGCACTCTTTGAACATCCTGTGCTGCCACCTGATCACTGCCCGCACAAAAAGCACACATTTAGATGACCGCACTTTCTTGCTTGTCGGTCCGCCAAAGCATCTTGACCTGATCCCTGCACCTCCGTGGCTGAGCGGCGGGCGCGCGCCTGCGAGCCGGTGGTCACGATGAGCAGCTCGCTCGGGTCCATGCCGCCAATATCAGACGTTGGCACGAGCTCGCGCGGGTCGAATGGCGCGCGGCCCTCGCGGTGCGCAGCCTCCAGGTACGTCGTCAGGCTCATGCCGATGAAGCACAGCTTGCGCCCGGACGCGTCCGCCGCGGCCTTCACGCCCGCCAGCCTGCGCGCGCGCGCGGGCTATGGTCATACAGGGGGACCGTGTTGGGGCCTGCACTGTTCGAGCGGAGCTTCTTCGGGACATGGTACCCTCGCATTTAGCCAATACCTGCAGCCGCCAGCGCGCGCGCGGCGCGCACTCGCATGACGCGCTCCGCATCCAAGGCCGTGCCGCCGCGCAGCTTGCTTGGGGCTTGCATGTGCACGGCCGGGGCGCGTCGGCGGTCCGCCGCGCGCTGCGACGGCGAGGCCCGGGGCAGGGCGGGGCGGGGTAGGGGCCGCGCCTGTGCACGTTGGACGCAAACTGCGTGGTGACGACGCGCCCCTTGCCCTGGTGGCGCATGACGCGCTCCATGATGGACTTGCGCACGACCGCCTCGCTGGTGGTGCGGCCGGGCGAGAGCACATTGGTGGAGTCGCTCATTAGCAGCGCCACGCCCTCCTTGCCTGGCGGGGGCGCGTGGTCAGGGTTAGGGTTAGTCGCATGGAGTCGCTCATCAGCAGCGCCTTGCAGTCCTTGCCTAGCAGGGGCGCGCGGCAACGTCACGGCCAGGGCCTGGCGGGGGCTGCATCAGAGCAGCGGGGTAATAGGTCTCCTGCTGTAGCTGTCGGACAGCTGTGCCGGCGCTATGTAGCAGCAGCGCAACGCTGCGCCTGCGCGCTGGGCAGCCGCGGCCGCCGCGGACAGGCTGCAGCACACAACGACCGCACTCGCCGGCGCTGGAGACGGTGCACCGTCGGAGCCGCGTGCGCTGCACAGCAGGGAGCTGCGCACCGACGTCCTCGAACAGGGTGCGGTCAAAGGTCTCGCCGTCCACGGGGTTCTCGTCAATCTTCCAGTCGCCGGTGTGCACGATGTTGCCGGCCGCGCTCCGCAGGATCATGCCGCAACAGTCTGGGATGGAGTGCGTCACACGCATCGGCTCGCACCTGCGCCGCGGCCGCACGGGGTCAGCCAGCGCGCCGTCCCCGAGTGCCTTGGCGTCCTGACCCGGAGGGACATGCCAGCCTCACAGAGAGGAAGACAATTTTGCATGCTGCTGAAAAGCAGCATGCATGCCAGGCATATTTACCACAGAGTCCCGCGCACCCGCCTTGCTGGCCCACGAAACTCTCGCAGCAGCTCAAGGGCGGTCTTTGCCGCGACGCACGGCGGTGCACACAACAACCAGGGCGGCCTCGCGGGGGAGGGCGGGGCCGCACTCGAATGGCCCCAGCTGGAAGCGCTGCCGCATCTGGAACACCTTGAAGCGGTCGGGGTTCCACAGGTTGAACTCCAGCATGCGCCGCTTGATGAGCTGCATGGAGAAGCCGCCTGCGTAGATGGGCGTGTTGGGGTCCAGCGCGGGCACCACCTGCGCGCGCGCGGCGGGCCCGCCCGTTCTTGACATAAGGGCCCTGCATGCACGGCGTGCACGGCCGGCTGCACGCACGCCGCCACGGCCACGACAACAGCCGGCGTGCGCCCCGTCCCTCCACACGCTGTGGCGCGGCGGCAGCGCCAGCTGGTGTCAGGGCACCCTCGACCCCCGGGCACCGAGCAGCGCCGCACCCAGGGCATGGCGCCGATGTGGTCCTCATGCCCGTGCGTGATGACCACGGCCTCGATCTTGTCGCGCCACTTGGCCAGGAAGCTCGTGTCCGGCAGGATCTTCTGCATGCCCAGGTCCGTGAAGCTGCGCGCGGCCCAACGCTTAGCGCGGGCGCCGGGTCACTGCAGGCAAAGGTGCAGCATTAGTTTGCAGGTCGCGAGCTGCGCGCACTCTGGGAACATGAGACCGGCGTCGATGAGGATGTAGCGGTCCCCCACGCCGACCAGCATGCAGTTCATGCCAATCTCGCCCAGGCCCCCGATCGGCAGCACGCGCAGCGGCGGCCCGTCCACGCCCGGCGGCCCCGGGAACGGCCGGTTCTGCGTGTGCGCCAGCGCCGAGCCCAGGTGCTCGGTGCCGTTGCTCTTTATCATGGGCTTCCTCCCTGGAGCGACACAGCGCCTGTTGGGGCCGGTTGCACATTGGCGCTACATTGCAGGGCAGAAGCGTCACTGAAACACTGCCTGGGAAACCGAGCATTAAGCACGACACTGTCGACTGCCAGGCGCGCACCCCTCGCCATGCATACGGTGAGAATGCGCGCCGCCCTGCGCTGCCGGCGGGGCAGCTCAGCCGCGCTCGCTGCCTGCCAGCGGCCCAGCGTGCGCTGCAAGTGACTAGCGCCGGAGCACGAGCACTCGTAGCCGCCGCGCTGCCACAGCCCTGTGGCGCCGCGCTCGGCCGCCATCTCAACTGCCCCCGCTCGCCCGACAGCTGTGCTGACAGTGCTTTCGCAATCCACAGTCAGAGCTAGCGGCGCAGAGGGTGGAGAGGAAAAGAAAGTTGTACAGTTGCGTCCTTGGCTTCAGAGCTCTGCTCAAGCTTGCTGATCAGTGCAAGCGTTCAGGCTATTGGCAAATCAACAAGGCCAGGCTCGGTTGTTCATCTGTTCGTTCATTCATTCTATTCATTTATCTACAGACTCTAGAGTGGTGTGGCGCAGGGAGATCACTCACAGTGTGGCAGCAGACGGGTCAGCGATGGCTGTTGAGCGTGGCGCGGGCCAGGAGCTGTGGGGCATGCTGCAGGCCAGGCTGGACTGCGCGCCGCTGCTGCGCAGGGGCCGGCGGCACTCTGCGCGGCTGCAGCGCAGCCTCACGCAGCTGGAGCGCCGGAACTGGGACCTTGATGCTCTGGTCGGGCGGTCGTGCCAGTCGCTGGCGCAGCGCGCGGCTCAGGCAGACGCTCACACGAGCTTGACGGGCAAGTGGCGGTACAATCCCGTGCCACGGGCCTTCCCTCAGTGGCTTCGAGTGGCACGCCAGGGAAGTGAACAATTCTGCGCTGATGTGGAAAAGCGCCTGTGCTTTCGTCTTCCGGTTGCTGGATGCAAGTGGGCTCCTCCTTTCTTTGTTGCCACTGCTGAGTCAGAGCTTGGCGTCCCAGCCTGTAGCAGTGCCTGCCGGCCAGGAAGGACAAGGAGCGCAGCGACCCGATGGACGATGCGTGCGAGGCGGTCGCGCTGCCCTGGCTGCTGAAGAAGGCAGTGCTCGTGCTCAACAAGCTGGAGGTGAGCCGCATGAGCCCTGGTCCGCCTGCTGCTGCGTGCGGTGGCGGTGGCGCAGAGCCGCCCGCCCTCAGCCTGTCGGTCCACCAGCAGCATCAAGCTCACTCATTTCATGCATGCATTCTGCCGGCTGCATGGTCACCAGGCCTGCCTGATGGCGTCGGCCTGCTGCGCCAGCTGGAAGACGCGCCGGAGCACTTCGCAACAACTCTGAAGGCCGGCGGCATCCTTGACGTGGTCGAGCGGTATCCATGTGAGCTCCTCTCTCCGTTGTGACTCCAAGTGTGCAGGGAGCCTTTCCGGCATGCCACCTGCTCCTCACTCATCAAGCATGTCTGCATGCCGTGGTCGTCGCTGGCTCCATTGTGAGGCAGATATATCGGCTGCGGGTGCGGGCCATGCTGACACGCGTGTCTGGTAGGGAGCGGCGAGGCCGTCCTGCACAAGCGGCGAGACAAGCGGCCGGGGCAGCACCGCGGCCATGTGGAGCGCACCGCAGACGGCCACCCCTGCATCTGGTGCGGCACTGCAGACGTGCACCGTGCAGGCTGCCTGCACGACCTGCATGCATGCGCATGCAAACAGGGGCGCGCCAGAGGGCGCCCCAGCATCAAGATGTGCACATGCTGGGCTGCTTGCAGCAAGGGGCCGTCTGGCTCAGGCGGTCGCCTTTGCAGGGTCCGGCGAAGCTGCTTCAGGTGCTCCTGCATGGCTTCAGTGTATACGGTGGTGCTGGCAACGTTCCTGGCAGGCTTGTGGCAGGTCCTTGGCGGGCACCCGGCCGCCACAGAACCCGCATGAGGTGCAGCGCGGCCGGCGTGCGGGTCTATATGCATGTATGCGCCGGGCAATGACCGCCTGTAGGTTCCCTGACATTGACAAACTGAAAGCTCTGCGGTGCGCCCGCAGCGTGGAGTGGGACGATCCCTACGGCGGCGTGTGCCGCGACGAATTCGTGCTGGGCGAGGGCGGGCACAGCCTGACGCAGGTCAGCGACATGACCATCCGCGGCAGCGGCCGGCGCTGCCAGTACAGGCGCGCCGGAACCCTGCTTTCGCGCGTCTCCTGCGTCGCGGGGCGGCGCAGGCAGCAGCGGCCCGCTGCAGGAGGCTGCATGAGCCAGTGCATGCGGGACTGTGAGCTGCGAGCCACAGAGTGCTGGGCGCTCCTTCCTTGCCTGATCAATGAAGGTGTCAGTTGACCGCCGCGTGCTTGCACCTGGTGGCATGCGCTTGCACCCCGCCTTTCAGCAAGTTTCTGTGTCCGGGCATGCAGGACGGTGTTCACGAGGGCACCTGGCTGAGCGGCTTGGTATCAGGCCTGGCAGGGGCACCGCAAACGCTTGGTGTAGCAGCCACAGCCGGAGGGCACCTGGTGCTGTATGTGCAGCATGCCAGTGTATCATGTAGGTCGGATGCCTTCTTGTACAGCCCTGTTGTAGAGTAGGACATAGCGAATGTGTAGTTGGCTGCCAGGCTCTACAACTCAGGCCTAAGCAGTGCGTGATGTAGACGCCCTGCATACATTCGCCGCCTACTGGCAGTGCAATGGCACTGCCAGCGTCTGGCTGGACGCAAGGAGCACAAAATCGGGCGCGCGTAGCATCCTCCATGCACGACCAACAATGCCAGCAGGGCGCGCGAGAGTGCGCCGCCCTGTCATAGCTCAGACCATGCTGGCCACGCAGACATGCTCTGCCAGCCCCGCCTTCGGCAAAGTCCCCGTGTGCGCCATCTGAGGCGCATGATTATGTAGGGCCATCCATGACAGGTGTTGCGGCCTGTGCTGTGATAGCTATCCGTACTAGTAGGATGGCATATGGAGCACATGCTGGCCAGCAGGACTGCAATCGCACCCCATCGCACCGCACGACACGCCACCAAGTGCAGCTACCATAGCAAGCGCGTACCTCAGACGCGCAGCACATCAGACAAAGGTCCGTAGCTATTCCGCGTCATCTTCCCGGTCCGCATCGTCGTCCTGGTCCCCGCCGTCCGCGGACACGGCCGGCCAGGGCAGCGCGGCCGCCTCGACCGACGCGCCGCCGAACACCAGCGGCAGGCGGCTCTCGAGCAGGCCGCGAAACTGCGCCAGGTCGACCACCACGTCCACGTTGGTGTGCGCCTCCACGCACTCCTCCGTCTGGCGGCCGCGGACAGCGCGGGGCGCGCGTCACACGCTGTGGGCACATGCAGACCAAGGCGCGGCAGCTTTCAAGCAGCGGGCTGCAGGCACTGGGTGTGCTGCAGTAGTGCGACAGACACGCCAGCATCCCGCATGGTGTGCACTCGCGTCTGACAACAGGCGATGTCCGTGGCGAAGCACACGCAGGTGCGCCCAACCGCACACGGCGCGGGAGCGCACGTCGCAGTCCTCGGATCGCCAGTCGCCGAAGCGCTGCGCGTCGCGCTTGTCCAGGTACACGGTCTGGTTGCGGTGCAGCGCGCGCCAGGCGTAGTGGTGCAGGTCGCCCATCATGTCCGTCTGCACCTGCGCGCGCGCGCATGGGGTGCGACATGGGGCGCGGACGTCCGTGTGCCCACAGCAGGACGCTCCAGGGCCCGGGCGGGACGGCGCCCGGCGCGCCGCTGGCCATGGGCCGCGCGCAGGGCATCCAGCACTGCTGGCGGTGCCCGAGCCGCGCTAAATGATCGTGGGGGGCCCCGGTCGCAGGCAGCGGTCGGACGCTGTTCGCGCTTGGGCGTCCCGTAGCGCTGCAGCCTCCTCCGCTTTCAGGGGTCGCATACGCCAGTGCGCTTGTAACAGGCAAAGCGCTGCGGGCGCGTGCGCCTGGAAGGAGCGGTGCATGCGCCAGTGCGCTTCTAACAGGCAAAGGGCAGCAGGCGCGCGCCTGGAACGAGCGGTCCAGGTTGTGCCAGACCCAGTTGCGCTGGATGAGCTCGATGACGGCGCGCCCGGGCAGCAGGAACTGCGCGTTGGCCAGGTTGGACGTGTGCACGCTGACCAGCACGCCCGTGGCCGCCATCGCGCGCAGCTGCTCCACGAACGGCGTGCCCTCGTCGAACTCCACCACGCGCACCTGCCGGCCGCGCGGCCGCTTGCGCGCCCCGCGCCGAAAGCGCCGCCCGAGCTTTCTTACGGCCTGACTATGGTGCTGCAATCCTGCGGCAGGCGCACTCATTACGACATTCCACCTTTGCAGACGCATGGAGCGCCGTGAGCACTGCATGCATACCCACCTTTGAGGAGTGCGCCTCCGCCACTGCTCCCAGCCTCAAAGACAGACAGGACGGATTCAGGGTGCCAGACCGCGCGGGCGCGCCGCGCCTCGCCAAACTCGCGCAGCAGCCGGATGAAGCCCGCCTCGTTGACGATGCGGCGGTTGGCGCGCTTGCGCTGGTACGTGATGACGCGCGGCACCGGCCCGGGCGCCGGCTCGGGCAGGCCTGCGCGCCAAAGCAGGCCCTCTGTGTCGTGATGTCTGGTGGGGCGACGGCGCTGCCCGGCACGCCCGCGGACGCACGCAGGTGCGAGCGGGACAGAGCAGAGGATGTGCAGAACATGCACAGGCTCAGGGCGCTCTCATACAGTGCGGCCGTGCACCAGCACTGTCTGCCAGCTGTGCTGAAAGTCAGCGCATGCTTGGTCGCGTGCGAGGCCTGCATGCATGCTGTCAGGTTGGCTGGGCGGCGCGCTGGCATGCACGAGGCAGGCGCGGCGGGCACCGTGCTGCGCATAGAGCTGCGCGCGGAAGGCCTGCGCGTCGACGCGCGACAGGAACGTGCGCACGCCGCCGGTGAAGATGTCGCGCACCACCAGCGCGCGCTCGAAGCACGCCCACTCGCCCGGCGCCAGGCCCTCCAGCGGCGCCGCTGCGCGCGCGCCCAGTCAGCGCCGCGGCCCGCATGCATGAGCACGCGCGGACGCGCTCGGGGAGCCTGGTGATGCGGCCGGCCCCCAAACGCTGGCCGCTGCAGGCACTGCCTGTGCACTTTGTACATCGTGGACTTATGCCCACGATCCAGGCGCGTGTCGCACTTGCCACACCATGCCGACTGCCGGCATAATGAGCGCCTCATGGCGCGCCAACCAGGCAAGCAAAGAGCTAGGGTGCGTACTGATATGTGCTCGTCACCCTCGGTCCTTGGCTGCCGACTTGCAACAGGCCCTCCCAATGCGTCCAGCGCTGCTCGTGGCGGCGCAGCAGGCAGCGCGGTGCGCACAGGAGCGGCTTAAGGGCGGAGGGCGTCCCCGGCGTCGTGACGGGCATCTGGCAGCGGTGGGCACAGAAGCAAGGTGTGGCGCAGGGGGCCGCTTCGCCCACGGGGCGGCAGGCCGCGGGGGCGCACAGGTCTGGTCCGCCGCGGAGGGCGTCTCGGCCTGCATGAGCAGGCGCGGCAGCGCGCCGCCGCGCGGCACGGCCAGCGCGGCGGCCATCACCGCGCGCACCCACTCCATCAGGTGCGCGCGCTTGAGGTGCAGCAGCACGAACTGCGCGGGCGGCTGCGCGAACGCAGCCTCCTCGCGCAGGATGCTGAACAGCGGGAACATCATCTCGCCCCAGTGCCCAATCGCCGTCTGCGCCCGCGCGCGCGCGCTCAACCCCGAGCACCGCCTCGGCTCTCCGTCGAGCGGTGCAGACACAGCCAAGATCCCTCCGACGCCACAGTGCATGCCAGTCGCTGTGAGTATATACATTCTCTTTTTTCGGAGTGCGCACCGGGTGCATGAAGTATATGTAGTCAAACACGAGCGAGTCGCCGGCGACGGGCCGCCAGGCGGTGTTGGCGGCCCAGGCGGCGGCGTCGCGCACGTGCAGCACGTTCAGGTCCAGGTTCCGGCTCAGCTTCCAGCCGGTCTGCGCGCGCGCGCCCGATGCGTTTCCGTGCTCCCGAGCTCCCGGAAACGCTCCTGTGCTCCTAAGCTCCTGTGCTGTTGAGCTCTCATGCTCCTGAGCTCCCGGGCACGCTCCTGGAAGCTGCTTCGCCGGACCTGGGCAGAACTGAAAAGCATGCGGAGAGACCAGATGTGTCGGGAACGGGCTTGTGCGCTTTCAAACTGCGCGCGCGGTTGCGTGCCTGGCTGGCAGCACATGTGCAGGGCACGCGGAGCGCAGGTGAGGAGCAGGGTGCCATGGCCAGCGCCAGCGCGCTGGCACGGCCACAGGAACGCGGGACGGGGCGCGCAGGCTACCGCAGCGTGCACGGCCCGCTGCACACGCCAAAGCATTCACTACGCCTCCGCAGGGCGGCTGGCGGCGGACCACGGGCTCGTCGCCGTCGACGAGCAGGTACCAGTGGCCGTTGTTGTACCACAGGCGCTCATAGATGCAGTGCGTCTCGGTGCACACGACCTCGGTCCGCGGCGAGGAGCCGGCCCACGCCCTGCCGGCCGTCCGCACGCACCGCACGCCGTGAGCCAGGGCGCAACTCCAATGGCTGGACGCATGTTATGAAGTGTCCTGGCGCGCACCCGGCGCTCGCAGTGTGCCCGGACCCTGCAGGGCGGGACATCCTGAGCGGTCAGCCCCGCATCTAGACGCGCGCTGCACCGCTCGCCCCAGCCCTGGCACCTCTCGGGTTGCCGCCGCGCACGAACAGCGCCCTGCTGTGGCACGCACCGGGAGCGCTGCGGCGCGCCGGGCAGCAGGCAGGCGGCGGGCTGCTGCGCGGTCCAGGCCCGCCGCTCGGCGTCCCACCACTCGTACTCCTCCACGGCCCAGAAGGGCCGCTTGGCGCCCCCGGCGTGCTTTACGGTCCGCCAGCGGCAGCCCGCGGGGAACACGCCGCGCGAGCCGTTGCGGGCCGCTGGGGCCGCAGCTGAGGCAGGGGTGTGTGCCGAGGCGGGGCGCTCTGCAGGCACGGCGGCCGCCGCAGGTCGCCTCGCTGTGCGCAGGCCTGCGGCGGGCGGGAGCCGGCTGTGAGCCCCTGTGCTGCGCACCTGCCAGCACTGCCAGGTGGAGCGTGTGCTGGCAGGTCGAAAGCCGACAGCGGCGCCGAGGAAAACAGAGGCTCTGCACAGCATGTGCAGCGCAAAGTTATGCATATGCAGTCTGGCTGGGGCAGTCACTGGCTGCATGCACATACAGGCCACCACTCTGGCGTCAGGAACAAAGTGCTATGGCAGAAGCAGTGCGCACCAGTGTGTGCGGAGGCGCCCGGCCGCAGATCTAGCAGGATGGCCAGCTGCAGGACAATTGCGAGGGTGAGCAGCGTGCCCAGCGCCGCAGCCGCCCACAGCAGCGGCCCCCCGCGGCCCCAGCGGGGGCGCGCGCCGGCCGCGTGCGGCTTGCCGGCTGCGCCACCCCCGGCGAGGCTCGGTAGCGCGCCAGGCGCTGGCTGCTTTGCTGCGCCGCCGCAGGCGACCTGCCCCGGCTTGCCGGACCCTGTCCTCCGGAGCCTGACATGCGCTTCGGTGACCATGCCCTGCTAAAGGCCTGGTAACATACACACTGCAGCTACATTTGGTCCCTGAGACAGTAGGCTCAATGCTTGAGGCCTCAATCCAGCTCTGTTGAAGGTACAGCCACTATATATAACACGATGAGGCACGTCGTGCTGTGTATAGGAGCTCGCAGACTCGACTGAGCACGTGTGAGGAACGCGGTGTGCTTGCTAGTGGAAGTTCTCTACACATATGCTACAAAACGCTGTGAGGCAGAGGGCTGGGAGGCAGGGATATGTCCGAGTCCCAAAAGGGCCCACAAATGTTTAATGTTTTCATCCTCGCGAAGCCGGCTTTGTCCAACAAGGATCATCCGAGGTAACCACAAAAGCTCACCGCCGACTGGGACTGCATGCAAGCTGGGCATGATATCCTGTCAAGTGACGCGATGCGCATGCAAGAAAGATCAAACAGCTACTCGTACAACCCTTCACACGCTCACGCTCTATAAAGGCAAGTGCACTCAGCTGTCACACGGCCTGCCACACACATCCTGTGTTGCCAAGTATAGTACACCATACACCAGCACACCAGCACATGAAGTTGGGTGACACAATCAAATAGGTAACACCCAGTGGCACTGACAAACAGGCACGTTGGTAACATTTCAGAATACACAGCAGCAAGACAGCTGCTGGCACCATGAGTCTGGACATGCAAAACAAGTTCACTCTCTCCACTAAGCAGGCCCGCGCAGCCCACGCATGCTAAGCGGGTTCAGAGAAGGCCAGCCGCACGCCGCTCATGCGCCGCCGCTTCAGCGCCAGCGCTGCCCTCGCTACCAGGCCCTTCGGCTTGCACGCCGCGCCGGGCTTGGCAACCCCTGGGGAGGGCCCCAGCGGGGGCCGCCCCGCGCCTCTGGCAGGCACGGACGCACGCCCGCCGCTCGCTGGCTTTGCGCGCCCCGCTTCCCTCCCAGGCGCTGGGGTTTCCCGCACCCCAGGGGCAGCATCCGCCGCGCGGGTCGCTGCAGGCGCCGCCGCTGCGCCGCCGTACAGGGCGCCGTTCGGCTGCGCGCCTGCGGCCATTGAGGCGCCCCCGTGCGCTGCGCTGCCCGCTGGCGCCAGCGGGCGGTCTGCCAAGGCAGCGCTGGCCCGCGCGGCAAAGATGCTGCCGCTCATGATCTCGCGCCGGCGGTGGCCGAGCGCGCGCTCGAAGCCGCGCCCGTCGCCGAACGCGATGGCCGCAGCCGCCTCCGCATCGGCCGCGGCGGCCGGCAGCAGCTGCACGTGCTCCGGCAGGCCGAGCGCGGCGCGGCGCTCATCGCGCGCCGCCGCGTCCTTGCGCACCGCCCTGCGCCCGCCCGAGCCAGACTGCCGGTCAGCTGCGAGGGCGCGTGTGCTGCTGACGCGCGCGTGACGGCTCACTGTAAGGCTGGTAGAAAGGAGCCAAACGATGCTCTGCAACGCTCTGTGACACGCCAAAACTTAGCGCATGAAATGAGGCATGTATGGGACGACTTTGTATGCGGGGCCAGGCCCGCGCCGCCGAGGCGCCGCGCGTCGCCACCTGCCTGCCATTTGAGGCCCCAGCGCTCAGCTGACAAGAACCACAGCAGCACGGCGCTCAAGGGCGGGGCTGCAAAAGACCATGACAGCTGCAGGCCGGCCCCTGCTGCACGCTGCCGCACGCTGCCACACGCGCGCGCGCACCGCAGGCGCCGCCTCAGCGCCTTGTTCATGGCGTAGTCATCGCCGAAGCGGGCCTGCGCGTCCTTGGCCAGCTCCGCCAGGCGCTCGGCGCCCTCCAGGCCGCGCCGGCGGTCCTCGGTCGCCGCCTCCAGGCGCGCCAGCGCGTCGCCCGGCCGTCCGGCGTGCTCGCGGTCCGGCAGCTCGTGCGTGCCCGCATCCTCCGCGGTGTAGCCCTCCTCCTGCCGGCGGTGCAAACGGTGTTGAGTTAGGACTGGGCCGAAGCATGTTGCGAGCCTGTCTCGGGTCCTGAACACCCTTAAGTCCAACCTTGTGTGTATACACGGCTGTCCTCCTGCGCGGCAGGGCCCGCCCGCTGCCTGTGTGGCGCTGCAGCACGTCAGTCAGGTGTGCGCCGTAGTCTGGCAGCTCATATGCACTTAACAC
>JAABUV010005213.1_pt1 | contig 14952 bp, 15 predicted proteins | sample 5559971 | NCBI WGS metagenome assembly JAABUV01 (sample SAMN10711881, study PRJNA513362) | rock metagenome | isolation source: Antarctica rocks | place: Antarctica: Victoria Land, Knobhead nord | collected 2015-12-19
GGGCCGCGCCCGCGAAGAGCTGGGCCAGCTCGATGGCCGCGCCTACAAGGCCGCGTCCGGCTTCTCCCCCGTCGCCGACCCCACCGACGACCGCGCTCACTTCGACTGGATCATCCACGCCCCCACCGGCGGCACGGTCAGCCTCACCGCCCGCCACCAACGGGCGGGCGTCGTGCGGGCGGAGGTACCCCTGACATCTTCGGAGTAATTGAACAATGGCAACATTTATTCTGCTGTGGACGCCCTGGCTAATCGGGATTTTGTTCTGGGTTTATAAGCTCGCCAAGTCGCTGCTAGATTGGCTAGACCTGCTACATCAGCCGCGCGCGGTTGAACAGCCCGCCTCAGCATCCAAAAGCCGATACCACTGGGCGTCTCATGTCAGAAAGCGAGTTCTGCCCGCCTATGTTGGCCTGGTTGCTTGGAGCCTTGTCGGCTTGCTGCTCGGCTACTTCACCCTCCGTAGGCATTACCCGCACAGGAGCAGCAGCATGACCATACAGGAAACAGAGACCGCCGTCGCTAAACTCCCTCATGAGGCGTTCCGGCAGTTGATGAAGAGGTTACCGGATTTGGCCGCGGGGCATTTTAGCACGCTGACAGCGCAGGCAAGGGAAGACATCGCGGAGGGGCGTGGCGTACCGCTATGACTGTCAAGACTTCAACAGAGGTTGAGCCGAAATACGAAAAGCGGCTTGACGCTGACCTGAACTGGGCGCTGCGGGAGGGCGGGATGTTCTTCCAAGGCGAAAGCGAAGTGCAGAAGTCGCTGCGTCGCATCACGGCCCGCCTCAATGACCTGGGCATTGACTACGCCCTCGTCGGCGGCATGGCGCTGTTTCTGCACGGCTTCCGCCGCTTCACCGAAGACGTGGACATCCTGGTGACGCGCGAGGGCCTGCAACGGCTGCACGAGGCGCTGGAAGGCAGCGGCTACCGGCCCCCGTTCCCGAACAGCAAGAACCTGCGCGACACAGAGAACGGCGTTCGGATTAAGTTTTTGGTCGCCGGGGAGTTCCCCGGCGACGGCAAAGCCAAGCCGGTGGCCCTCCCCGAACCCGGCGGCGTGGCCGTCGAGCAGGAGGGGATACGCCTACTCAATCTGTCAACACTCATCGAGCTAAAGCTGGCGTCCGGCATGACGGGGGCGGGGCGGCTGAAAGACCTGGCCGACGTGCAGGAGCTGATCAAAATGCTGGGGCTACCCCAGGACTACGCCGGCCAGCTCGCCCCCTACGTCCAGGGCCGCTACGACGAACTCTGGCGGTCCGCGCAGCCAGGCCCCGAAGACCACGAGCCGCACGGAGAGCCGCAAGGATAACAACCACATGGCACAGAGCGAGAACGACACGGAGCTGGAGACGCTGATCCGGGCGCGCTACCCGATCATCTACATCGTCTCGTGGGAAGAGAAGCGCGTCGAGGACGCCCTGCGGGCCATCACCAAGGCGCGCGGCAAGAAGATGTACCAGTGGACCGTCACGCAGGGCATGGTCATGAACCCCCTGAACCGGGACGAGGCCACGCGCGACCCGCTGGCGGCGCTGGACTTCGTGCTCGAATCGCGCGACCAGGCCGTGTTCCTGCTGAAAGACTTCCACCCGTTCCTGAGCGACACGGCCCTGGTCCGGCGGCTGCGCGATCTGACCTACGCGCTGAAGACGTCGTACAAGACGCTGATTCTGCTGTCGCCCGTCCTGAAGCTGCCGCCGGAGCTTGAAAAAGAGATCACGGTCATCGACTACGCCCTGCCCTCCCAGGACGATTTAGGGAGGCTGCTGGACAGCATCATCGACTCGGTCAAGGCCAACCCCCAGGTGCAGACCGAGATGACGACCGCCCAGCGCGAGCAGGTCTTGCAGGCTGCCCTGGGCCTGACCGCCATCGAGGCCGAGAACGTCTTCGCCAAGTCTCTGGTGGAGCGGCGGCGCTTCGACACCGACGTCATCTTCTCCGAGAAGGAACAGATCATTCGCAAGTCGGCCATCTTGGAGTATTACCGGACGTCCGAGGCCTTCGCCGACGTCGGCGGCCTGGACCTGCTCAAGGACTGGATGGAGAAGCGCACCGTCGCCTTCAGCGACAAGGCCCGCGAGTACGGCCTGCCCGCCCCCAAAGGCATCTTAATCCTCGGCGTCCAAGGGTGCGGAAAGTCACTCTCCAGCAAGGCCATCGCGTCGCTGTGGAAGCTGCCGCTCCTCCGCATGGACGTGGGCAAGATCTTCGGCGGCATCGTCGGGCAGAGCGAGGAGAACATCCGCAAGGCGATCCGCGTGGCCGAGAGCACCGCGCCCAACATCGTCTGGATCGACGAACTTGAGAAGGGCTTCTCGGGGACGCAGTCGTCGGGCATCAGCGACGGCGGCACGACCGCGCGCGTCTTCGGGACGTTTCTCGCCTGGCTCCAGGACAAGACCGCGCCTTGCTTCGTGGTCGCCACGGCCAACGACGTCACCGCCCTGCCGCCCGAGCTTCTGCGGAAGGGCCGCTTCGACGAGATATTCTTCGTGGACCTGCCCGAAGACACGGAACGGGCGGAGATCTTTCGCATCCACCTCAAGAAGCGCCGCCGGGACCCTGAAAAATTTGACCTGGACGCGCTGGCCGAGGCGACGGAGGGCTTTTCGGGGGCCGAGATCGAGCAGGCGGTCATCGCCGCCATGTACGACGCCTTCAATCTGGACCGGGACATCACCACGGAAGACATACTCGCCGCCGCCCACCAGTCCATCCCACTGTCGGAGACCATGAAGGAGAAGATCGACATGCTGCGTTTCTGGGCCGAGACCCGCGCCCGCCCGGCCTCGTCCGGCCCGCCCGTCGAGACCGGCGAAGCCGGGATGCAGGATGACGACGACCGCATCCCATCGGGTGAGACGGCGTAGTGGAAGCTCTTGCTCAGGCCTACCTCGCAAACCTTTCTTCGGAGCGCGGCCTGTCCGTCAACACCTCGGCCGCCTACAAGCAGGACCTGGCCCAGTTCCTGGCTTATCTCCGGGCGCAGGGCGTCGTAGACATCCGGGATGTCACGCCGGACCAGGTGCAGGGATTCTTCGGCGGACTGCGCCGGGCGGGCCTGCGCCCGGCCAGCGTCGCCCGCAAGGTCGCTGCCCTCAAGTCCTGGATGCGGTGGCTGTGCGAGAGCGGGCACCGCGACGGTGATCCTACGGCGGCCGTCGAGCTGGGCAGGCTGCCGACGCGCCTGCCCGTCACGCTATCGGGGTCCGAGATCGCGCGATTGCTCTCAGCCCCGCGCGCGGACACGCCCGAAGGGGTGCGGGACCGGGCCATGCTCGAAACCCTCTACGGCTGCGGCCTGCGCGTCTCGGAGCTTGTCGCCCTGCGGGCCGGGGACGTGGACCTACGGGCGGGCCTGGTCCGGCCCTTCGGCAAGGGGGCCAAAGAGCGGTTGGTGCCGCTCGGCGACGGCGTCCGGGACACATTAGCCGCCTACCTCGATGCGGCCCGCCCCGCTCTGCTGCGCTCCAAGCCGCCCACGCCTTTCCTGTTCGTCACCCGTCGGGGCGGCCCAATGACCCGCCAGCACCTCCTGGCCCTGGTCAAGGGGTACGCGCAGGACGCCCAGATCGCCAAAGACGTCTCGCCCCACACCCTGCGCCACTCGTTCGCCACGCACCTGCTGTCCGGCGGGGCCGACCTGCGCGCCATCCAAGAGATGCTCGGCCACGCCAGCGTCCAGACCACCCAGCGCTACACCCAGGTGGACACCGCCCGCCTGCGCGAAGTCTACGACCGGACGCACCCGAGGGCGTAACACCCCCAGGTATCAGAAAGGACCACTCGATGCCTAGATTTGCATTCACTGCTACGGTCAACATGCAGGTTGAGGCGGATACAGTTCAGGAAGCCTCCGCGAAGTTCATCAGGTGGCGCGAGTTCATCGTTGCGGCTCTGCATAATCGGCTGGGAGAAGCCGGCATCTATCGCTACTCTATACCCCCCGTGCATGAGTTTACGGAGGTGAATGCCGCCTGGCTAGAAAACCAGAAGCTGCGGAACAAGTTTCGGCAAGAGTGGGAGTACGAGACGCGAGAGGAGCCGGCAGCGCCTGGTTCTAAGCTCATGCTGACGCACAGAGTTGCCACCGGGCCAAAATCGGCAGCAAAACCGACGGAGTAAATCCCCCTCACTGGTTGAACGTCCTTCGGATGAGGCTCACAGTTCAGGCGAGCCGGGCAGATATTCCACGACTAGTCCTCCGTCCGCAGGACGCTCATTGAGCGAGAGGACTTCAGTTCCTCGCGCATTGTGTGTAACGTCAGCGAGTGGTATTAGTCCTATGCGCCGTGTCATCTTGATCGTCCTGGACGGGTGCGGGGTCGGGGCCATGCCCGATGCCGCCGCCTATGGCCCCGACGACGCCGCGAGCGCGACGCTGCAACACGTCGCCGAGGCGGCGGGCGGGCTGCGCCTGCCGACGCTGGAGCGGCTCGGGCTGGGGAACGTGGCGGCCATTCTGGGCGTCGCGCCCGTTGAGGCCGAGAGCGGCTGGGGGCGGGTGGCCGAGGCGTCGGCGGGTAAGGACAGCGTCACGGGGCACTGGGAGATGGCGGGGATCATCACTGAGGAACCGTTCCCGACTTACCCGAACGGCTTTCCGGCGGAAGTCATTTGGGCTTTCGAGGGTGTTATCGGGCGCGGGACATTAGGCAACGTTGCCGGGTCGGGGACGGAGATCATCAGACGCTTCGGGGCGGAACATTTGGCGACGGGCAAGCCGATTGTGTACACGTCGGCGGACAGCGTCTTTCAGGTCGCCGCACACGAGGGTGTCATACCATTGGAGGAGCTGTACGCGCAGTGCGAGGCGGTGAGGGCACTGCTGACCAGCCCCCATAACGTCCTGCGCGTCATCGCCCGGCCCTTCGTAGGCGACGGGCCGGACTCGTTCCGCCGCACCGAGGGCCGGCGCGACTTCCCACTGCCGCCGCCGGCCCCGAACCTGCTGACGGTGCTCCAAAGCGCGGGCCGGGCGGCCCACGCCGTCGGCGTGGTCGCCGACCTGTTCCCGCGCGCCCTCTTCGCCCGTGCCGAGCGGACGCAGAGCAACCCAGCCCACCTGGCGGCGATCTTGACCGCGGTTCAAGCGGGGACGGAAGACTTCGTGTGGGCCAACTGCGAGGATTTTGACATGCTGTACGGGCACCGCAACGACGCGCCGGGATTCGCGCGGGCGCTGGAAGACTTCGACGCCGCTCTGGCGGGCATCGTGGCGCGTCTGCGCCCGGACGACCTGCTGCTGCTGACAGCGGATCATGGCAACGACCCGACCACGGCCTCGACGGACCATGCGCGCGAATACGTGCCGCTGCTGGTGCGGGGCGGCAGGCTGACGGGGGATTTGGGGACGCGAATGACGTTCGCCGATGTGGCGGCGACGGCTACGGACTGGCTCGGCGTCGCCTGGGCTGGTCCCGGACGGGCGCTCACGCCCGCGCCTGACCCACCACTATCGTCATCCCCCGGCGCATCGCCCGCGCGCGCCATCGGAGCCTGAGCGGCATCAAGAGCGACTCCCAGACCACGCCCTGCGACAGCTTCGACTGGCCCGCGCGCCGCTCGGTGAAGATGATCGGCACCTCGGAAATCCGAAAGCCGGCGAGCTGCGCCCGGAACGTCATCTCCACCTGGAACGAGTACCCGTTGGAGCGGACGCTGGGCAGGTCCACGGCCTCCAAGACGCGCCGAGAATAGAGCCGGTAGCCGCTCGTGCAGTCGTTGACGGCCAGCCGCGTGACGGTCCGCACGTACCAGTTCGCGCCCCAAGACAGCAGGATGCGGCGCAGGGGCCAGTTGATGACCGAGATGCCGTTGAGGTAGCGCGAGCCGATCACCACGTCGGCCTCGCCCGCCGCCTCGACCAGGCCCTGCAAATACAGCGGGTCGTGGGACAGATCGGCGTCCATCTCCACGACCGCGCCGTAGCCCCGCTCCAGCGCCCACGCGAACCCGGCGAGGTAGGCGCGGCCCAGGCCCTCCTTGGCCGTGCGGTGCAGGACGTGGACGCGGCCTTGCGACTCGGGTGCGGCGGCCAGGGCGTCGGCGACCCGCCCTGTGCCGTCGGGCGAGTCGTCGTCCACGACCAGCAGGTCCACGCGGGCGGGCTGGCGCAGGACCTCGCGCACCAGTCTGGCGAGGTTATCCGCCTCGTTGTACGTCGGCGTCACCACGATGACGCGGTTTTGCGGGTATTCCGGGTATTCTATGCTCAATGCGCTGCTCGTTGCCTCCATCACGGGACTGACCATCTTCTGACAATCTCTTGACGATCTTGACGATCTTTTTCTGCTGATTTTTCTGACAATGTCGTTCGGCCGCAAAATCGCAAACCGGATCGTGCTGGCCTATCTGATCCCGCTGGCCTTCACCCTCGCCCTCGGCATCCTCATCATCCACTCCCAGGGCGATCAGATCCGCCTGCGCGAGTACGCGGTCGGCATGGTCCTGGTGCTGATCCCCGCCGTCCTACTTGGCCGCCTGATCACCCGGCCCATCGCGCTCCATCTGGGGCAGCTACGGCACGGCGCGGAGCGGATCGAGCACGGCGACTACCACGCGCGCGTCTCGGCGGGCAGCCACGATGAGTTCGCGGACCTCGCGCGCGCGTTCAACCACATGGCCGATGTGCTGGCCCAGCGCGAGAGCGCCCTGCGCGAGCAGAACGGGGCGCTGGGGGCGCTCAACCGCCGCTTCGAGGCCGTCCTGAACGCCGCAAACGACGGCATCGCCATGCTCGACGGGGACGGCCACTTCGTGCTGATCAACCGGCGCTTCGGCGAGCTTCTGGGGGCGCGCTCCGATGCCCTGCTGCACCACGCCGCCGAGGAGGCTTCGCCGCTGCTGCTGGAGCGCCTGGTCCGCCTGAGCAGCCGCCTGCCCGCCGACGAGGCGGGGACGCATGAGGTCGCCGAGGAGATGCTGGAGATGGGCGGGCCGGATGCCCGCGTCTTGCAGTTTTTCACCGCCCCGGTCATGGGCGAGGACGGGCAGGAACCCATCGGGCGCATCATCGCCCTGCGCGACGTCACCCGCGAGCGCGAGCTGGACAAGCTCAAGACGGACTTCATCTCGGTCGTCTCGCACGAGCTGCGGACCCCGCTGACGAGCATTCGGGGCTACACGGACCTGCTGCTGTCGGGCGCGACCGGGGAGCCGAACGAGCTTCAGGCGGAGTTCCTGGGCATCATCCAGGGCAGCACGGCGCGGCTCTCGAACCTGATCAACGACATCCTGGACATCTCGCGCATCGAGTCCGGCTCGATTGCCCTGCGCCGCGAAGCCATCGACTACCGGCAGGTCGTCTCGGACACGCTGCGCCTGATGCGGGCCGCCGCAGACGAGAAGCAGGTCAGCATCGACGCCAGCCTGCCCGAGACGATCCCGCTCGTCCGGGGCGACGCCGACAAAGTGGCCCAGGTGCTGACGAACCTCGTGGGCAACGCCATCAAGTATACCCCAGAAGGCGGCTGGGTCAAGGTCAGCGTGGACGCGGCGGGCGGGGGCGGCATGACGACCACGGTGGCCGACGGCGGCATCGGCATCGCCATCGAGGACCAGAAGCGCCTGTTCCAGAAATTCTTCCGGGCCGACAACACCTCGACGCGCGAGGCGGGCGGGACGGGCCTGGGCCTGGTCATCGCCAAGACGATCATCGAGCTGATGGGCGGCACCATCTGGGTCGAGAGCGAGCCGGGCCGGGGCAGCCGCTTTCACTTCACGCTGCCGCTGTTCGTGTCGGCGGACGGGGCGGACGCGGCCCTGCCTCTGCCGCCCGAGCGCGGGCTGGGCCTGACCCTGATCGTGGACGACGACGCCTATGTCCGCGGCCTGATCCGCCACGCCCTGCACCGGCGCGGCTACGGGACTCTGGAGGCTGCCGACGGGCTGGAGGCCCACCAAAAGGCACGGGCGCACCGGCCGGACGCCATCATCCTGGACATGGTCATGCCGGACATGGACGGCCTGCGCGCCCTGCGCGCCCTGAAGGCGGACCGCGCCACCGCGCCGATCCCCGTCCTGGCGGTGTCCATCCTGGGCGACCCGTCGCGGGGCGAGATGGCGATGGGGGCCTTCTCGTTTCTGTGCAAGCCCGTCTCCGCCGCCCACATCGCCGCTGCCGTGCGGGCCGCCGCCCCGCTCCGGCCCGGCGGCAGGGCGCTGGCCGTCTGCGGGCGGGACGCCGACCTTTGCGCCGCCTTCGACGAGGCCGCTCTGATGTTGCAGGGAGACGGCATCACCCTGGGCCGGGTCGAGACCGCGCCTGAAGCGGTCGCCCGCGTCATCACCGAGACGCCCGCCGCCGTGCTGCTGGACACGGCCATGCCGGACGCCGAGCTGTTCGATCTGATTTTGGCGCTGAAGGCCGAGGAGGAGGCCGCCCGCATCCCGCTGATCCTGCTGACCGGCGACCTCCCGCAGGACGGCCTCCACTTCCACGTCGGCACCGAGGCCGTGGACAACGCCGCGCTGCTGGATTACCTGTGCGAGCAGCTCGCCCACCTCCTGCCGCCCACCGTGCGGCCCGTGCGGTGAGTCCGAGGCCGCCCGTCGACGGGAGGAGCGACACCCATCATGTCTGAGCGTCCAGAATACAACATCGCCGTCGTCGGCGCGGGGGCCGTGGGGCAGGAGTTCCTGCGCGTCCTGGCCGAGCGCCGCTTCCCCGCCCGCGAGGTCCGCGTTTTGGCCCGCCGCGAGCGCACCCTGACCGTGGGCGGGCGCGACTATCAAGTACACGCGACCACGCCCGAGGCTTTTGACGGCATCGACATCGCGCTGTTCGCCGGGACCGAGGGCGACAAGGGGGCCGCCGTGACGTTCGGGGCGGAGGCCGTCCGGCGCGGCGCGGTCGTGATCGACAACGGCGCGGACTTTCGGATGCGGCCAGGCGTCCCCCTGGTCGTGCCCGAGGTCAACGCCTACGCCCTGCGCGGGCACGAAGGCGTCATCGCCAACCCGAACTGCTCCACGGCCCAGCTTGTGCTGGCCCTCAAGCCGTTGCACGACGCATACAAGATCACGCGCGTTCTGATCGCCACCTACCAGGCCGTGTCCGGCGCGGGCGGCGCGGCGGTCGAGGAACTGCGGGCGCAGGAGACCGCACTGGCGGGCGGCCTGGCCGTCGCGGCACCCGGCCCGGCGTTCCCGGTCCAGATCGCCGCCAACGTCATCCCGCAGATCGGCGGATTCGACGCGGGGGGGTACACGTCCGAGGAGATGAAGCTGGTCCACGAGACGCACAAGATCATGGGCGACGACACGATCAAGATCACGCCCATCGTCTGCGCCCGTGTCCCCGTCTACGTCGGCCACTCCGAGGCGGTCCACGTCGAGACCGAGCGGCCCGTGACGCCCGCCGAGGCGCGCGCCCTCTGGGGTGCCATGCCGGGCCTGGCCGTGCTGGACGAGACCGGCGGCGGGGGCGAGCCGTACCGTGCCTACCCCACCCCGCTGTTCGCGGTGGGCAAGGACACGACCTTCGTGGGCCGCGTCCGTCAGGACCTGGACAACCCGAACGGCCTGAACTTCTGGGTCGTCAGCGACAACCTGCGCAAGGGCGCGGCCACCAACGCGGTACAGATCGCCGAGAGCCTGATCGCGCAGGGTTTATTGGGGAACAATCATGACAGATAGTAAGCCGATCTTTGGCCGCGTCCTGACGGCCATGATCACGCCGTTCGACGGCGACGGGGCCGTGGACTATGCCGAGGCGGGGCGCGTGGCGTCGTGGCTGGCCGCGCACGGCTCGGACGGCCTGGTCGTCTCGGGCACGACCGGCGAGAGCGCGACGCTGACCCGTGAGGAGAAGCTGACACTGTTCCGGGCGGTCCGCGATGCCGTCGGGCCGGACACGAAAGTCCTGGCCGGGACGGGCAGCTACGACACCGCTGCCGCGGTCTCGCTGTCGCGCGAGGCGGGGGCGACCGGCGTGGACGGGCTGCTGGTCGTCACACCCTACTACAACAAGCCCTCCCAGGAGGGCCTGTACCAGCACTTCAAAGCCGTCGCCGAGGCGACCGCGCTGCCCGTGCTGTTGTACAACGTGCCGGGCCGCACCCACGTGAATTTGGAGGCGGCGACCGCCCTGCGTCTGGCGCGGATCGACAACATCGTCGGCGTCAAAGAGGCCAGCGGCCTGCTGGCGCAAGTCGGGGAGATCGTGCGGGACGCGCCTGCGGGCTTCCAGGTCTACGGCGGCGCGGACGAGGTGAACCTGCCCATGCTGGCCTTGGGCGGCGTAGGCAACATCAGCGTCATCTCGCACGTCGTCGGCCCCGACTTGCAGAAGATGCACCAGGCGTTCTTTAGCGGCGACCTGGGCACGGCCCGCGCGATCCACCTGCGGACCCTGGCGATCACCCAAGCCATGTTCAGCGCCCCCAGCCCCGTCCCGACCAAGACGGCACTTTCGATGATGGACGTGCTGCCGTCCTCGCGCGTCCGCCTGCCCCTGGTGGACGCCGGCGAAAAAGAGCGCGCCCTGATCCACGCCGCCCTGAAGGAGTACGGACTGCTGCGGGGGTGAGAGGCTTAGACAACGACACGACCACAACGACGCGAGAACATAGGAAACGAAGAATGGCAGCAGGGCTGCCGCGCACCCCATTATGACAACACAAACGAAAACCAAGACCGCGCCCAAGGGCGCACCCAAGGCCGCCGCGGCTAAGACCGCCGCGCCCAACACCAACACGCTCCAGATCATCCCCCTGGGGGGCATCGGCGAGATCGGCAAGAACATGACCGCCATCCGCTGCGGGGACGAGATTCTCGTCATCGACTGCGGCCTAGCCTTCCCCGGTGCCGACCAGCTCGGCGTCGATCTGGTCATCCCCGACATCTCCTACCTGTTGGAGCACCGGGAGATGGTCAAGGGCATTATTCTGACCCACGGCCACGAGGACCACATCGGCTCGCTCGCGTTCGTCCTGCGCGAGCTGAACGTGCCGGTCTACGGGACGCGCCTGACCATCGGCTTCACCAAGGGCAAACTCTCCGAGTACCGCGTCTTAGACCGGGCCAAGCTGCACACGTTCACCGCCGAGGACCGCTTCAAGGTCGGCGTCTTCGACATCGAGCCGTTCCGCGTCTCGCACTCCATCCCGGACGCCGTGGGCTTCGCCGTGCGGACCCCGGCGGGGACATTGGTACACACGGGCGACTTCAAGTTCGACCAGACGCCCGTGGACGGCCAGTTGTTCGACATCGCCAAGCTGACGCGCATCGGGGCCGAAGGGGTCCTGGTGCTGCTCTCGGACACCACCAACGTCGAGCGGCCCGGCTTCACGCCCTCCGAGAGAATCGTCGGCGGCAGCTTCGAGAAGATCTTCGGCGACGCCCAGAAGCGCATCATCATGGCGTGTTTCGCCTCCAACGTCCACCGCGTCCAGCAGGCCGTGGACGTGTCGGTCAAGTATGGCCGCAAGGTCGCGCTGATGGGCCGCTCGATGGAGCGCAACATGGAGATGGCCCAGGCGATGGGCTATCTGAAGATACCCGAGGGAACTCTGATCCGGGCCGATGAGATCGAGGACTTCTTCCCGCAGCAGGTGACGGTGATCACGACCGGCGCGCAGGGCGAGCCGATGGCGGCCCTGTCGCGGATCGCCGTGGACGACCACCGCAAGATCAAGATGGTGGCCGGCGACACGGTGATCCTGTCGGCCTCGGCCATTCCGGGCAACGAGGCCGCCGTCAACCGGACCCTGAACCACCTGTTCCGGCGCGGCGCGAGCGTCTACTATGACGGCATCGCCACGGTCCACGTCTCGGGCCACGGCTGCGCCGAGGAGCTGCGCCTGATGCTCAACCTCGTCGAGCCGCAGTACGTCATGCCCGTCCACGGCGAGTACCGGATGCTGCACCTGTACGCGAAGATGGCCCAGGACATGGGGTGGGCCGAGGAGGACATCATCCGGGCGGAGATCGGCGACATCATCGAGGTCAGCGAGGAGTCAGCGGGCATCGTGGGCAAGGTCGAGAAGAGCGGGGCCGTGCTGATCGACGGGACGGGCGTGGGAGACATCACCGACATCGTGCTGCGCGACCGCCAGCACATCGGCTCGGACGGCTTCCTGGTCCTGGTCGTGGGCGTCTCGCAGGAGACCGGCGAGATCGTCACCGGCCCCGAGGTCATCTCGCGCGGCTTCGTTTACATGGACCAGTCTGAGGAGCTGGTCGAGCAGATCAAGCAGCTCATCATCGACAAGATCAACAACCTGCCCGCCGAGGACAACGACTGGCTGGTCGTCCAGCAGGACATCCGCGAGGTCGTGGGCCGGTTCCTGACCAAGAAGACGGGCCGCCGCCCCATGATCCTGCCCATCCTGCTGGATCTGTGAAAAGGAGAGTCGGATGCAGGCACTGAGATACGAGGCCGAGGTGGGGGCAGAGGGAGAAGTCTCGCTGCCCCGCCTGCGACTTGATCGGGGGACGCACGTCGAAGTCATCGTGCTGGTGCGGGAGACCGAGTCGGAATACGACGGGCTGCTGAAGTCTTCGGAAAGCACCACGGCGTTCTGGGACAACCCGATTGATGATGAGGTCTGGAACAATGCCTAGACAGCGCGACATCGTGCTGATCCCCGTGCCGTTCACCGACTTGAGCAGTTTCAAGCGCCGCCCTGTCTTGATTCTGTCGTCCGATGCCTACTGTCAAAGTTCGCCGGACATGCTGGTCGCCGCGATCACTTCTAACCTGTCCACGATTATGCCGGGCGTCGTTATCGACACTTCTGATCAGGTTTGAGGACCTACTGCTGGCTCTAGACTCAGTTTTGGGTCGTTGAACCGGGCAAGTTCCTCTCCAAGAAGACGGGCCGCCACCCCATGATCCTGCCCATTTTGCTGGACTTGTGATCCGTTTCTATAAAGAGGTGCCCGAAGTGCATTCATCTCGTCTTTGCCTCGCCGCCTGTCTGTGGGGCGTTTGCGCCGCTGGGCTGACGCCGGCTCCCGCGCAGGCCCAGAGCGCGGTTCCGATCATCGCGTCCCTGTCGCCGCTCGTGGGGGCGCGGGAGACGCTGGATCGCGCCCACCGGGCGAAGGGTCTGGCCGCGCTGAACGAGAGCCTCACCGATGAGTCGGCGGCGGACATCGGCTTCAGCCTGGTGCTGGCGGATTCGATGATCAGCGGGCTGACCGGCACCATGAGCCGCACCCTGACGCCGCAGGACGCCGCGCGCCAGCAGGGCTTGGAGAAGGCGTTTCAGGACAAGGTCGCGGCGCTGCTGGACCGCTACTCACTCAACAAGAAGACGCTGGACGCCTCCAACAAGTCCGGGGCGCTGCCGCCTGGCCTGGTCGCCCACGGCCATCAATTCCTGGCGGATGCGGTTGCCCTGAGCGACGCCTACGAGAAGACTCACGCATCAAGCAAAAACATCCCCCTGAGCGCGCAGATGGGGGGAAACGACATCCCCGCACCGGGCGCGTGCGACTTCCACGTCCTCAGCCCGACGCGCGTCCAGATCGTGCCCCGTCGCAACCCGAAATCTCCCATCGAGGCGCGTTTGGAAGACGGGCAGCGGCGGCTTGATCTCGGGGCGCTGGGGGCGGGGTCGGCAGACTCGTCTGCCCCGAAGATCGAAACGATCACGCCGCAGGCTGCGGCGTTCCTCCAGGCCATCAAGGACAAAGACCCGTCCGCCGTCGAGCAGAAGCTGAAGGCCGATCCGACGCTGGCGAACGCCCTGCCGGCCTTCTACCACGGGCGATCCGGCTCGGTCAGCCAGATTCCTTTGTCTGAGGCGGCGTTCGAGAATGACAAGCAGATCGCCGCCTTGCTCATCAAGTACGGGGCGAACGTCAACGCCGAGGACGACTTCAAGGAAACCGCGCTGGACCGGGCGGCCCGCTTCAGCAGCAAAGGCGTTGCCGCCCTGCTGCTGGCCCACGGCGCGCGCATCGGCCATCGGGACGCGATGGGCCGGACCGCGCTGCACGAGGCGGTCGAGGGCGACGACCCCGCCACGGTGGCTCTGCTGCTGGCCCACGGCGCGGATGTCAACGCCCGCGACCAGGACGGCAAGACGCCGCTGGCGGTGGCCCTCGCCTTCCCTGACCCCAGCGCCGACCACGCGGCCATCCTCAAACTGCTCCGCCGACACGGGGAGACCAAGTAGCCATGCTTTCTTTCGGGGACAGTTCAGCCCGGACGCGCAGAGAGCACGTCCGGGCTTCTTCATTGCCCCAGAGGAGCAGACCGATGTCCAAGTTCAAGCCGCTGCTGTTCGCCCTGCTCGGCTTCTCCGTCGCTGCGGGTACTCCGCTCGTCGCGCACGGTCAGGCCACTCACCGTTCCCGGAAGCGTCGCTGGACCCGAAGATGGAGATGACCATCGGCCTGGACTACTCCCCGGAGTATGGGTCCAGGCTTCTTCGCCGGAGCACGGACTACGCTACGCAGATCGTCGCGGTGCGCCGGACGTTAAAGGGCGCGACAGGCTGCACTTTAAAGCGGGAGGTTCGCGGTGCAGGATGTCCCCTTCCGCGTTACTTCTTCGCGTTACTTCTTCGCGTCATTTCTCGTTGGCGATGTAGTCGGCGATGACCTCGCAGGGGGCGGCCAAAAACAGCTCGCGGGCCAGGTCGCCGGGCAGGCCGCGCTGGCGGTCCGGGCGCGCGCCCAAGACGAGCAGGTCCACTTTCTCCTCGGGGATCAGGGTCAGGATGCGCTCGCGGGCGTTGCGGGTGCGGTGGATGACCGACTCGACCGGCACCTTGTAGGAAGCGGCCATGCGCTCGGCGACGTTCAGCGCGCCCGCCGCGACGGCCTCGGCGTCGGGCAGGGCGGCGTCGAGCGGCAGGATGCGCGGCACCTCGATGACATAGGCGAGGTGGACGCGGGCGGGCGTGCCCTGGGCGAGCCGGTAGGCGACTTCGAGGCAGCGCTCCGAGTAGGGCTGGTCCACGGCGGGGATCAGCAGGCAGC
>JAABUV010005214.1_pt1 | contig 14948 bp, 17 predicted proteins | sample 5559971 | NCBI WGS metagenome assembly JAABUV01 (sample SAMN10711881, study PRJNA513362) | rock metagenome | isolation source: Antarctica rocks | place: Antarctica: Victoria Land, Knobhead nord | collected 2015-12-19
CATAGCTGCGGGCTGGGGCCGCAGGCGCTCCCAACCAAGAGATTGGGAGTGAAGCTTGCTCCGTTGGGGACGCTGCAGTACCCCTGGTCTTCATCATCCCTATGCTGATGTTGAGGTAGGCATATAGCATGCGCCGTATGCAATGGCAGCTGGTTTGCTGGCAGGAGCCTTTGTGCGCACTGCGCAGGCGCGCCTTTTGAAAAGCGCCGGGGCAGTTATAGCATTGCATGGGCGCGCATTTTAGAGCGCCCGCTGGGCTATAGCCAGTGCAGCACCGCGGCCCCAAGAGGCAGGCGCAACATGGTCAGCCGCAAAGCTAGGATTCCAGCCTGGGATGATCTTCCCATCAAGCGACGCTATGCACCTGGCTGATGCAGGGCCCAAATCTCCTGATGATTCTGTGGAAGGAAGAGTACAAGGGTATATTCAAGAGGTGACTGGCACGTGCCCATGCTGTGTAACTTCTGCAGTGCCAGACCATGCGATGGAGCGCCCTTGCTATGGCAGGGCATGTCGCAGGAACAGAGTAAGGTCAGCGCACAGACAGCAAGGCTGCCACTCTGCTCAGTCGCGCTGGGCAGTGCACATCACCTGCTGCGAGGTTTCTTCAACCGGCTGGCACTGCTACATGATGACACAGGCATGTGGTGCGCATACACAAAGACAGATCAGCTGCTGCGCCGAGCGGCACGCCGCGAGCAGCGGCCGCGCCCCGCCGGGCCTGGCCGCAATGCTGCTCCATGCACCGAACGCGAGGACGCGGCTGCCCCGGGCGCTACATGTAGAGCAGGTGCACGCTGAGCGGCAGCACGAACGGCTCCAGCACGCCGCGCGCCAGGAAGTAGCAGCCGGCGCCGAGCGCGATGCTGATCGGCAGCGCCGGCAGCGCCTTGCGCGCGAGCGCGAGCAGCAGCAGCGTCGCGCCCAGGCCGGCCACGATGCCCAGGTAGGCCGCGAAGGCGGCCAGCATGTCGTACATCGCCGCGCGGCCGACGAGCACGCTGTAGAAGATGAAGTCGCCCATGCCGAGCTTGATGCCGTCCGGCAGGCCGAGCTCGGAGCCGTCCTCGTCGTCGGTGGCGTGCCCGGCCGGCGCGCCGGCCGCGGCCGAGCCGGCCGCGCCGCGCGCGCCGCCTGCGCACGCGTGAGACGCCGGGTCGTTGCCTGAAGGCGGGTGACGTGGCGAGCGCGGGACCTGGCGCCGGGGGCCGGCGGCGGCCCGTCGGGCTGGCTGTGCAGGGTGCTGCGCCGGCTGGTACCTGCTTGTGGAGGCCCGGACTTGTCACGCTATGTCTGCCTCGGCCACAGCAGCTCAGCGCGGAGGGCACGACATCCGGACTTGGGCGCACCGTGCGCCGGCAGCAGAGGCTGCTCCGCATCCTCCTCTGCGGCGGCGCCGCCGTCGCCGCTGAAGCGCCACGCCGGCGGCGCTTCAGGCGGCGGCGCGGCCTGCGCCGAGCCTGATCGCGTCGCGCCGCCGGTGCCGGGTTCGGCTGGCAGGGCGGGCGGCGGCTGCGCGCTGCTCCTCGCGCCTGCCCCGCCGGCGCCGGCGCCGGCGGCGCCGGCGCCCGGCTCGGGCACCGCTGCCCTGCCGCCCTTACGCCCGGCCCCCGGCGGCGCGTCGCCGGGATCCAGGCCCCCTGCTGCCCTGCGGCCCTCGCCCGCCACCCGGTCCAAGGCCGGCAAGGCCCCGCCAGGCCCTGCACCCTGATGCCTAGGGCCTGCCGCCCGGCCGCCCTCGCCCGCCGCCCACGCCCCGCTCAGCGGGGCCCTGCCCGGCGTTGCGGCCTGGCCGGCATGCGCCGCTGCCCCCCTGGCTGCATCCCCCAACGCCCGCTCCGCGGGCGGCCCTGCCTCGCCGGGCCCGCCGTGTCCGCGCACGGCTGCATCCCCCGCGGGAGGCGCCGCGGCAGCCACGCCCAGCGGGGCCACCTGGCCGCACGGGTCACAGCCGGCGTGCGTCACAGACGCTTGCGCGCACAAGCGCGGAAGTGCGCCCACAGCCAGCACGGGCGCAGAGCACGCCTGTCAGCAATCCACTGCAGGCAGCTTATTACAGGGGCTGAAACCAGTAGGAATGAAGTACAGGGGCTTGATGATGCGCATGTCCGCTCACCGGCGTGACGGCCGCTGCGGCCAGTGCGGCCGCGGACGACGCTACGGCCGGGCGCGCGCCCGCGCCGGCCGCACCGGCGGCCCGCCGCGCGCCGCGCGCGTCCCGAGGCGCCCGCCCCTGCGCCGCCGTGGCAGGCTCGCGGCCTCAGGCCGTAGGCGCCATTCAGAGGGCGTCGGCCTCCGCCACCATTCACCGTCAGAGTCACATGAGGGCAGCAGGGCGCGCGACGCTGCATGGCTTTAGTGCGGCGCGGCGTGCGCGCGGCGTGCGCGCGGCGTGCGCGCGGCGTGCGCGGGCGCGCGGGCGCGCACCACTGGGCGGCCCTCGTAAATGAGCGCCGGAATGGACTCCTCGCGCTCCTGGGCGAGCTCGACCAGCACCTGCGCACGGTCAGGCTGCGCATCATGCCAGATTGGGTTTGGATAGCCCCGCGCCCGTGTCCAGCTCTCAGCATGTGGCCGCCTGCGTGCGGGCGCAGCAGAGCACCGCGGCACCCACACGACGCTGGACCTGCCTGGCTCGACGGCGCCAGCACATGATTCAGAGCTTGGCTGCGAGCTCGATCGCGCGCATCATGCATGCCAGCGTTCTGTCGCTTGCTGCGCTGCACACGCGCGGCACGAGCCGGCGTCGGCGCCGCGCGCCTTGAGCGGGCCGACGGGCGAGAGCACGGCCCACAGATCGTACAGCGCCATGCCGAGCAGCAGCACCCAGGTGGTCCACTCGGGCACGAAGGTGAAGATGTACGCGGTTACCACGCCGACGACCACCAGGTAGCCCTGCTTCAGGCCCAGCGGCGCGGGCCAGAAGAACAGCGCGGTCACGCCCACGACCTGCGCGCGCGCGCCTGGCATGTGCGGTCCTGGCGTATGCCCCAGTGAGTCTGCCTGAACAGGTGTGGCCGCCCGACCTCGCGTGCTTGGAGGAAGGCAAACGTGCGGGGCTGCGACGCAGTGCGCCGCGACCAGGCCTGGCCTGACGGCGCGCACAGGGCTCGCGCGGCCGGCAACCACGGCGCATGGTGCTCCCTGTGAGCATGCCCTAGGAGCAGTTGGAGAGGCTCAGCGAGTGTGGGTGCGGTACGCCAGCGGGCGCCGGGCGCGCCGCAAAGTTGTACAGCACGAAGGTGAACGACACAGCGTCCAGCGCCAGGCCAAGCCGGGCGACCAGCTGCAGCGCGATGAGGCCCGTGAGCGTGAAGAAGATGCTGAAGCCGGCGAAGGCCATGTACCCGTAGATGAAGCGCGTGCACTGCGGCGCCGCCGCGCCCGAGCGTCGGCGCCGCGGAGCTCCGCCGCCCCACTCTGGGCAGCGCTCCCGCGACAGCACTGCACATGATGTGAAGCCTAGTGTCCTGGAGGGCCTGAGGCGGAGGCGCCCGCACCCGGTACTTGAACAGCAGGAACAGGCCGAAGGTCATGATGATGACCGCGGCAATAAAAACGCCTGCACGGCAGCACACGCTTCAGCACGCCTGCAACGGGGCGAAGGCAGCTCGCCCTTCACGGCGGTGCGGGGGACAGGCGCGCGCCTGCATTCTCCAGCGCACCCTCAAACTTGGTTGTCGCGGAGTCTGAGGGCTGCGCAGCACATGCATGGGCTTCAGGGCGGCTGGTGGACAGCCCAGCTTGCCGTCTTGCCAGGGAGGGCGTGCTGTCAGGGGAGCGCGGTGCTGCGCTGGATCGAGCACGCCTTTGCCACGCTTACCTTTTCGTCGTAGCTTATGGTAGCAAGGCGCATCACGGCGGAGTTGGAGGCGCCGCTCGGGTTGAGGATGCGCACGAGCAGCACTGTAATTGCGATGCATATCGTCACGGGCGCGACTATGCCTGCGCTCGGGGCGCGTTGTGCCTCAGCGCTTTGCAATTGCGTTGCTTCACAAGCGTGTCTCCAGGGGTGGCTTTCACCTGTCACCTCCTGGCCCAAGTCGTCGAGGATGCTGTGCTCCATGGCGCGCAGCGCAGCACTGAGCGTCGGCCTGTGCTACAGGTCCACAGCGAAGGCGTGTGCTGGCGCCAGGTGCCAGCGCTATGCCATGACTGGTCGCTCGGTGACTCCAAGTGGGTGTTGCTACCTTCATCTCTGGCCAGAGTGACCATGGTACACTCAGCCCCATGGCCCCTGGGGGGCCCATGCATGGGAAAGCTTCTTTGCAGTAGCACCTGCATGAGCTTGCAAAGTGCTTCAGCCAACCTGTAAATGCATACACTGCATGTCCAGTCTGGTGAAGGCAGCCGGCTCAGGAGGACGCAAGAGTTGACTACATCCTTCCAGTCCTAGCCTGCACCCGACCGGCACTTGCCCGCACATGAAACACTTTTTTGAAAACAGTAAACCATTTGCCGGCACATGACCGGACAAAAAGCAAACAGACAGGCAACTGCAGCCACGGCATGGCAACGCGCTGCCACCGGTCGTTGCAAACAACCCTTTGCTGGCAGGTCCTAGGCAGGCCGCTGGTCAGGAGGCACTGGGGCGCTTGCACAGTGTGCAATGCACACTGAACAGCCTGCAGAGTCTCACGACTTTGGCCCAGACACTATGCTTTATACACCCCACGCTTTCGCACGGCGCCGCGGCAGCTCAAATTAGGTCAAGCATCGTCACAAAGGCACACGTGCTGCCTCCGCCTCTGAAGCACAGATGCGCCTGCAAGTGCCAGCACACGACCATGCTCAGACAACTGACAACTGTGAAGCAACAACATACAGCATATCAACATATGGCCGAGCTTGCACACCAGAAAGGTTTAAATTGAGCAGACTTATAAGTGGCTGATGTGTGCTCTTCAGCGCAAATACAGTATTGCGCATCACTTCCAGTGTTGTGTCACAAAAAATTGGGTCCATTCCGCCCCCTTCGCAGCCTGGTGCCCCCGCCGGCGTCCCCCCTGTGGCCCCTGCGGCCCCTATGACCAGCTCATAACTTCAGTGCATGCATTGGTGCCTCACCTGTGACTTCCGGGGCTCCCCGCATGGCGCCGATCCGTCAGGCCGCCCGCGCACATGTCACGCTGCCACGCTCGGCGCGCGCGTCACGCCCCCTCCCTCAGGCGCCGCCGTTTCTGCGGGAACACGGCCCACCAGGCCTCCGGCAGCGGCCGCACGGTGCCGAACTCGGCAGACCACTCGCCGTACCTGACGCCTCTGTCCCCTGCAGCCCGCGCGCTTCCACTGGCAGCCTCTGCTGCGCCCAGGTCATGCGCGCCGCCGGGGCCGTCGGCCTCTCCTTCAGGCCGCGGCTGCCCGGCGGCGGCAGCGCCACAGGCCTCCGCGCCGTCGCCGGAGGCGCCTGCCTGCCGGGCTCCAGCCTCGGCGCTTGGCGGCGCGCCAGGCGATTCGGAACCAGCAGGCGCCGAGCCGGGGGCGGCCTCCGCCGCAGCCGCGATGCGCATGGTCTCAACGAGCGCACGCGCGCCGGCGCCCGCCTCCGCCCGGCCGCCTCCCGCGGCTAGCCCCGCAGCCGGGTCTTCCTCCGCTGCTGCCCCGGGGCCGCCTGCCGCGGCCTGCAGCGCGGCGAGCGCCGCGCCGCAGAACGCGCTGCGGGGCCCCAGCACGAAGGCGGCGACGCGCGCGCGCGCGGCCAGCCCGGCCGCGTCGCGCGCGGCGGCCGCATCCGCTTCCACGCGCAGCTGCTCGTGAGGGGGGTCGCCCTGTGTCGGCGGGGCGCCGCCTGCGGACGCCGCGCCGGGGCCGCCAAAGTGGTAGCCGCCCCACCACGGGCGCCGGTCCGCGACAAGGCCGCACAGGCGCGCCCACGCGCCCGGCGCGCCGCTCGCGCCGCTGCGCGCCCTGTCCGGGGCCTGGCGGCCGCGGCTGCCGGCGCTCGCGGCCTCGGCCTGCGCCCGCGCACAGGCCTCCAGCGCGCCGGCCAGCGCATGCCACGCCGCGTTTGCGAGCGCGCCCTCCTCGACCGCATCCGGCGCATCGCCCGGAGCCCCGGCAGGGTCGGGACGGCAGGCGGGCCCGCAGACGTCCAAGTAGAGGAGGCAGGCCTCCGCGATATCAGCGTGCGGCGCCGCGCTCGCACCCGCCGCGCGCAGCAGCGCCGCGAGCGCGGCGCCCGCGCTCGGGTCGCAGCGCAGCACGGCGAGGTAGGCCTCAACTGCGTTGCCGCGCGCGTCGGCGTCGGCAGGGGGCCGCCGCCCGGCGGCCGGCGCCGCGCACGCATCAGGTGTGGACTTATTTCCTACGGTCGCAGGCTTGCGCACGCGCCGCCCGTCCGCGGCCGCCCACACGCCCCGCCTAGCTGCATGCAACCGCGCACTCTGCGCGTGTCTGCAGCGCCGACCCCGGCCGGCCGCGCGTCGCAGAAGGAGCCGCTGGCGCCGTACTACGCATCGCGCGCGCTCGCGGCGTACCCCGCGCGCACGCCGCTGGCGGGGCTGACCGCGGGCTACGCGGAGCTCGCGCGTACGCTGCCCGTCGGCAGCGCCGCTGCGTCGCTCGCGCTGCGGCGCCTGGCCGCGCGCGCGGGGGAGCTGCTGGCGGGCGGGCGGGCCGGGGCGGGGTTGCCCGCGTCCCTGCCGAACCCTTCAAGGGAACCTGCCGCGCGCGCGGCGCCCGCGCTGGGCGCGCCTGGGCACGGCGGCGCGCAGGGCGGCGGCCAAGGTGGGTCGGCGCGGGCCGCCGGGCCGGGTCGGGCGCAGGGCGTGGAGCAGGCAGAGGTGGCTGCAGGGCTGGGCCTGGTGCGGCTGCTTGCGCAGCTGCTGCTGCTGGTCGACCTCCAGGTCAGCCCCCGGATGCCCGCTGGGTCCCCACCCATTCCCAGGCCCCCTGTGCTGGGTGTGGCATGCCGCATGATGCGCGCTGCCTGCGGCCAGGCCAGCAAGCGCGCCGCATGTGGGGCGCAGCGCCCGCCGTCACTGCTCGGTATGAGCACACGCGCTGACTGTGCTGCCACTCCCGCAACCGAGCTGCATGCACGGCGCGCTCTGCCCGTTGCTGATGCCCACTGGTGAGGACAATGTGCCAGCTAATAGCGCAATTGTGGAAGGTCCTGGACGCCCCAGGCGGCGGGGATCCTGCGGCGCAACGCGCGCGCGCGCCGCCCGCAGGTGCTCCCAGACGCGCTGTCGGCCGCCGCGGCGATGGTGCTGGCTGCGCCGCCGGCGCACGCACGCGCGGCGTGCGACCTCTTCGCCGAAGCGCTCGCTGGTAGCGACAACTACGCGCGCAAGGGCGTGCTTGTGCGCTGGTACCAGGCCCTGGCCGCCAGGGTGGCCGTGCGGAGCTGACGCTTGCCGCGGGAGGCGGCGGGGAGCCTGGCATCCGTGACGGGCGCTGTCGGGGCGCCTGGGTGGGCGCCAGCAGCGCCGCGTACAATGTACAGTGACGATGTCATGTCCTGAGTTATCATGTCAACTGTGTGTGCTGTGCTGCGTCTTGCGTCAGGATTGGTTTGCATGTATCATGATGAGCAGGAGTGGTCCTTTGTTTTGCCAATTTGCTGTCAGTTTCTGCATTTAACACTTAATGTTGGTCAGGTGTCTTGTTTCAGGTCATGCCAATATGTCGGCATTGCCCTGCCATGCACTTGCCCCCATGCATTGCATCACGACAGTAAGCAGTGTGGTAGTGCACTGATGTCGAGTCAGCTGAACTTCAGGTATGTCAGACACCTTGTGCTGTACTGGAAAACTCAATGGCAGGGTGTATGCTATGCGCTACTACCTGCATCATTCTCCGTGCCAGCAGCTCCATAGGAGTTGCAGTGCCATACAACCTGCAGCCTACCTCCTACACCTCCTCATCAGCCTACAACCTACCAGTTGCCTACACGACACGGCGCATGTCATGCTACAGGCCCAATACATACGCCAGTCACGCACCAACACGCAAATGTAATCTCTCACATTTTCAGTATTATCAACCAGCGCGCACGAATTCGCGCACTCGAATATCGTGGTGAAGCGTCAACCACACACATTGGCTATTCGGGTCGTTGGTTCTGCCCACGCGCCAGGGACCAGGAGCAAGCACACCCTCACGCAGACCCTGGCCAGCAGCAGCAAGGCCCATGAAGCGCCATGGAAAGCCCATGCAGCGCCCATGGAAAACAACCCCAGCAGCTGACTGCAAGCACTGCCGTCATAAAGGACACTCTACACTCCGCATTCTGCCACCTGGGGCGACCTAATACACTGCCGCACTTTCGGCGCTCAACAAGTTTTCACTGTCGACTCGAGCATGGCCCCGAAGTTATGCCACGCCCACCACAACAGGCCACACACAAACAATACAATCGAAGACATGCTAGGCAGGCTCGCGCGCACACGGCCGCCGGTCTGCTAAGAACACGCGCCCCCCTCAGCTGACTGCTACAGGTGAGGGCCATCGTACACGCCGCACACTGCGCTCCGCCGCACGCCACAAAGCCTATCATTATACGCTCCGCGTGAAACGTCACGGCAAGCACCCAATTCTGCATCGCAGTGCTGCCCGGCCTACTTTACAGGGTCACCCGCCTGCCTTCCCCAAGCGGGCGCATCAATCTTTCATCGCTGCCTGTGCACCTCTGCACAGGCCGCAACGAGGGGGCGCTGGCCTGGCTGAGCGCCTTTGCATGCTGCCAGTGTCCAAACACCTTCCTTGTCTGGTGCTCCATGCAGCTGTGGCGGCATCCGCGTACTGCTGGCACTCGACTAAGAGGGGCCGCAGATGCACACAGGAGAGCAGGCCCACCCCGTGGCGCACACTGGATACTGTCAGGCTGCTTCAAAAAGCCCACAGCCTGCAGCCCGCGTCTCCGCAAGCGCCTGGCGCTGCACATCATGCATTCCTACAAAGCAGGAAATATATCGCACAGAAAGTGGGCCGCCGTGCTGGCTGAAGCTGGGGATACATATGCGCAGCCGTCCGTCATCCATTCTCCGTCGCAGCGACGGCGGCTTATCCTTACGCGCCTCGCCCGCCTTTCTCCAGCCTCATCCTTGCCTCGCCTCTGCCTGAGCAGGCAGGAGGCCAGCCGCAAGTCAGCACCGTGCAACCTCGCTGCAAAGCCTGGTGGACCTGTCCCTTGCGTCCACTAAACGCCCGCGCAGTGCAACGTACTCAGCAGCGAACAGATCTTGCGGCAAGCAGATCTCATGGCAAGAGGAGCTGGCTCGCAGCGGCGCACCAGGGCGGAGCGCGTCACATTGTACTGCTGGAAGTATCGCGGGTTCTGCGCCTCCAAGTGGTCCCAGACTGCGGCGCACGAGCACAGCCACCAGGTCAGCCCCGCTGCGCACGCACAGCAGACGCTCCTGCCTCCAGGCGGGTGGACGAGCAGCGCAGCTGCCCCACAGGAGGTAACAGCTGCACCTGCAGGAGCTGGGCGGGGCACAGGCAGCCCACACACCCAGTAGGTATGGACATGACAGCAGCAGCGACCACGCACTACTGCAGCTGCGCAGCCCCAGAGGCAGCAAGCAAGGGCGACTTCCAGCAGCGGTCCGCCCGGGAAGCCGAACCTGTGGCAGTGACGAATGCCAGAACGCCCTGCCGCTGCAGCGCGCAGATGGTCTGGCCGCGGCTCAGCAGCTTCAGCAGGCAGTACTCCACGGCGACGTGAACCTGCCACCCGGCGTGCATGCAGAAACTTCAGGTGCGCTGAACGGCCCAGCGGGCCTGGAAAGCTGGAAAGCCTGATCCTGGCGACCGCACAACATGCTTGGGCAAGTGCGCGCGGGTATGCTGCGCAGTGGCGCGCACGTTGTGCAGATCAGCGAGGGTGATGAGCTTTGTCGCGGCATCTCCACTGTCACCACAGCCTGCACGACATCAGAACGGGCTCATCCCGCGCGTGGCGCTCCAGGGCGGCCTGGCAGAGGCGTACATAAAGCAAGGGCGTCGCTGATGTAATGTTATGTAATGTTATGTAATGTAATGTTACAGAGGTGAGAACTCAAGCGGCGCACCCTCCACAGGCTCGCTCCAGGCGCGCTGCTCGGCCGCCCACACGCCTGCAGTGAGCCCCACTTCAGGTTGTGGCCCCATGTTCACCACGGTCTGGCAGGTCAACCGGGTAGACCTCAACAGCTGATTTCGAGAACCTGGGCTCTGGAGCACCAGTCTAGGCACTGATTGTGAACGCTCTCAGCTAACGGAGCTTGCCACTGTCCGCTCCGACACCGGGGTGGCTTGATCTTCCGTGTCAACGCCCGAAAGCGTGCAGAGCTTCCGTGTCAACTGCACCTGCAGCAACACCGTAGCAGCACATCTTTTCCACGTCGACGGTCAGGCGCCGCTCGCAGCCCGGGTCCCCGACACACGCTGATCTCAACCAGCAGGCCCTGAGGCGCCTGGTAGGTACACAGCACGCGCGCTTCCACCCAAGGACCCCTATGCAGCCCGCAGAGCTCCCACTCCTTTCTGATACGTCAGATACACTCGCTGGGGTGTCGGATGAACATGGAGAGGTTTACGGTACAGGTTGTATTAATATCTCCATGAAGAGCAGGTGCACACGTCCAGCACTGAATGTCAGCATCCGCACGTGATTCGGAGCGAGTCGGAGCGGTCAGTGCGTTCCAGCATAGCATGCGCGGATGGCTACCTGCCTTTCAAGGCAGCAAATTTGCAGCAAACTCTGACCTGGCGGAGTCTCACCGCATACAGTCATGCTACTACCAGGCTGCTACACTGGGTACCGTGACAGGAGCAATGCTGTGCCAGAGCGAAGCCGCAGAGCAAGAAACGGCGTAGCTCATCACCGCCTAGGGTCTGGACATGCAACTCCATCAGGACCCCCCTCCCTGCCCTGCGCCTGGCACGCGTGCGCCTGCGCGAGCAGGCGTGCGTTGAGCTTGCGCTCGACAGCGCTCATGGGCGCGACCGTGCGGCGCTGCGCGCTGGCACGCATCTGCTCCTCCAGCAGCGCCCGGAGCGCGGTCTTGGCCTGGAGGGTGCGCGTCCTGTCCGCGCGCACGCGCGCGCGGTCCTCCTGCGGCCGGCCGTGCGTCACCGGCTGCCTTGACAGCTTCTGGGTTTCCGCTGAACTCCGAGATGTTGTTCTGTCCGCGCGCATGCGCGCGCGGTCCGCCTGTGATTGGGCCGTGCGTCTCGGCTGCCTTGCCGGCTTCTGGGTTTCCGCTTCACTCTGAGATGTTGCCTGGCTGCTTGCGATGCTCCAGAGACCTGCACAGGCCTTGCTGGCTGCTCTACCTGCTGCACGCCCCAGAGCTGTGAAAAGGAATATTAGCGGCGGCACGCGTCTCGCAGGTTCGGGCACCCGGGCGGCACCCAGCGTTACTGGCGGATAACCTGTGTGCTGGTTGCGCCGCCACAGCAGCGGCCTGATACACCAGTGATGCATGGCCACGAGGGCATCCGTCAGTATGCGGTCATACAGAGTGTGGCACGGCGACGAGAGCTGGTGTGCTAGCCCATGGACCCGCTCGACATGCCAAAACAACAGGCAGGCCGCCATACGCTCCCTCCTCAAGTGCATATGCAGCAGCCAGGTGCAGCGCACGCTATTAAACACCCATTGTTGCACAGGAACAGCAGCCAGTCCTGGGCGTGCCTTGACGAGCTCCTCGGCTGCGGCGGCCTCCGCCAGGCGCGCGGCCTCCGCCGCCGCGCGCGCGGCGCGCAGCTCGGCCACCTGCGCCGCCAGGCCCGCGCGGAAGGCCGCATTCGCGGCCGCGGCCTTGTCCTGGCGCGCCTGCCGCGCCGCCTCGCGCGCCGCCTCGCTGCGCCTGGCGCGCGCGGCCCCGATCCAGGCTGACGAGGCGTGCGGCGGGGGGTGCTACCATGGTGCCGTGCATGGTCTGTGCGGCAGGGCGCAGGGTCGCCAGCAACAGAGTCCCAGCAGCAGACCCACGGACTATTTGCAGATAGTCTCTGCTTGTCCTCTGGTATGCATACAGGCGGGAAGCAAGAGGCCGTGTGGCCCGAGCCCGACTTGAGGACGGCAGCGTTGCTCAGCAGTGCTCGGCAAAGCGCCGCGCACTGCGAATTGCGCTCTATGAGCGCCGGGCTCATCCAGCGCTTGAGCGGCGTGATGGCGAGCGTGCCCGTCTGCCGCGCGCGCACGCGCCCCGCCAGCTCCCGCCGCTCCTGCTCGCGAGGTGTGTTGGCGTGTTTGGCGCGGGTTTTGCGGGTCTGCCCCAATGCAGGTCTGCGGAAGGCCTCGAGCAGCACAGGAGGCCAGGCCCGGGCCGACATGCAGGGCATGGCCTACCCCGCACTCATGCGCGGCGCCAGGGGCTGAGCGCACTCAGCTCGCCCATGCGCGCGCATGCTGGGTCAGTGCAACTGACTATGCGATTGAGGCGCAGCGCGCGCCGCGTCGCGCGCAGCCTCGACCCGCTCGCCGAGCGCGAGCAGGCGCAGGTCGTTCTCGCGCGAGCGCAGGCGCGCTGCGGCCTTGGCCGCCTTGCTCTCCTCGTTCCGCAGCAGGAACGCCTTCAGGGCGGCCTTGGCGCGCGCGTGCGCCGCCTCCTCCGCCTGCTCGCGCGGTGCGGCAGGCTTCACTCCTTGACGGCCTTCCTTGGGACCTTTCTTATCAGACAATTGTGTCCGCTTGCGACATCTTTGTTGGCTATGCGCAAGTTTTGTTGGCCGGCCACTGCACACTTGAAGATAGCACGACGCAATGCTTGCACCCCCAGCAATATGTATTGTACATAGACCAGGAGTATTTCCTGGTCGAGCAAGTCATGCGCAGCCCTTGTCAGGCCGAGGCGCCCTGACGAAGGTGCGGCCTGCAGCAGAGCCACAGCCTTCATACATGTTGGGCCTATAACGAGCGCTGGCGTAAAAGCGGCTCTCAGCGGCAGCGGGCGGTCAAGCAGTCCCTGGCAGGCGCTGGAGCGGTGCGGCGCGCGCCTCCATGTCCTGCCGGCAGGCGGCCATCGCCTCGCGCGCCTGGCGCCCGTCCTGCTCCAGGCTGACCGCCGCGGCCAGCGCGCGCGTGCGCCCGCGTTCCTGCAGCTGCGCGTCCACGTCCACCTGCATGCGCGCGCCGCGCTCGGTGCCCTGCCAAGCAGCGCGCTGCCCTGCACACTTCACACAGGTACCAAGCGAGCCCCTGGGGCATGCTGGCCGAGCAGCCAAAGCCCGCTGCTGCACCCTGCCTGCCTCTTACAACTGCATGTGCGCCACAGCGCGCCATACCCTACCCTACCCTACGACCTCCCAGCAACTGCGGACCCGCAGCCGCGCGAGCGCGGCCTTCTGCGCCTCGCGCTGCGCGGCCTCCGACGCGCGCCAGCGCGCCACGTCCTCCGTCGCCGCCGCGGCCGCCGCCGCGTCCTCGGCCGACGCGGCCGCCGCGCGCGCGGCCGCCTCCGCGCGCTGGCCGTCCAGCGCCGCCTGCAGCGCCGCGCGGCGCGTCGCCGCCGCCTCGCGCCGCCGGCGCTCTGCATGGCACGTCTCACAGTCGAGTCAGTCAGTCCGCACGTTGGCTCTCACACGTTACTGTCTTCTGCTGCTCGGCGATGTGGCCATTGTGGAAGTGTCACCAGGAATATGCAGAGCACACCGAACAGGACAGACAGCAGCAGAGTGGGTCGGCGCGCCGCACCCTGCTGGGCCACCTCCTCGCACTGAAAGGCGTGGATGCGCGCCCACTCGTCCCCATCCACCTGCCTCTGCTTCTGCAGCAGCCGCGCATTGCGCCTGCATGCCGCCCTGCCCGTGTTAGCGCACGTACCAGCAAGAGCCTCAGGCACTGCGGTGCGCGGCCGTGTCAGGAGCAGGCTGGGACAGGGGTGCGCACACAGGAGGCTCCCCCGACAGCCGTGCGCACACACGCTCACACAGCCGGGCCACGTCGCGCTCCTGCGCGCACGCTGTGGAGCCTGTCGCATGTTTGTTGCAGTCCACGCAAGCATCAGATGACAGCTTGCAGGAGTGGCAAACCCCTGTGTGCTCGTTCTGGGGCAAGGCTGACGAATGGGTTGCTCTGCAGCGGCTCTCTCTAGGAAACAGACCGGCTCACCAGTGCCAGCCCAGCGAGCAGCTAGGTGAGACAGCAGGCTGTTGGCGCACGGTGTGAGGTGGAGGGCGGCTCTGCACATAGCTAGCTGCCTCCTGCACGGCTAGCTTGAGTGCAGCAACATCGCTTGCCAGCTCCTGCACGCGTGCAGAAAGCACGTGCTAAGCACGCCTCACGCGCCTGGCGTCCAGGCAACAGCCAGAACGTGTGGAGATACATCCTCTAGGGGAGTTGCGCACCCCCAAGGCAGCCACAACCCGCTCAGCCAGCGCCTCTGCAGCGGCCATGGCCGTCTGCTCTGCGCCGCCCGCAGGTGGCAGCAGGCCCTGATGCTTTCCCTACAGAAACTCTTGGCTTTGCCGCAGCACGCGAGCTGTTTGGACAGCGTTTAAGATAGCAGACTGTGCTGTGGTGTGCGTGCGCCCAGACAGAGTTGGAACCTGGACGCCGAAGGATATGAGTGGAAGTGCACAGACAAAGACTTGGCACAGTCGTCAGTGACGTGCTGAAAGGGTGTGCTGTGCTGCTGCTCGTGCCATCGCGCCCAGGATATTACCGGGAAACTCGGAACATGCAGGTCGCCATTCAAATTCACGACAAACCCCGCTTGGTGGCTCATTTGTGCTGCCGGCCGTTGCGGCAATTTATAGCTATCTCAGCCTGCTCGCTTGGCCAGGCGCAGCTCGCTTCACCAGGCATGTCATGTACTTCCCCCCTGCCCTGCCCCGGATGCATCAGCTTGTCTAAAAAACGTCCATAACCTAGGGCTGCAGGCGCACATCCACCGCGAGGTGCTCAGCTGGCTGTGCCATGTGCGGCAGCAGGGGGGCGCTCTCGCTCTCAACGACGCCCGTTCCACTGCTGACCGCCCCAAGCTCGCCGCCAACACCGCCGCCCGCGGCCCCAG
>JAABUV010005215.1_pt1 | contig 14944 bp, 16 predicted proteins | sample 5559971 | NCBI WGS metagenome assembly JAABUV01 (sample SAMN10711881, study PRJNA513362) | rock metagenome | isolation source: Antarctica rocks | place: Antarctica: Victoria Land, Knobhead nord | collected 2015-12-19
GCCCACCCCGGCGTCCGAGGCGAGTTGCACCGGCCCTCCGGGGCCGGTGAGGATTGAAACTGCCGATACTCGATGCCGAGGGCGCGTCCGCCCGTTGCACCGGCCCTCCGGGGCCGGTGAGGATTGAAACTCGCACATGGCAACCAGCCCGGCCAGGTCAGCGACGGTTGCACCGGCCCTCCGGGGCCGGTGAGGATTGAAACATCCCGTTCGAGGGCGCTTTGCCCGGCCCGGAGGACGTTGCACCGGCCCTCCGGGGCCGGTGAGGATTGAAACTCCGCCAACCAGGCCGGGCGGGGCGTCATCCTGTCGTTGCACCGGCCCTCCGGGGCCGGTGAGGATTGAAACCTTGACGCCTGTCGGCGTCCGCTCGCGGTCACCGGGTTGCACCGGCCCTCCGGGGCCGGTGAGGATTGAAACAGCGCGCTGGGGACGTAAGCGGGCAGCGCCGCATCCAAGCAGGATCAGTCGCGGGGCTTCTGCCCGTGGCTTGGCTGGGCCTACGTCTGACGGCAGGGCCGCGAATGAGTGCGCCCGACGTCGAGCGTCACGCTTGGATCGGGAGCAGGAACGGGCTTAGGAGGAGAACAAGCCTTGGCCGTGGGCCAGGCGTGGCATGACGACCGCGCCGCGCGAGGAGGGGCGGCACGTCATGGAAAGAAACGGGTTGGAGTCTCTGGTCATCATGCTACGGAGGAGATGATGGCACAGATCGGGCCGCCGTGTCAAGTTGTGTCGACGGCTTGATTTCCCGCGGGTGCATAGTCCCGAGTGGGAACAGGCACAGAGTAGAAGAGGGCCAGGCGCGGCCCTCTTCCCCGCCCGCCTTGACAGTCGCTAGAAGGCAGTGGGTAGACTGCATCCCATGGACCAGCAGCCGCCACCACTCACCTACTGCCAGTGTTCGGTCACTCACCCCATCCACCAGGACTACCATGACGCCGAGTACGGCTTTCCGATCCAAGACGACAGCGCGCTCCTGGAGCGGCTGGCACTTGAGATCGGTTAAGCGGGGCTGTCCTGGGAGATCACCCGCTGCGGCCAGACTTCGTGGCTGGAGTGTCGGAATGCGGTTCTGGGCGGTCCGGTCTCCTGCGGCTGCCACCACCAGCCCGCTTCTCAATCAACCTGTGAAGGAATACTGACCTGTGAAGGAACGTTGAGCGGGCGAGCATAACTTCAGCTTGCCCCTCAACGGGGGCGGGGGAATCGCACCGTGATCTCTGAACAGCCGTCGCAAAACCGGAAAGCGAATGTTGTCAAGCCTGACCCTGCGGTGACAGCCGTCCTCATCCTGGCGATCGAGCGAAGTAAAAATAAGTCTGTTGAGTCGAGGAATGGGCTGCCGCCTGGTTTCCTTGACCTGTCTGCCGTTGGGGTCCTGTCTGCCGTTGGGGTGATGAATGGGCTGGGATGCTTATGCGCTTAGAAATGGCCGACCACTTGACTGGGTCGAAACGGAGCACGGAAGAGAACTCTCCGACCCCCGCCTACGACGAGCATTCAAAGCCCGTTACTTGGAGGTGAAACATCTTTGCGGCAGATCGGCCTTCACGTTGGGGATATTGCACGGGCCGTTCGAGGAAATGTTTGCGCGGGGCATCGGCGTGTGTTTCGATGATGAGTCGTTTCCAGAAGGTGAGGTTGTCTGGTCGCCCGAGACGCCTGCTCCATCCGTTACCCGCCAGCCGCCGCATCAATGCCAGATTAAAGTGCGTCGTGACAAGCGAGGCGCTGAGTGACGCCAGCTTCTGCACACTGCCGTCGAACCATGCCTCAGTCTGCATCGTAGCGAGGTCTGTCAGCAGCACGCTAATTTCGTCGGACTGCACGAACGCGAGTTGCGCCCCCTCCACATTCTCACAGAACGCCAGGGCCGTGGCGTCCATGTCTGCCATCAGCCCCAGGTCGTAAGGGCGCTCGCACCCGCGCGTGTAGGTGTGGAAGCTCTTGCCGCCCACGCGGATCAGGGTGTAGGTGCGGCGCGGCAGCAGGTAGCGCATGCGGCAGGGGGGTACGGCCCGGCACACTGCCGGTCCCGCCGCCCGGCAGCGACAGGCGCTTGAGGACGCGGCCCGCGTCCTGGCGTCCCCCGCCCTCTCCGGCCAGGCCAAGCGGGACGCCGTCGGGTTGCTCATCGAGAAGGTGATCCCGAACCGCAGGCAGAAGGGCACGGAGACGAAGGAAATGGAGACTGCGGTCTGCTTCCTGCCCGGCCTGTTGGGGGGCGGAGGGCCGGACAGCAGGGGGGAAGAAACACTACAGTCAACCCAGAGAGTCCGTCACGGCACGTTGACACCGCGGGCGGCGACCCAGAGCTTGTACCAGTCGGTGCGCGAGAGCGTGATCGCGGCCGCCCCGGCGGCCTCGCGGATGTGGGCCGGGTCGTTGGAGCCGACCAGGGGGATGACCTTTGACGGGTGGGCGAGCAGCCAGGCCAGGGCAAGCTGGCCGGGCGTCGCGCCGCCGTAATCCTCAGACAAGGCGCGCAAGGCGTCCAGGGTCCGCGCAATGGCCGGGGGGGCGTCGGCGGGCACATCGCGCCGCCCGGAAAGCCAGCCGCCGCCCAGCGGGCTATAGGACAGCGGCGTGATGGCGAGTTCGAGGCACTGGTCCAGGACTCCGTCGCCCGCGTCGCAGGTCGCCGCCTCGCTCATGGCCCGCCCGCCCGCCGCGCCCTCATAGATGGGGTCGAGGCGCAGCAGCGACAGCGAGACCTGGTTGCTGACGATGGGGACCTGGAGATATTTTTGCAGCGCCAGCGTCTGGTGTGGGTAGTAGTTGGAGACGCCGATGGACTTGATCAGGCCTTCGGCTAAAAGTTCATCCAGAACCTCAGCGGTCTCGGCAGGGTGGCAGAGCGGATCGGGCCGGTGGAGCTGATAAAGGTCCACGGAGTCGATTCCCATGCGGTCCAGCGACCCGCGGATGCTCGACCGGATGTAGGCGGGCGAGTGGTCGTAGTAGCCCTGCCGAATGCCGACTTTGGTGGCAATGAAGATGCGCTCCCGGCTGCCAGGCACGGCCTGAAGGCAATCCTTGAAGATCGAATCGCAGGCCGTGCCGCCGTAGATGTCGGCGTGGTCGTAGAACGTGATGCCGGCGTCCAGCGCCGCCTCAAAGGCGGCGACGGCCTTGCGCCGGTGTTCGGGGCCGACTTCGGCGGGATTCCACGTCCCGGCCAGGCCCATGCAGCCCAGCGCGATGCGCGAGACGGGGCGGGCGGCGGGTCCGAACGGCTGTGTCGGCAGGGTGGGCATGGGAAACCTCTTTTCGCTCAATCTTGGTTCGCTCAATCTCGGGTGGATGCGGCCTGTTGGCTGTCGTCCTGCGACCAGTATACCCCGCGCCGCCGTGCAGGACTCGACGCCCCCGGTGCCGAACGTGATCCTATCTCTGGTTTCCCGAGGAGAAACGCCTGATGAACCGTTTTTGTCCTGCCCTGGCCGTGGGCCTCGCCGTCCTGTCCGCGCCCCTGCTGGCCGTTCGACAGGCTCACGCCGACGGCCTGACGCCGCGCGCGGGGGAGATTCAGGTGAGCGGAACAGTCCAAAGCCTCCTGCCCCACCGAGCAGGCCTGGTGCTGACCGTGCAAAGCATCCTTCGGCCCGGCGGGACGGTGGCGCTGCTGGACACGCCCCGGCCCAAGACCGTGCGCGGCTTGGTGCCGCTGGGCCTGAAGGTCGGCGACGCAGCCGCAGCGGTCGGCGCGGATTCGGGGCCGGGGCAGACGCTGCGCGCCCGCCGGATCGGGTCGCTGACGCCCACGCCTCCCCAAGCCTCGATGACGCTGCCGCCGCTCGCTCCACCCTCAGCCGCCGGCCTGCCCGCCCCCTGGAAAGACGCCGACATCGGCAAGGTCGGCGTACCGGGCACGGCCACGCTCGCCCAAGGCGTGTGGACCGTCGTGGGGTCGGGCGACGACATCTTCGGGCCGGCGGACTCGTTCCACTTCGTCTACCGCCCCCTGCACGGCAACGGCGCGATCACCGCCCGCGTCGTGTCCTACCAGCGACGGGACATGTGGACCAAGGTCGGGGTGATGGCGCGGGCGGGTCTGGACGCCGGGGCGGCCTTCGCGGACGTGCTGGTCACGCCCGACAAAGGAGCCGAGTTCCAGCGGCGGCCGGCCGCGAACGGGGACACCCAGACGTCCGACCAGACACCCTCCCCCGCCCCGTTCTGGGTGCGCCTGACCCGCACCGGCGACACGCTCGCCGGGGCCGTCTCGCCCGACGGCCGAACGTGGCAGGAGCGGGGCCGGGACACGGTCCCACTGGGCCAGGACGTGCTGGTCGGCCTGTGCGTGACCAGCCACAAGAACGACGTCACGACCGAGGCAAAGATCGACTCGGTGGCGGTGACGCCGTAGGGGCAAGCATTGTGTGGGGCTGTAGGGATATAGCGGTTCGGGAGACGGAGACAGGAGATGAGTCCACGTCAGTGGTTCAATCGAGCGACGATGCCGACACATCAGCCTTTGACGGAAGGGCAGTACCTTCGGGCCGCACCGACGGTTTCCGTCTTCAGCCTGCTGTGTCTGTTTTGCGCCTTCTGGCGGCATAACTGGCCGCTGGCCTTTATAGGCTTCGTGGTGCTTGCTCTCTGGGGCGTCTTGGTCCCCTTTATCCTTCCGCTTCAGTGGAAACGGTGGCAGGCGCATCGCTCACGCCGACGCCGACGCCGGGGTTCCGGCAGGGGCGCATCGTCGGGTGTGCCGCTTCGGCCTCTGCCCCCTTCACACACGGTAGACACAGTGAAAGCCTTCCCAGAGGTGGAACCGCCTGCGGCCTGAACTCTGTGCCACGCGGCCCTCAAGGGCCGGGTGAACTTCTACGCAGCCCACACCATCTCCCCTTCTTCACCTGTTGTTTCCTCTTCCACTGCCTCCCTTTTTAACTCTGCCGCCGGCTGATGGCTGACCGTCAGCACAAGCTGGGTGCCTTCGGCGTTGGTGCAGAGGGTGATCGCGTCGGCCATCGCCAGCATCAGCCGGAACCCTAAGCCCCCCTCGCCCTCCCCGAACAGCGCGGCGGGCGCGATGCCCTGGCCGCAGTCGGAAACTAAAATGGTCAGGCCGTCATCCGTGGCCCAGACCTGCGCGACGCCGCCGCCGCAGTGCCGGACGGCATTGGCGGCGGCCTCGGTGACGCAGGAGCACAGGTCGTCCAGGCGCGGCGGCGCAAACCCCCGATGGGCGGCGACGTCGCGCAAGTAGGCGCGGAAACGCGAGACGTCGGCGGCGTCGAGCAGCGGCAGGCTCCACAGGCGCTCGCCCTGGAGCAGGGCCGCGACCTCGTGCGCCTCGCACAGACGCAGCCGCCCGTCGGTGACGGCATGCAGCGTCCGGCGGTGGAGGGCGATCGCCTGCGCCTGCGATTTGTGCTGCCGGGCCTCGTGCGCGGCGGCGCGGCGCTGGCGGGCGAGCGACAGCACGCCCGCTGTGCCCAGGGCTAGGGCGGCAAACAGAAGGCTCAGGAAAAATGTGGACATAGGAGAACAGCTCTCTCAGTGCGGGCGTCGTTTGTGGGTGTGACGACGCCCCCGCTGGAGTGTTCCATAAGTCCGGCCTCTTGTGCGATGATTTTAGGGGGGCAATAAAAAGGCCCGGCACTGGAAGTGCCGGGACCTCTACTGACGGGCCTGCTCTCTCACTGACGGGCCTGCTCTCTCACCCCACGATGAACGGGGAGACCTTCGCCAGGACCGTGTCCGGGTCCAGAGGCGTATCGATACCGTGGTTCATCGTCGCCAGCGGGGCGGGCGGGGCGGGCGTCCCCGAGGCAATCAGCTTGTCCATCAAAAGCCGGTTCTGGACGGTCTGCAAGGCGGCTGTGTGGCGGGCCTCGGTGCCCTGGATGCCCGCCGCCGTGGTCAGGAAAATCTTGGTGCGGAAGTAGGGGATCGCGCCCAGATAGGCTGACGCGCCCGTGGCCTCAACATCAATCAGCATCGCCAGGATGTCCTCGCGGCTCTTGGTCTCGATGCCGAAGTCGTAGCGCTTGGGCTTGATCCCCAGGCCGGGGATCAGGCCGTCCAGCTTGAGCGCGCCGCGCAGAAAGTCGCGGTGGGCCTCCTCGACGCGGGTGAACTGCATGATGTGGTAGACGTCGGGCATGTACGTGTCGAGGCCCAGGCCCTGAATCCGTGTGCCCAGCTTGTTGGTGCCGCCCGTCGTCAGGCGCATGACCGCCTGCTCGTAAAGGTCGGACTCCAAATCCTCCAGGGCCAGGGCGTAGTTCAGGACCTTGACGTCCGCCTTCAGATTCAGGCCGGGCAGGTTCAGCAGGCCCAGGGCCGGGATGTCGCCGAAGGTCAGCGTCTTGGACGCGCCGTGGGTGGCGGCCAGCGTGGCCGCGCCCAGACCGCCGATGGCGAGGGCGGCGCGGGCGGCGCCCCGCAAGAAGTCGCGCCGGTCGCGGGACTGCGAGCGGGTTTCAGGCTCGGGAACCGCCTCGGGTGCCGAACCCTGCTCCCAAGAGGGAATGTATGCTTGTGTCGATTGATGATTCGTTTGCATGGATAACCTCACGTCCTACGCTGACGGCCTCACGCCATGAACGGGCGGACCGCGTTCAGAATCTGCTCGGGCGTCTGGAAATACTCGAAGTCGTACTCGCCGACCTGGCGCGGCGTCACCTGTTCGTCGCCGAGCATCCGGGTCGGGCTAGGGTCGCGCAGCAGGATGATCTTCATCACCGACGAGTGCCGGGCTTCGGTCGAGTAGATGCTGGCGGCGACCTGGGTGAGTTTCAGGTCGGTGATCGCGCCCGCCGCGCCCAGGTAAGCCCGGACGCCGGTTTCTTCCACCATCAGGATCGTCTCCAAAATGGAGCGCAGGGTGTTCCCGAACGGGGCGCGGTAGCCGCCGGGGTTCGGGGCGATGGGCGTCCCACCCATCTGCTGAATGGCGGCTCTGAGGAAATCGCGGTGGGCGGCTTCGACGGCGGCGAACTGCTGCAAATAGGTGAAGCCCATCTGCGGGTGCGGGTCGGGCAGGTCGCCGGGTGCGATGGACAGCGTGTAGCCGCTGGTGTCGGCGGGCAAGGGCGTCCCGATGTCCTTGCCTGCGGCGAGGTTGAGCGCCTGCCGGTACAGGTCCGCTTCCAGCGTCTCCAAAGCCAGCGCGTAGTTCAGGACGCGCTCGTTCTTGCTCTTGCCGGGGATGCCGGGGAAATTCTCGTTGTCCGGCGTGGTGACCAGGTCCAGCAGTTGTTTGCCGGTCGCCCGCGCCGGGCGCGCGGCGAACAGCCCCAGCGCGGCGGTGCCCAGCCCCGCCGCCGCCATGCGCGTCAGGAACGTGCGGCGGCTGGATTCGTTAAGTCGCAGGTCATGGAAGTCAATCATGGACGGCTTCTCCTTACGTGTTGTGTTCGTATGCCCGCAGGCTTGGGCGGGTCAAACGCGCGAGCGGCCTTTTGGGCCGTTTGTAACCGGGCGTTAATCGGAAAGCCCCCCGCCCCAATCCTGGGGGGCTGGAACAAGAAACGAGGATTGGCCCTGCTCCTCCTCTGGCTCCCCAAAATTGGGACGGGGGGCCTCGGCCCTCTACCCTCCCGCTGCCGGCAGTCCCAGGTAGCCGCGAATCCACGGCTCATCGGGGGCGATGACCTTGCCCGCCACCAGTTCGGCGATCATCCGGCCCGCCGTTTCAAGCCGCCCGGAGTCGCCCGCCCCCAGGCGGAACAGCGGGCGGGCGACTCCGGGGCCGAAGTTGTAGCGGACCAGGGGGGCCAACAACTGTCCGCCGATCACGGCCTCTTCCAGGTCGCGGCGCACTTTGTCCACGTAGAACCCTAAAACGTCCTGGTGGACGCTGCCCAGGGCGTAGGTCGCGCCCGCGCCGCTGCCGTCGGTGGTCAGCGTTTGCCCGCCGATGCTCTTGGCGATAGCCCGGTCCAGGTACTCGACGGCTTCCAAGAAGCCCGCCGCCTGGGGGCGGGACGTCTCCAGCAGCCCCAGGTGCATGTCTGAGGGCAGCACCAAGGCGCTCTCGTTGTGGACCTGGGAGATGATCGCCAGCAGCTCGCGCTGCTGGTCCGTGCCATACCCACGGGCGGGGTCGTAGGTGCCCATGACCGTGGGCAGGCCGAACTTCTCCAAGTATTTGGCCCACCACGTCAGCAGTTGATGTTTGACGCGCCAGGCGGCGTGGGCCGCCCGCAGGTCGCTCTGGCCCAGTGGGCTGTCCGGGCGCGACAGGTAGCTGTAGCGCAGGAACTTGTCCGGGGGGTAGCTCGCCCCGTCCAGCCCGCGCAGGGCGGCGACGTTGCCGAAAGAGTCGGTCTCGAACAGGAAGCCGGCCGGGTCCTTGGCTCTTAAGCGGGCCAGGCCGATCCGCCCGGCGTGTGGCCCGCCCTCGATGACTTCCCAGACGATCTCGACCAGCGAGACGCCCAAGGACAGGGCATCCAGGACGTCGTCCAAGGCGTCCCGGACGCTCCCCTGCATCTGCGCCAGGACGTCCCGCACGAACGCCGCCACGGCCTGGTCTTCGGGCGCGTCCGAGGCGGCGTGTACGTCCCAAGCCTGTGCCAGCACGGCGCTTTTTTTGGTCAGCAGGCAGGCCTTGACCTGCGGGTCCGTCAGCATCCGCCGGTACGTGGCGTAGCCGCCCGGCGGGCCGTCGCCCGGCAGCGCGGGCCGCGCCGTCATCGCCCCGAGCAGGCCGACGCCGTCGGCGGGTGCCGTTTCGCCCAGCGGCGGGCCATCCCCCTTGGGGACAGGCTTGTCTGCGGGCGGCCTGCGCCGGGGCAGCGTGAACGGGAGTCTCATGGGTGTTCCTTTCTTGTTTTTCCGGCTGCCGGGGCGGTGGACCGCCCCGGCACCTGGCTCGACATGCTACGCCCCCACCGCCAGCACGTACACGTCGGTCGTCTCGGCGCTCAGGACGTGGGCGCTCACCGGGCGGCTGCCCGGCCCGTGGCCGCCCCAGCTCTCCAAAGTCCGCCCGTTGCGGCACAGGTAGACGTGGCCGACCGGGTGCTGGGAGGAGGGCCGGACGAACCCGATGCGGGTCAGCCCGTCCGCCAGGCGGCAGACGGCATAGCTGCTGCGCTTCAGGCCGTGGGCGGCGCACCAGTCGTTCTGGCAGGCCGACCCGTCCGGCAGGATCGTCCGCCCCTCGGTCGCCACGGCGACCGCGGCTCGGACCCAGCCGGAGCAGTCGATGGCCGCGTAGTCGGGCGGCACGGCCAGCAGGTCATCGGCCTTCGCGCCCAGTTCGTAGTCAACGCCGTGCGCCACGCAGGAGGCGAGGTAGCGCCGCAGCCGCGTCGAGTCCAGCGGCAGGCTGTGCCAGGGATAGCCCTGCGTCGGCGGCACCAGGGCCGGCGGCTCTGAGGCCGGGAGTGCAGGGTGCACGTGCGTTGTCGTATGCGTGATCGTCATGGTCGTCCGGCCTTTCTAGTCTTCAATCGATTGGTCTTTAATCGCACAGCGCCAGCAGAAGAAGCGGCGCGCTGCCCAGGCGGAAAATCTGCGTCTTGCGGACCGTCCACAGGCGGCCGTCCCGGAAGAACACGTCGTTGACCAGCGGCGGGTCCGGCGTCGCGCCGTCCATGTACAGCGACAGCGCGGGGCGCAGCAGCCCGACCGACTCGTTGGCGTCGAAGTAGGTCCCCGCCGTCTGGCCGTCCATCGGCGCGAACAGGCCGCAGGCCAGGTGGTTCGCGCCCGCCCGGACCAGGGTGAACGACTCGCCGTAGCGGGCGAACAGGGCGCTGACGCGCCGGGTGTGGAGCAAAAGGGGCGGGCCGGTCATGGGCAGGCCTCCGTTTCGTTCAGGCCGTCCCAGGGCAGCTCGAAGACAGAGCCGTAGGATGCAGCGTGGGCCAGGAACGGCGTCTTGGAAGACCCGTCCGGGCTGTCCCCGGTGGCGTCCGAGGCGACCCGGTGGGCAGCCCGCGCGAACGGCTCCAGGCGCTTCAGGCCCGCCGCCCGGAGCCGGTCGGCGGCCTGGGCGAGTCCGTCCGTGCGCGAGGCCGAAACCGAAAGTGGGCCGACATGGAAGTCGTCGGTCGCGCCCAATGCGCGCGCCTGCTGCCCGAGCCAGCCGCCGGCCAGGGCCTCGGCGACGCCCAGCGTCAGGGTCGCTTCCAGCCCGGCGTTCCCCGGAGCGGCGAGGAGGACGGCGGGGTCCAGCGCGTATTCCAGGGCCGGCTGCTCGGCGGCGATTACCGCGTCGAGCGCGGCGCTTTGGGTCATGTCGCCCGCGTCCAGCGCGCACAGGCGCTTGAGGTCATCGCGGGTGACGGGAAGAATGGGCACGGGAAGCCTCCTTTCTGATGTGTCATGCGTGGTCCCGGCGTTAGGAACCCCTCCCGGCGGCAAGCCGCCTGCCCAAGCACTGGCACCCTGGAAGGGCCCTGTTAGGGGAGGGTTAAGACAAGAGAAGGCTCCTCCTAATCTAAAGCACTTCCCTAACAGGGGCCTTCCAGGGCGTCTATACTTGGGTGGCGGGCTTGCCCGCCGGCAGGGGTCCTACATCGGGCCTATCTTTCCTTGCCTACACCTGCGCGCCGAACGCGGCCCGCCAGTCGCCGAAGCCGCAGTTGTAGCGGGCGCGGACGCCATACAGGTACTGGTCGCGCAGGAAGCCGTTCTCCGAGCTGCCTTCCAGGGCCGAGAACTCGAAGTCCTTCCGCATCTGGAGGACCAGGGCGCGCACGACCCGCTGCGTGTCCAGCAGGAACCACGACGCCGGGGCGGGCAGGTAGGGCGTCGCCAGCACCGTCAGCATCCCGCGCAGGGGGTTGATCGCCAGGTCCTGGCTCACCACGGTCAGCGGGTCCGGGTCCTGCGCCGATTCGAGCAGGACGTGCGCCTCCCAGTACAGCTCGGGCGGCACGACCAGCAGGTTCGGCTTGGTCCCGGCGGGGCGGCCCTGGTCGTTGGTGAACCGCATCATCGTCGTGATCGCCGCCTGCAAGGACGACGCCGAGAGCGCGTCCGTGCCCCTGTTGGACTGGGCCGCGCCCCCCGGCCCGCCTTGGCCCGCGTGGACGCCGAAGAACGGCACGCCGTCGTAGCCATTCTGCGCGAATCCCTGGGCGAGCAGGCCGAACACGATGCCGTCCAGGTGCTGCCGCGCGACCAGGGCCATCTGCCGGACGCGCAGGGCGATCTGCCCGTACTGGTCGTCTTCCAGGACGGCCCGGTCCACGCTCAGGGTGCTTTCCCAGGTCTTGTTCTTGATCGCGTAGGTATAGGGCAGCAGATCGCCCGTCTGCCGCTCGTCCACAAACTCGCGCATTCCGGGCAGCGCGCCGAGCCAGGCGTACTGCTCCGTGTCCCGCGTCGAGGGGACCAGGGTGGCGACCCGGTCCCACTGCGCGGGCGTCTCGCCGAAGGTCTGGAAGAACAGCGTCTTCAGCCCCGCCGTCAGCAGCTCGGGGATGTCCGATTTCACCAGGGTCATTTCGCGGCTCCTTTCAGTTCGCCGAGCATCTCGTCCACTTTGCGCTCGATGGCGTCCACCTGCGCCTGCCTCTTCGGTGCCTTCAAGACGGTCTTGAGCAGGGCGGCCAGCAGGTGCGCCCCCACCCCGATGGCCGTCAGCGTCTGCGCGTCAATGTGCATGGGTCTCTCCTTTTGTTTGCCCCGCGCGCTCGGCGCGGATCAGCGCGGCCACCTTGGCCGGGTCCGCCCCCAGCCTTGATAGGAACATATGTTCGTACTGAGAGAACTCAGTCTCGCCTCCGCCCTGAGCGCCCAGGGCGACCTCGCCCAGCGTCACGACGGGCGGTTGCGCGGCCAGGAACCGGCGGAACATTTCGGCCACGCTCAGGGGCGAGTCGGGCCGGTCGGCCAGCGTCACGGTCGCACCCTCCGGGGCGGCGAGCAGGGCGCGGGCCGCGTCCTCGGATGCGGGCACCAGCCGCCCCTGCGCCTTGAACGTGGCGATGTCCGCGCTGACCGCTTGGTCCGTCAGAGCCGCCCGGAGCCGCGCGACCTCGGCGCTCACGTCTTCCTGCCCCATCAGCGTCGCCGAGGCCACGCGCGGCTTCAGAACAAGCGAGACCTCGGTCAGCGCCAGCGGGTCGCGCGTCAAGCCCACCGAGAGCTTCGCCGCCCCGCGCCGCCGCAGGAATGCGGCCAGATCGTCGGGGAAGGCCAGCGTCCCCAGCAGGGCCGTGCCCTCGCGCCAGACTCGCTTGACATGCCCCAGCGGGTCCAGCGGCGAGTCCCGGTGCTCCACCTTGACGGGCACGCCCTCGGCCCCCAGTGTCAGAAAGCGCGCCACGATCCCGTCCAAGTCGTCCTCGGTCAGCGTCAGCCCCTTGTCGGGGTAGCTGCCGGCTTCGAGCAGCCGCGCGGGCCGCTCGCTCCAGCGTTCCTCTTCGGTGTCTTTTTCGGAGAAGGCCATCGGGGCCGCCTCCAGTGTCACGTGTTCGGTCACGGCTTTCTCCTTTCTGTTCGATCTGCGGGAAGAAGCCCCCTCTTCATCTTGGCCTTCCCTGGACAGGGGAGGGAAGGCGGCTCGCCGCCGGAAGGGGTTCCTCATTCCTATCAATTGACACGCGCATCGATGCGGACCTGCACGTGCGCGCCGTCGGGGACGCCGACGACGATGCCGCAGGCGAGGCTGTCCGCCGTGGCAGCCGTCGCCACGGTCGAGTCGTCCACGACGAACGCCGCCTTGCCGACATCGGCCTGGGCCGCGTTCGCCTTGGCGTAGGAGAAGACGCCGGTCTTCAGTACGCGCACGGTCGCGGCCCCCGCCGCGCCGGCCCCGTTGTCGGCGCTCTCGTAGGCGACGCCCGCGAAGATCAGGCCGGCGGCGTCCGAAGCGGGCTGGGCCAGGCCCGTGGCGGCCAGGGCCAGCAGGCCACCCTTGAAGACGCGCGCGCCCGCCGCAACCGGGTAGGCCAGCAGCGCGCCGTCTTTGCGCCGGGCATCATAGGGGCGGGAAAGAGCAGTCATCGGCATCATCCTTTCGTCCTCTGGGTCCGTTCCCCCGGCACCCCCCAAGAGCAAAGGCCCTGACCGGCGGCCTGGAGGGCTGGGGGAGTTATTCTCGCCTCCGGTCAGGGTTAGAAATAGTATACTGATGTCTCTGAACCTCTGTCAAGCGCATAGGCAGAATTTTGTCTACTTGTTTTTCGGGGGACGTTAAGAACCCCTCACGGATCGTGCCTCTGCCTGACGCCCGCCGTCACGCCCGCCGATGATTACATGACAGCGCCACAAGAATCGTGGGAGACGCCTGCCGGAACGTGGAATAAGTTGCTGCCCCGGAACATCGCGCACCCGCCCGGATGGAGAAAAACAGGGAAGCATCGGCATGACCAATCTGAGAGGCCGTTTTCGACACGGGGGCGTCGGCAACACCCTGGCTGGTGGCTTTTTCCTGGTCATCCTGCTGGGACTGGCGGGGTACTACCAAACGGTCCGCGCCATGGAAGCCAGTACGCGGCGCAGCCAGGGCATGGAGCGGCGCGTCAACGCCTGCGTCCTGCTGGCGCGCGACGTCACCCTCTGGTCCCACGACACCGCCGCCGACACCCAGCGCTACGTCTACACCGGCGACGCCGCCAACCGCGATCAGAAATGGGAGACCGAGCAGGCCGCAGACGACGGCTTCCAGCGCCTCCAGGCCCAGCTCGCGGCCCTGCCCGACAGCGCCGACTTGCAGCGCCGGTACGCCGCCGCCGCCGCCCAGAACCTGCACGTCTGTGAGCCGCTGGAGGCACAGGCCATCACCCTGGAGGAGCGCGGGCGGCACCCGCAGGCCGCCGCCGTGATCGAGGGGCCGGGCAAGTCGGCGCGCTACAAGCTGGAGATCCAGCTCGACGATCTGGTCGGCGTGGACCGGCAGCAGGGGACGATCACCAGCGCCTTCGGCCTGGTCGCCTACGGGCTGAAGGCGCAGAAGGCCGAGGCCATCGCCGCCTCCCGCACCCTGGCTTTGGGCAAAGCCGTGCAAGCGGCAATAATCGCGCTCTCGCTGCTGATCGCCATCGGCGTCACGCGGTCCGCCGCCCGAGGCGTCCGCGCTGTGCTGCGCGCCCAGGGCGACCTGGGTGAGAGCGAAGCCCGTTACCGCCTGCTGTTCGACTCCAGCCCTTTTCCCATGTTCGTCTACGACCGTCATTCCCTGCGCTACCTGGCCGTCAACGACGCCGCCAACCGCCGCTATGGGTACAGCCATGACGAGTTCAGCCGCATGAGCATCCTGGACGTCCGCCCCGCCGAGGACCGGGACGCCCTGCGGCGCGCGATCGAGACTATGGGGCCGGGCAGCCCCCAGACCGACCACCTGTGGCGGCACGTCACCAAAGACGGCGGCCTGCTCTGGGTGGATATCAACTCGCAGCCCATCATCTGGGGCGGGCGGGAGGCCGGCATCGTGATCGCCCAGGATGTCACCTCCCGGCGGGAGGCCGAGGCTGGCCTGAACCGCCTGGCCGCTATCGTCCAATCCTCCCAGGACGCCATCGTCGGCTGGGACCCGGACGGGACAATCACTTCCTGGAACCCCGGCGCGGGGCGGCTCTACGGATGGACCGCGGGGGAGATGCTGGGCCGCCCCATTGCTGGACTCGTCCCGCCGGAGCGGGAAGATGAAATCCCCATGATCCGCGACAGCCTGCTGGCCGGGCAGTCCGTGGACCTGCCCGACACGCTGCGTCTGCACAAAAATGGCCGCCTGGAAGTCTCGGTCAGCACATCGCTGATCAAGAATGCGGCGGGCGAGGCCGTCGGGGCTTCCACCATCTCCCGCGACATCTCCGAGCCGAAGAAGGCCCAGGCGCTGATCCGCTGGCAGGCCCACAACGGCCCCCTGACACGCCTGCCCAACCGCGCCCGGTTCGGCCAGGAGATGGAAACCGCCATCACCCAGGGCGTCCCCTTCGCCGTTTTGTACATCGACCTGGACCGGTTCAAGCGCGTCAACGACAGCCTGGGCCACCTGGCCGGCGACCAACTGGTGCAGGAGGTC
>JAABUV010005216.1_pt1 | contig 14942 bp, 16 predicted proteins | sample 5559971 | NCBI WGS metagenome assembly JAABUV01 (sample SAMN10711881, study PRJNA513362) | rock metagenome | isolation source: Antarctica rocks | place: Antarctica: Victoria Land, Knobhead nord | collected 2015-12-19
CAGGGTCACGATATACTTCTTATTCACGACGTATCCTCCTCCCAGGTGTCCACCTACGGCTCTTGGTAAGAGGATGCCCTATTCAACGGTCAACTGTCAAAAAGACGGGTGACGGACTACTAGTACCTAAGCGTACCCGACGACACACGTTCCTGGCTGCCGCTGTGCTGGCCGAGCGAAGGACATCCATGCCAACACTGGCCGACAGTGACATGGCTGAATACGTCGTGATGCGCGAGATGCGGGCACAGACGTTAGCCGACGTGAAACGCCAATCATAGGAGTGCCTTCGAGGCGGGGCGTACGCGCCAGGGCAACAAGCCATGGTCGGGGACACAACATACCTATGGTAGGCGCAGGCCACCAGACAACGCGGTCGGGTGTGAACGCTACTCAATTTACGGCCACTTGATACGATAACCCCGGCCATGGTCGTCCTGCTTTCTATCGGCTCTACAACGGCAACAGCGAATTATTTTTTCCAAGCAGCAAGGACTACGACATGAGCATCGGAAATGGTGCCCCAGCGTGGCCGTCAGTTATCGTATCGAATGACGGGATTTCGCCTAGCGATCACAGTCGGGCCGAGGGCCGGCGGCATAAGCCGAGGACGACCGGTGCTGACAGATGGTACAGTGACCATAAAAGTCGCCGGAGACGTGACGCGGCCATCTGAGTCGCGCACGATGGAGTTACATGCACACCACCCTGGACCCCCTGCCCCTCCCCCAGATCACACGCGTCGCGCACACGGACACGTCCGCGCGCTACGCCATCGAGCCGCTCGCCACCGGCGACGGCACGACGCTGGGCAGCGCCCTGCGCCGCGTCCTGCTCTCGGCTCTGCCCGGCGCCGCCGTCACCGCCCTCCACATCGCCGGCGTGGACGCGGGCGCGCCGGACATCCCCGGCGTGCGCGAGGACGTGACCGAGGTGCTGCTCAACCTCAGGCGCGTCCGTGTGCGCTATGAGGGGGAGGGGCCGACCGCCCTCACCCTCGACATCAGCGAGCCGGGCGAGGTCACGGCCAGCCTGATCGCCATGTCTCCGGACGCGGATGTGGACATCGTCACCCCCGCCCAGTACCTCTTCACCCTCGACGCTGGCGCGGAACTGCACGCCACGCTCACGGTGGAGCGGGGGACCGGCTATGCCGAGGTCCCACCCGACGCGGGAGGAGCCACCGACGTTCTCTCCGTCGCGAGCCTGTTCACGCCGATCCGCCGCGCCCAGTACGCCGTCGAGCACGCGCGCATCGGCCCCATCACCACCTACGACCGCCTCGTGCTGGAGATCGAGACCGGCGGGACCCTCACGCCCGACGCGGCCCTGCACCGCGCCGCCGCCGGCCTCGTGGACCACTTTGCGCGCGTCGCGGCGGCCATCGGCACGGGATGTACCCTGCTGGCTGCCGCGGCGCCCGTCGCCACAGTGGACGCACCACGCCCCACGCCCGCCGGCGACACGCCCCTGGACGCCCTCGGCCTCTCCCCGCGCGCCTACAACGCCCTGCGCCGCGCCGGCCTGACCACCGTCAGCGACGTGCTCGACCGCCCCACGGATGACCTCTCCACGATCCGCAACGTCGGCCGCCACTCCGCCGCCGAGTTGCGCGACGCCCTCGTGCGCGCGGGTGCCCTCGACGCGGCGCACGCCGCCACGCGCTTCGCGGACGTGATCGGTGAGGGGGACGCCGGCGCGGAGTAGCGCGTCGCGTCGAGAGCGCCGCGATTGAGGGGGCCGCGCACCCTCCTTACGTGGGTGGCGGCTCCATCAGGGGATACTGAGGACAGGCGTTAGATACAGGCGAGACGAGGGGGCAGGCGGGGTGATGAAGCCGATCCACCGACAACCTGTGGGCGGGCCAGGCTGGAATGACCGCGCCGCCGTGGCGCTCCTCGTCGTCGTCGCGCGCCATCTTCTCGCCGTCGAGGCCGGACCCCTGACCCCCGACCGCCTGGCCCGCTTCATCGGCGCCTACCAGGACGATCTGCCCGCGCTCGTCGCCGTGCTGGAGGACAGCCCCAGCGCTCCCGTGCGCCACGGCGCCCAGCAGCTCCGCCGCCTCCTCCGCGCCGGCCAGGCCCAGGTCTACCAGCGCGTCCTCCCCGGCCTCCCCATCGCCCTCGTCGACCCCTATTTTCGCCTTGCCCTGGCGCGCGCCGCCGCCCGTGCCGGCCTCAACCTCTTCCCGCTGACGGGACCGGGCGGGTGAGCGCGGGGCCACGATTGCCGCCCCGGTCCCGTCAGCGGGGGGTGAGGAGAGGGGAGCATCGTCGCGCGGCGTGGGACCATGTGTGGTCCCCGGACCACGCCCCCTTATCCCCATACGACCACCAGGCGCGCGGGCTAGCCTGGTACGCTCTGGGTAGAGACCCTGGACCACATAGGAGCGCGCATGATCCCGCCGCCCGCCCTCGATCCCGCCCCCGCCGTGCTCACCGCCGCCCAGGAGCAAGCGTTAGCCCGGATGATCCGCGCCGGCCGCCGCGCCCGCCTGCTGGCCCAGCGCCACCTCGCCGCGCGCCTGCGCCGCGACCTCCCCCCCGCCGTCTCCGCCCGCGCTGCCGCCGGCGCCGTCCTCGCCGCCCTCCTCCCGCGCCTGCCCCTCGCCCCGGCCGCCCTTCCCGCCGCTGTCGGCCCCCTCTTGCCCCGCGATCTCGCCACTGACGCCCGTGCGCGCGTGCTCGTTGAGCTGGCCGCCTGGCCGCTCGACCAGGACGCCCTCCGCGCCGGCGACGCAGCCCGCGTCGCCTTCGTCGCCGCCAATCAGCGCCTCGTCGTCGCCGTCACCCGGCGCTACCAGCACCGTGGCCTCCCCCTCGACGACCTCGTGCAGGAGGGCACCGTCGGCCTCCTGCGCGCCGTCGACCTCTTCGACCCCGCGCGCGGCTACAAGTTCTCCACCTACGCCGTCTGGTGGATCAAACAGTCCCTTCGGCGCGCCCTCGTCCAGCAGGTCCCGCTCGCCCACGTCCCCGATAACGTGCAGATGGAGCGTGCCCGCCTCGCCCGCCAGGCCCACGCCCTGCACGCCGCCCTGGGCCATCCGCCCTCCCCCGCCGAACTGGCCGCCGCGACGGGTCTCCCCCGCGCCCGCGTGGATGCCCTCGTCGCGCCCCTGCCCGCCCCCGTCCCCCTCGACCAGATCATGGGCGACGGCGAGACCACGACCCTGGGCGACCTCCTCCCCGACCCCGCCGTTGACCGGCCCGACGCCGAGGCCGAGGCCCACGCCCTCGCTGCCGCCGTGCGCACCGCCCTCGCCGGCTTGACCCCGCGCGACCGCGCCATCCTTACCGCCCGTCACGGCATCGACGGGGAGCCCCCGCGCACCCTCCAGGAGATCGGCCGCAGCCTCGGGTTGACGCGCCAGGCCGTGCAGCAGGCCGAGGCCCGCGCCCTCGCGCGGCTGCGCCGCCCCGCCCTGCGCCGCTGGCTCGCCGACGCCCCCGCCTCCTGACACGCCGCGCGCCTGCGACGCTGAGGAGGTGAGGGGCGACGCGCCGCAACGGGCGGGACAGGGACACGTCGCCCGCAGGTAGGGCAGGGACAGGGACATGACAGGGACAACGGTCGCGTACTGGCAGCACGTCGGCACCGGCGAGGTGTTCGCCGTGCGCGTGGACGACGACGGGACCATCGTGAGCGCCCCGTGGACCTCTCGCTCCCGCCGAGGTCGGTGCCGCGCTGCGCGATACCCCCACGACCGCCGACGAGGAGACCGACGCCGCCCCCCTGGACCACCCGCGGGCCGTCACCCTCGACCGGGAGGCGGAATACCTCTCGCTCGCGCCCTATCGCCAGCCCTCGACCGGGCACCGGGACGAGGGTGGGGACGGCGCATGAGGGAGCCGACGCGCCGGCCACCGATCAGCGTGCCGGGCTGGAACGACCGGCGCCGCCGTGGCGTTCCTCGTCGTCGTCGCGAGGCATCTTCTCGCCGTCGAACCCACCGCTAGCGCCGGTCCCCTCACCCCTGACCGCCTGGCCCGCTTCGTCGCCGCCTACCACGACCCCCCCGCGCTTGTGGCCGCCTGTGAGGACAGCCCCAGCGTCCCGGTGCACCACAGCGCCCAGCAGTTGCGACGCCTCATCCGTAGCGGCCAGGCCGGTGTCTATGTGCGCGTGATGCCGGGTCTCCCCGTCGCCCTCGCCGATCCCTTCTTCCGGCTCGACTTCGTCAAAGCCGCCGCCAAAGCTGGCCTCGACCTTTTCCCGCCGTCGTCACCACGACCCTGATCGCCGCCTCCCGCATACGAGCGCCGTACGAGCACAGCCCCCATCATCGTACTAGCACAGCCCCCATCATCGTACTAGCATAGCCCTCTCAGCCGTGCTATCTCCGTGCTAGCATGGCCTGCTCGTGCTAGCACGATCCACGCGTAAAATCGGCTCGTGCTAGCCCTCTTTACCCTGGGGTAGTCGCCGCCCACGTCGTGCTAGCACCAGCACAGCACAAGCACACCAACCCCAACGACACGGCGACTCCCCGCGCGGAGCGCACAGGGGCGCAAGGGACGGCACGAGGGGCACGCCTCACGCGCGATCGTGAGACACGACAGCCCACGCTACCCGGCGCTGTCGTCGCGCCGCTCACCGGGTCCTGGGAGGGCACCATCACCGGGAACGACAGTGTGACACGTTCGCCGTCCTGATCGACCACCGCACTAGCCGCAGTATCCGTCGTCAGGGATCGCTTGGGGAGTACCGCTACTTGGGGAGTACCGCTACTTGGGGAGCACCGCTACTTGGGGAGCACCGCTACTTGGGGAGCACCGCTACTTGGGGAGCACCGCTACTTGGGGAGCACCGCTACTTGGGGAGCACCGCTACTTGGGGAGCACAACCGATTGGAGCGTGCCAGTTGTGACAAGGCGCTGCACATCAGTTATCGTGTACCTATACAGTTCACGCGGCACAAGTGCTGAAAGGGGTTTTCATGTTGCATATCGGGTGGGGATATGACATTCATCGCCTAGAAGAAGGCGCTGTCCTTGTTCTTGGCGGCGTACGTTTTCCCGCATCACCAAAGGGCTTTAATACCCACTCCGATGGCGATGTCATCGCACATGCCATTATCGACGCTTTATGCGGCGCTGTGGCCGTCGGCTCACTCGGTGACTATTTCCCCGAGGATGATCCCGAAGACCAAGATGCCCGGAGCATCGATTTCCTACAACGTTTCCTACCCGTGCTGCAAGAGCACAAGGCACAGGTCGTCAACCTCGACTGCACTATATTCGCGGCCAATGTCAGGATTAGCCCTGCTGCAGCCGAGATGAAACAAAACATCGCTAGTCGTCTAGGTATTTCTGCAAAGGCGGTTTCTGTTAAAGGTAAGACTAAGGACTATTTGGGGCTGGAGGGTCGAGGTGAAGCGATCTCAGCGGTCGTCGTCGCATTAGTCGACGTTGGAGATGCCGACGTATAGCTGCCGACATCGCCGTCTTACAATCCTTCCCACAGGCTGATTAACACCCGCGCTTCTATGCCCTGCAACTGTGCAATCTCGTCGTGGCCATCCATGCTACTGACCTTCACATGCACCTGCTCAAGGCTCATCCCCAGCCCCTCTGCGATGTTGCGCTGCATGTCAGGCAGCCGTTTCTTCATGCGAGGCTGCTCACCACAAACGATTGTGACATCCACGACGCCGAGGATCAGGCGCTCGCTTTCGACCAGCCGGCGTCGCATGTCGGGAAGGTAGTCCAGCGACCTGACGCCCGTTTCTCCCGTGTCGGGGAACCAATCGTCGATGTCCCCTCTGTTGACGGCCCCTGTCAGGGCCATCACGATGGCATGCGACACCACATCGCCGTCGCTTCGCTTCGTGTCCGGCCCTTTCGGAAAGTCCTCGAAGGCCACACCGGCAAGTGTTAGAGCGCGCCCATCTATAAACGCGTGAAAATCTGACGCGAAGGCAAGACGTTGCTTCTTTGCCAGGGTTAGCGCTATGTCACGGATGAGTTCTGTCCGCGTCGTCTCCTCTACGTTCATCACGTACTGGCCTCCTTATCAATGGAGTATGCATAATCGAACTCGTGCAGGGCACCATTTGCCACGATATGCGTGTACTCAAACAGGGTATCGTCATTGGCCCAGACGTATCGATCCATGTCGATCACGGGTTGCCCTCGTGCAATGTTCAACAGCATCGCTTCCTCGGTGGAGGGCATACGGCAATTCAAGCGCTCCTCCGCACGCGCGGCGATGAGCCCCGTGTGATCGCGCAACCACTTAAAAAGAGGAACGTAGCCTTCATCCCGTCCTACGAGGTCACCAAGCAAGGACGCAAGGTAGTAACTGTCTAGTATGCGGTACGGCACTCTATTGATCAGGTGGATACGGTAGCGGCGCAACAATGTCGTATCCGCCTCTATATGCATCTTTGCTCCCAGGTCCTCCCCTGCCAGGATGATGGAGGAAGGTTCAAGAAAGCGAACGAGTGTTTGCCGCCCTTGCCGCTCCATCGTACGGATGAAAGACCCGGCTTGCTTCAATTCAGGGCCACTTGCGATGATTGCTTTCGTATTGGGAGCGCGGACGAAGGCTCCTCCGCGCGGCACGATGTCGAGGAGGTTATCCGCTTGTAGTCTTAAGAGCGCGGCCCGCACAGTCACACGGCTCACGCCCATTTCTTCGGCGATCTCGCGTTCCGCTGGCAGGCGTTGACCGGCAACATAAAACCCACGGACTATGCACCCACGCAGTTCATCCACAACCTCATCGATTTTCGTTTCTTTTCCCAGTGGCGTAACCCCATCCTCCCTTCGAGGCAGCCGCCTCTGGTAGATACCACAGGTATACCACATTCCTCGCTCTTGCCAATCGACATCGCTATCCTTTCTGGTATTGACTACTGGTATGTACCAAGATATCATGCGTGTAAAGCGATTGCATAATCTGTTTCTAGCAAGCAATCGTTGGGATAAGGAGGTGCTATCAATTATGACCTGTGAGCGGTCTGGACCCTAACCAATACGTCGCTTTCGATATTGGGGTGTTGAGATTGAGGTCGCAGGATGTGCGACCCTTGTCCGACGCGATGGCTTGGTAGGTTGACGCCAAGGACACGCGCGGCGGCGAGCGTCTGCTTGTAAGGGAGATCGCCACAGAGGGGCGCATGGCCGTCCACTCGCAATAGCCGGCCGCGCACCTTGGTTCGCGTCAGTTACACCAAACGTCACACCCGGTTCCTGACCGGGCAATAGGTGAGCCAACGGAGGACATAGCACCATGATTCACGAGACCGTCGCCGCTCTTACGAGCGCCCATATCGCCCTGACAAATCCCGCAGTCATTGTCGCCGCACACTCGCAGTTGCAGTCGCTCCACGACGCCCTGAGCTTCCAGCCCGTTCTGGGCGACGAGATCACCAATGGGTTCCAGTTCGTCAAGACCGATGGCCTGATCATCGGTCCTATCTTGCTCGCCGGTTCCGGTGTCGGTGCGCTGTTGCTGCGCGTGCTGCACTACAACCACGCCGGCGACTACATCCGTAACATTCTGATCGCGGCGCCCATCGCCGGCACGCTGCTCACGGGCGGGTCGCTCTGGCTCAACCTGTTCGGGAAGGTCGGATAGGACGTAGGACGCGGGGCATAGAACGGAGGCGTAGGGATGCATGACCAGATCGACAACAAGACGTTGCAGGGCGCCGACGAGCCGTTCAAGCTCGTCGGCGTCGCGTGGTACTACGGTGGCTATGTCCTGCTCGCCGTTCTCGTCCATTGGTTCGTCCTGTGGCCGCTCATTGGTGTCTACTGCATCCTGACGGCCGTCGGCGTGTACTTCACGCTGCTGCTCCTCTCCGTGTCACGCGACGAGCCGCGCGTCAAGAACCTCGTCGGCTATGCGCGGCGCCGGGTTCGGCGGCGTTGGTCGAGGGGGGCCATGGCCCCGATCGCGACGGTGGAGGACGAGGTGATCCGGACCGGCTGCGGGTTACGCATGGCCGTGGAGGTGGATCTCACCTCGCTCGACTCGTACGACCAGGGTGGTAAGACCGCGCTCTGCGGTGACCTGGCGCGCCTGATGCGCACGCGCACCAAGGGGCAGTGGATCGAACTCACGGTGCGCAGCGCGGCCGTCGACGGCGCGGCCGTCATGAGCGACATCCGGGGGATGCTCGCTCCCACCGGAGAGATGTTCACACCCGAGTTGGCCGCCATGGCGGAGCGCGACGTCGCCGAGCTGGACCGCCAGATGCGGACACGCTTCGTGGGTACACTGCGAGGCTACATTATCGTGGGTCCACCGCCCTCGCTCGCCGACGAGGAGGGCGGCGCCGGGGGCGAGGTGGAGACGCTGCGGCACACGACCGAGACTGTCGAGACCGAGCTCGCCGGCATGGGGTTGGGCTCACGCCGCCTCGAGGGCGACGAACTGCGCGCCCTCGTCGCCGTCCCGGCGGTGGAGCGGGAAGGCCTGCTCTCGGTCAAGACAGATCGTGGTTACGCGGCGACCCTCGCCGTACTCCAGCCCGACGACCAGACCAGCCCCGGCTACCTGGTGTCCCTCATCGCGGCGCTCTCCTGCCCGTTCGACCTGGCGATCCACGCCGAGGGGTTGGACCGGGCCAAGGAGAAGAAGCGCTTCAAGCTGCGCCGTCGCTTCGAGCGCGAGGATGACGCGGGTAACGCGGGACAGGGCGTCGAGATCGCGCGCTCCCGCCGCACGGCCGTGGTGCGCTGGGGCCTCTACCTGACGGTATGGGCCGAGAGCGAGAAGGCGCTGCGTCGGCAGGTGATCCGGGCGCGCGAGAAGCTCACCGTCGAGATGAACGCCGAGATCGCCCGCCTGCGCGGCCACCAGGCGCCAGGCCTGTACGCCACGCTGGCGCACGGCGTCGATTACGCCGACCGGCGCTGGCGCATCGACACCAACACGATCGGCAACTGTTTCCCCTTTCTGCGCTTCAATCCGGGGACGGAGGATGGGCCGCCGATCGCCTTCGCGGGCAACCAGCTCGTGCGGCTGAACTTGCAGCATCCCGATCACCGCAACGCCCTGGCCAATGTGATCGGCCTCTCGGGCTCGGGCAAGACCGTGCTGGGCCTGCTGCTGCTCAAGTGGAAGCTCTATCAAGGAGGACGCGGAACAGTGCTGGAGCGGACCGGTGACCCCAGCAAGGGCATCCCCTCGCACTACGCCGCGCTCTGCCGCGCCGCCGGCGGCGACATGGTGTACGTCGGTGGTCCGGCGACGGCCACGATCAACATCTGGGAGCGATCGGTCCCCGACATCATCGGCGCCCATGAGATCATCCTGGGTGAGCCCGGCAAGCCGTTCCCCAAGCTCTGGCGCTCGTTGGTGAGTCAGGGGGTCCGGGATGTGAAGAAGGCGCGGCCTGGGCCACGCGAACGCCACTTCAAAGCCTGGCTCGCCCAACAAGCTGAGAACACGAAGCGCTCGCGGGTCGAGCGCGACATCCTGCGCGAGATGGCCGCGACGCTGGAGCCCTACGTCTACACAGAGACCGACGAGGGGGATATCCCCGGCGAGTTCGCGGAGATCTTCGACGGCGCCAGCACGGTCGATTGGGACAGCCACCTGCTCGTGGTCAACTAGCAGGCGACGCCCGACCATCTGCAGCCGCTGCTGATCTTCCTCGTCAACGCAGCCATCGCCGATCGCGGCATGCGCGCCGGTGAAGCGCCTCCTCTGACGATCCTGGACGAGGGCTGGAAGGTCGCGGAGTTCGAGGCCGGGGCGAAGGCCATCCAGGAGCATGGCAAGCGCGGCCGGCAGACGGCCGCCGAGCTGCTCTTCCTGACACAGGCCGTGCGCGATATGAAGAAGTCCGGCGTGGTCGACTTGTTCGATAACGCCGCGGTCACGATCCTCATGCGCCTGGTCGACAACACAGGCTCGGCGGTTGACGACATGGCGACGAGCTTTGGTCTCACGTCGCGTGAGAAGGACATCGTGCAGGGCCTCAAGACGGTCAGGGATGAGCGGCTGTTCAACGGGAAGGCGCAGGCCTTCATCATCCGCCAACTGCGCAGCCAGTCGCATAGCGTGCGCCACGCCGTGGACGTGCCGACCAACCGGGACGAAGGGTTGATGTTCCTCTCCGACCCGCTGCATATGGTCTGGCTACGTGAGCGGCTGATTGAGGAGCACGGCGGCGTTCTGGCCGGCATAAAAGCCATGCGCGCGGTCCTGGCGCGCGGGGAGAGTCTCCTAACCATGCATGAAACAAACGCTGTTGAAGCCGTGGAAGCTGAGGATTTAGAAGGGGCGGCGCGATGAGAAACCTGAGAGTGCCCGCGGCGTTCGTCGCCCTGCTCACGTCCCTCCTTTTCGCGGCGCAGGTCGTGCGCGCCGCGTCCGCGCCGACGAGTACGCCGCAGCCGGCGTCCACGGCCACGCCCTATCCCACGTACACGCCCGCGCCGTCGGCGACGCCCGTCCATCGTCCCACGCTCACGCTCTCGTCGTCAAGCGGCACGGCCGGCGCGGCGCTGCTGGTGGCGGCCGCCGACTTCCCCGCGAACGGCACGGTCACGCTCTCCTGGGACGGCCAGTATCTGGCGCGGGACACGGCCGACGATACGGGCTACGTCGTCATCCGCACGGCCATTCCCGCCGATGCGACGCCGGGACCGCACGAGCTGCGCGCCATCGGACCGGGGCATGCCTCGGCCGCGGCGCTCTTCACCGTCACGACCTACAGCCCCGTCCTCACGCTCACCCCCACGCAAGGCATCACCGGGACGCAGGTGGAGGCACGCGCGACGGGCTTCGCGCCCGAAACCTCCGTCGCCTTCTACTGGGACCGGCGCGACTCCTCGGGCTTGCTGGGCATCCTCGTGACGGGGGCGGACGGCGTTGCTCAACAGACGTTCGCGGTCGGTGAGCCGCGTGCGACCCTTACGACGCCCCTGCGCGTCACGCCGGGCGCGCACACAGTCTACGCCGTCGCGGCGCGCCCCGCCCTGATCGCGCACGCGTCGTTTTCCGTGCCGGTTCTGGCCACGGGGGCGGGTGGCCTGTCGGCTCCGGTCAACCCCTGTGGGGACGGTGAGTTCGCGCTGGCCATCCCCCTGCCTGTCATTGGCGGAACGGTTTGCGTCCCCACGACGTCGTTCATCGGCGACGTCGTGACCGGGCTGGCAAACCTCCTGGTCGGGGCGGTTGGCACGGTGATGAGCCCGTTCACGAACGCGCTGACCATCGAGCCGCGCATCGACACGTCGCTCGTGGGCGCCGATCTCTTCCACTACGCCTATGGGCTGGGGATCGGCATCGCCGGCAGCTTCTATGTCCTGGCCGGCCTGCACTACCTGCGCAATGCAACACGCAAAGACTTCGAGCCCTTCTTCACGCTGCAGGACGCCGTGCTGGGCGGCCTCTACATGGGTGGGATGCCCCTGTGGACGCCGATCTTGTTCACCACCGGCCAGTGGCTCACCGACCGCATCAAGAACCACGTCGGCGCGCTGGCGTTGGCGAGCCTGGGGCGAGTGTTCAGCGATCTGGTCAAGGCGATCGGCGGCAATGCCGGCCTGGCGATCGTGGATCTCTTCACGGGCGTCCTGATGTTCGTGTTCGGGTTGCTGGTGGGCCTGATTCGCCTGATCGGCGTCTATGGCTTGGGCTGGCTCTACATTGTGGGCGTCATGGCCATGGCGACGTGGATCTACCCCGTCACGCGCGGGATCGCCACGCGCTGGTTCGCCGCCTTCTGCGCCATCCTGCTGTGGCCGGTCGGCTGGGCCGTCGCGCTCCAGATCATCGCCGTCGTGTGGCTGTGGCTACCTACGAGCGACCCGGCGTGGGACAACCCGCTGATGCAGGCGCTCTCGGCTGTGTCCGCGCTCGTCCTGCTGTTCGTGACGCCGCGCCTGGTGGACATGCTCATCGGGACCGGTATCGCCGGCGTCAGTGGCGCCTACGCCCTAACGGAAGGGATTATCGGCGGCCTCGTGGGCGGGGCGACAGCCGCGCTAAGTCGCGGCAAAAGGGGGGCTGGATGAGCACACGTCGTCGAGATGCGCGGCGCGCGATCGTGACTGTCGATCACCACACGCCGATCACAACGGCCAGGAGCGCACGGCCCGCGCTGGCGCGGCCGTCGGAGCCGGATCGACCGGAGATCTCCCCCGAAGCGGTCGTGCGGGTGATCCGCATGGAGCGCCGCCTCCAGTGGGAGGAGCGGCGCGTGGCCGTGACCGTCGCGCTCCCGCGCGCGATCGTCGGGCAGCGTGTCGCCGACGGGCTGACCGCGTTTCCCCTCCGGTTCGGCCTGGTAGCCTTCGTCGGGCTCGCCGTGCTCACCGACCTCGGCCTGCACGGCACCGTGACGATGACCGCCTGTGGCATCGTAATGGGGGCGGGCATTGGACTCGCCCTCATGAAAGGAGCAAGCGGTGAAACCCTATCAAGTCGTGGCCGTGCAGAGCGCGGCGGAGATGGAGTCGTTGTTGAACAATGCGTGGCCGCAGGGCTATCGCTATCGCGACGCGATCCCCTCGACCGACCCGACGATGTTTGGCGGCAGCAGGACCGGCCGGTTCGTCGTCGTCCTCGAACACGTCGGGGTGGAACACGCGGTCCGCGTGGCACCCGCCGCCGACGCTAGATAAAGCCCGCTAGCAGCCTGCTTGCCGGAGGCCGGTCCCCCAGAGATATGCCCGCTAGCAGTCTGTCGGAGAGAAGCCTGCCGACCTCATTTATCGTGCTGTGGGAGGGCAAAATCGCGTCTGTAGCCCGTATCTTGACCTCAAAACGGCCTCCAAGCGCACTTTCCTCCGAAAAAACACGTTCTCTCCGACAAACTGCTAGCACGCTGCTAGGGCGCGTCGTCGGATGTAGTAGGCTGCTAGCACCGCCATCTCAGGCGTCGGGGGGACTCGCTAGCACCGTGCTAGCAGGTTTTATCTAGCGTCCCGCGTCCTGGTGAGGGACGACGACGAAGGCGACGACGGTGAAGAGAGAGGGACGACGACGAAGGCGACGACGGTGAAGAGAAAGGGATGACGGATGGCAGCGACCAAGCAGCGCAACATACGGATCGAGGATGAACCCTACGAGTGGGCGAAAGCGGAAGCCGAAACGCGGGGCGTGGCGATCGGCGACTTCATCCAGGGGCTGATCGAGGGGGCGCGCGCCACCGAGGCCTCGACGGCGACGGCGACGGCCGGAGCGCCCGTGCTGCAGGAAGCGGTCACCGCAGCCATGGGGCGCAACGTCGACCAGCTCATGGGCCAGCTCACGCCGCTCGTCGAGGCCCTCACGCTGGAAACGGTGCGCGGGCGCATGACCACCGAGGAGATTTTGGCCTACCAGTACGACGGTGACAACCTCACCTGTCCATACTGCCACAAGCCCTACGCCGCGGTGCGATCGGGCGCGACCTTCGCGGGGCAGCGCTCAGTGGCCATTTTGCAGAAGGCCAAGGAGGCCCTGGCTGCCGGTCGTGTCCCGAAAGTGAGGGCGTGGTGATGGGATCGTCAAGCCTGCCCGTGGTCGTGAAAGGGACGGGCTACGTCCCGATTATCCATCCGCATAGGCCCAAGGAGGCGGAGGCCGGCCGGACGCGACGCATCGAGAGCAGCCTGCGCTATGCCATCACCTATCTCATCCAGCCACCTCCCGACGGCGCGGACGATCCGGGCCGCTCCCTGTTCGGGCCGTCCACACGCGACGAGGACCCCGACGCGGCGCGCGCGACCGTCCGCGCCCACCTCGGCCGACGGGCGGCGTTCCACCGCGTCATGCTGAGTCCCCACGACGCGCTCGACCTGACATCAATGGACGAGATGATCGACTGGACCCGCACTGTCATGAACGCAGCGCAGCGGCGCGTGGCGCAAGAGTGGGTCTGGGTCGGGGGGATCCATTCCAACACACGCACGCGCCACGCGCATGTCGTGGTCGCCGGCCGGACGCTCCGGAGAGGCGACGACGTGACCATGACGCGCGGCCTCTTCGCGCATATGCGCCAGACCGGCGTCCGCGCCGCTGGTGACGTGGCGGCGGACCGGGCGCGGCGCTACGACCGCATCTACAGCATGGGGGTATGACATGAAACTCTGGCTCCTGCGCGCCCGCTGGCCCCTGGCTACGGGCCTCCTACTCACCCTTATGGCCGCCGTCGGACTCGGCATCACGGACGCGCTCACGACCTGGGTGGCGCCGGCGATCACGCGCGTCACGCCGACACTGGCCTGCACCGTTACGCTCGTCGAGCGTCAGCAGTCGCCGATCCACTTGCTACCCACGGCCCAATGGACGGTGCGCCCCGTACCCTGGTGCTCACCGCCGGTGTTGCGCCACGAGGTGCGCCTCGTCTTGTGGGGCGCGGTGGCTCTCGTCGGGCTTATGGTCCTCTCGGCCAAACCGATCCGTAAGATCCTGGCGACCGTCTGGTACTGGGTACAGGGCGTCGGCCGGCTCGTGCCCGGCACGACACACGGCCGCGCGCGCTGGGCCACGCGGCGTGAACTCCGGCGCCGTCGCCGACGGCAGGCGCACGTCCCCTACCTCCTGGGCCAGCGGGGTCGCCTCTTGTGGAAAAGGCGCGCGTGGCTCACCGACCTGGAGCAGAACCTGCACGTCCTGATCATCGGGCAGCCTGGCGTCGGCAAGTCATCGGCCCTCTTCATCGCCAACATGCTGCGGCGCGCCCTGTGGCAGCCGCGTGGGTGGCGCCTGCGCCGCCTGTTCCACCGCAGCGATACACGTCCGTCGGGCGTCGCCACCGACCCCAAGGGCGAGTTCTACGCGACCACCTCTACAGCCTTCGCCGCCAATGGCTACACGGTGCGCCGGCTGGACTTCTACGACCCGGAGGGGGCCAAGTATAACCCCACTCGCATCAAGCTAATCCTGCCAAGGCGGGCTCAAGGAGGAGTTGATAGGTGTTAGGCTTCTTTTTGCGGCGGTTGAGGCGGCAGCCGGCCGCGACGGAGCGCTGGACGACCGTGAGCATG
>JAABUV010005218.1_pt1 | contig 14941 bp, 14 predicted proteins | sample 5559971 | NCBI WGS metagenome assembly JAABUV01 (sample SAMN10711881, study PRJNA513362) | rock metagenome | isolation source: Antarctica rocks | place: Antarctica: Victoria Land, Knobhead nord | collected 2015-12-19
GTCATGAGCAAGTGCCCCACCATCTGACCACCAATAGGGCGACATTGTCACGCATAAGCTCAGTTGCTCAGGAGCAGCTTGTGAACAAGATGGCTAAGGCAAGGCAGAACTCCATTGAGAAGCATGTTGTGCAGCATGACATGTTCCAGGGGGCTTCACGCCAGCCAACACACACTGTGCATAGGTCAGATGAGGTTCCTGAGAGCTTTCAAGGGCCCACTCTGGCTGCTATTCTAAGGGAGAGTGCAGTGGCAGATGACGCTGCCAAAAGGCAAGCTCAGAAGGCAGCAAGTGCCCTTGATGATGCTCTTCCTCCCTTTGTGACTGCCTCGTCGTCACCCCAGTCCACTTCCCGCCAACATGTGGCGGGAAGCTCCCGTCCCAACTCAAGACCTGCCTCGGCTGATGGGACGATGACTCAGCATCAGTTTGAGTCTGAGCTGGCAGGGTCGCTTCAGTCAACCTTGCGTGACTCATGGCCCCTTTCATCGCCCCGTCAGCGCAGTCACATGTCCAAGCTGCAATCTCAAAGGGACAGAGGAATTGGTGTCCAAGATGCTTTCAGCCCTAGTTCAACTGGCCGTGCCGGCGGCAGTTCAAGTTGTCTTCAGGTAAAGATCTGTTGCCTTGTTGTTTTGTTCTGTTCCGCTCTCTTCATGTGTCTTGTCTGTGCTCTGCAGTCCAGGCCAACAACAAGACAACATGCCTGGGTCTGCCTGCGTCTTGAATGTATCAATTTCCCTCCTCACCAAACTGCTTATGGCACATCAACCCAAACTGCAAGACTTTCCATGGACTTTATCATGTGACTTCTCACTTTACATGTTGACATCGTGGCTGCATTTGCAATAGTACATGCCAAGGCATGCTGTCAGACAGCTTGCTTCAGCTTGCTGTCATCACATCAACAAGACTCTCATGCTTGTCTTGGTAAGTGATTGCTCTCATGCTTGTCTTGGCAGGTGGTCTTTATCCAAAACACGTCCAGCTGTCTGTGCGACCTCAGCAATCTCTCAGTCTATGCATGTCAGACCTTCAAATGCAATCCTTCCATGTATGGTGTCGGTTGGCTGTAGGGCAAACAAAGCAGGGCTGACAGTATGGATGCGCAATGGCGGGCTGCTGCTCATGGGTATGCTGCTCAAGTGCTGCACCCTGAAAGGTACCCCCTCACACTTTCCATACGCCATTGCACAAAGTGTGCATGTGCTTTCTCTCGTATGTTCACTAACACATGCAATGCATCGCCTGCCTGCATGCCTGCCTGCCTGCTCATGCACTGATGCCTCGTCAAGTGTTCTAGGCAATGTCTACCTGCCTGCTCATGCACTGATGCCTCATCAAATGCTTGCCTGCTTCATTTTCCATCTTTCATCTGTTGTTTGTCAGCACCCGACTTTCATTTGCTTTACATTCAGAACATCTGACATCTGCTGAGCATGCATTGTATGACTGCGAGACTGAGCTGTTCAAAGGTGATGAGAAAGTGTCATGTTGGCAGTGGACAGCAGCAGGCACTGAACTGGCATTCCTGATCCCTAAGCATTCCTGATGCCTAAGCGTTCCTGATCCCTAAGCATTCCTGATCCCCAAGCATTTCTGATCCCTAAGCGTTCCTGATCCCTAAGCATTCCTGATACCTAAGCCTTCCTGATCCCTTAGCACACCTTGCCAAAATAGTAGATGCAGCAATCAGAATCTTGTTTGGTGGCGCTACCTGTTCCGTGCTGACACGCAGCCCCTGCCCTGCTGCTGCAACAATTGTGTCAGTATTTCAATGTTAGTCACGTGTTTTGTAACACAAGAAGACTTCACAGAACCCCCTGTTACCAAAAGGAATCAGAAGCAGACTGTGGCTCTCCAAAGCAGTACCCGATTCTGTTGTGCCAGCCCAAACTGCCTTGTACCACATCTGCACCACAGGATTCAACAGCAATGGTTGTACTGCAGGTCTACAGGTATGACTCAACTAGCTGTTGACAGCATTCAAACCGAGGAATGTAATGTAGCAGCACATACTGCCGGCTGCTTTGTATATTAGAGTACATATTTCCAGCCACTTCTGATGCAGGGAGTGTGTCACAGGTCTTCTGACATGAGCCAATAGCTCTTTGCAATACAGAAGCATCACTTGTTTTGCATTGTACTCCTGTCATGAAGCACAATACAAAAATAAATCTAGTTCAATAGAAAAATGGGGGGTCCAAAAGCAATACTGAAACTCCTCTGAAAATTTCCCATGCACAGACTGTGTCACAGGTCTATAGACATGAGCCAGGAGGCTGTTGAGATAAGCCAAGAGGCCAGGAACAGCAGGGCTGGGAGCAGCAGGCAGACTGCCGACTCTGAAGTAGCAGCCGCCTTTGCTGAAGAGCTGCCGGCAGCTATAAGGCAGCAGTCAGGCAGCGTGTCGCCTTCCAGGCTGGACCGGTTCAACAGCCTGACCAAGGGAGAATCTGCAGATGGTGTGAGGCATGGAAGGTGATACACCTGCAACCCTCACAGAAACCATTCCAGCCCACTTAGACCATGATTTGAATAAGTTTACACTGTTTTCTGCACTGCATGCAGAAGATCAAAGCTGAAACACCTGAGCTTGAGGCTTGGACTGCCTGCAAAACAGGAGTGGTTGAGGCTTGGAAAGAGCACACTTGGACTTGATCCCCTGCCTTTTAATCCCCCCCCCCTGCTCTGCCGCGTGCTCTCATCATGTACAAGCCATTTCATTGTTGGGTTATGTTCATTCTGATTGTCAGAGCAGCGGCTTTGTGAAGCTGGCCAAGCTGTGTATGAGCAGGCCAGCATCCAGCACCCCTCTCCTTTGCCCCCCCTCTCCTCTCCCCCCTTGACCCCTTTGCCTCCCACTTTCCCCACCTCCCCCAACGCCCTTCTCCTGCCCCCCCTGTGCTTGCGGCGGGATATTTCCTCAAGCAAGAGACACAGGCAGTGCAGGCGGTTATCAGACCAGCATGAGAGGTTTTGGGACCCAAACGAGAGCTGACAGGGTGAAGGTGTCTGAGTGTGTGTACGAGCAGAAATGGATTTCCAACCCCCTTGGGCCCCATGCACTCACCCTTTGCAAAGTGCTCAGACTGCTGAGGTGCAGTACATGTACAACCTGCAGGCATACATCAGAGGAGCAAGGCACTTTCAGCCATCAAGCAGAGGCATACAGCAAGAGCCGGACTGAGGCTGTACACACGCATACTTGGGTTTGCAACTCTCGCCCATCATGCACTTGCGCTTCCAGCAAAGTGCACACCCTGCTCAGGCACATATGTGTGATCTGCAGGCTTGTATCCCAGCAGCAAGACGTATTTAGCCCTCAAGTGGAGGATCACAGCAGACTTGGGACTTATTTTCTCCTCATTGTAATTGTGTCAGTTACAACAGCTTACTATCGTATATCTCTAGACAACTCTCCCTCATTGTAGTTGTGTCAGTTACAACAGCTTACTATCGTATATCTCTAGACAACTCTCCCTCAGGCCCTTTTGACCATGGCAGATTGTTAAATCAACAACCAAACCATATCACTCAACCTTTGCCAGTAGACACTCTGCTTTAGACAGGAGTATGCGGTATGCAGGCGGCTTTCAGAGCAGCATGAAACTTTCAGTCCTCAAGTGGATGCCCACAGCAGGAAGCTGGCTGAGGCTGTGTATGAGCAGACTCAGGGGTTGGGCCCCACCCCCCTGCAGGGGCGGCTGAACTACCTGCACCAACTGGGCAAGGTGACTCTGAGGGACCGCCAACTTTGCCTCGAGAATTTGCCTCGCCAGCGTGAGGAGATTGAGTATTCGGTGAGTTTGCAGTGTGAGTGGAAGTGTGAGTGTGAAGTATGAGTATTGAGTGTCACTGAGAGCCCACACTTAGCAGCTATGCACTGCGTGTTGACGAAGGTTAGCAGGTGCAAATGTCTTGTCAACCCTTTGCGATCACATGCTTGCTGACTCAAGTGGATTTAAGGATGGATGAGAACACTGGGTGTTGTCCTTGAGATGTTATGCATGCATAATAATAGCACTAATTAAAACGCTTTCCAGCTCATGCATGAGTGGATGAATGCATGCCCCTTGCAGATGTGTACTTTTGCACCCAAGCTGAACAAGAGGCCTTTGTCAGAGGAGTGGGCAGGGTCAGTGATTGAGAGGTCTCAGGCATGGCAGGCTCGGCGTGACCAGAAGGTTCATGAAGCCAGGGAGCAGGACGCTGACAAGGACCTGCAGGGTTGCACTTTCTGGTCAGTCTCCCCCCCCCGCCCCATGTGTATTTGCACTCAGTCTGACATCTGTCTGTGCGCTGGTACCAGGCCAATCTGTCTGCCGTACAGTAGCTGATGTGGCCATGTGGGTCCATTTATGAGTAGATGCTCATGCAATCTGATGTGCTACTGGCTTGGTGTGTCCCAGTACTGGCAAAGCAGGCATACAGGGATGGTCATCGACACATCAAAAGCTCACTGTTGATATGCTGACTGCCAGAACAGGACCTCATACAGAAAGCTAGTCAGCACTGTAAGTCCCTGACCCTAGGGGAAGACATGTGGTTGAGTGAGTGAGTGAATGAGTGGGTTTGGTTTGGGTTTGCAGGCCTGATGTGAGTGCGTCCTCACGGAGCCTGCATAACACTCAGGAGGTGGCTGCCATGACTCGCAGCCTGCCTGAACATGAGGTGCTCAGATACTTGTCTCATGGTCACCCTCTGCCGGCAGCTGAGGGATCTAGCATCACTAACAACACGTTCAGGTACACTGCCTTGTTCATATTTTAATTTGCTTGTACTGGTGCAGACGGCACAGGCATCTCAAAAGGAGCAAACAGCCGCTGCAGCTGCATATCAATAGAACAAATTGGGCTGCATGGAGTTGCTAGTGAATGCTTATGTATGCTTGCAACTGGTCCTGATTCATGATTGGGCCTGATGTGCTGTAAGTCCTGCCACTCACTTCATGCTGCTGTGGCTGTTGCTGCTGCTTACAACGCTGGCTGGGTCAACGGCATGGCTTGACTTGCTTTGGCTCAAACCTTGTCCGAGTATGCATACCTGTGTGCAAGCATGTGTGTTCGGGCCATCCTTGACCCAAAGTGCTGCCTGTTTCTGCAGGTCCATGCACGCAAACAGCCTGCAGGAGCTGCCTGCAGACTTGGCCACATACATCTCTCAGATGAAGTACTACGAGAGGATGCACAAGGTCAAGGAGCGTGAGCAGCATATTCAGGAGGTCAGCCTGACCTTTTTTACAATGTTTGCTGGATTACATCGCTGAAACAAGCATTGGCTATGTTGTAGAGTGAGCTAAGTCTCTTTGTGTCTGCAAGCCCTGTTGTAGAACTGTTGAGTCTGAGTGTATTGCACATGCATAGTCAGTTCTAAAGCAGTGTTGTCATGCAGTATTGTGCATCCCAGCAATGTGAGTAATGGCAATTTGGCTTCTGGAACGTTGTGCTGTGTGACTTACACAGCAGAGCATTTTTTGCATATTTTGACAGCTGCAAGTGCTGATAGGCATGTCTTGCAACAGGTGCTGAGCAAGTTTGATGGCTCCAAATGGGTGTACCAGGTCACTAAGCCGGTTGCGCCTAAGCTGGGTCAGTCAGCTAGGGAGCCCATCCCGTCTCTAGCGCCACCCGTGCGTCTGATGCCAGGAATGATTGCAGCTCAGCATGCACTGCAGACTGAGGCGTGACAGAATGCAAATTTGCTGCTCTAGTTGTATGTTGCTGTAAGCTGAATTGTATGTTATACGCAGTGTGTTGTAATATCATGGCAGACAACATGGCTTCATGCAAGCCTGCAAGCGATAGGTACACACATTCAATGTCGTTACAGTCTTGTCCTAAAAGCTATACTACAAAATCTACAAAAGTCAAGTTCATTGCACTTATGTGAAGCACATCAAAATGCCTTCAATGCACCTACTCTACAGCAGCAAAACTTGGGGCAAAAAGGGGTCCTGCAACCATGCGGATGACTTGGTAGTCTGCAACAGCGTACCAACAGTGCATACAACAACTTCAAAGCGTTCTCTTGACTCTTCAGACTACCATAGCAGTGCCTGAAAGAGCAGAAGAGCTCAACAGCAACTGAACAACCACTTCCTGACAAGCACCTTCCTTCTTTCAAGCATGTTTATGTTCATTGGTTCTGCTGCCAGGTGAACCTTGTCAGCTTGAAGATCGTGATCATCCTGACAGTGACTATTTCAGTAACCTGTGCAGTCCGATTGCCCATCGCTTCATCGAAGAATGTTTGCACTGACATCTGCAAGGATTCTGAGCCCTTCTGGCCTGACTCTGCCGCTTCTGAAACCCTTCTGTTTGGCTACTGGGAGAGGGCTGGGATAGTTCTCTTGCAGTGTCTGGGCAACAGCTCTCTTCACTCCTCGTGTTGCAATACGGGGTCTGTCAATGTATGACAGTGGGGAGGATGTCGTCCTGGCTTCTGAGGGCGAGCTGCTGATTGATGGTAAACCTGCAGCAAGTGACTGTGTCAGCTAGCTGCAGCTGCATCCCAGGTGCAGCTGACCTGAAGCTTGCACCTTGTCAACAGCAAGATCAAAAGCAGGCTTCGAGAGCACAGCGATAGGGTCTTGCCACAAGTTTGTGCAGGATGCGCATGGCTCACCAGACATGGGGACTTCCTTTAACGCCTCGTCCAAAGTCTCGATGCCACCAGGAATCACGATGAAATACTCAGACATACCCTCCGCGGTGTCCTGGCCCTTCAGGCGCTGACTGTCACCAACTCTCTTTAGAACATTCTGCCTGAGGAAGAGGGTGAAGCTCTTCTGCTCGCCGGACGGATTGGCGTATTGCCTAGCACAAGCTTCCTCAACTGACCCGTCAGCGAACTGACCGAGGTCGTGCTTCCAATCGCAGTACTGACTAAACATCCATGTAGTACTGATGATGCTGCATTCCTGAGGCTTGAACTTGATGCGCTTGTGGAACCAAGGGATCCGTGCATTGTTGCTAGCGTGAGAGCGAAGGCTATCAGGGTCTTTAACAAGCGAGAGCAGAAACCTCAGGAACAGACCACGCTGCGCTTGCTGTATTTGCCTACAGGAGTAATCCTTAGGCATGGCCTGCCGGTCCCGCATTGCCAACAGCAAGGCAAGTTTGACTACCAAAGCAAGGGCATTTTGCAGGGTGAGACTGCGCTTTGAACTTCGAAAGGGTTTTTTGCGATCCTAATCTGGCATCCTGTGTTCGTTAGGTCAAGCCATCGCGATCAGCTCTAATGGTGAGCTTGCACCTAGATGTTCGGTGAAGCGCCTGAGCTTTTGTACAGCATCTCATGCCTGACGTGTTGCATACGATGCGCAGGTCGATCTTCAATTTATTTCTGAGGAAAGTTGGACGAGTGTGATGCATGTAGTTGAGTTACTCCGTCACCTGTGCTCAAGGCGCACACTGTACAGGCTTTACGCGATATTTTCTCTGCTCACTCGGATTTTTATTCGCCTGGTGTCCTGGGTTTTGGAAGTGAGCTAATCTTCGCAAGACGTTTGCTTGTTGTACCATCTGCCCAGACTGATCACAGAACAAGACTGTGCTGTAGGAGTTTGAGCCTTGGGTGAAATGGCTTATCATGGACGCTGTTTTGGCTTACTTTGTTGGCGTATCTGCAAGACACTGGCTGCGATTGGCAAGCTTCTACCAAGCAATAGGCTGGATGTAAGCTAGTGCATCTGGGTTCACAGAGCTTGGGCCTGCTATGCTTTCCTCGCAGCTCTTTCAGTCAGCTGCCAATGAGCTGTGTACAGCGTGGAATAGTCAAGGAAGTAATATCTACAAATGGAAGTGGATGACCTGCAAGTCACCCTTTGCTGAAACCCTGGTAGGGCAGTCAGTTGCTGCTCTTTGAGTCAGTGCACTCCAAAGAGGTGATGCTAAAACAGCAAGTTTTGCAGGGTGGAGGATACTTGGCCATGTGTAATATTCCTGTACCAGCAGCAAGCCAGTTCCTTGACACATTGTCGGTAAAAGCAGGCACAAGTCATGACACAGATGGATCAAGTGCAAAAATAGTATCAGGCTGTGCTTGCAGCTCAGAATGCAATGATGAAGATGATATCGCATGTGTGCCAGCAGAGTGTGCTCGTCCAATTCACTTCTATGACTTCCACATTGTGTATCTGCCGTCATACAGTGTCCCAACACTGCTGTTCAATGGTCGTCATAAAGGTATGCTCAGTTTGAGTGTAGCTTGTGCACAGTCAGTGTTCATTGCAACACATGCTATACTCACTCAGTGGCTGTTCACCTCCAAAACAACCATACCCTGTTTGAATGCTTCAAAAGCCAGCATATGTGCATCCCTAGTTTTTTGCTGGTTCTTTTGCATGTTCCTGCCTTTACTGGATCCATTGCTCGAGGATCGAGTGTAGATGCATCACTGAAATGACCCCTTGACGGTGCAGATGGCACCATGTTAGACTGGGACCTTCTTGTGGCAGACCTTCCAGAGTCTTATCGCTGCATAGCCCACAGGCCTGATGCAAGATGGACTTTCATTTCTCAAATCGATCACCCCCACCTCAAAAGGCCATGGTACATGCTGCACCCCTGTCAAACAGCTGAGCTGCTGCAGCTCATGCTGAAACCAGATGGATCCAATGCAGAAGTATTGACAACCGAGCACAGCAGGCAAGTGTACTTGTTGAAGTACATGAAAGCATGGTTTAGCCTAGTGTGTCCTGTTATGCACATGCATCTGGAGTCCCCTGACTGATTGTGCACCCTGATTTTGTAGCTAGGGCTCGAAATGACTGCAACAATGGTCACAAGTTGCTACTTGCATGCAACACATGGATAATCAAACTCAGCAGCTTATGTATACGTACACGCACTTGGCAAGCCAGTGACCCCTCACTCCAAGCATTGACTGCATGTGCATAATTTTTTGCTGAACTCTGAAGTACGTTGCTAGCTAGCCAACCCCGAACTGAAACATGGCAATATAGTGGGCAGTGGAGAATGTGAGACTTTTTAGGAAATTGCATCTATGCGTAGACAGCTGGCTCACAATTGCTGAGCTAGACATCCATGTATATATTGTTGGCGATGCTGCGATTAAGAGCATTCAGCATGCCAGGTCTGGCACCTGGTCGACGTCATGCTGCAGATACTGTACCTGTCTACCCACAGCCTGTGCACGGGGCAAGCGTGCCATTGTGATTGCGCTGTCGAGGGTAACAGATTTCAGTATTCTTGGTCAAAACTGATTGAATCGAGCATGTGATGTCGGTCAAAGGTGATAGGTCAAGATCGAGCCATCTATGCGCTGCGCGATTTATTAACTCCGCACTAAACCGTGGGTAAAACACCTCCCCACTGAGCAGCTGTACAGAGAGCAGGACATACATAGCCGGGGTTCTTGCACTGTTGCACCTGGCTCCCTAAATCTGCGATCATGTTGATTGCCGGCAAGCGCGGTAAGTGCATCCGCTGATAGCTTTGGACCCAGCAAAAGCTGTTGTCAAGCTTTGCAATGCTAGACGACCGCTTGCCCGTGCTGTTGTCGTGGCAAGCGCACGTGCCTTGCAGTGAGCCAAGTCACCACCTCAGTCCCTCAGCTTGGTGTCAAGGCTTCACCCTGCCTGCATGCACGTTCTGGAACACAGACTTTGAGCAAAACCGCCTTACGCAGCGTGCAGACTTCTGCTTGGGTAGGGCCCCAGTGATCAAAGCTCTAAGGTCTTGCATGTGAAAGAACGTCTCATGTGAGCAATGTTCTGCAGTTCAACTTTGGCAAACCCAAAGCACCGCCAGCCAAGATAGCAAGAGAAACAGTCATCCCAGAACCCTCCTACTCCCTTCCCATAGGTTTGGCAGGTATACATTTCCATGCTCCTGGTCACTGGAGAGAGCTTCAAGCACTTCTGTGTTGTATATTGTTGGCTCAGCAAACATTGCAGACATTTGGCATTGCGCCTAAATGTGTCAACTGAAGCTGTGAGTTTTATGTACTTGTCAGCAGCCCACCTTGGCTGCACAGGAAACTGTGGCAAGTCTTGCTGCAGCCTGCTAACAAGCCACTTCATCAAGTCACTCTATGCCTCCTTCTAGCTTTGAAGCAACCAGCAGTTATGCAACGCAGGCATTGCTGGATTGTCTGGCTTGGAAGGTAACTTGGCCCTGGCAGGCGTCACAGGATTCCTAGGAGCCTTCCTTGCTTTCCAGGTATGGTATACGGTCTTCATGGCCACCTTTCAAGGTGAAAAATGCATTGTAATGAATGCATCATAAGAAGTCATTCACTGCTGGATGTGCACTGCTACATCGACAGTTCACTTTTGCGACAGACCCTTGTCAACAAGTTGTGTGATGAAGAATGTGGTCATGAAAATGAGCAAATGCTGTGTTGCCTTCATGACAAAAGGACATTGTGAATATGTATCCATTGAAACCTCTACGCGACTATCAACAAACGCCTTAGGGACCCGGTCTGACCTCAAAACGTCTCTGAGGGACCTCTTGCTTGCGCAAGACGATGTTTTTCAGATTTGATGCTCAGGCATGATCAGCGTTGGTGACTACAGTATGCATGGCAAACAGTTTGTGTCAAAGACATTTGCAGAGTGCAGGTTGACACACCCAAAACATTTTACATGCATGGCGCCGCTGACCCGACAGCTTCCTATGCTCCCTCTGCTGTAGTGCTCTGACTACTGCCTTGCCTGCTGGACAGGCGTCCAGAGTGCAGTTTGTGTTTGATGATGAAGCCCTTGAAGTGCTGATCAAGTCCAAGGACGACAAAGCAGAGGAGTCAGAGAACAAGTTTGTGGGAGGGCAAAACAGGTGGAATTATGATGCCTTCACCAACTGGGAGTTCTGGTGGAAGAAGTTTCCAGTGCTGGTGTACTTCAAGGTGTGCAGCATCAACGCTTCATGTGGCCCTTGGCACCATTGCCGCAACATTTTGTTTACTACCTTGATTCAGAACACCAAGTGGGTCTGCATGGGAATAAAGTATGTAAAGGAAGGCTTCGCAGCATGGCTCACAACTGCCATGATGCCACTGCAGCTCACCAATTGACTTATAGCATCATGACAATCAGTTGCCCATGCAAGATTCACAGGCATCTTGGCTGTCTTCTTGCTTTCCAGTCTCTGTGCAACTGTGCACAGCTGACAGCACACTCAATTCCAGTGTTTGAGGTGTCAAGTGTCATTTGTGCGCTGTGAATCATCATCCGACAGGCTTTCTGCAGGTCCACAACAGGACCAGCAGCAAAGTAAGCACTGCTGCACAGATGCCTTTAGTGTGCTGTATAGGAAACCCAGACAAAGCCTGAGGGACAGATACATTTCTTCCCCGTGCTGTTCAAGGGAGATCAGCTGTACAATGTTATGGCAGAGAGGTGTGGCTCCTCCCAAAACAGCGGTCCCACAGATGAGTGATTTGTCAGCATAGAATATGAGGTGAACTGGGGTCTGATGCCAGCCACGAGAAGAGCCACTGACTATGCGCCAGTACTGAGTTGCAGTGTGTCCATTTAGCAACATGCACAGTGTGTGCAACAATTTGCTGTTTGTCACAAGATTCTCCCATCCCAGCAGGAACTGTGCCCATCACTGCCATAGTTGAAAAACTAGAGAGTGCTTTGGTTTTACCAAGTAAGCAACACTGTCACTGTTGCATCTGAGCTGGGAAGTGGTGGCAAGTAGTATGTTGAGAACCAACTGACTTGATGATGTTGGGCTGAACAAGAGCAAATTACATATGGCTTACAAAGGTCACTTTTTTTTCTTGTCTTTGTCCTTGCCCTTCTTGTCCGGCTCAGCAGCTTCTGCAGCCTTCTTTGCAGCTTCCTCTGTGAGTTCCTTCCTGCAGACTTCAATTGTATGACAACAAGAGCATGCAACATAAACGTGATGATTGCGCAAGCACTGCATGCTACGTGATGCACCATGCCAGCTGCAGACTGACACAGCGAGTCAGGCACAATTTGTCATGCTGTGCTGGTCACAACTCGAAGGCGCTTGTTCCTTTTGTGTGCAAACTATAGCAAAGCTACTGCATTTAGCATTGAAACCTACTTCCTCACTTCCCAAGCTATCTCATCTTCCTCAAGGACCTTGATGTCACGATGAACGTGGTCAGCCTCAGACACCCTCTTGTACCTTGCATGCAGCGCATAATAATAATAATAATTAAATTGCTTTCCAGCTCATGATGAGCTAGGTACGTGCAGGACAATGCAGCGCATGTATCAAAGTATGGTGTCATGGTTGCAGGCCACAGTCATGGAAGCAAGCAAAACTTCACGAAAATGATTGACACTTACCCGAGGTCACTCAAGTGCCCAGCAGCCAGCTGTGGCTCGAGTGGTGCTTCTAAGCCAGAGCTGTATGCAACCCACAGTCTAGCAGTCTCTGGCTGAGAGGCCTCAACTAACCTGGCCATAACAGGCAACTTCGGTTAGCAATGTCTGGGTGATCATAGCTAGTTGCAGAAAGAGGAGGCTGGATCGAAGAGACTTACTTGACGCCGATGACGGTCCCTGTGATACCCAGGGGGGTTCTGATGACGTCCATCAACTGCGTGAAAGCAGCAACTGTCGCTCTCAAATTCTGTCACAACTTGCTGATCGACAGGAAAGTAGTGTACCTTGAAGCCAAAAGGTGCCAAGTCCTCATCAGCCGTCAGGAAGGCAACTTTCTTTGCCTGTATTGCAATAATATGAGAGGTCGCAAAAGGCTTAATGTCATCAAGCTGGGTATAACAAGACTTGCTGCATTGCTTACCTTGCCTGAAGCTTTGCGCTTACCCGGCATCTCCCTCAGCTGACTGCTAGGCCATACATTGGATTAGACTTGACACTCTTCGCCAGGGGCTTCTGTACAGCAAACGCCCTTTGGTCAAGGGCTTGGCCAGCATAGCCTGCTCGACATTTAGATGCTGTTCGCTTCCGAGAGGTCAAAGCGTGCGCTATCGGGTGCTAGCGCCTAACAGAGAAAACAGAGCATGGCTTCAACCTTGGACGGCAAATGATATGAAGTCTGTACGACCTGCTGCGACACGGACTATACACCCTGTTCACCGGTCTTGCGAGCTTGCCACTTTTGCTTTGCGAGCACACGGCCCGGCGCTCGTTCCTGTGCCTGCCTGACTGAAGACACAGGCGACAGCTTGAGGCTCGAAGGCCTGTGTTGTTTATAAAGCTTATCGTGAACCACTACTTTGCGTCTGCATATCAAATAGGAACATACACTTCCAACACGGGCTCACTCAGCCGGTCAACATGTCAGCGATGCAGCAGCTGAATGATGACGATGCAGCTGAGGTGTGTTGAAGTCAAATGACTCGACCCAGTCCCTTCCTGCTGTCTACCTCAAACAAGAACTGCTAGATCCAAATGTTCAAGCCTACAGGAGGGGTCTGCTTCAGAGTACACAGAGCAGGATAGCGAGCCTCAGTGGGTACAAGATGACAACACCGCCGCTGGCACTCGTGGTATGCCAGTCTGCAAACAGCCTGCATATGTATGGCAATCGTAGTACACTGTACTAAAGCATAAGCTGTGCACAGGTTTTGCACTGCCAGCACAAGATCAGCGCAGCAGTGGCACAGGTGAGAAGCCCATAATACTGATCACAACAGTGGACATAGGGGAGGGTCGCACTGACCAGATTACTCTCAGGGAAGGAGACAGCCCACAGGTACAGTAGCTGACAGTAGCAGGCATGCAACACTTCCATGCATCTTCCTGACAGCTCAAGAAAGACTTATGCAGCAGCCCTATCTTGCTGTCCTCTTCGTGCATGGTCTTTGGCCTCCTGCGTACTATTTGCAAGGCTGCAGCAGCATGCTGCATGCATGTTCAGCAAGGTACAGACGTGTCTTCTCACTAAATAATCAGGCAAGATTATAACTCTCCATTGCCAATGACAGTCCACATGTATGCTGTCGCAGCTGCGCTTCTACAAAGGCATGAGCTCATGCTGCACTTTGCCTGTTGTGTCATGAACAAGGTGGCGTCTATACATGTGTAGGATGCGGCGCTGGCGTTTTGCCAGGGACATGCACTGGACAAGGGTATTGCTGGGCCACTTGCCCGCCACATACAGGGTAATCTAGACAGAGCTCGGCATGATGCGCTTGCACAGGTCAGTCCACCTGCAGGGCAGCCACAACCCAACAACACAGGATACTGCAAATGGCCATCAGCACACATGACAAGCATCTGTCACTCAGCATCATGCCTGTGGAAACATCCTGCATAGGCTGCAGTGCTGGGCAATGCACATGCAGCTCACAACAGGATCAGCACTGCTGCAGTGCATGCGCTGTCGACCTTGCCCTGCAGCGTGTCAGTAATCTATAAGAATTGTCAGCAGCAGCAAAAGCACTCACGCAGCAGCACAATGAGGGCTCACAGCTTTTCCGACAGAAGAGGGCATATAGACTTGCTTTTTGAGCCCCATGTCAAAGCATATTGTCAAGCAGTTGTGATGCATGCAGACACAAGCAGCAGCTTCTCAGCAGCAGCCCACACGCAGTCAGGTGGGGTCAACTGGGGTCCCCATGCCTGCCTCCAGGGGCGCCAAGAAAGCAGCGCAGGCGGGCAGGAAACCCAGCTTCCGAGCTGGCTCCCCTGAGTTCCTCAGCTCAGCTGAGTACCGCCGAGCAGGTGAGTTGCACATCCTGTGTGCAACTCTAGGTTTGTGCATTGTGACCACACCTGGCAGTTGGCATATATGAGGCAGCTTACATTGCTGTGCTGCCTGCACGCAATGTGCATGAGTGCAACAACATGCAAAAAGATTGATGTTGACAACTGCAAGACCAAATGTGTTTGAGACACAAGCAACAGAGGTTGGCAAGCAGGACCTAACACAACAATGCACGGCCTAAACACAAGCACATGCACATGCATAGATGCATGAACACAAGGCCAAGCAGCCTTGCAGACCTGGGCGTGTACAACACT
>JAABUV010005219.1_pt1 | contig 14939 bp, 19 predicted proteins | sample 5559971 | NCBI WGS metagenome assembly JAABUV01 (sample SAMN10711881, study PRJNA513362) | rock metagenome | isolation source: Antarctica rocks | place: Antarctica: Victoria Land, Knobhead nord | collected 2015-12-19
CCTAGGTATGCGAGGACCTTTCAGTTGGATTGCAACATGAGTTGAACACGAACTACATAAGAGATAAAGCTGCTCGCTATATACATATGAGATTCGTGTCTCGTGGAGGCTGTCCTCTGCTCTGTCCCGCTCTGTCGAGGAGAGCAGCGGAGCAGCAGAGCATACCTGCTCTCTGCTCTGTTTGTCTCTGTCAACAGAGCTACAGAGCAGTCAGATCAAATGAGTGCGCTGAGCCTTTGCTCTGTCCCGCCAAGGCTGTTTCCTGTGAGATCGCCTGGCGGAACTCCTTCCGTTAGATGTTCGTAACACCGTTTTTCGCTGGTCCAACCAGGTAATTCCACTCTAGATACAGTTAGGGCATGTGCGGCTGTTTTGCGTGTGACTGTACATGCTCGTGTAGCAAGTCGGGTGCACAATCGGTGTTTTGAGCGAGATCGGATACGGCGACTTGTGATCGCAGTCGGTGCCTAGGAGACGCAGTCGCTCGGCCAAAGGGAGCGCTCCCCAGTATCTTTGTCAGCCCAATCAAGTTCACAGGGTTCTGCTCGGAGCGGAAAGCTGGCGAGCATGGGCGGGTTGTCTGGGTGTCCCGTGTTGTCCGGTCTTGAGTCTTGATTGTACAGCCACAGTGCCTTATGAACGTCACCCCCAGAATACCACAGCAATGGCCCTGCTATCTCGTGCAGTTCGTTGCAACGTGCCGCCACCCAGATCCCGAGCTGTGCCCAGTCCCTTACCCGCCGTTCGCTTTTTTGCTTCGTTTCCATGCAGCTAGTGATCGGTCGGTTGGCTGTAGGCCTATGCAGGGTTTGGTTGAAGTCAAGGCCGTGCTTCGGCTCCCAACGTGGGCAGCCGAAGAGTCATGTGGTAGTGCCAGTGGGTTCCAGGAAGAAGATGGATTCGATGACTTCTCCAGGAAGAGGGGCTAAGATCAGGGGCAGGCTCACTTTTGGACTGAGTCGATTTATGGTGGCAGTTGTAGAGTCAATGGTCGATTTGTGAGACGACAGTCCTCCTACGAGCGACCAAACGGGACTATAAACATAGGAGGTCGAGCCGTCCTCGAACTCTTTCTCTGCTGGCGACCCTGCGCTTGAAGACATGCGCAGAACAGACCCTGCTCAATAAACCAACCACGTCATCCGATCATGGAGGTGTCTACGCCCTAGTGGTTCAATACTCGCTTGACATCAATCTCACGAGATCGCGTGTGAACTGATAAGCCCCGTCGATGAATCTCATTGATTCACTTCATCAGCGTGTTGACATCGAACGCGTGAGTACAGTCGCCTCGATCGAGAAAGCCCACACAAGTTCCCGTATTCAGCATGCCGAGAAGCTTTGTTTTTGTTGCAGTTGTCGCATCGTTTGATGTACTCTGAGACTTTCTGTCTCATTGCTGGGAACGCGAAGTTCCGTCTTATGTGTTCCGTTGTTCGGGAGACTCCAGGATGGCCGACGGGTTGGTCCATCGTGGTGGTCTTGAATGCAGTCGGTTTCCTTGCTAGGCAGTACCTTGTACTTCCCGTGTTCTACTGGGAATTCTTCGCCTGAGTCTCGCAGTATTCGTAGGATGGCATTGAATTCTTGTTCTTCAGCGCTCAAGCTGCCGTCCTTGTTGACTTTGAGGATACGCTGCGGTTTCGACTCATTTCCTTCCATGTAGTCGCTTCTTCTGCTTAGCGCGTCGGCGCGCCCATTGTCTTTTCCAGGAGTATATATGATGTCGAACTTGTATTGTCCGAGTAGCTCTGACCATCTGCATTGTTGTCTCGACAGATCCTTGGTAGTTGTGAAGTGTTGCAGGTTCTTGTGATCCGAGTAGATGGTTAGTCCGGTGGCTCCTTCGCAGTATAGTCCCCAATGGCGCAATGCTGCGACGATCGCTAGCAGTTCTTTGTCATAGATTTCGTAGTTCTGTTCTGCTGGTGACATCTTCCTTGAGAAGTATGCGATGGGGTGTCGGTTGCCATTCCTTTCTTGCGTGAGGCAAGCCCCGATCGCGTAGTCGGAGGCGTCTGTTTCGATGATGACCCTTTCCTCTGGGTCAAACATGGCCAGTATAGGTGCGGATGCACTTGCTTCGTTGAGCCTCTGGAAGGCTTTTCCCTGGTCCTTGCCCCAATCGAATTTGACGTCTTTCTTTGTGAGGGTAGTGAGTGGTATGGCGATCTTCGAGTAATCCTGTATGAATTCCCTGTTGTAGTTGGCGAGTCCAAGGAATGCTTGGACGTCTTTGAGCGTCTGCGGAGTTGGCCATTCCATGATAGATCTGATCTGATCTTCTCAGGATCCATGCGAATGCCGTTAATTCCTACAACAAATCCTAGGAAGTCGACTTCTTTCCTGAAGAACTTGCACTTCTCCGGTGCAGTCCTGAATCCTGCGTTGCCGAGTCGTTCGAGTACATCTCCGACGTCCTTGGCGTGTTGTTCGCGCGTGCCTCTGATGAAGATGAGTATATCGTCCATGTAGGCAATAGCGGTGACGTCGAGTATGTCTCGTAATGCGTCGTTGACGACCTCTTGACATGCGGCTGGTGCGTTGGTAAGCCCCATAGGCATGACTAGGAACTCGAAGAGTCCGAAGCGTGTCCTAAAGGCTGTCTTCCATTCTTCTCCTGCTGCCATGCGGACAGCATAGAATGCGTCTCGAAGGTCGATCTTCGAGTACCAAGTTGCTCCCGTGAGGTGGTTCTTCACTTCCTCGATGTTTGGCAACGGGTACCGATTCTTTTCCGTGGCCGTGTTGAGTCGTCTGTAGTCGATGACCATCCGTAGTTTTCCTCCTTTCTTTGGAACGAACATTGCGGGTGAAGCGGCTGATGATTGCGACTTCCTGATCCATCCTTTGGCCAGTTTGTCGTCCAACCATTTGCGTTGTTCTTCCAGCTCCCTTTGGGATAGCGCGTAGAGTGGTCCCCATGATGGATCTTTACCAGGCTGGAGTCTGATCACATGATCCCATGGTCGATGCGAAGGCAAGGCTTCGAGCCCTGTCTCTTCCTGAAAGAGGCGCTTCCACTTCGTGAACTCTCCAGGGATATCGGGAGGTGCGTTGCTTCCTCCATTAGTTCTGACTTGGTGATCCAGCAGGACCTTGTCGGTATCTGTCGAACCCGAGCCGTCGTTTGGCGTCGTTGTCGATTGACTGATCTCTCCGATCTGTCTTCTCTCATCCATCATCGAACGCTGCCGACGTAATGGGTTGATGTCGATGACGCAATCGCATCTCGTAAACGTGAGTACTCGTTTCCTCCATTCGATATGGGTGTTGTGTCGTTTCAACCAAGGAGTGCCCAAAACGATATCGTGTCTGGCCATAGGCACGACATCCAGGACAACCGTCTCGTGGTGCTGTTGGAAGACCAGTTGCAGCGGCACTGTTTCGCTGTCTACGTCGGGTAGGGACGAGCCATCCACGGCCGTCAATTCGTACCCGCCATCTTTCTTTCTTCGGGTCGCGATCCCGTGTTGTCTCACGAACTGGGCTGCGATAAACATTCCGCTGGCTCCGGAGTCTATCATGGCTTGAGTTTCGTGTCCATTGACAATGCATTTGGTGCGGAAGACTGGTGCTGAAGTCGTCTGAGCGTTCGTGATGTTCAGTTCCCTTAGGTCGCTCCTACCAACGGGTCCCATTAGGTTTTTGCCTGTCGGCTGGGAGGTCCTCAAGTCTTCATGGCAGACTTCCCAGCTAAGGGGTCCATCCTTGGGTCTGAGCGTGACTCTCCCATTCGCTTGTATGGTGCTGACTAGCCCTCTCGTGGTGATCCGAACGTGTTGGAATATGCTGCCGATCCAGATTGGCTGTGGTCCATGCGCTGGCATGAGCGGTGGTATGGACCATTGTGGCATGTGCGTCGCGTATCGTTGGCGCATCTGTTGTTCGGTGATCTCGTCGTCGTGCCACTAGATCTGCATTCGTTGGATCTCTTTGTATCGTTGTCCGAGAACCTTGACACGCTCTCTCATTTGTTTGGAGATGTGTATGCCGTCTGGCGTGATGTATCCGCCAGCGGGGTTGAAGGTGCTTCCTATATGTACACTTTCTCGTACGTAGGCGTGGCTCTCGCTCTCTTCCGGGATCTGTCGGTAGCTCCAGAACATGGCTCGTAGCTGTGCTAGAGTCTGGTCGAGCTCGTAGGGGTGTGGTCGTCGGTTTCCTTGAATCTCTGGGAACAGTTTTTCGAATCATCGTGCAAGGTGGAGGACCATCCGTCGGATTGGTTCTGGTCCTTCCACGCTGAAGTGGAGTAATTCGTTGTCTCCTGGCGCATCGTCGTCAGAGTACTCTTCCTCCGAGTCTTCTGGTGTTGATTCATTGGCTGCCTCAGAGTTGTCGATTTCTGGTATAACTCCAAGATCCTCGGTTCCGGTCATTGTGACTTGGTTTGTTGGCTGGTGTACCGGGATGATTTGATTCTTCGTGGTTGCTCTCCTCTTCGGAAGAGTCTTCTGGGGTTTCATGCAGGGGTGCATCCTCCCACTTGAGTGGAGGTGGAGGCCTTCCTCGGGTGGTATTACCGTCGTCTCTATCCTGATGTGGTGATGGTAGACGCAATACTGACACGTCGTCGTCTGTCGAGTCCAGGTACATGATGCTGTCCCACAGCGTACCTTGCTTCTCAATGACATTGAGCTCCCTGCGATGCTTGCGTGGCTGGCTGAGGAAGTATCCCGAGCCATTCTTGCATGACCAATGCGTCGTGCAATAGTCTTCGTAACAAGCCGTCCAGTGGAGTATCGCATGCTGGTTCTGTCCAGAGCTGGTGTCGTATGCGTCACGAATCGTTTCGATCGGTGGCTCGTTCTCCGTTCTGGTCATGACGTTGACCTCGTATGGCTGCATTTCAGCCTCACGCTGCTGTGGTTGCACCTTGCGGCCACGGCAGTCTCGTGCGTAATGTCCTGTCTTCTGACAGTTGTAGCACTTCAGTCTTCCTCGCTTCTTACCCTGGGCCTGGTGGTTGCCCTTCCTCTGTCCTCCACCCCGTCCCGTGGTTCCTGGGATACTTTTGGGTGTTGTCGATTTCCATGGCGTCAGGATCACGACGTTGCCGACCTCCGGACCAGCCGTTGGTAGCATAGCCAGATCATTCGTGATTCTGATTGTTGTGACGCTTCTCCATGGATCGCTCGTAGAGTTTGTCGTCGACGTCAATCGCTGCCTTCGTCAGGTTTGACAAGGTCGATTGGTCGGCTCCGTAGCGCATGAGCTCGTCCTTGACGTGATCCTTCAGTCCTCGATAGTACATGGTACGTAAGGCGTTGTCGTCCCATCCAGTCTTCTGCGCATACTCGCCGAACTTGGCGGTGTACTGGGATGCGGATGCTTTCTGAGTGACATGTTGGATCTGTCGGATTGCGACCTGTTGATCGTTGCTGAGTCCGTAGATGCTTCGTGTCTTGAGGATGAACGCACGGAGGTTTCCAAAGATACCTCCCGAGTCTTGGTTCCGTAGCAACCTATCGGTGAGTCGTGGTCGAATCCATTGCTGAGCCTCGCCCCTAAGATAGGACGCGGCCGTCAAGGCTTGCTTCTCCTCCTTAACCCCTTCCAGTGGGAAGTACAGGAGGATCTGGTTCAACCAGTCGTCGAGCTTGTATCGGTCTCCATAGAAGAAATCGGGCCTGGCGACTTTCATCTTGTCGTCGGTGCCAGTCCTGGTGACGGAGGCCACGCTAGAGTCTCTGTTGGTGGAAGACATTGTCATGTCTGAAGAACTACCAAGTCCCTGAGGGTGTTCAAAGTGTTGCGACCCTCGGCCGACCCTTTCAGTGAAAGGGCCATGTCATACTGGCTAGGCTTCTAGTAGTAGGGCATGATCGAGCCCACCACTGCCTACGTCTTTTGAGGTGAAGTGAAGCTTGACTGTGAAGGTTTGCATCAAGTGTGATATGCCGCCTCCATATTCTCAACCACGATACTGACAGAGATCCTGTCGTCTGGCTCCAACCTCATCCTCTTCCACACACTCCTGTCGTCACAAACTCTCCCACCTAACCCCCAAGCACTGCCGACTTCTCATTGCGCCTGTCATCTCTCGCAATGATCGGCGGCGGGTTCTCAATCTTCCGGCGGAGTATGTGGCGTTTGATGAAGTACGGCAGCCATGTGCCGGTTTCGTAGTCCAGGAACTCTTTGGTGGGGACCGAGAAGACCTCTGTAAGATGAAATGGTCGGTGAACAATTCGGGCGGCAAAGATTGGTGAGGTAAAGTACGATCGATTTCTTCCAGTGTCAGCTGCTTGGTCTCTCGAACAAAGCAGAAGATCATGCCCCAGGCGATGAGATTGGCCCGGCGTAGAAGCCGACTATATCTGCTGTCAGCGTGGGTTCGTGGGGACATCTTTCGCGGGGTGGGAACTCATAAGCTCCAGTGGGTGTCATGACGGCCGACATCCGAGGGAAGGTCAAACTGAGAATGCCGGCTAGACGCATCTTTGTTAGTGCATGTCTGGTAGCCTGGGCATTGTGGTTGCTTACCGAATGTGTTGTTGATGTGCAGACAGCCCAGGCCATGCCCTGCTCACGCTGGATCGTGGGGAAGACCTCGGCGGAGTACTGGAAGGCCACAGGCCCTTCGCCCAAAGAGTACATGATGGTGAAGAGGCAAACGAATCTGATGAGCTGTATAAGCCAAGACTAACGATTCAATTACCTGGGAGGAACTCACAAGACAACTGGCCCGATTCTTGCCCCCTGAGAGCCTTCGGTTTTGAGGAGCGACAGGCCAGCGGCTAGAAGGAAGATGCACATGAGTGGGAACGTCTATGTTACATGGAATGTCAGCATTGCTTATTTTTTTGAGCACCTCGGGAGCATCGACGTACAATCAACGTTAGTGTTCTTCGTCCTTTCGTGTCGATGAGGAATAATGTCGGGATGGTGAAGACGACTTGAATAGCACCATAGCCCAACGACGCATACAAAGCCTGAGTCGGGCTGTAGCCGACGTTGGTGAAGATAGTCGAGCTGTAGAAGGAGATGACTGGTAACAGTCAGCATTGGACATTGTAGCAGCATGGCTCCGACATACTGTTGATACCACACATCTGCTGCGCAAGCATGACAGTAGATGCGCCGTAGTTGGCGCGCCTGATGCGGGGCACAGCGAAGCAATCCCACAAGCGAGTAAAGTAATTCGCGCCGCGGGCCAGCTTGAGCTCCTCGTTGTAGAGGACGTACGAGTAATAGTAATCTCTTGCAGCGATGATGGGATGAGCTCTGAGGCGGTCCATCCACTTGAACGCTTTGGCATGTTTGCCGTTTTTCATAAGCCAACGGGGCGACTCAGGGCAGAACCAGATACCGCACATGAGGATGAACGACGGAATGAAGGCCGATCCGAGCTGGACGCCATGCGATCTTGCCGGTATCTTTGACGATGACGTTGGCAGCGAAGCCACAGAAAATGCCTGGAAAGAATGAGCGCCCGCCTCTCATACAAACGAGCAGATTGACTCACCGATAACAACCCAGAGCTGCCAGAACATGACCAAGGCGCCACGAATCCGATGCGGAGCCACTTCTGCAGAGTAGATTGGTACAGTGGCGTTCTTCGCGCCAATACCGATGCCCATGACGAAGCGTGCAGCGAACAGCGCTTGCCATGAGTGGGTGAACGCGGACCCGATTGGGGTTGCAGTAAGACCGCAAGCCGTGAGGAAGATCTCGCCACGGCGTCCGAGGTAGTGGTTGAGAGGGTCGACGATGAAAGCCCCACTTGGACGTCGTCAGGAACTTTCCCAATATAGCGTTGGACATACGCACATCAGTCCAGCGGTCAGGAAGATGATCGCATTGACAAGCCCCACAAGCCACTCATCCCTCTGAGTGCCGTTATGGATCCCAAACTCCTCCGGAAAGGACAGATTGGCGCCGTTGGATCCAGTCTGGTCCCATCCCTGCGTAGCAGCTCCGATAGCACACAGCGAGATGGCGTACCACAGCATGAAAGGGCCATGCCACTTGTGGTCGCGCTCCTTGTTGAGAGCGGCGCGCTCTGTCTCGTCGAGTTCCTGCAGCCTCTCGAAGCTGTCAGGGTCACGCGCGACGAGGGCTGCCCTGCCAAAAAGAGCTGCGTGCTCGGGCATGCCATACTTTTCGGCGTAGGTCTGGGCGTCAGCGACGGTCTGGGCATGGGAGCTGCGCTGGTTGTGGATTGATCGTCAGCATCAGCGTTTGCCAGGACGGCAGAAGACGAAACTGACCGTCAACGGGTTCTCGACAATGTTGAGCGCGACGGATCCACGACGGCCACCCGTCTCCACCATATCAGGCTCAGTGGGTGATATGCCCTTCTTCTCGTCATGGTCAACGTCGTGAGAGAGCTTGTCGTCCATCTTGACAGGGCGCGGTAAGCGGGTTCAGACTTCACTGCTTCCCACGAGACGAATGGGAGATCGCAAAGCGCAGCTGAGGGGGCCATCGCACGGCCTTGCACTCCACGTCTCCGCAGTAGGATTGTGGGGCCTTGATCATAACTTTTCGGTCAACAGAAGTCCGAAGTTCCTCTCGGCTCTGGTTTGCTGGGCTATGGTAGCGTCAGCATCCCAAGGCTAGATCAAGTCCGAAGCGTTGTCCTTGGAAAATTATTGCCGAACCTTGGAGCGAGGAGTCCCTCGAATCACGCGGTGTACAGAAGTCCGACTAAGGGTATCTCTTGGAGCAAACCGTGGTACGAAATGCAGCTGCCTTCTGACCAATGGCGTCCGACGAATGCACAGCAAGGCGGAACGATAGTAACGGAACGCAGCACAGCTCTGCCACGGTATCTGACGGCACACGATCAGACTGTTAGCTCATGCTCGTGACGAATATGGAAACAATGCTTGCAGCCACCCCACCGAGATCTCATCTTCGAAGTTCCGAGGCACCGGTTTGTCTACTCGACATTCAAGTCGAACTGGAGTGATGTGAGGAGGCCTGATACGCCCATCGACACCGGCTCTTGACATGACGTTGACTATCTGCTACTCAAGGCAATACGTAACCACCATCAATGACCACATCCGAGCCCGTTTGGTAACTGCTGGCATCGCTCGCTAGATACAGGTAGAGGCCTTTGATCTCTTTCGTGTGACCCTGCCGGCCTTGCGGGGTCATACGATACCTATATGTCGATGGATGGTACGATTAGCTGATGTCTCGAACAAAGGTTAAGAGTATCCTCATAGTTGACTTACGCTTCGTTGATGCACAATGGGCTTGCGCCCATCTTGGTGTTGAAGAAGCCCGGACTCACGACGTTACACCTTGCAAACTCTCGCCATTCTCGGGCCAGACTCTTGCCTAGATGCAATACCGCCGCTTTGGTCATGTTGTACACCTGGCGACCATCAGCATCGATCATCAAATAGGCGCCCATAGAGTGTCTTTTACTGGCTGATCCACAGGCACATTGACTATATGCGCGGAAATGCTCGATGTGATGATCAGGTTGCCGAATCCTTGTTGCTTGAACACAGCGCCGGCGTACTTCGCACAGTAGAAGACTCCATCGACTGATTGCGGTCAGCAACGCACAATTCCTATAGCGTCTGCCGACGATGTCGCACTTACCGTTCACGGACATCTGCTTCCTGTACTCATCGAGAGTCTGCTCGGTGATCGCTTTCGAGATCGCCATGCCAGCATTCGCCACAAACACATCGAGTCTCCCAAAGTCTTGTACTACTTGGCCCATGGTCTGCTCGACTTTGGTTGAGTCTGAGACCTCGACCTTGTATCTGCGCCACAGTTAGCCTTCGTCCGGGAACCCACAGCAGGTGCGTCTGGACTAACGCTTTCGCTCGGATGCCGTGGGCTTTCGCTAATCGCTCTCCCTTCGAGATCGCTGCATCGTTGCTGTTGTACCACAGTGCGACATCTCCGCCGGCTTCTGCCATTGCCTCCGCCACAGCGTAGCCAATGCCGTCGGCAGCACCTGTGATCGCAACGACCTTGCCCTTCATACTCAATTGCTCGAAGACATTGGGGGGCGTTTCCGGTGGCTGGCGAGGGAAGCTGTCCCGCGCGACTCCGGCTTCTTCGACGGTCATAGACATGGCGATTGCTTAGGATGCTCGAACAGCTGTTCCCGTCGCAGTAGTCACAGCCTGTTAGCAAAATCTTCGATATCGCTCAAACTGGGTTTTGTAGGAAGCGGTCCTGGCGAGTTCGAACCCGTCCCAACTCGCCGGACCAATGTGCAACTTCGGAGGACTAGACGCCGATAAAACTACGGCTCGCCGGTCACGAAAGCCGACGTCTGAGCGTTGCCCGGAAGGTTACGCCGCACCAGCGGAGCTCGCAGGTTCGTAGTGGAGCCTCGGACCATGTCCACCCGTTACTGAATACACGTAACCTCAAGTCTATGTCGCAAGATAACTGTCAGGCAGGTCTGCCGGGCATCAAAACGGTCGAGACATCGCTGAGTAGGTTCGAAGTTTATGGGTGAGAGTGAAGAGCCACATCGTGCAACGAATTAATTTATTCATAAGGAAACGAGGGGCGCAGATATGACTATCATTGTACCATCAGCGTGTGCGATTGACGTGCTGCATCAACGGATCGAAGCACTGCGGGAAACCATCGGTCCGCGACATCGCATCATCATAGCCCTTGCCGGAGCACCAGGCTCGGGCAAGTCTACCATCGCCGCGAAGCTGCTATCAAGACTGGCTGTCAATGGAGTGCATGATATTGCTGTCATGCCAATGGTGCGTCTACTGTCCATCCCGGTGATAGTGAGATCCACGTTGACAGGTAATCCAGGACGGTTTTCATCGCTCCAAGGCCGCCCTGGCCACCTTTGAGGACCCCGTAACAGCTTTGCGGCGCCGCGGTACGCCATACACCTTCGATGCAGCTGCGTTCGTCACGGCCGTCAAGGTTTTGCGCGCTGTCTGCGTTACCGCAATTGACGAACCGTGCACATCAATCCGCATCCCAAGCTTCGATCATGCCATCCAGGATCCCGTGCCTGACGATATATGCGTTTCGTCCACAGTGCGAGTTCTGATCGTTGAAGGCAACTACACGTTGTTCAATCAGCCACCGTGGAACGAAATGGTTGGGTTGGCCATTGAGAAGTATTGTCCTTCCAGTACTGGCTCACTGTGCCTGTGCTAATTATCCGATCAGATGGTTCGTCGACGTCCCAAGGTCCGTAGCTATGCTCCGGTTAGCCAAAAGACACATCCTAGCAGGTGTTGAGACGACCATGGAAGCGGCGGAAGCTCGAGTGGAGAAGAACGATTTGCCGAATGGCGACATGATTCGGGAGAACCTAATCAATCCCGATATCATACTCCAGGGCTGAGACGTCCGCAGCAGTATAGTAATACGAGTAGCCTCACCTTGCGCAGGAGACGGCTTGTAAGCTAAGAACGACTACACCGTCGGCGCGAAATGCTCGGGATCCTTTTCTTGCTGCCGTGCCGACTCCGGAAACGCAGCAATACCCGCGACAATCCCGGCCGCCATGAAGATGACCGGAAAGAGGGACTAGACGACGCCCCAGCATTGCGACGACCCGCCGTATCGCTAGGCGGCCCGGCTTGCATCGGAGCTGTTGACTTTGCGGAAGATGAGATCGTCGCAGATGTACTACACGCTGTAGAGGGAGCTCATTTCACCGATAAAGAGCACGAGGAAGCGAAGCGGTTCGGCGTGAGCAATGAATGAGCAGCCGGCTAGCAGTCCGACCGCTAGTAGTATAGTAAATATAGTCGACCAGTCTTTCTTACCCTAACATAGCGTAAGTAGAAAGCAAACCCTGAAAACGATGGTAGAGACTTTGCTAGCGACGATGTTAAAGCCGTAGGATGTAAGTAGCATTTTAATAACCTAGCTAGCAGCGTAACGGCTCTCTATTTATCTTGTATGTACATTACACTACCCTTATAAGGATCGAGGGTAACTTTCTCGACCTTCTAGCCTATTGTTGCGACCCGGTGAAACCGTGTCACGGTGGTAGAGCTCGGTGGACTTGGAGGTGAGTGTCAAAGGCACGGTCAGTATGGGGTATACTTCTCTTGTCTGATGAACTGCTCTGCTGGAATCGTTCCTAGGTATGCGAGGACCTTTCATTTGGATTGCAACATGAGTTGAACACGAACTACATAAGAGATAAAGCTGCTCGCTATATACATATGACATTCGTGTGGTCGCGACGTGCGCGCCATGTGCGCTCAATCGCGGTGAGCGTGCCTGTCGTGCAACTCGCGACGGGTGCGCCCTTGACGAAGCATCGTCAAGGTCGCGCAGTTCCCGTGTCTCAGGTGCGCTCGTGGGGAACTCTCAGGGCGTCGCACTTGTCACGTGTTGTTCGGTCAACCTTCCTCATGACCGTAACAGCAGGCTGGACTACTTTCCCACCCATGACATGATTAGGTGCGACAGGGAGAAAGAGGGGGTAAGACATTTAACATCGGTTTTTAGACTGAAAATAATCCACTCGCCCCCATATTAAGAGAGCACTCCGACGAGATAGCCCCTCGAGAGCACTGCAGGCTGCGGCTCGTCCTGATACTTAGGCCTGCAGACACGGCATACGTTCCTTGGACAAGGGTTCTGCATGTCCTGACACTGTAGCTCGGGAGCGTACAGCGTCCTAGGTCTACAGGGAGAAGGGAAAGCCCCCGGCCGTCTGGCCTATGACGAGCGAAACTGCAGATGCATTGGTAGTCCTCTATGACATTAGGAGCTCCGTTCCGTCTGCACAATGAGCCGGAGATGGGTCAAACTCGTCTGAGCGTCAAGATGGTGTTGAGGTCGAAATGGACGGCATCGATATGCTTGGCCTAAGGTTCTAAACCGCTTTCCGATTGCAGATGCATCGACGACGGCAAGATGTACCCGCCGTTAATGACGACATCACTACCAGTCTGGTATGATGACACATCACTGGCGAGGTAAAGGTAAAGGCCCTTCATTTCCTTGACGTAGCCTTGACGGCCAAGAAGCGTCATACGGTACGCCTCGTTGATGCACCGAAGAGAAGCGCTCATGTTGGTGTGGAAGAAGCCGGGCGACTCGACGTTTACTCGTGAGAAGTGTCGCCACTCTCTGGCTAACGACTTGCCTATCGTCCTCCTTTTAGAGCCAACGGCCTCAGGCTGAATGCATGATCTTCGAGTAGTCCACCCTGTTGCGAATGATCTCCTCGAAAACCTCAGGGGTGACGTTCTATGTAGCGCTTGCGAAAAGGCCCTGGGAGCACCTGCTGGCTAGGTAGTCAGCGCCTCGGATGTGATGTACTCAAAAAGACGGTCTAATCCAATCTGCGTTGCCTTTCTCTTGCCAGTCTCCTTGGTGTTGGAATTTGCGAATGCTTCTCTGAGACGAGATGTGCGATCATACTCAGGTCGATTATTTCTGCGGCCATCTCAGGTGGACCATCCGTGCATGGTGTGAGTATTGCTGCATTCCTTCCGTGAAGCAAGAGGCTTCCTGCTAAGGCATGTAAAAAGCGAAACATATGCAAAGACGCAGAGAGGAGATGCCCACCGCGCGTTGTGGCGATCCAGTATGAACTCGATAAGATGTGCGGTCTGTCCTCACTTGATGAGGATCAAACTCTAACGAAGGAGACTGATATGTCCTAGGAGACTGCAAGGAGACGGTGCCAATGTTTGACTACCGTGCTATGAAGAAAGCGACGTGCGACCGCGGAAAGCTTCTGCCTACACTTCCAGCATCCAAGACGACTACACAGTGCCGACGCCTCCTGTTGCTCGAGTCAGACTCCAAAGTACCAGCCAAGTGATGACTGTGGGTTCCTTTGACCGTGCAGAGCAGACATTGATTGAATATGGCGGTGATGAAGGATCTGCCTCTTGTTCTCTTAAAGCGGAAGCATCGTATGCCCGATTTGAGCAATGCTTTGTTGGCTGCCCTACTTGTGGCACACTCAGATACCATCGGCTAGTTCTAGGGAGCATCTCGCTTGATCTTCAACAAACGTGATGAGCTGTATTTGACTCTCTGCGCGGTGAAGGGCCGTGCAAGTCCATATGAAGATACAATAAACTCTGCACATACTACCGTTGAGGCTGCATATGTGGCCACCAATGGGAGATGGGAACCACCGCACCCGTTGGGTGCGTTCACTTTCACCTCTCGTTGGCTGATCGATCTGCGTCCACTTTCGCACTCTCAAGTCGCTGCAGCCTCAGCAAACTATGCTTCTACGTCCTTGCTTGCGAAGGCCCGCGGTCAGCCAGAAATGGAGGACAGAGTCGTGCTGCTATCCCACTCTTTTGTACGGAGCAGTGATTGTGTAAATGTGCATCTTGACTTGCACGTAACATTGTGCCTCCATCAGACTGTCAGCCAAGATGCTGTGAGTATAGCGACTCAGCAATGGATTGACCACGTCAAGCAACTGCAGTGGCAAAGAGCTCCAGCATCGGACGCTCTGGCGACATCAGGTGTCAGTATACACGACGACATTCTCGCCTCGGTATTACCAGTGGACTTCGAGCAACAGACAACCCAGACCGGTATACCAACCGTTCTGTCCGGTCAGGATAGGCCCGCTACGAACACCAACACTCCAATGCTGATGGGACTCTGCTCAAACGGCCTTCAGAGGTCGACAGTGGCGGGCTATACGATTCTTGGAGAAAGCCAAAACGAGGAATCTCCTCATCGACACCCATCATCGCGAGACTCGCTGAGAATCCAACAGCAGCTGTCCTTCATGGGTCGCATTCCATTCTGGACGATGCACTACCGCCCTGGCGATCGAACCTTGAGAGTCTCAAGCCCTCCGGAAAACATATCACAGTACGTGACTGTGGCGAGGCTTACGAACGACTGATTACGTGTCGTAAATCGTCGGGTGACATGAAGCCAAGTAACTGTGCCGAGCTGTCCTTTGATACCGCTTTCCCAACGTCGAACAGGTCCGCCAGAGTAGTCACTACCACCTGGTCGCTGTCACCATC
>JAABUV010005221.1_pt1 | contig 14936 bp, 12 predicted proteins | sample 5559971 | NCBI WGS metagenome assembly JAABUV01 (sample SAMN10711881, study PRJNA513362) | rock metagenome | isolation source: Antarctica rocks | place: Antarctica: Victoria Land, Knobhead nord | collected 2015-12-19
TCACGAATGAGTTTTGATTCAGATACAACTGACTACAAAACAACTTATGAACATTTTGAAGCTAGAAAAGCAAATGATATTATCATTCAAATAAAAGAGCTTCTTATCTTTGATCATTGAAAAAAAAACAATCACAACGCATGCATCACAAATTTTGAAAAAGAGCATTACAAACAAGACAAAGTGAATCTAGAAGATGATTAAACGACGATGAATTGCATGAATCGCAGTAATGCTGATTCAAAAATGATTGCGAGTGATGTTGATTTATTGCAAGAAAACAGAAATGCAAGATTGAAATATTTACACAATGATGAAGAGAATGTTGTTAACATTATTGATCTACTAATAAAGATATCAACGTTAAAGAAAGAGAAGAACAAAGATCATTCATGAAAAAAGATAGCATTGAAGCTGATTCAACGTCTTCAACTCAACTCAGAAGAAAAACATCATAGAAATCAGAACGCGTTCATCGCGAAGAATGTATAGAAACTGAAGACATCAGTTCAACTGCTTAACAAGCAGTTGCATACACAGAGAAGCATGCGTCTTTCAACGAAAATCACATCATGAACGAACGTGACAAGAGAAGAAATAGCAACAAGAAAGCAACGTTTCAGAAACAATTCATCGTCACTTTGCAAGAAATGAGAAGTCATGATTAAAATAATGAACAGAAAAGAAATAGAAGAGATACAGAAGAAGTTGATTGAACAGATTCTACAGAGAATCGCAGACGCGTTGACAGATCAAAGAGATTTAATCATGTTACTTTGCAAGCTGAGCAGCAATGATATTTTTCTTCATGCAGTTAGTTCAGATGCTCAAGCAAAGCTGAAAAAGATTCAGACATGAGCAAAAGAAATCGCGAGTTCGACATGCGTAGCACGTCAAATCTTTGCAATGTTGACACATGAAGTACATATTACAATAGACATGAACAATCAGAAAAAGATCATTGAAAAACTGATAAAAGATAACATGAGACTTCATGAAGATCTGAAAGTTCTAAGAATAGTCTGACTCAAGAAGATAGCAGATAGTGAAAAGACTTATTCATTGTTTATTGTAAAGATCGCGATCGAAGCGATGATGAATCGACTAATGAACGTGAACATGCTGAACTCATATCAAGAATGTGCATGCAAGCTATTTGAAAAGAACTGTTGCATCACACAGTGCTTCAGATGTCACGAATTTGATCATATAACTAAGATCTGCAGAAAGAATCAGCGCTGCAAAAAGTGCGCAGACAAGCATCACATAAAGAAGTGTGTTATGTCTTCAAATAAAAGACGTTGCATCAACTGCAATGAAAATCACGAACTCTGAAGATGCATCTGTCTCAAGTGATGACAGCAGATGAAACAAGCGTTCAAAATCTATAGAAACAGATCATTCAAATATTCTGAAACATTTAAATACAATTGCACATTCTTCTCGCTGTTTCTGAACTCTTTAGATTCAATGAACTCTTCAGATTCAATGAATTCTTTCGATTCAACAAACTTCTTGAACTCAGTAACAGTCATGCTGAAAACATGCAGTTGAATCGCTGATGAATCAGCTTAACAGATAGTAAAGATCAAGAAGAGACGAGTTGATCTTTTCTCTTACGTGAATAGTGACTCAGACGAGACGACATCTAAGTAGATTCAGAAATGTTCAATCAGAAAGTGAGAAAGATCATCGATGATTGAAAGCATACAAAGAATCTTCTCATTGCAGAGTCAACAACAGTTATGAATAACTTTATGATAAAACAATTTTTTTTTACAAATTCTACAGTACAACATCAGAAAATCATTAAGAATTCAAGAATCATTTCTGATTGACAGAAAAGTTCGCGAATTCAACATAGTAGTTATACAGAAGCAAGATCACAACAACAATAACTTATAGTCATTTAACTCAGCACACAACTTCTTTTATTTAATGAAAAACTCGTCATCTCAATCAAGAACATGCATATACATTAACAAATGTTTAAAACTCGATCAATGAATAGTAAAAACAGCTGAATCAGACATTTGCTCAATCAGAATATTGACTTGCAACATAAATGACGAAACGCAGACGTTAAGACTTCTAAACGTCTATAACTCATGCTCACTATCTACTACATTTACAGAGAAATCTTTAATCATTTCTCATTTGAATGAACTACTTAAGAATGATTGCAAACAACTGATTGTAGAAGATTTCAATCTACATCATTTTCACTGAGAAAGATGAAGATGCTTCACTCGTCATATGATGACTAATATTCTACTAAACATCATTACAAATGCAAGACTGAAATTATTGCTGAAATTAAACATTATTACTCGCGAAGCTCACAATCAATTTACGATGATTGATTTAGTCTTTAACAGCGAGAAAATACAGTTCATGATACACAAGTGCGAGATACGAATCAATCTGCATCAGAAATCAAATCATCTTTCGATCATCACAGAGTTATGTTTACAAACAATCTCAATGCAATTCTCGACACAATGACTTTGAAAGAAAATGAATACAGAAGCATTGAGTGCTTATCTGCAAATACATTTATCTTTGAAACGCTTTTTAGATGACAAGACTATGATGAATGACAGAGTGTGTAAGATTATCAGAGTGTTACAGAAGATCATCAAGAAATTTATCTTCTTGACAAAATCATCAAATTGAGTAAAAGACTTTTGAAATCAAAGCTGCTTTGAAGTAGTAATGAAATCAAGATGACTGCAAATCATATGAAAAATGTAAAACACATTAGAAGCGTGAAATGAATATTTGAAGCACAATGATCATAAAAACAAGATCATTCGACAAATGAAATGTACACACTTCAGATCACAAATGCATGAGCTGAGCGAAGCATTCAAATCGATATGATGCTTTGCAAAATAAGCTAGAATCGAAAGTCAGCTATTTAAAAAGCTTTCTCAGTTTTCGTCACTAAAGCGAAGCGACATTAATCATATGACAACGACGTTCGAGAAAAAAATCGAGATACTGCGAAAAAAGTTCTTTTTCTCATCTTCTCAAGCGAATGTCAACAACATCGCAGAATCATTCATATCTCTGACAGTCTCATTCAATTCACGCATCACAAAAGATGAAGTGAAGCAAACAATCAAATGAGTAAAAGCAGACAAAGCATCAAGCGCTTCAAATATTTCAAACAGAGTTCTTCAAGCGAGTCTTGCAGAACTGACTTCAGTACTGACGAGTTTATTCAACGCATGTGTAACACATAAGTATCATTTGAAGCAGTTCAAAAAGACTCAAACAATAGTACTACATAAATTGAAGAAAAGCGACTATACTGATTCAAAGATGTATCGATTCATTGCTTTGCTTGATATCATGAGCAAAGTGCTGAAGTCGATCATGATCAAAAGATTGAGTGACATAGTTGAAATTCATCACATGCTATCAAATGCTCAAATGAGAGCGAGATGCAAATGATTCATGATCTCGACGTTAAATCTACTAATAAATCAAGTTCACACAGTGTAAGACTGTGAAATCAAATATGTAATCTTCATGCTAAGTTTAGACATCATCGAAACATTCAATCAAGTCTCACACGTCAGACTTCTGCATATGCTAAAAATGAAAAGAACGTTGAGCTACATAATCAAATGAACACGCAGCTTTTTAAAGAATCAAAAGACATTGCTAATATTAGATTGATCACATCAAGTCAAGTACTTGAGTTCAAGTTGAGTACTCAACTCAAAAAATGTCGAGTCGAGTTGAAATTTTTTTGAAAAAGTGTCGAGTTGAATTGAGAAGTTGAACTCAAGCACTCAAGTCGAGTTAAGAAGCTTGATTTGATAACTCAATTTAATAACTCAACTTGACTTGACAAGATATTAAATAGATGTAAATAGCTTGATTGAACAGTTTTCATGATTCTCTTCATGACTTTCTATCATGTTTTCTCGTCATGACTTTCTATCAAAGTCAAACGATCTTCATGTTTTTTCTTCATGTTTTTCTTCATGTTCTTTTTTATGTTTTTCATCATGACTTTCTTCATGTTCTTCTTCATGTTTCTCTTCATGTTTCTCATCATGACTCTTTATCAAATGATCTTCATGTTTCTCTTTATGACTTTCTATCAAACGATCTTCATGTTTCTCTTTATGACTTTCTATCAAACGATCTTCATGTTTCTTTTTATGACTTTTTATCAAACAATCTTCATGTTTTTCTTTATGACTTTCTATTAAAAGATAATGCAAAAAGATAATGCAAAAGTCAAAAATCGAAAATTTTTCTATATTTAGTTCTCTTGACATCAAGCTTGAGTTCTTGATGAGTCGAGTCAAATTGACTCAATTTTCAGTCAAATCGAGTTACATCAAGTTGAAAATATGAGCAACTCGACTTGAATCAAGTTGAAAATGTGAGCAATTCAACTCGATCTCGATTCGAGTTCAAAATGTCAACTTGAAACTCAACTCAATGATTAGTCTAGCTAATATTCAATGAACAAACGAGTGATATACGCGAGATAAATGCAGACATATTGCAAAGATTCTTCATTTCATCAATTCTCTTTCTATTCTTCAACGCAAGTTTAATTGAAAAATGCGAAGCATTGAAAATTAAAATCGAAGTGCTTGACTTCATAAATGATATTAACATTTTAGTCTACGACAGATTCACTGAAGAAATCTGCAAAACATTGAGCAAAGCATACGACGTCTGCGCGAAATAAGCTTGCACTGATGACGCAACGTTTGCATCAGAAAAGTACAAGCTTACACATTTCACTAGAAAATTGAAGAGATTCAACATGATGATTAACATATAAATAGAAAGCTCAGTTATCAAATCAAAATCAGATGTATGAATTCTAAAGATGCAACTGAACATGAAACTGCGATGAGACGCGCATCTTCGATAAATAGAGATGAATCACGTCACAAGAATGCTGACACTTAGTTATTTTGAAGTCTTCACATAAGAAGCTATCTTCACAAAAACGAGACAAGTATACTCAGCAGTAATGAGATCAGAAATTGCATTTGAAGCGTCAGTCTGACATCAGCGCGACAAGAAAGATGAATTATTGAACAAAGAATGCAGATTAAAAACACTTCAGAATCAGATTCTGTGTTACGTAGCAAAAGCATTCAAAAGAGTAAACATTAAAACTCTAAAAACAGAAACATACATGAGTTCATTACATGTTCATCTGAACATGTTACAGAACAAGATCACGTTACACAGTTGAGTCAATGATCGAACGTAAGAGATTAGACAAGCATGCAAACTAATACGCGTTCATTTGACGAAAGTTAATCACGTCATTTCTCACTTACTTTGTGATGATCAGATTTACTAAATGAATAAACGAAATCTATAAAAGTGATATGACAATGTGATATTCTAAGCAGGCACAAAATGAGTATATATTATGATAGAGTTAATTATTAAGAAGCTCTCAATAACTCAAGAGAATCAATCAACTATAGAGAGTTTGTCAAGCATTGTCAAGTTGAGCATGACATAACTCATGACATATTAAGTTGATGATATGACGTAGTCTAAATGATGTCTTGACAAAGTCATAAAGTTTCAAAGTTAACTCAGATCTGATCTTTAATTCAGTCTTTGATTTAATCTTTATGTGTCAATTCATCATGACAATTGTCTTCTTTTCTAAGTGAGTTCATTCTCAATCTCAATAATTAATGTCTTTGTTTACTCTGATAAACAATGACGCGCACTCATTGATTTACTCTAGAAGCTCTCGATAAAAATCTTCAAATTTTTGTAAGAAAACAAGAAAAAGAGAAACTTTTGATTGAATGATGATTCGTCTTCAATTATAATGTGTATAGACGACATTATAAATAGTATATATTGTTACGATTCTAGCTACGCATCTATGTTGATAGCTATGTTGGTGACTATGTTGATGACTATCGTCGACCGCTCGTCGCTAGGCTATAGAATTGTTTCGAGGTCAACTCTATTCAGGGTTAGCTTATGTTCTTCTGAGTCATATAGATAGTCGACTCTTTCCTTCTAGATACTTTCCTTCCTTAGCATTTATATACTCGTTACATTACACTCATATGACTCGCTCTATGCTGACCCCTAACATTATATAAATGCTTCTTCGTTACAGGCGAAGTGAAATAATCTGCATCGATCCCCGAGTGCTTCTGTCGACCCTTCAACCCACTATCGACATTTGGTCTAGCCGGCTTGCAATCGTCAGCAGCACTCATCTCTCTCTTCTCGTGAGCTGATTCAGCGAGGATAAACAAAAGATTCGAACTCGTGCGCTGATCAGCGAGTATAAACAAACGATCGAAACCATTCGACTAGATCAAAGATCAGCGAATTAATCGTTCATTCGGATTCGCAAGAGATTCTTCGAATTTGTTGAACAATCAAACGAGATCAGTCTATGACTGCGTGAAGTCTCTACTTCAAAGAGCAATCAAAGAGATCAGTCAAGAACTGCGTGAAGTCTCTATCTCGATGAGCAAACCTCAACAGTGAGTCTGCTTCAATGACATTCATCGTCAATGCGATGACTCATCTACCCTCATCGCTCTATTCATCAGTGAATCGATTCGCCTACTCGTTCATGTGCAACTAGTGAGTCTGCTACAATGGCACGATAATGCCTTCGACAACAAGCAAACCTTTGAGCTTGTTTCTATATCGAAATTTCAGTGAGTCTGCTTCAACGACATCCTCAATGCGATGATCTACTTATTCTCATCGCTCTACCTATCAGTGAACCTGACTCGTCATCGAGTTCACGTGCAACTAGTGAGTCTGCTTCAATGACATCTTCCGTCAATGCGATGATTCAGCTACTCACATCGCTCTATCAATCAGTGAATCGATCTGTCGACTCGTTCGCGTGCAAATAGTGAGTCTGCTACAAAGACGTCTTTCGTCAACGCGATGATCTATCTACTCACATCGCTCTATCTATCAGTGAATCTGGTCAAATGTTCACATGCAACTAGTGAGCCTGCTTCAATGACACGATCAATGCGATGATCTACCCACTCTCATCGCTCTACCCATCAGTGAACCTGGTCATACATTCATGTGCAACTAGTGAGCCTGCTACAATGACATCATTCTACCTCGCATAGTGAGTCTGCTACAATAGGCATTTCGATTCTACACAAGGCTAAGAAAATACATTCATGCAAACATGAATCGTTGAAGAGAAAGAGTAATGTTACGATTCTAGCTACGCATCTATGTTGATAGCTATGTTGATGACTATGTTGATGACTATCGTCGACCGCTCGTCGCTAGACTATAGAGTTGTTCCGAGATCAACCCTATTCAGAATTAGCTTATGTTCTTCTGAGTCATATAGATAGTCGACTCTTTCCTTCTAGATACTTTCCTTTCTTAGCATTTATATACTCGTTACATTACACTCATATGACTCGCTCTATGCTGACCCCTAACATTTATGATGTGTAATTGATGTAGATGATAGCAATGATGACGTGTAAATAGCACATAAGCATTGTTTATCTTTTGAGTAAATGATGTTGTTGAGATGATAAAGTGTAAACAAGAATGAATAATAATTATTGATTTATTTATCGCTCTTTCAGTTTTTCTCAACTTCTCATTTTCTTCAACTTCATTTTTTTTCAATCATGATTATATTTTTATCATTGTGTGATTACTTTTGACAAACTTTGAGTATATTTGTATAGTAAGAGTAAGAGATCTAGATCATGAGTCGTGAATGTGCAGTAACGCTCAAAGAAAGTCGTAAAATAATGAAGTCAACTGATGATTGAATCAAAATCATTACAAAAGTAAGTGATGTCACAACTTGAAGTTTCATGACTATTACTGCGACTAACAGTATCATAAGTCTGCTCAAAAGACATCGATCAGATGTAATGATCATGATGCTGCTGATGCTGAATCACTCATGATGATGCAGATGTCATCAAATTCTGATTGAGAACTCATTGCTTCTACTATTCAAACTTTCAAGTATGTCTCAGTTATTGAAGAAAAAACTCGAAAGATGATGAAGAAAGAAATGATTATTGACGCTTCGTTAACGATCTTGTCAAATTCACAGACTTCGCAAAATTGAAGAACAATGATGAGATTCGCTTATTTCACTTCTTGATGTCATTATTGATGCTTTTCAGCTGTCAATTGTGAGAATAAGCAAAAGAAGTGCTGCTGATTTTAAAATTCTAGATAGAATGATTTGTATAAAGTGTGCTCAAGTTCTACACATCAAGAATAGAACATCACTATGTGATGTTGTCTTTCAAAGAAAGACAATGTACAAGAAGTGTGCTCGCTGTGCAAATAATGAGAATTTCTGTATTGCAATGAGTATACTTATCTGATATGTTTGCTAAACACTCATGATTCAATATCTAAATTCTTGACATCTGCATTTTGACTGTCAATGAATTCTTTCATCTGCAGAATATTCATGATAGTGCGATTAAGAATGAAGAAGAGAATGTTGTTCTGAAGACATTCACTGCTCATTAGAAAATTCTTTACAAGAAGTTAATAACAACGACTCGTGTAAAGAGTCATCTTGAGAGAACTCACAAACTCAAGTCTTTAAAGATTCAAAAGCTCATTCTCAAAGAGATGATGATTATCAATGACATTATTAAAGAAATTTTGAATGTAAAGCACTTTGCAATATGTTTAATCTTAATTATATATCATTTTGTCAGCAATTCTAATTGTTCTGATATATTTTAGCAAAATCTGTTGTCTTTTGAATCTCTGTCTTCGCGTCTCAATGTAAATCTAACAATGAAAAAGAAGAAGAAGTTTGCAATCTTGTCTTGTGTGAAAGATGTTTAATGAAGTGATGATTGCATGATGTTTGTTGTATCATGATGATTACGCTCTCTTGTTGACTGCGTTTGAGCATCTTTGCGCTTTTTTCTTCTGTCTATTGATTTACATATGTGATCATCTCATTAAAGAGCGAAACTATCATAATACAGTGATTCTTCTTTTCTAATAATGAGTTTATGCTTGAAAGTGAGTGATTATGCTTTTCACTCATGTTTCAGTCTTGTTTCGAAAGCTTTTATAAGCTTCAAGACATCTTTTATATCTTCACTCAATATTCATTGATCATATTTAATGAAATATTCTTTTCATTGTATCTTATAATATAAGATTCTCTTTCTTTTTCACTTTTGTAGAATCTTTTCTATCTTTCATTCTTACTCATCATCAATAAGCTTAAGTACGAGATAATTGAGTATAGAGTCATTGTTTAGTCTACAATTATATGACTGTAAAAGAGATACATGAAAGACAGAATGAACTCTATAAATGACTGAAAGATTAAGACAATACATCTGCTTGTCTATGAGTTCTTATATATGAAAGAATTCTATCATTTTATTTGATAACTTCTTACTCAACTTCTTCTGCTTCAGATTTTTTGCTGATAGCATGATTAAATCATCGACATTAAAGAATTTAAACTTATGTTTTCAATTATAGTACTTTGTTTGAGCATTGATTGCGTTTTATCATCATTGCGTCAACGTGTTTTGCACGTCTTGCAGCATTTCAACGCGTTCTTTTGCTGCTGACATTTCTTCTTTCATAGCATCGTTCTTGATGTATATGTCAAAGATTGATTTATAATCATACATGACTTTAAAGAAACTACAGCTCAACGAAGCGTGCTTCGTCTGATGATACATGAACTCGACTACGAGTAAAAGTGTAGCTCAGTCATCTTGCTTTTCAAAATAATACACTCTTAGATAATGTTTCAGCGTTTGATTCTGTCGTTCTGTCTGATCATCTGTTTGCGAATGAAAGATGATGCTTAATCATCGTTTCATCTTTGCATGATAGCAGATCTCTGATCAGAATGCACTGATAAATAAACTATCTTTATTGATAATTATATTATTCGATATCTCATATTTTAAAGCAATCTGCTCAAAGAACAACTCTGTTAACTCTACGACAGTCAGAGTCTTCTTTATAGACAGATAATGTGTCATCTTCATGTAATGATCAATTATCATGAAAATCAAGTCATACATGACTTTTTTTCATTTACTAGACGACAGATCTGTTATGAAATTCATAGTGATTTCTTTTCATGAATCTGTGAGTCGAGATAACGATCTCAACTCATCATATGATAGATGACGTTTCATTTTTACTCTCTGACAAATGTCACAAGTATTTATATACTCTTTAACATTCTTGATCATACTTTTTCAGTAATATTTGCGATCTAATAGCTCGTTGATCTTGTCAGCATCAAAATGTCTCGTTAACAAGTTATCATGATGATGTTTCAATAACTCTTCTTTGACAGAAAGATCTTCTGAAACATACAACGATTCATTATACTCTATCATTTCTTGACTATTTAATGTTCAAGCTTCAACGTCACTCTTTCATATACTCATCGTTTCGTCTGCTTTTAGTCTCACAGCAAATTCATCTTCTTGCTGTAAGATCTTAATAAGTTTAATTATGAATTTACTACTGAAGTTGTAAATCATTTCATGAATTGTCAATACTCTGACAATTGCACGTGAAACGAGTTGTTTGCAATCAACAGTTTCAGCAACAGAATTAAGCTGTTTCTCAGCTACGTTGCGATTTTTATGAATTAACGTTTTGATATCTGTACTTCTTGAAGTTGTTGATTTAAATTGAGAGATTTTATCTCTCAAGAAATGTACTTCATCTAGATGCGTTTCTCGCATTGTTAAAATCATGACTATCAGCAGCATACTTCTGACATGCATTGCTGAACATGTACTTGTGTTTTCACTGATACTGTGAACAGACATCTTCTTGACTTTTTTAATCACTTGTGTACAGTAAATTTCATCTTGCGATCTGCTTTCAACATGTTTTGCTGAATATCTTCGTTCACTGACACTGTGAACGAATGTCTTCTCGACATTATTAATCATTCATGTTCATCAGTGAGTTTCATCTTGCAGTCTGCTTTCAACATGTTCTGCTGAATATCTATTCATACTTATACTGTGAACGAACGTCTTCTCGACATTGTTAATCACTCGTATACAGTATAATTTTCTGATTGCTACGAATATAGAACTATTTAAACTTTCTATTCTAGTCAGCTTTCGCTGCAAAGTGAGCAGCAAATGATTCGCAAAGATGTTCTCATTCTTATAGTCAGATCATCTCGATGATGCATTAATTGAGTTTGTCTTTTCTGATCTATGTGCTATTTCAAAGTTGCAGATTGACAATCTCATGACTCATCTGACTTGTCTTTCGTTTAGCTCTTGAACGTTCATAAAACTCTTCAGATTATTATGATCAGTCAGAACTTCAACAGTATGATAACTGTCTTTCATATAGTTTCGTTAGTGTTTAAACATCGCTACTATGACTAGAAGCTTCTAATCATGTGTTTCATAGTTTTTTTCAATGTTTATCATCATTCTGAATCAGAATGCAATCAAATGTCACTGATCTTCATCATCTGATTGAGACAAAATACTTGCGACTGCATAATTGAATGCGTTGATCTCGATGTGTATATGTCGCTCTGAGTCAAAGTGTCTTAGAATAGACGTTCTCATAAAGACGTCGCGAAGCTGATTAAAAGCTTGTTTCACTTTGCTTGATCATATGAATGAGTTCGTTTTTACATCTTTTACACTATCTCTCAGCAATTCTGTTAAAGATTCTGCTATCTGAAAGTAGTAATGTATAAAATGTCGATAGAAATTGATGAATTTCAGAAAAACTTGTATTTCTCAATACATCTTCAATCTGAATCATGTTTTGATGATGTTTACTCTACTTAGATTCATCAAAATGTCTTCGATAAATATGACAAATTCTAGAAAGTTCACTTTAGTGATGAAGAATTCACACTTCTTTAAGCTAGCATATAGCTTGAACTTTCTTAATCTTTCAAAAATCTGCTTCACATGATTTACGTGATCAGTCTTCTCTACAAAGAAGATTAAAATGTCATTCAGATAAATAACACAAAAGTCATTTAAAAGTTCTGTCAAGATCTTATTAATATAAGTCTGAAAGATGACAGATGCATTGATCAAAACAAATGACATGATCATATATTCAAAGTCATCATAACGAGTACGAAACATCATCTTTCACTCGTCTTCATGTTAAATTCTGAGACGATGATAAACGTTCTTCAGATTTAACTTAGTGAACTGCTTGATTTTATTAAGTCTGTCTAGAGTTTCACTAATTAAAGACAGTGAATGACGATTTTTGACAGTGATCTTATTCAGATCTTGATAGTTCATGCATAAATAAAGACTATCATTCTTTTTGAAAATGAATAGAATAAACGCGTCAGTCGAGCTGATGAAGTGCTTAATTCATTCTTTCGCTAAAACATTGTTTAGATACTGTCTCAGAGTCGCTAACTCTGTGTTCAACAGATTATACAACAATTCATATAATGACTCTGCAGTGATTTCGATTGCATGATCGTGATCTTCATGCAAAGACAGTTTGTCTGCACTTTCTGTCAAGAATACATCTTCGTACTCTTTCAATTTGACGAGTAGAATCTGCGTTTCAAGCGCGTTTGTGATATGATTCATCATGTTATTCATTACTTTCACTTGATGTTCAACAATTGACTCTTCAACAACGTTGATCATGACAAGAGCATACACAGTAGACTCATCTTGTAGAGTCTTCGCAAATGCTTATGCGAAGAACAACTCAAATGCATGCTCATTCATATCAAAATGTCATGTTCTTATGCTTGTATTTATTCAAATACGCTTGAATTGCATATTCAACATACTCAAGATCAAGAAAGATTCTTTCTTGTCAATAGCATAAAAGATACTTATATCTTTTTTCTCTATGTCTCAGCTGTCTCTCAGTCGATAACACATTTTATAAATGTCATAACAATAAACATTCTGATCATTCATTCAGATAAATCTTGAGAGATCAACGTTCAGCAATGATATATCTTACTCAATGACAAAACGTTGACTAATCACGTTCATCTTGACGTTGATATTCATGTGAATCTTCGTTTCTGTCTTCTGATCTCTTTGAATTACATGCTTTTTATATATAAGAGTCTTTATGAAGAGAACTTCTTGTTTTTCTCTTGATGATTTGAAGTGTTCATCGAGAGCTTGTCTTTTTTCAAAATCTTGAAACAACTCATATGTGACATCAAATCAATGAATACTCGATTTGCATCAGATTCTTTTGATCTATTCTTGATCTTTTTGTCTTTACAATCAGTAGAGTAATGACTTTTTCAATTGCATGTATAACACGTTATGTTGAACAAATTCTTGCTATAACATGACGAAGTGTGTGAGCTTGTCTTTGACAAAGAGTCAGATCTGATTGATCAATGAGATTTCTTTTACTTTGAATGAGTCTTCTTATTGACTTTATCTTGATCATGCAAGTTCTCGTCTTGAGATCATTTTGACAAAAAGATGTGTTCTTTTCGCAAATTTGTTTTCAATCGAGCGACAAGATCGATTAACGCATCTCATGTGATAGAAATCGACTGCACATTAGTAATGATCACACGCAGCTCAGATTTCAACTTGATGAATAAATGAGCTCGCTTATGTTCATCACTATACAACGAAAGTTGATATTTCAGAGTGCTCAGATGAGTTGCAAACGTTTATATCATTTGATCTGAACGTTGCGATGCGTTCACGTACTGCTGAGTCACATCTATGCTTCAATTTATCGAGTTCTCAATTAAATTCAGAAGAAAGTCAATAAAATTAAATCACATTTGCTAAGCTGCAAACATAGTTTCTTCGTGATCGAATCAAAGTTTCTTTGATTCACTCTTCAGATAAATCATGCAGTACAAATTTTTTTTCTCATCACTTTCAAAATATCAAGAGATATTTCGAAATGAGATTTCAACGTCACGAATTCACTCTCTATGTTTTCTTATGATCTTGTCATGATACTTCTTCAAAAACATTGAGAGTCTTTGCTTTTGCAAAATGACTTCATGATGACTTTATTTCATCATCATCGACATTATGAAAACAATGCGTAGATCGTTCGAGTTCTTTGTGAGAGCTCGAGTGAAAGCTTGATGACTTCTCTTCGTCGTTTCAATGACTTGCAGAGTCTCAATCTTTGATTGAATAGCTGCTAATTTCTGTTTCTTTCGCAGTTCATCACATTGAAGCATTACTCATGTCAGCTGTTCATCAATATCAAGAGAAAGTTTATTCTCTGCTTTTTCACTTTCTGATTTGATTATGCGACGTTCGTTTTCTGATATGATGTCTCGTGAAATCGAAACATCATCGTTTCAACTCTGTTGCAATCACGTTGCTGTTATTATGCTTGAATATCAAATCATCATCTTTAAGAAGAGTTTAAAATAATTAGAATTGTGATGATCAGATTTACTAAATGAATAAATAAAGTCTATAAGAATGATATGACAATGTGATATTTTAAGCAGACACAGAATGAGTATGTATTATGATAGAGCTAATTATTAAGAAGCTCTCGATAACTCAAGAGAATCGATTGATTATAGAGAGTTTGTCAAGCATTGTCAAGTCGAGCACAACATAACTCATGATATATTAAGTTGAAGATATGACGTAGTCTAAACGATGTCTTGACAGAGTCATAAAGTTTCAGAGCTAACTCAAATCTGATCTTCAACTCTGTCTCTGATCTAATCTTTATGTGTCAATTTATCATGATATACTCATCATTAAGAAAATAATACTTTTGAATGTTTTCATTCAAGAAGATGCGAAGATACAATTGAGATGCAGATGATACATTTTCTTCTTCACAATGATTTCAACAAGCGATAGCATCACAATAACGCAGTATCACAAAGATTAATGAAATCAATGATGAGAAAAGTACAAAGAACGCGTTGCAGATGTCAATGTAATTTC
>JAABUV010005222.1_pt1 | contig 14935 bp, 16 predicted proteins | sample 5559971 | NCBI WGS metagenome assembly JAABUV01 (sample SAMN10711881, study PRJNA513362) | rock metagenome | isolation source: Antarctica rocks | place: Antarctica: Victoria Land, Knobhead nord | collected 2015-12-19
TGAGGGCGAGCTCGAATGCTGTGAAGTCTGAGTCATCCGAATGCGAGTCGCAGGCCGGCCACCTCTTCCCTCTGAGGTGCAAACCATACTAATGCCTCCATTGCATCGGCGAAACGGCTCTGCCTTTACACGAGCGACTGCGTAACCTCGGCAGCAAAATATTCGTTGCAGTGGCATTTTGCCCGCCATCATCCCTTTCAGTCTGGCAAACCATGTCCTTTCCCCGATCCTGGATGCGCTCATATCACGCTCGACAGCGTGATGCATTTTGTGAATCATGCAGCGGACGGTTCACGGGATCTACATGTCTGGGAAGAGTTAGCTTGCTTTGTCTTGAAGTTTCAATTCAATTATCATTACATCTGGCTTCATCGACTGCAGTGGTTGATTGTAACATCCTTATATGATAACGCAATTCCTGCATATTATCTATCTCTGCACTCTGAAGATTTCGAAAACTCATCAAAAAGACTCATTGAGAGTTCACTGATCATTGCGCTCAATTGATTGACTCTCAGTAGGTTAGTCTAACTTGGGCTAACCCTTGGCAAGATATGGGCAAGATCTGGGCAAGATCTCTTAGAATAGAGCTTTCCGGGTATTAGCGTATGCAGAAAGCTTTCGAATCCTTGGCATTTATTTTTGTCGCGCCCCTCATCAAATTTGTATAGACCTTTCGACATTTCAACCCTCTCACGTCTTCAACATTTATTATCGCATCATTATCAAAACAACAGCAAACAGGTGAAAATGAATTTGTTCAGACTTCTTCGCTCATACTGACGTGTTTTCAGCAGCTCAGCAGCTATGATTGACCCTCTATCTTCTGCTCTTCGCTTCAAAATATTACGATTTCTGCTACTTCACTGATGCCTCAAAGCTATCGTCGAAGAGATTCACTGTCACTTCAATACCGTCTATAGATTTCAGACGAATCTATTCATGTATGACTCTTCGTTCAGATCTCAATTTCTGTGATGATCGAGTCTACTAGATGAATAAACGAGGCCTATAAGGGTGGTATGGCAATGTGATATTCTAAGCAGGCACAGAATGAATATATATTATGGTAGAGCTAATTATTAAGAAGCTCTCGATAACTCGAGAAGATCGGTCGACTATAGAAAGTTTGCCAAGCATTGCCAAGTTGAGCACGACATAACTCATGACATATTAAGCCGAAGATATGACGTAGTCTAAACGATGCCTTGACAGAGTCATAGAGTTTCAGAGCTAACTCAGATCTAATCTCTATGTGTCAATTCATCATGACAATTGTCTTCTCTTCTAAGTGAGTTCATTCTCAACCTCAATAATTAATGTCTTTGTTTATTCTGATAAACGATGACGCGCATTCATTGATTCGCTCTAGAAGCTCTCAATAAAAATCTTCAAATCTCTGTGAGAAAACAAGAAAAAGAGAAACTTTTGATTGAATGACGATTCACTTTCAATTATAATGCATATAGATAACATTGTAGATAGTATATGTGATGTGTAGTTGATGTAGATGACAGCAATGATGACGTGTAAATAACACATAGACATTGTTTATCTTTCAAGTAAATGATGTTGTTGAGACAATAAAGTGTAAACAAGAGTGAATAACAATTGTTGATTTGTTTATCGCTTTTTCAGTTTCTTTCAACTTTTTATTTTCTTCAACTTCAACTTTTTTCAATCATGATCATATTTTTATCATTGTGTGATTACTTTTGACAAACTTTGAATATATCTGTACAGTAAGAGTAAAAGATCTAGATTATGAGTCGTGAATGTGCAGCAACGCTCAAAGTGAGTTGTAAAATGATGAAGTCAACTGATAATTGAATCAAGATTATTATGAAAGTAAGTGATGTCACAACTTAAGATTTCATGACTATTACTGCGATTAACAGTATCATAAGTCTGCTTAAAAAACATTGATCAGATGTGATGATCATGATGTTGCTGATGCTGAATCACTTGTGATGATGCAGACATCATCAAATTCTGATTGAAAGCTCATCACTTCTACTATTCAAACTTTCAAGTACATTTCAACTATCAAAGAGAAAATTCAAGAGATGATGAGAAAAGAAATGATCATTTATGCTTCATCAATGATCTTGTCAAACTTACAGACTTCGCGAAATCAAAGAATAATAATGAGATTCACTTATTTCACTTCTTGATGTCATTATTGATGCTTTTCAGCTGTCAATTGTGAGAATAAATGAAAGAAATGTTGCTGATTTTGAAATTCTAAATAGAATAATTTGTATAAAGTGTGCTTGAGTTCTACACATCAAGAATAAAGTATCATGATGTAACATCATCTTTCAAAGAAAGACAATGTACAAGAAGTGTGTTCATTGTGCAAATAATAAAAGTTTCTGTATCACAGTGAATATACTTATTTGATACATCTGCTAAACACTCATGATTTAATGTCTAGATTTTCGACATTTGCATTTCAATTATCAATGAATTCTTTTATTTGCAGAAAATTCATGATAGTGCAATTGAGAATGAAGAAGAGAACATCATTCTGAAAACATTCACTGTTCATCAGAAAATTCTTTACAAGAAATTGACAATAACGACTCATGTAAAGAGTTGTTTCAAGAAAACTCATAAACTCAAGTCTTTAAAAATTTAAAAACTCATTCTCAAAGAAATGATGATTATTAATGACATTGTCAGAGAAATTCTGAATGTAAAGCGCTTTGCAATACATTCAATTTCAATTATATATTATTTTGTCAGCATTTTTAATTGTTCTGATATATTTTAGCATAATCTGTTGTCTTTTGAATCTTTGTCTTCGCATCTCAATGTAAATCTGACAATGAAAAAGAAGAAGAAATTTGCAATCTTACTTCATGTGAAAGATGTTTGATGAAGTGATGATTGCGCTTTCTTGTTGAGCGCGTTTGAGCATCTTTACGCTTTTTTCTTCTGTCTGTTAATTTATATATGTGATCATCTCATTAAAGAGCAAAACTATCATAATACAGTGATTCTTCTTTTCTAATAATGAGTTTATGCTTGAAAATGAGTGATTATGCTTTTCGCTCATGTTTCAGCCTTGTTTTGAAAGCTTTTATAAATTTCAAGACATCTTTCATATTTTCGCTTGATATTCATTGATCATATTCAATGAGATATTCTTTTCATTGTATCTTATAATATAAGATTTTCTTTCTTTTTTACTTTTGTAAAATCTTTTCTATCTTTCATTCTTATTCATCATCAATAAACTTGAATATAAGATAATCAAGTATAGAATCATCATTTAATCTGCAATTATATGACTTTAATAAAAATACATGAAAGACAGAATGAACTTTATAAATGATTGAAAGATCAAGATGATACATCTGCTTGTTTATAAGTTCTTGTATACAAAAGAACTTTATCATCTTATTTGATAACTTCTTACTCAACTTCTTCTGCTTCAGATTTTTTGCTGATAGCATGATTAAATCATCAACATTAAAGAACTTAAACTTATGTTTTCAATTATAATACTTTGTCTGAGCATCAATTGTGTTTTATCATCATTTTGTTAACATGTTTTGCATGTCTTGCAGCATTTCAATGCATTCTTTTGCTGCTGACACTTCTTCTTTCATAGCATCATTCTTGATGTATATGTCAAAAATGAGTTTGTAATCATACATGACTTTAAAAAAACTACAGCTCAACGAAGCATGCTTCGTCTGATGATAAATGAACTCAACTATAAGTAGAAGCGTAGCTCAATCATCTTACTTTTTGAAACAATACACTCTTAAATAATGTTTCAATGTTTGATTCTGTCATTCTATTTGATCATCTGTTTGCGAATGAAAAGCGATGCTTAATCATCATTTCATCTTAACATGATAGCAGATCTTTGATCAGAACGCATTGATAAATAAACCATTTCTATTAATAATTATATCATTTGATATCTCATATTTTAAAGCAATCTGCTCAAAGAACAACTCTGCTAACTCTACGACAGTCAGAGTCTTCTTCATAGACAGATAACATATCATCTTCATGTAATGATTGACTATCACAAAAATCAAGTCATACATGATTTCTTTTCATTTACTAGACGACAGATCTGTTATGAAATTCATAGTAATTTCTTTTCATGAATCTGTAAATTGAGATAACGACTTCAACTCATCATATGATAGATGATGTTTCATCTTCATTTTTTGACAAATGTCACAAGTATTTACATACTCTTTGACATATTTGATCATACTTTTTCAGAAATATTTGCAATCTAATAGCTCACTGATCTTGTCAGCATCAAAATGCTTTGCTAACAAGTCATCATGATGACGTTTCAACAACTCTTCTCTGACAGAAAGATCTTCTGAAACATATAATGATTCATTGTACTTTATCATTTCTTGACTATTCAATGTTCAAGCTTCAACGTCATTCTTTCATATATTCATCGTTTCATCTGCTCTTAATCTCACAGCAAATTCATCTTCTTGCTGTAAGATCTTGATGAGTTCAACTATGAATTTACTACTGAAGTTGTATGTCATTTTATGAATTATCAATACTCTGACAATTGCATGTGAAATGAGTTGTTTGCAATCAATAGTTTCAGCAACAGAATTAAGCTGTTTCTCAGCTAAGTTGTGATCTTTATGAGTCAACGTTTCAATGTCTGTGCTTCTTGAAGTTGTTGATTTGAATTGAAAGATTTTATTTCTTGAGAAATGTACTTCATTTAAATGCATTTCTTGCACTGCTAAAATCATGATTTTTAGCAGCATACATCTGACATGCACTGCTGAACATGTATTCATGTTTTTATTGACACTGTGAACAGATATCTTCTCGACTTCATTAATCATTCATGTACAGTAAACATCATCTTGTGATCTGCTTTTGACATGTTTCGCTGAATATTTTCATTCACTGACACTGTGAATGAACATCTTCTCGACTTCATTAATCACTCATGTTCATCAGTGAATTTCATCTTGCAGTCTGCTTTCAACATGTTCTGCTGAATATCTGTTCATACTTATACTGTGAATGAACATTTTCTCGACATCGTTAATCACTTGTATACAGTATAGTTCTCTGATCGCTACAAATATAAAGTTATTTAAGCTTTTTATTCTAGTCAGCTTTCACTGCAGAATGAGCAGCAAATGATTTGCAGAAATGTTTTCATTCTTATAATTAAATCATCTCAATGATGCATTGATCAAGTTTGTCTTTTCTGATCTATGCATTATTTCAAAGTTGCAGATCAACAATCTCATGATTCATTTGACTTGTCTTTCATTTAACTTTCAAATGTTCATAAAACTCTTCAGATTATTATGATCAGTTAAACTTTGACAGTATGATAATTGTCTTTCACATAGTGTCATGAGTATTTAAACATCGCTACTATGATTAGAAGTTTCTGATCATATGTCTCATGATTTCTTTCAATGTTTATCATCATTCTGAATCAGAATGCAATCAAATGTCATTGATCTTCGTCATTTGACTGAGACAAAATATTCGTGACTGCTCAATTGAATGCATTGATCTCGATGTGTATATGTCACTCTGAATCAAAGTGTCTTAGTATAAATGCTTTTATAAAGACGTCGCGAAGCTGATTAAAAGCTTGTTTTGCTTCGTTTGATCATATGAATGAACTCATTTTTACATTTTTTACACTATTTCTCAGCAGTTCTGCTAAAGACTCTGCTATCTGAGAGTAATGATGTATAAAATGTTGATAGAAATTAACAAATCTCAGAAAAACTTGTATTTCTTGATACATTTTTAATCTGAATCACGTTTTGATGATGTTTATTCTACTTGAGTTCATTGAAACACTTTCGATGAATATGACAAATTTTAGAAAGTTCACTTTAGTGATGAAGAATTCACACTTCTTCAAGCTAGTATATAGCTTGAACTTTCTTAATCTTTCAAGAATCTGCTTCATGTGATCTACATGATCAATCTTCTCTATGAAGAAGATTAGAATGTCATTCAGATAAACAACATAAAAGTCGTTTAAAAGCTCTGTCAAGATCTTATTAATATAAATTTGAAAGATGACAGATGTATTGATTAAATCAAACAACATAATCATATACTTGAAGTGATCATAATGAGTATGAAACATCATTTTTCACTCATCTTCACGTTGAATTCTGAGATGATGATAAATGTTCTTCAGATTTAACTTAGTGAATCAAAAGTTTGAACGACATCGAAGCGCTACGTGATGATGAAGCGCTGTGCGTTGATCGCGTGCAGAGTTTTCGCGATCGCGCAGACTTTGATAATCTCAATGCGCATGTTACAAAAGCAATCTGCACGCAGATGAGAAAGTCAAATAGAACGCAGAACTACACTCAGTATCTACTTTTAGGTGTTTGGACGTCCCAATTCGGGGGCCTTTGAAGCCGCTTTACGGTGTCAGAACACCGAGGTTAAAAGATCCGGACCGGCAAAACTATTGAGCCGAACTCGATTGGTGGACAAGGGTCTGCTAGTCTCAGGCGCCTTCGCAAGGATTGCGCTCCTTCGTGGATTGCACTCCATTTCTGGCTTACAACCACAAAGAGATCCTGCCCTTTTTACCGCCGACTGGGTCTTGGGGCAGTGGACATAAGTACAGGACATGGCACCTCTCATCACGCTGTACTTACCCTCCTCCTCCGAACCTTTCCATCCTCTACCCTCAATCGCAGCGCTGCGCAATTCCTCTTCGCTTTTCCCCTTGTCTATACAACACACCTCGTTCGCTATCGTTCTTTTCTATGGTCGCAAAATTGTCACCAGGGTTCACAGCTACTTTACCATACTCTTTCGCGAAATGCCCTCTTCGTCCTCCGCGATAGCAGCCATCCATCATGCAAACACGGCGGAAAACTGTCAGATTGCCCCCCAGCTTTTACACCCAACAGCGCAGGGAACTCGCAGAGCAGGGACGGACTCCTCCAAGGCCTGCCGACAACACGAAGAAGAGTCTGACATCTGTGATAGTAAAGGTCAAAAGGTAGGATATTCTCGATCTTCTACGTGCCATGGCTGTCGATACTAATGGAGACACTAGGCATTGTTACGAACTCGGGAAGCGCCCGGACACCTTTTTGAAAGAAGCAGAGTCGCCGGATCTCAAAGTCTTCTTGCTATGGGTCATGAATAATTACAAGAGGATAAGAGCAGCCTCAAGTTTGAAAAATTACTGGCGGGTTTTACGAATGCACATCCTTGATAAGACTGGTCGAGTTTTCAGTGAGAGCGACAAGAGAGACATCCGCAATGTAAGGAATGTTTTGGGATCAGAATGAACTTGACTGACCGCTCGGCCCCAGTATACCAAACATCTCGAGGTCCAGTTCCGTCTTCGTACACTTCCCATGAAAAAACCCGTCGCAGATTGCGACGATTTGTACCTTTGGCTCTATACCCACTGGGTCATTGATGATTCGGTATTTCCGGATGAGCGTCAGCGAGTTCAGCATTCCGCAGGAATACTTATGGGCGGATTCTTCGGTTGTAGACTGTGCTCTCTCTTCGACACCAGAGTCAAGCTTGATCTTCCCAACATCGATGACCTCAGTTTGAGCGATACTACAACGATTGGAGATCACGATACGAACAGCAATCGTGAAGACGACACCTGGATGGTTGTCGATTCTGACTGCGGAGTTGATAGCAAGCCCACCAGGCTTCATGATCATGACGGTGAAGGCTATAGCGAATCTAATACCGCTTATGACAGCGATAGCGACAACGACTCTAATACGGCTTATGACGGCGACGGTGACAGCGACAGTGACTTGAGTTTGGGCAACAATATCGCTGAGGATTGCGACACAGATGATGAATGTACTGCAGAATCCGAAGAAACTCGGTCGTTCCTGTATCGACACTTTACTATCTATATAGTCCCCAGCTCTACCCCCGGAAAACCCAACACGATCTTCACGAAGATCACATTGCTTCATACTAAAGGTGAAGACAACCACCCACGCATGTGGGTATACCCGAGTCGTCTAGGTATCATGTCTATAGCTGACGTGTGTGCATACAGAAAAACGTTGGTCATCGATGGAGAGAACGACCATCCGTTGTTCTGTCTCCTCGATCATCTTCTATCTCTCGCGCTCATTGACAAGGCTTTCGAAGCTGAGTCGGCCCACGATATCAAAAATATATTTTGGGTGAAAATGCCACCGGGCAAGCAAAGCCTCACGCTGAAGTGGAAACGCGAGGTTTTAGATCTTCCGGTATTGCGTGAGCCCATGCGTGGCTCCGAGGGATCCGGGACATCACCTACCAAACCCCTCCGCGCCAACACATTTGCTCGCAACCTGAAGCGAACGGGGCGAAAGGCTGGGCTCCAAGGCAATCTCGGCCAGAAGTACCTCAGACGTGGTCTCCTGAATGTTGTGAACAGTACGCCTTCCCTTCCATACCTGAACTTGAAATTTTGTTTAGCCAAGAAATGCTAACCCCGAGTACTTGAACAGGGAAGGCTCCCGCCAGCGTACGAGATCAGCTGTTCGACCATAAATTAGGCGCGGCTGGATACTATCTTGATCAAGACGTTCAAGTAGACACCAAAGCCTGCTTCTTGGGGCGCCCCTCCAATGAGATGGTGCAGAAGATGGCCCGGCTCGCCAGTTTGACTGCCGATCCCAATGCCCCGACGGAGTTACCGGAGGAGCAGAAAGCAGAGTTTCGTAACCATCCAAAGGTTCTTCGCCTCAGCAACAGGAACAAGGCTCTCACTGCTCAGCTGAAATCGCAGGGCTACAGACCCATCAGTACCGCAAAAGGAACGTTACTGTACAATGAGAAGATGAAAGCGCAAGCCCGATTGAATTCGTACAAAGTCAGACTGCGACACTCGATGATCGAAAAGGGTCGGAAGCGACATTTCCGAAAGGCCGATACAATCGCCTTTGACTCACAGTTCTCTGCCTCTTCGGATCAAAAGAACCCAATGACTAATGAACCTGCGGCGCGTCGTAAATACAATATTCCTGAACGAGCCGGGGTTGTGCGGTGGATATGCCAGCCAGCGGCCGACCTCACAGATGGGGAAGTACTCACTCGAAGGATCAGGGGCATTGAAGCCCTGGCGGCCTTGTGTCGTCGGCAGGAAACCCAGCGTCGCGGTCGATCAAAGCGAAGCGTCGAACAAGAAGAATTGGAAACGTCTGCAGATGATATGGAAGAGAATATCGTGGATCCATTTCCCACAAAGTGCAAGCCAAAGCAATGCATCTTTTGCCTGGGCGACGACCGCAAGCTTTACGAGAAGCGAACTTTTGAGTATAGTAAAGTAAACAAGATGCTGAATGAGGTTGAGAAGCACTTGGAGACTTTCGCACCAGATGATAAGGTCCCATGTCCGCATCCGCGATGCAAGGCAGCCAAACTGGTTCTGCCAAATGTCATGACTTTCAAGAACCATACTGCGAAAGTGCATAAGATAGTATTGCGTGAATAGACTCTACTTGCTCTTCCTATATTCTGTTTATTGTATCCGGTCTCATCAATTTTGCATGTATTTCCTGTGAACTGATGATTCGACGACTGATACATTGACTGCTGTGAACTATACCCTGGCTTTATGTTCAATGTCTCACGTCTCTCCGCTTTGACGCTGCTGAGAGATGACGAAGGAGCAAAACAGTAGCTCAATCTGTTTGGAGGAAGATTTTGATTGGTTTCCTCTCCAAACAACCTGGCCCGAAGATTGTATAAATCTCGACTCCCATTTCCAGCAGACATCTAATACTGTTTAGTTAGAGACATACTCTCTCGAACACATTCCTGTCGATCACTATCTGAATATGTCTTCCGAGCAGCTGGCCCTAAATCAACTGGGGAAAACTCCCGTACGGGTATCAAGCCTAAAATATACATAAACTTTTCCCTGGATGAGATTCCAAGCTTTGAAGAGATTGGGACGTCTGGTACAGAGTACACGTATTTTCACAAGGCCTTGGAAGCCGAGACACTATTGCATCTACCAAAGTTCGAACGAGTGCGAACAAGTTAGATCTCTACAACATCTTCGTTGCTAAGGGCGCTCCAGCTTCTTTTTTTCAAGCATGAGGAAGGAGTACAACACCTCGTAGCTTGTACTATAGCTTACTCAGACGTATTCGCTGCTCCAGAGCTTCGGGACCGTTTACCTGGGTTAAAAGACAACGAGTACCTGAAAAATAAACAGTGGAATGAGTTCCTGATCTATGGGAAGTATAGCTGCGAAACTGCCACCTCGACGAAACCGCGTCTAGTTTAGGGAGTTTGAAACACTGGAGTCAAGAAGGGAATTAGGTGTCCGAGATGGCCACATCTTATACTACGCATCGTGATGTATCCGACAAGCTGCTAGACTCCGCGGTGAATCTAGTAGTCACATTTGAGATGAGAGATACACCATACATCGTTTAGAAGTTTATGGGTACGGACTTTCGTAATTTGCGAAGCATCGACAACAGAAGAACCTTACAGTGACGAGTTTTCCTATGATGATGCGACCGATGAAGCCATATGATCATTTAGGCCAGCGCCAACTTGCTCTCTGCTGAATCCAAGCTTGCTGCCCACCATGCTTGTTTCCTCAAAAGCTGTCCCTCCACACATACTATTCGACGTATCATCCCCATTACTCCCTTTGTCATGTCTTGGGAGGACTTTGGAAACAGTGCCTGCGGGCAGATCGCCTATTAATGATTGAGTTTTATCGTCCTCTTTGCTCATAGCCACTTTAGACCGTTCCTCCATTCCTTTAAGCTCTGCACGTTAGTCAGAGAGAACGCGGATCTCATCTGCAACCCTTTTCTGAAGTGAAGCCTTTGTAATTGCGAGGGCTTTACTATGATTCAGTATTTCTTTCCGTATTTCACTTAGCCGTACAGCTTGGCGGTCATTTCGAAGTGCGTTAATGTTTTGTCGCAGACTGCATCACTGTCGCAACCTCGAAAGTACTCATCCGTCGACGATGAAATACAGAATGACGAAGTACGTTCATGAATGAAAGCACGCTCATGAAAGGTTGCTCCACGGTGTTATTGTATGCACGATACGTACCCACCTGTTCGGTTCTAATGCTTCGGGACAGTCCCACCTATGCTCCTTTAATAATTCAGATATTCACACCAATTCGGAACAACATTCTTCAAGAAAACGCTGGGCTGTCGTGAAAACCAGATGTTGAGCTCAGTAAGGCAGATATGTCGGATCCAACATCAGTTCGTCACGGTAGACGGTGTTGGGGCCAGGTCCCGTTCTTTGCCAGATCTCAGAGACTAAGGCTATGAGCTGTGTACGCACAAACCACGTAGGGGATCCTCGGTCGTAGCGGATCTCAACGTAGATTTTCGGGCCTCGAGTTTGACATCGTCTGCACCGAACGGATTTCTCATCCCAGTATCGACCAAAGGGCTTGAGATAGGGTTGGTGAAGGCCAAATTTCCATCGAAATCAATCTCAAAGAATCTAAGTTGTAGGAGCGTCTGTAGACCATGGATGATCGTCTCGATCCCAAGATCCTGACATACCAAGTTGTTAAGATTTTCTAGTTTTCGCACGTTGAAACATGTCTTCGGCTTCTTTCATCTTGCCTTGATCCGAGTATAGATTCCCTAGATTGTTGACCGTAATAAGCGTCGATGTGTGCTCAGGACCCCAGGCCTTTTCATACCCCGTCAATGCCCGCAGGTACATGTCCTCGGCTTCTTTCATCTTGCCTTGATTCCAGTATAGATTCCCTAGCCAATGACATGCGTCGCTAAGGGGCGGAAGATCTTCCTCATTCATCAAGCCTTCGTGCATACGTCGCTGCAGCCTTGGGTAGACACGATCACAATGTGGAAGGAGACGTCTCTGTATGAGCGAATAATCAAGTACGATCTCTGAAGGTACAGCGGATGCAACAATGATCACGGCGAGCCAGCTCATAGCAGCCTCGTCTTCTTCAAATGCGTGAAAGCACCAATGATGAAGCACAGAATGCATAGAGAAAGAAGATGATTCAGTTTTTGCGTCGATGAAGGAATACTCCAACAGAAGTCCAATGCACTCATTGAAATCGATCTTGTCACCTGCACAACTGGCGAACCAATGAGGCACTTTGTTGACAATTTCAAGATCCAGTGCAGGCGTAAGGAGCTCATACCAGAGATCTCGATTATCAAGAAACGCCCACAGCTTCAAGAGATTGGCTGCGTTCTCACTTTGTAACCGGAGAGAATTGTATGACAATGTCCATGTCGTTAGGATGCTGCCTTTATCTTCTGGCAAAGTGGAACGATGCTGCTTCCCCATTAATCTTGCCCATGCTTGATCGTATAGCTCGATGTACTCAGACAAATTTGTGCCTGTCTTTCGCATATACGAACCGGCTTGATTGATCGCCAAAGGGAGACCTCCGAGTAGATCGACAAGCTTTGATGAACCTAATGAGCCTCAGATGTCAGATAGGAGCCGCAAAAGTATGCTTCAATGGTACTCACCTTCCATTGATCGTCCGAGGCTGTTCTCAAGGATACTTGATCCTTGCAGTTTGTCGACCGGCTCCAATTTCAGATCCGTTCCCAGCTGAGACAGACTCATCAGTCGAGAAGTGATTAGGATAGATCCTTGATCTGCTGTTGGAAAATACTCTTTCACATCGAAGGCTTCCGGATCTCTAGATGGGCTTGAGAACTCTCGGTCCACATTGTCAAAGATCAGTAACCATTGGTCGTTTGATGGCTGTGATAACCATTTAAGCACGTCTTCAACAACTTCATCAATGTTAGCGCTCCCCCTTTGTGAGTAATTTCTGCTTCCTTCTGAAATCTGATGCTGTGGCAATCGGCCGGCGAGGTCAGCGATGCTTCGCCTCATTCTCTCGTTGGTCGAGCCGTCGACCCAGAAGACCGCGCTGTAACTCCTTTGATGTTTTCGAGTGAATTCAACGGAGAGTTGGGTCTTCCCAATCCCACCAAGTTCATGAACGATGAATACTTTACGACGCATTTGATCCGTCTGGGTGGGAAGTAAAACTTGCGTCAATCGCGTCATCTCCGTGTTTCGCGCTACAAACCTTTTCACCACAGGGATGTCCCGAAGACTAAAGTCTACGTGAAATGACTCTTTTCCGATACCTATGGCGTGTGCTTATGAGAAGTTAGAGGAGCTTTGAAGAATACAGAATCGAGTATAGAGAAGATGGACCGTACAACGATGTCGTTCCTTGATCCTTTGGGGCGCTGTCTGAACCATTCTTTGAATCTCTGGCCGCACCAAGAGGAAATTTTCATCTTCGGGGCCACGAAATTTGTTCAGCCCTGAGTGATCGGTAGTGAGGTAAATTGCTCTTTTCCCGTGCAAAGAGGCTGACTGGTGATCAACCAACTGTGTGTCGTAAGCTCACAAACTCAGTCAAGTGTAAAAGCAGGAGTCAGCACACCTGAGTCTGCCAGGGTCCGTACGACACGTCTTTGTCTTCATAAAAGCAAACGATATCAGCAGTACTGTGGCTCGCATCAAAGTCCCGCGCAATTTCATCAAGAGCAGAGCTGTTTCTTTTCAAGGACTCGAGCAAAGTCTTATCGTGTCCCACTGCTTGGGCAAGCCACACACCATACACTGCAGCCTCGCTTCCTTGATGCGGTGTTCCAAGAAAGATGATCCCAGCTGTGGACAATCGAATATCTTTGAAATCATTGCCATGATCGGCCAACACTAGCGCCTATGAAGAGATTAGTACAGGGAGGAATAGCGTCAAAACCACACTGACCTGTTTGATGACCAAACCTCCAAGGCTATGTCCAACAAACACCAACGGTCGTCGACCCTCCTATGTTGATTCTTAGTAATGATAAATAAAGAATGCCCGGAACAATGCTACCGACTTTCTCGCTTGACCAATGCTGATGAAGGACGTTGAGCAACTGCATTCCACATTTGCGTAGAGTTGTTTTGACCTCCGATCTGCGCCAGTCAGATTCGTAACTGTATGTCGCAATCCGAGCATTGGGAATTAGATCTGGCAAAAAATCTCGAAGCCACATAACTTCCGCAGTATCGGGTGCCGTTTGCGCGACATCGAGGAGCCCGTCAGCCTGGGTGTTCTTCTGGTGGCCTTGTAAAAGATTGAATCGGTGACGATGTATAGGCTTCGCCTCCTCGACAGAAATTTGTCTCCTTACCCATGTGTAGTATGGATGGGCACCGAGACCTTGGACTGCGATAACGCTTAAAGATTTGTCAGTGATGCTGCTTGGGCTTGATGAAGGGCTGCTTGTCTTACTCTACCTCGGGTCCGTTATGACTGTGCTCACCACTGACCCAAATATTGAGACCTGTTGCCTTGACAGTGTCTTTGCTGCAAATCCTCGTGGCAGCTTGAGTTGGGTAGCTTTGCGACATTGAACGAGGAGTCAGAGATCCGCAGTAATGTCATGAAGAAGGTGGGCTTTAATATGACTGAGAATGGGCTGATGGGACTTTGCTGGGATTATATAAGCCAATCGCTGAGGTGACGGGAGATACCTTAGCGGTTTCCGATGCGCCAAGCGATATTGGTACGGCTCCGGCCCGTGTAACGCTTGCATTCGACCATCATTCTCTCCGCACCAGCGTGTATCATAGCTGTAGGGCTCGCGCTCGCGAGTACGTTGAATTATCTTCCAGTTATCAAGATATCGTTCTACAGAAGGCAAATTCTCTACTCTGTCCGTAACAACGGATGTCTTTTCAACCACATGGATAACCAGGGTGCTAACTGGCTTGGCCTGGTTGTTCTTTATGAAGGAGAAAACCCAGATGTTGAGTGGATCTTCTGATTCTTACGTCGTCCCCAACAGACGCCTGCTAACACAACTAAACTCTAGTGTTGTTGCCGTTCACGGTCTTGGAGCAGATCCCGCCTGGGCATGGGTACGGAAGGTTGGGGTGGAAGGGA
>JAABUV010005224.1_pt1 | contig 14928 bp, 15 predicted proteins | sample 5559971 | NCBI WGS metagenome assembly JAABUV01 (sample SAMN10711881, study PRJNA513362) | rock metagenome | isolation source: Antarctica rocks | place: Antarctica: Victoria Land, Knobhead nord | collected 2015-12-19
CCATGTCGCCGAGTTCGCTGTCCTCGCCGGTCTCCACCTCACCGCCCTTCCACCGACGGTTGGCTCCCCGTCCGACATCCTCGCGCGCTACGGCCTCGGCCCCTGATCCCTTATATCAAAACATCAGGTTCTCGCTGTTAGTGTTCTATGATTATGTCACCGTCTAACTGTCCAGTGAAAATGTCACTCTGTAGATATGAAAGACAGAGTGACATTGACCATGCAGGAACAGAAGCGCCTCTTGGTGCTCAATCGGATGGAACGCGGGGAGATGACGGCGGTGGACGCGGCCGGAGCATTGGCGGTATCGGTGCGGCAGGTACGCCGACTGGTCGCGACCTATAGGAAGGACGGGGCGAGCGCCTTGGCCCATGGCAATCGGGGGCGCACGCCACGGCGTGCCACGCCGGAGGAGGTGCGGCAGCAGGTGTTGACCGTGGCGACCACGACCTATGCAGACACCAATTATCAGCACCTGCGTGACTTGTTGGAGGAGCGCGAGGGGATCACGCTCTCACGGGCGACGGTGCGGCGCATCCTGCTGGCCGCAGGCCGACCCAGTCCACGGCACGTCCGGCGACGGGTGCATCGGCGCCGCCGCGAGCGGCGGGCGCAGGAAGGGGCGCTGGTGCAGATCGACGGCAGCCCGCACGACTGGCTGGAAGGGCGGGGACCGCGCCTAACCCTGCTCGCGGCCATCGACGACGCGACCGGGCAGATCCTCGCCGCCGTCTTCCGGCTGCAGGAGGACGCGCACGGCTACATGCTCCTCATGCGCCAACTCGTCGGGGCGCACGGGTGCCCGTTGGAGATCTACCACGATCGGCACGGCATCTTCCAGGTCAACGCGCCGCGCCCGGAGACGGTCGCGGAGCAATTGGCGGGCGCGCGGGAGCCCACCCAGTGCGGGCGCGTGTTGGAGGGGGTGGGGATCACGGCCATCGCTGCCCAGTCGCCGCAGGCCAAGGGGCGGGTCGCGCGCCTCTTTGGCACCCTGCAGGAGCGCCTGCGGATCGCCTTGCGGCTGGCCGAGGCCGGGACCCTGGAGGCGGCCAACGCGCTGTTGCCCACCTTTATCCCGGCGCACAACGCGCGCTTCGCCGTCCCAGCGGCCGATCCCACCCCCGTCTGGCGCCCGTTCGTGCCGCACACGCGCCTGGACGAGGTGATCTGCTTCACCTACGCGCGCACGGTCGCGGCCGACAACACGGTCCAGTTCGCCGGGCGGACGCTCCAAGTGTGGCCCGACCGCACACGGGTCAGTTACACCCACGCCCACGTCACGGTCCACGAACGCCTTGATGGCAGCCTGGCCGTCTATTATCAGGGCCGGTGTCTGGCGACGCAGGACGCGCCGCCGTCCGCGCCAACCCTCCGCGCCCGTCGCCGGGCGATGCCGCCCGCGTCAGGGACGGCGTCGCCGGCCGCCCCGTCGCCGGCGCCCCCGTCCTCTGCCGCGCCGGGCGCGGGTCCGCGTCGCCCCGCGACGACGCACCCCTGGCGGCGTCCGTTCGCCCCCCGCTCGGACACGATGGCGGGAGGGGCGCCCTGAATGTGACGGCGCGCGCCGCACCGGGGCTCCCGAGGCCGGGGGGTGTGGGGGCGCGCAGCCCCACTCGCATCAAGCTAAGAAATGAGCAGGGGCGCTTCTTTGGCATCATAAGGGTGTAGAAGACCTTAGGAGCAAAGGAGCGTCCCTATGACCACGGTAGCAGATTTGACCCAGGCGCTGCAGGCCCTGTTTACGACGACGGCAGATCAGGTGGCGCGGCGGACCGGCTTCGTCCAGCGGACCTCCAAACTGACCGGCGCGGCCTTTGTCCAAGCGCTGGTGTTTGGGTGGCTGGCCAATCCGCAGGCGTCGGTGGAGGGACTGGCCCAAGCGGCAGCGGCGGTGGGGGTCGCGATCAGCGCGCAAGGACTCGATCAACGGTTCACGGAGGCGGCGGCGGTCTTCTTGGAGAACATGCTCACCGCCGCGGTGCAGACGGTCATCGCCGCCGATCCGGTCGCGATCCCGCTGCTGGAGCGCTTCAGCGCCGTGGTGCTCCTGGACTCCTCGACGATCACGCTGCCCGCGGCCTTGGCCCTGTGGTGGCCGGGGTGTAGCGCGGGCACGGCCGCGCTCAAACTGCATGTGCGTTATGATCTGTGTCGGGGCTGCCTGAGTGGGCTGGTCGTGCAGGAGGGGCGCATCTCCGACCGTAGCACCGTGATGCAAACCGCCCCGTTGCCGCGCGGCGCGTTGCGCATCAGTGATCTGGGCTTCTTTACCCTCGCGGTGTTTGCCGCCATGACGGCGCAGGGCGTCTATTGGCTCTCGCGTCTGGCCCCAGGGACCGCCGTCTACACGCCGGACGGCGCGCGCTGGGACGTGCTGGACCTGCTTGCCGCCCAGGACACCGCGACGGTTGATCTCACGGTGACTCTCGGCGTGGACCACCGCCTGCCGGGCCGCCTGCGCGCCGTGCGCGTCCCGGAGGAGGTGGTCAACCAGCGCCGGCGCCGCCTCCGTGCGGAGGCCAAACGCCGGGGGCGCACGCCGAGCGCGGCCCAATTGGCCTGGTGCGCCTGGACCATCGTGGTCACCAGCGTCCCTCCGTCCGTGCTGTCCCTGCGTGAGGCCCTCGTCTTGCTGCGCGCGCGGTGGCAAATCGAACTCCTTTTTAAGCTGTGGAAGAGCCACGGCCACGTCGATGAGTCGCGCAGCGCCAACCCCTGGCGCGTCCTCACGGAGGTCTTCGCGAAACTGCTCGCCATGGTCGTCCAGCATTGGCTTCTCTTGGTCAGTTGCGGGGCGTTCCCTGACCGCAGCCTCGTCAAAGCGGCCCAGACCGTGCGGCAGCACGCCCTCGCCCTCGCCAGCTCCCTGGCCTATCCCGCGTTTTTGGACCACATGCTCACGGTCGTCCAGCGCTCCGTCGCGGCCGGCTGCCGCCTCAACCGCCGCAAAAAGAAGCCTAACACCTATCAACTCCTCCTTGAGCCCGCCTTGGCAGGATTAGCTTGATGCGAGTGGGCGCCGTGGCTTGACCGCCCCGGCGGGGTCCCCTGCGAGACTGCGTGACCGAGGGAGCGGTACGGACCAGTTCGTCCACCGTCCGCTCCCTCGGCCCCGCAGGCGTCCGCAGGGGTGCCGCGGGCCGTCAAGCCCCAGTCGCCGCGTGGTCGCGGACACACGGTGGTGTGGCCCCCCCGCTCCCACGTCCGACACGGCAGATGACAGGATCACCGCACAGCGTTAAGGGCCTCTTCCAGATGTTACGCTAGTTTTGTCGTAAAACTAGCGTAACATCTGGAAGAGGGGGAAAGAGAGGGAAGGACAGCGATGGCGATCAAGGAACGGCGCATCAAATGTGCGTCGTGTGGGGAGCGCGACACGGTCATGCGGGGCGAGCGCGGCCCCGTCACCGCCTACTGTGACTTTTGTCGCGAGGAGCGCACGCGCGAACAGGCGCGTGACCGGATGAGAGCGCTACGGGCGCGTCGGCCCCGGTGACATTTTCACTGGACACTTATGGGTGACAGAATCACTGGACATTAACATAGTCGACGAGGGGCTTGAAGCAGCGGTCGCGGCCGCTGCGCGTGTAGCCACAGACGGGCAGGGGCAGCGTGTCGATCACCTGCACCGGGTCAGCGGCCTGGCCGCTCACCACGGTCAAGCGCCGCTGGATGAGTTCTTTGACGCGCCACAGGCTGGCCGCCTGCCGCACGAACCGGCTGCGGTCGCGCAGGTGGGGGAAGTAGGCCCGGTAATGGGCGCGAAAGTACGCGAAGATGTCCTTGTCCGTGCCGCCCTTGAGGTATTCGCCGCAAATCTCGATGGTGATCACCTCCTCGTCCGTCAAGGCGGGGGCGAAGCCACCCCGCCGGATGTGCTGCTGCCGGGCGAGCGCCTGGTAGTGCTCGCAGACCAGGCAGTACACGGTAATGATAAAATGGTCACGATCCATGGTGGTCTCCTTTCGTACATGCGGGTGGTCAGATACCCGCTAGTCTACGCAGAAGATCCCCCTGGGTCAATCAAAAGAGTCGCACATTAGGTTATTCTATGACGAGGGCGTTTCCTAACTCATAGGAGACCCTCCCAGCAGTGGGCAAGGACGCGGGCGGGAGAGCGGATAAGGTCGGGCCGGCCGGCGTCGTGGGCGACGAGCGCGACGACAATGACGGCGGTGTAGGTGAGGGCGACCTGACAGGTGACGGCCGACCAGCCAGAGAGGGGCGGGCGTTGTAGGCGGAAGAACAGGAAGACGCGACCGAAGAAGCGCTCGATACTGGAACGCTTGCCCAACTCCTCCCTGGTCCACGTTGGGGGAAGGCAAGAGCGGTCCTTGAGGCGCTTGGGATTGAAGGGGATGACGGCGGTGGCGCCGATGACGGTGTGGATCCAGGCGATGAGCGCGGGTCCCCCATAGGCGGCGTCAAGGCGGACGACGCGTGGGCGGAGGGCGTAGAGGGTGACGGCAGCGGCGAACAGGGGCTTGGCGAAGGGGGCGTCGTGCCCGTTGGCGGGGGCGAGGCGGAAGAACACGGGCAAGCCGGAGCCACGGCAGAGCAGGGTATGGACACGGTAGCCACGCAGGAAGGCGGTGGGATGAGGGGCGGGAGCATGGCCGTGTGGGGCGTCGGGATCGGCGCGGCGCCAGGCCTTGATGGGCGCGCTATCTATAATAAGGTCGCGCGCGCCGATGACACGCTGGCGGAGCGCCTCCTTGACGACGAGGACGAAGAGGGTCTCGCAGGGCGGGGCACCGGCCCGCGCCGCGCGCTTCCACTGCTGGGAGGGGCAGGGCACCCAGGGCGTGCCGTCGGCGCGGACCGGCAGGCCGCACGCGCACGCCAACGCCGGCCAGGCGCGCAGCCAGTCGGCCATGGCCCGCGGCGAGAGGCGCCAGAGGGTACGCAGCAGCGCGATCAGCAGCAGCGCCTCCTCCGTATAGCGGCGGGGGGCGCCGCCCCGCCCGGCGGGCAAGGGTGGGGGGCAGCGGCGGTGCGCCTGCTGGACCGCCAGACGACACAGCGTGAGCAGATGCAGGCGCGTCACGAGCGTGAGCGCGTCGATGTGCAGCGCGGGGCCGCGTTTTGTCAGGGCGCGCTGGTATGCTGGGGGCGGGACCGGAGCCGTGGGTTTGCACGGTGCGGGGACCATGGGCTGACCTCCTTGGCGCGGGGATCACACCGCGCTCTTGAGGTCAGCCTACACGATCTTGGGGTTAGGAAACGCCCTCCCCACGGCTAAAGCCGATGGGCTTTACACCGGTTCCTATAATGTTGTGACCCCGGTTAGGGCGACGCGAGCGGAAGCGTGACCGTGAAGAGGGCGCCGCGCCCAGGGGCGTTGGCGGCCGTGATGTGCCCGCCGTGCGCCTCAGCGATCCAGCGCCCGATAGACAACCCCAGCCCGCTACCCACGCTCCCGCGCGCCTTGTCGGCCCGGTAGAAGCGCTCGAAGAGGTGCGGAAGATCCTCCGGCGCGATCCCCGGCCCGCTATCCCCCACCCGCAGCCGCGCGTGCCCACCCTGCCGCGCCACGCTCACCATGATCGATCCGTCGTCCGGCGTATACGTGAGCGCGTTGTCGAGCAGGATCAATAGCGCCTGGCGCAGCCGGCCCGCGTCGCCGACGACACGCACGGTGCCTGGCGTCTCGACCACTAACCGCACGCCGCGGTCCTCGGCCAGGACCTCCACGCCCGCGACCGTCTCGACGACGAGCCGGGACAGGTCTAGCGGCGCGCGCACCAGGTCCACGGCCCCGCTGTCGGCGCGCGCCAGCGTGGAGATGTTTTCGACGAGGCGTGTCAGGTGCGCGTTCTGCGCCAGCGCCTGCTCCAGGCCGGCCTCTTGCGCGGGGCCGGTACCCGCCGCGAGGCCGAGCTCGGAGGCGCCGCGCATGATGGCGAGCGGCGTGCGCAGCTCATGCGCGGCGTCAGCCACGAAGTCGCGCTGGCGGCGCTGCGCCGCCCTGATCGGTTGGAGGGCGCGGCCCGCCAGCACGACACTGATGAGGGCGGAGGCGAGCAGTCCGGCCGCGCTCACTTCGAGCAAGATGATAAGGAGGTGGCGCAGGCTATCCAGGTACTGCTGCTCCGAGATCCGCGCCTGCGCCACCCCCGTCGCCACGGTCCCATCGCGGCTCCGCACCGGCCCGCGCGCCGTGTAGATCAGGTACGGCCCGTTCGCGTCCACCTGTTGCGTTGAGTAGGGCGACGACAGATGTCCGGCGAGGGCGGCGCGCGCCGCGGCGGGATCGGCCAGCGTCGTGCTGATGGGCGGGGCGCTGAAGAGCACACCCAGATGGGCGTTGGCGACGGTGGTGACGACCCCGTCGTCGACGTTCCCCTGCTCGGGACGATCGGGCGGCCGCGCTGGAGGCCCATCACCATCACCATCGCCGTCGCGGGGTCGCGCCGGTCCTGCCCCCAGTGACGGTGATGCCACGAGGACGGCTGTCGCCCGCGCCTTGACAATATCCTGTAAGGACCCCAGGAGCACCGTTCGAGTCGAGAAGTAGATGGTGAGGCCGAGCGCAAGCAGGAGGGCGCAGAGCAGGCCCACGGTCAGGGCGGCCAGGCGCCGGCCGACCCGCCGCAGTGGCGCCGCGTCCAGATCCATGCCGTGGGCCCGCGCGCCGGCAGGGGGCCTGTGTGCAAAGCGCGCCCAGGGAGGCCGCCACATCATCATCGCGCGGCCTCGGCCGCCGACTCGACGGCGTGCACGGTTTGCATGCGCGGCCTATCGTGGCCCGTGTCCATCGCCGTGCGCGAGCGATGGACGATGGCGTGGACCATGGTGTCGCACAGGCCGACATCGTCGCCCCGCGCCCGTTCCATACTGATGGTGCGGCCCACGAGATGACCCGTGTGACGCACGGCGTAGGCGGGCGCCACGATCTCTGTGGGCGAGAGGTCGAGACGAGCGCGGAGTTCCTCGACAGCGATTGGCCGCGAGAGATAGCCGCCAGGGTCGACGTCACGCGGCCCATCACAGGCGGGGAGCCTCAAGACAGGGACAGCGGCGTTGGTGACGTCCGGGCGGCGCACGCCATCCAGGCCGGTGAGAACACGTCCTATCACGTCGAGGACAGGGGCATCGCGGCCGTCCCGCTCAGTCTGCTCCGGCCTCTCCATCCCCTCGCGCGCGGCGTCGATCACAGGCCATGCCCGCGCCAGGCCGCGTCGCGCTACCACGACCAACGCGCGGCTATCCCTCACGACCAATGGGCGCATCACCCTGCCCTCATCAACCACGGCGCACATCCTCCACGCGTCGAGCGCCGGCGTCGCGCCCGCCGGCGCCACTCGGAATCGTAGCACGCTATTATGACAAATTGATGACGGGAGGTCCCGCGGGCCTGTTGTCGGTCTTCTGCTGTCCATGTGGCGTGAGGTGGTCGTGCGACGACGCGACACCACGCAGTATCCCCCGGCGGCAGGGCCACCGCTATCCCCCTCCGCCGCCGTGGGCGGTACGGGCCAAGGTCCGCGGGAAACCAACGGTCAGGAGTTAGCCGGGGAAAGAGGGCGCGAACGCCAGGGTACGCGCCGGTGGGACCGATTGCCCTCCCCCTGTCCCAGCCGCTGTGGCGACCGACCCGCGGTCCCACCGCTGCTTATCCTACCCTCGCCCCCGTCCCCGTCCCGCTAGCCCCCGGCCGCCCGCGTCAGGCGCGTCAGGTCAACCGGGCCGTGGAGGTAGCCCCGCACGATCAGGCGGATGCGGCCGCGCGCGTCGAGCGCGAGCGTCGTCGGGAGGAGGTCGATCCCATAAACCTGCGAGAGGCGACCCGGCCCATCGTAGAGCACCGGCGGGTGCGTCGCATGCGCCCGCAGGTAGGCCTGCACGAGCGTAGGCGTCCCGTACTCCTCCAGCGCCACGACGCGCAGGCCGGCGTGCGCCGACGCGAATCGCGCGATCATGGGCAACTCGCGCCCGCACCAGCGGCACCATGTCGCCCACACGTTGAGGATGGTCGGCCGACCGCGCAGCGCGGCGATCGTGGTCGCGCGGCCGTCCAGCGTCCGCACCTGGACATCAGGCGCCGGGTGCCCCACAACGGGAGCGGGCGTGTCGAGGGCTTGATCGCCGACATAGTAGACAACGCGGTCGGCGGCCTCGGCGTGGACGAACCAGCCCGACCCGAGCCGTCGATCGAGCGCGAACTCGACGGCGGTGGTCGCCACCTCCTGGCGCGCCTCGGCCGGACTCAGCAGGTCGCGGCGCTCCAGCGCGGCCAGGCCGCCGACCGTTGCGTATTCCTGCCGTTGGATGGACCGCGCGCGCGCCAGGTCGGACGGCGTCGGCGCCACGCGTCGGCGCACGCCCTCCAGGTCGATGACACGCTCGGCGACGAGTTGGTCGATGGCCGTGTCAACCGGCGGGACCGGCACGCGCATGGGGTCGTTCATCAGGGGAAGGGCGTCGAGGAGCCGCAGCCGGCGCCGATACGCGGCCAGTGGGATTGGCGTCCCGGCGACGGTCGCGGCGAGGCCCGACGAGACGGCGAACGTCGGCATGGCTGGCATGGCTGGCACGGCTCCCAGGGATGCGAGGACGAGCGTGGCGGCAAGCAGACGGACCATGGGCGACATAGGGCGGATCTCCTCTTCTTTACCTGTGGCTGAAGGCGACCCGCGCCAGGGTGGACGGGTCGATGGCCGCTTCGCGGTGCAGCGCCACGCGGCCGTCGCGGCCAATCACGACAGTGGTTGGCAGGGCCGCGACGGCGAAGGCGGTCATGGCGTCGGATGACGGGTCGAGTAGGACGCGAAAAGGGACGTGGGACGCCCGGACGAAGGCTGCCACGGCCGCGGGCGTTTCGCCCACGGCGTCCACACCGAGGATGACGAGGCCGCGGCGCGTGAGCGCGGGGGCGGCGCGTGCGAGCGCCGGCATCTCGTCGCGACAGCCCTCGCACCAGGTGGCGAGGAAAACCAGGGCCACCGGCCGGCCGCGGAAGGCGGACAGCCGCGTGTCCCGCCCCTGTAGGTCGGGCAGACGCAGGGCGGGCGCGGGCTGCCCGGCGCCCGGACCGAGGGCGATCCGGCTGCGGCCGGGCGCGGCGGCCGGCTTGAGCGTCAGGACGAGGGCCACCGCCGCGCACACCCCAAACCCGACGCCGATCACGCGGCGTCGACCGGGCGTAGGGCGCGTCCACCCCGCCGTGTCGCGGCCTGCATCCCCTGCGCGGCGCCTCATGAGGCGACCGGAAACGGCGCGGCGTCGCGGGCGCCCCCGACACCCGCGCGCGACATCCGCGCCGTGCCGGCCGTCGTCAGGATCTCGAAACGGCGACCATCGACGCCGTCGGTCGCGCGCCGCGGCTGTACCATCGCGATAGGTACTATCGTCACGGCCGGTGTCCCCACGGTCTCTCCCCTTTCTTCAATGCGCCGTGATCGCGCCTACTGTCCGGCATGCGCATCCGGCGCGCGTGAGCCGCGTTCGATGGCGACGCGAGGGAGCGCAAGGGCGGCGACCCCATCGATCCCGCGCTCACGCATCGACGCCGCGCCCAACGCGCGCGTGATCACGACACGTTTGTAACGACGGTGAACATGCCGCCGTCGCCGCTGCTGTGGCCATGCATATGGATCGGATGGTCGAACTGCGAGATGTTCATGAAGAGGTGGACCTGCCTCGCGCCGCCACACGGGCGACGCCAGGGTGAACGGGTGTTGTGACCTGCTCCACTGCCTGGCGCAGCGCGAGGTGGCGCCGTGCTCGCACGGGGCAGCGTGTCGCCGACAGCCCCATCGGGGGCGTCAGCGACACGCCACGGTGACCGCACGCCGCCCATTACAGGGCGACTGGATAGCCCTCCTCATCCAGTGTGGCCTCGATCTGGGCGCGCGAGACGTCGGCCGGATTGTAGGTCACCTGGACCTGTTTCGACGGGATCTCGACGTGGACGCTGTTGACGCCGGGGAGGGCGCCAACCGCCCCCTCAACGGTGCGCTGGCAATGCTCGCATGAAATAGCGGGGGCGGTGTAGGTAACCGTTTCCATCGATGGATGTCCTTTCATCTTCTTCATCTTCATCTACGACGTGCGTTTGCTTTCAACGCGCTTTGTCTGACAGTGTGCATGATCCGGGTGTTCTCAGGGTGGCCGAATTCGCGCGACACGCAACGGTTTCATGTCCCCATCCTCCACACGCTCCCCGTGACCATACGCGGCGTCATGCCGCGCCTGCCCGTCGGGCACGGCCGAAGCGACCGAGCCGCAGGCTATTACTCACGACCGTGACCGAGCTGAGCGCCATGGCCGCCGCGGCGAAGATCGGCGTGATCACGCCGAGCGCCGCCAGCGGGATCAGGATCACGTTGTAGAAGAAGGCCCAAAATAGGTTCTGCTTGATCACGCGCATGGTCGCCCGCGAAAGGGCGATCGCTCGCGGGATCGCGCGCAGGTCGCCACGCACCAGCGTGATGTCCGCCGCGGCCATCGCCACGTCGGTCCCTGTGCCCATCGCGATGCCCACATCGGCCCGCGCGAGCGCCGGCGCGTCGTTGATCCCATCGCCCGCCATCGCCACGACTCGTCCCCCATCCTGCATCCGCCGTACCTCGTCCGCCTTCTCCTCCGGGCGGACCTCGGCGATGACCTGATCGATGCCCGCGATGCGGCCGATCGCCGCGGCGGTACGCCGATTGTCGCCGGTCAGCATAGTGACGTCGAGGCCCAGCGCCCGCAACTGGCGCACCGCCTCCGCCGCGCCGTCCTTGACGGTGTCGGCCACGGCGATGAGGCCGGCCAGACAACCGTCGACGGCGACCAGGAGGGCAGTCTTGCCGTCCGACTCGAGCGCCTCCAGGCGCTCTTCGACGGTCGCCACGGCGGGGACGCCCCGCTCCCCGAGCAAGCGGCGCGAACCGACCAGGACCGCGTGGCCCTCGACCGTGCCCTCGACGCCGCCGCCCGTGATGGAGCGGAAGGCCGTCGGCAGAGGCGGGAGCGCGAGTCCGCGCTCCGCGGCCCCACGCACGACCGCCGCGCCGAGTGGGTGCTCACTGCCCCGTTCGACGCCGGCCGCCAGGCGCAGCACCTCAGAGTCCGGCAGGTCAGCCAGCGTGATGACATCGGTCACCGCCGGCTTGCCCACGGTCACGGTGCCGGTCTTGTCCAGCACGATGGAGCGCAGGGCCTGGATGCGCTCCAGGCTCTCGCCCCCCTTGATCAGGATGCCCTCCTCGGCCCCACGGCCCGTGCCCACCATAATGGCGGTCGGCGTGGCCAAGCCCAGGGCGCAGGGGCAGGCGATGACCAGCACCGCGATCGCCGGGATCAAGGCCTGCGCGAACGCGTGCCCGGTCAGGAGCCAGCCCAGGAAGGTCAGCGTCGCCAGGACCAGCACGATGGGCACGAAGACGCCGGAGATGCGGTCGGCGAGCCGCTGCACCGGGGCCTTGGAGCCTTGCGCTTGCTCGACCAACCGGACGATGCCCGCGAGCACCGTGTCGCGACCGACGCGCGTCGCCTCCACATGGAGCAGACCCATGCCGTTGACCGTAGCCCCAATGACAGGGTCTCCGGCACCCTTCTGCACGGGCAGGCTCTCGCCGGTGATCATGGCCTCGTCGACGGCGCTCTCGCCGCCCGTGACCACGCCGTCAACCGGCACGCGCTCGCCGGGGCGCACGAGGAGCATATCGCCGGAGACGACCTGCGCGATCGGCAGGTCGCGCTCCTGGCCGTTACGGATGACGCGCGCCGTGCGTGGCTGCAGGCCCATCAACGCCTTGATCGCCTCGCCGGTGCGCCCCTTGGCCGCCGCTTCCAGATATTTGCCTAGGTAGATGAGCGTGATGATGAGCGCGGCCGTGTCGAAGTAGACGTACTGCCCTGGCAGCGCGATCATCGCCACCACACTGTAGACGAAGGCCGCGGTCGAGCCGAGCGAGACCAGCGTATCCATGTTCGCGGCGCCGTGGCGCAGATTGATGAGCGCGCCACGATGGAAGCTCCAGCCGACGATGGCCCAGACCGGCAGCGTCAGGAGGGCGAGCAGATAGTTGTGCGTCTGGACCGTCGGGAACGCCATCAGCGGTGGGGCCATGGCGAGGATGAGGATCACGGCGCAGAGGACGGCGCCGGTCAGGAGGGTCACACCACGACGGCGCAGTGCGCGCGCCCGGCGCGTCTCCTCCACGGCCCCGTCCTCCGCGGACGCGTCCTCGACGACGGGAGTTGCCCCGTAGCCGCCCGCCTCGACGGCGCCGATGAGTTGCGCCACCTTGACGCGCGACGGGTCGTAGGCGATCGTGGCGCGCTCCGTGGCCAGGTTGACCGCGGCCGACCGCACGCCCTCGACCTTGCCGAGCTTGCGCTCGACGCGCGCCACACACGACGCACACGTCATGCCGCTAATCGCCAACTCTTGCCACGCCTCGCCGGGCGTCGCCACGGCGGCCGGGACAGGGGGTGCCGCGAGAGGGCGCGCCCGGTAGCCGGCCGATTCCACAGCGCCGACCAACTGCGGCAGGGTGACGGAGGCGGGGTCGTAGCTCACGCGCGCCTTCTCCGTGGCCAGGTTGACGCTGGCCGCGGCGACGCCCGGCAGACGCGTCAGCTTCTTCTCCACGCGCGCAACGCAGGACGCGCAGGTCATCCCCTCGATGGCCAGATCGGTGACCTGGCCGGCCCCCTCCGTCGCCGGGGCGGACGCGCGGGGACGCGCGATCTCCGCGACCGGAACCGTCTGATCGACAACCATGTCTCCCCCCTATCTTTCCGCGGCCGCGGTCATAACCACGGCCGTTTCGGCCTGGGCATGTGCTCCGCAACAACCCCGGTCTGCCTGGGACGCCCCGGCATCAACGATCGGGGTGGCTGGCACGCCGTCCGGTACGCGCGCCGCGCGGCCGTCGGTCAGGCTCTTGTTGAACTTGAGCGCGCCCATCAACTCGTCGATGATCTCCTCGCCCATGCCGTCCTGGATGGCGTCGGACACGCAGGTGGAGAGATGGTTGCGCAGGAAAATCTGCTGCACCTTCTCCAGGCTAGCCTGCACGGCGCTCAATTGCTTCATGAGGTCGACGCAGTAGGTGTCGTCGTCCACCATACGGCGCACGCCCTCCAGATGGCCCGCCGCGATCTTGAGGCGCAATGCCGCCTCTTTCTTGTAGTCCTGTTTCATCGCTCCTCCTCACCAGCAGGTGCATACTCCCATGCACTATCCAGCTCATCCACACTATAGCACCCCATGGGGGGTGGGGTCAAGGGAGGGGTCGTGGGTATGATGCGGTCAGCGGGTGCTGGACCTGACCTGCGTGAAGCGCGGGGCGTGCCCGTAGACGTGTGCGTGTGGGTGTGCCCGTAGACGTGTGCGTGTGGGTGTGTCCGGGAGAGACGCGGGGAGACCGTGGAGGCGGGCGTTCGTCGCGCGCTGTGTCCGCCTCCACCGTGGGTTGTGGGCTACCGGCTCCCAGGGCGAATTGCATACCGCGTTCGATGTTACCGGTCGGCGCGGGGGGCGTGATGCCGTAGAGATCGCGCAGAAGCGTGTAGAGCTGGCCCTGCTGCTCCACCTGGTCGCCTAACATGTGAAGCGCGAGGTCCCGGAACTCGACATGCGGCGCGCCTTGTTGGACCACGACCTGGGCCATGTCGTTGAGGCTCTGATGGTGCTCGCGCATCATCAGCATGAACATCTTCTCGGCCATTCGCGGGCTAGCTTGTTGCAGCATCGCCATCTCAGAGGGCTGCATCATGAAGCGCGTATCGGGCTGGACCGTGCGCCCGTAGCGTGTGCGCAGGTCGTCGGTGAGTTGCGCGATCTCCTCGCGCTGCGTCATGATGACCATCTGGGCAACAGCGCGGACCTCCGGATGCACCGCCTTGGTCGCGATAACCATCGCCATCTGGATCGCGCTCTGGTGGTGCGGGATCGTGCGGTCGATGAAGCCGATCTCCAGGGCCGGCCCGGTCAGTCCCCTCAGCTCTTGGATCGACTGTTGCTGTTGCTGGAAGGGCGTCGCGGTCACAGGCGGGCCACCGGCGCGGGCAACGCTGGGGACGAGTAAGAGGATGGTGAGCGCGACGGCGAGGAGTGCCGGGAATCGATGGGTTGGGCGTGTCATGCTATCGTATCCCTTTCTATCGTGAGGGGCGTCGGTAGCGCGTCCCGTGACACGGGATGCGGGTCATAAGGGGCGGGCGTCGTCGCGGGCGCCAGGCGGGGCGAACGTCCAAGCGCCGCTCGTACGAATCACCTCCTCCCTCCCTTGACGATGGGGGCGCGGAGACATGTCACGCCGCAGTACTCCTACACGAGCAAGAGTTGTGCCGATGGTGGGTAGGAGTATAGTCCTTCACCTCGGACAGTCGCCGCGCCGGATCGCCCTGCGTCTCGGGCTGCGCGGAGTACGAACATTGACGTTGGCTGGCGAGAGCCGCGTCATGCGGCCATCGCCGGGGAACGGCTGCTATTGGCGCAAGGCTTTGCCCAGCACCGTCACCATCTCTTTGATCGCCGCGTCCCCGTTGTCATTCTTGACCGCGGTGGTGATGCAGCCTTTGAGGTGGTCCTCCAGCACGATCAGCGCGACCTCGCGGGCAGCAGCGGCGAGCGAGTTGATCTGCTGCACGACATCGAGGCAGTAGCGGTCGTCCTCGACCATCTGCCCGATGCCGCGCACCTGCCCCTCCATCTTGCGCAGGCGGCGCAATAGAGCGTCCTTATCGTCGTCATAACTCGTGGGTATACGTCCGGCCATCGTTCCCTCTCCTCGGTCTCGTGTACCACCAAGTATATAACGGCGTCGCGCATCGACGGATGATAGAGGGCGACCGGCCTAGGGTCTGAAAATAATCCCCGAACGAGATAAAGATGGCTGGCGTCCACAGGTGCTACGGTATGTTGTACCACCAACACACAGCACTATGAGGAGCCAGCCATCATGCAGTCTACCGCCCTGCCGC
>JAABUV010005225.1_pt1 | contig 14926 bp, 23 predicted proteins | sample 5559971 | NCBI WGS metagenome assembly JAABUV01 (sample SAMN10711881, study PRJNA513362) | rock metagenome | isolation source: Antarctica rocks | place: Antarctica: Victoria Land, Knobhead nord | collected 2015-12-19
AGTAGTGCAGATTACACCCACCATAAAACATGCATATCAGTACACAGTGGCGCGTTCCAGGGAGCGTGCCGCCGGCAGCGCCGGCGGTGACAATCACAGCGCTCGCCCGCGGCGCCCGAGCGAACCCCACATGACAGCCTCGCCCGCGGCGCCCGAGCGAACCCCACATGACAGCCTCGCACGCTTGCGTCTCTCGACAACTCTCACAACTGCACGGGTCTGCAAGACTCGGGACTGCAGCAGAACCTCCCAGCCGCCCTCGCGCTAGCGGCCTCTCACACGCTATCGCGCAAATCTGCAGGCTACGCTCCCCCAGGACTGGCCTGACGATGCAAGGCGGCCGGTGTGAAGCGCCCCGCACTGCTGGATTGGCGTGCAAGCCCCATGCGGAACTACGAGCCTCTCGCAGCAACGCTGGGCATGGCAAGCTCCGCATGCAATCCAGACTGCCCGACATGACAATGGATACGACTCAGTCTCTGCCTCACGCCACACACCGTGACTCTCATGCAACTACTCACCCAGAGCGCCGATGGCAACAGAATGCGCATCTACTTTACGCTGCCCGCAACTGTCTGCTTCCAGCCTGCAAGATGAAGGGGGCTCGCCAACAAAGGCGCACAGCACAAGAGCGCGTCAAGAACAAGAGGCTCTCCTGCCAGGTGACATGATGCTCCTCGCCTCCCAAAGATTGTGCAGCGCCAGAAACCAAGGCGCAAACAGCCCTGGACCCAGCGCACGGCCAGGTATCCACACTCAACCCCTCTTGTCAACCCCACAGTGTCTGGCTCCCCTGGCCTCAGCGGACTGCGTCAGCAGGGCGCCCGCGCCTCGGCCCCCTCCGCACCGCAGTCCTAGCGGCGGCCGGACTGCACGCAGCGCGCGCGCTGTGCTGCGCCCATAGACGTCGCACGCTGCTGCGCGCGACGAAGAGGGGCGCCGAGCCATGCAGGGCGCCGGCACAAGCCCGGCCCGCGCCTCTGCTGAGATGCGCTGCGTTCCCAGCTCTACCCCCTTTGCTACTCGCGTCATCGACACGCCCATGCGCCGACATGGCAGGCGCACTTAACCCGGCTTGCCAGCAGACGGGTGCGCCGCACTGCGCCGTTCGCACAACTCGGACGTCCAGCCGACCAACTGGACTAACAGCACAGCGCCCTAGCCAGCAGGGCAACATGAGATACGCGCGCTGTCTGGGTCTCCCTGGGCCTCTCCACGATCCCAACTGGCCTCCCCATACCTCCCTCGCTTTCCCCAGCACGGCAGGCACCGCGTGCCCCGCCGCCGCCGGAGGCGCAATAAGTGGCCCCGCCCCGACGCGGCTGCACTGCAGGAGAGCAGCACATGCCCGCACTGCATCGCGCTGCCGCGACAGGCCGAGCAGGCAGCCCACGCAGCAGCAGGCTTGGCGACTCCATGCTCGGCAGCCAAGCAACCACCCAGTCGAAGCCGTTTCTCGAGCGCGCTGACCAGCCGCTGCTTTCCCGGCGCGCGGTGCGGCGGCCCAGGGCGGCGCATGGACACGAGCGCAGCTCGGTCGCACGCTGCCAGACCCCTTTCCGCAGCGCGGGGGCGCGCGCCAGCCCCGCGCGCCCCGCGCGCCCGCCCCCGCTCGGCCTGCAGGCAGGCGGCCGCCCCGCGCGCCCGCCCGCCCCCGCTCGGCCTGCCGGCGGGCTACAAGGAGATCGCGCCCTGGCGCAGACCGCCGCCGGTCACCGCTGGCTCTGCACGGCCTCCTTCGCGGGCACGCGCGCGCCGTTGCTGCTCATGCCGCCGCCGCTGCCGTTGCCGGCCGGCGCCGGCGCCGCGCCGCCCGCCGCCGCGCCGCCCGCCGCGGCGGACGCCGTCGCAGGCGCCGCGTGGGTCGCAGTGGGCTGCGCGGGTGCCGCCGCGCTGGCCGCCGCCGCGGCCGGCCGGCCCTGCGCAGGCGCGGGCGCGCGCGGCGCCTGCAGCTGGGCGAGCGGCGCCGTGAGCGCGGCCTGCATCGCCGCCTTGCGCATGCCCGGCGGCGCCTGCGCGGGCCCCACAGCCACCGTCGGCGCCTCCAGCAAAAACGCAAAGGTCTGAGCCCGTCTGCTAAACAACGCGACTGGCATCCCACCTCGAACCAGCAGATGACATGCAGCACATGCGCCAGCCCTGGTCCAACCGTCACTGCTTGGCTTTGCCCCTTCAGTCAGCACCTCGCCTGCCTCACAGCCTGTCTCGGCAGGCTGTTAAAGCACTCTGCCGGCATGCCCTGCAACCCATGCCACGCTGCAGGTGCGGCCAGGTCTACCGTGCAGCGTGACGCCAGTGTCGGGTGCGGGTGCTGCGGGGCGCCGCAGCCAGGGCGGACCTTCAAGGCGTACGCCACGGCAGCCTTGCGCGCGGGCGGCAGCGCACGCATGCGGTCCTCCCAGGCCTTGCGCTGCTCGGGCGTCGGCGGGATCCGCGGCAGGGGCGGCAGCTTGGGCGCCGGCGGCGCGGGCTTGCCGTCCTGCGCGCGACCCCGCAACTTCGCGCGTTTGCTCCGCTGTGGCTGGAAACCTAGCCATTTACCCTACACTGCAGGGCTTGGAACCACAGCCATGTACCCTATACTGCAGGGTGACACCTCTTGCGCTGCACAGTACACGGCATGCGCTTAAACCCGCCGCAGCGCCTGGACCTGTTCGACCTCTTGATGGTCCTCGCAGCGGGCCGATTGGCTGTGTGCGGGGCGCCCGAGGGGAGGGCTGGAGCAAGCGAGCGCGCGCCGCACCATCTGCGCCTGGATCGTCTCGGCCTCGTGCTTCAGCTGCGCGCCCAGGCGCTCCGCCAGCTTCTGCGCGATGTCCATGCCGTGCTTGCGCTGCACGCCGAGCACGACCCGCTTGGCCTCCAGCACGCGCGCGCGCATGTGCGTCTTCGCGTCCAGGCGCGCGCGCTCCTCGCGCGCGCCCGGCAGCTTGAACGCCGTGCCGCCGGTGATCGTGTCCAGCTCTGCGCGCAGCAGGAGGGGGTAGGGTTGCGGTCGCGCCGCGAAGGGTCGCTGGTTGCAGCTCTCACTCTGTGCGAGCAGCAGCAAGCCGCGCGTGCATGTGCAGCTCAGGGACTATGCCAAAAGCCCTGCTTTCCCACAAAGTGCTCTCAGAGCAAACTCGGGCCCAGAGCCTCACAGCAAGCTGGCCACTTCATGACGTGCCCCCGCGCTATGTGCTGAGGCGCACACGCTGCAACCCCAGCACTGCCGCGCAAGCCCGGCGCTCCAGCACGGCTCCTCGCACACGCTCTGCTGCTGTGGCGGCGCGCACCAATGGCGCCGCCGCGCTGCAGCTGGTTCAGGTATTCCTCCCTGCCCCCAGGGTTGAGGATTACGGATAACCCAAAGCAGCCGCGCGCGCGCACCGATGGCGCCGTTGGGCTGCGGCCGGTTCAGGTACTTCTCCTTGCCCTCCAGGCTGCGGACCCAGGCGCGGTTGCGCGCGACCTGGCGGTCCAGGTAGTCCGCCTCCTCCTGGCTGGCCGCCCACGTGCCGCACTTGGCCACCGCGCCGCCGCCCGCCGCCTTGAGCTGCGCGCGCGCGCGGCCCCCCGCTGCTCAGCGCGCGTGGCCGCGCGCCGCACACGTGCGCGCCCGGCGACGCCGCCCGGGCGCAGAGTCCTGGGCAGCCCACAGCGTGCCGCAGCTCATGCAACAGGCGCCGTTGGCTGGCCACTCTGCCGGCCGGCCTTGCCGCGGCCGCAAGGGTTCTCGGAGCCAGCCACTGAGGAATGGTTCCACTGTGAACGCTGCTGAGGGAGCCCGCGCGCCTGCTCGCGCTCCTTGTTCGCCTGCGCGACGCGGCCGCCGCGCACGGGGAACTCCGAGAACATGCCCAGGCGCCGGAACTTGGCGTAGCGGTCCGCCATCACCTCCACGCCGCTCATCTTGGCGTACCTGCGTGCGGACGCGCTGTTGGAGCGCGGGCAGCATGCCAGACCCTCACTCTGCACCAGACCTTTTCATAAAACAGAACTGCACTCCCTCTAAAGGGCGACTCGCGAGCCAAGCGGAGCAGCTGCGGCCTCTTTGTGTGAGGCGCTCCTACAGGCGGGCGGATACCTTGCGCTCTTCCGGCCCGGGAACAGGCGACCAGCCCCCTCCCCGGCACGCGCACACAGACCGTCGCCAGGCGCCCACGCTGCGCGCGCTCCCTGGACAGGCGGGCGGCCGCAGTGCCCGCCCGCCGCAGCGCGGGCGGCCCGGGGCGCACTTGGTGTGCCAGATGTTCATGACCGCGTCCTTGATGTACGGGAAGGCGCCCATGGGGTCCGCGTGCGCGCCGCCGAGCGGCTCGCGCACGATCTCGTCCATCACGCCCGCCTTGACCAGGTCCGGCGCCGTGATCTTCAGCGCCTCGGTCGCCTGCGCAGCGCGCGCTTGGTCTGGGCGTCGACGTCGAGCAGTCGATAGCTAGGCAGGCGCTCTAGCTCTTGGGTGCACTGCTGCGCTGCCTGGACACAGGGTCGCATGCCCGCTCCTGTGCGGCACCCGCACGCTATGACCGTCGTACATGCAGGCGCCGGCTGTGCTGCAAACAAACACGCGCCATGCCGCGCGGCTGCACCAGGGGTGCCTCGGCGCGGTCCTCTCAGAAGGCGCCGCCGGGCTCCGGCGAGGGACGCCACACTGCCTGCCTGCCTCGACTCAGACGGCCTGTGAGCCGACATGCACCCGGACGCCGACCGGCAGTGGCGGCTGCCAGGCGCGCGCCCGGCCGGGCGCCTGCGAGCAGGCAACCTCGGCGCGCCGTGCGCAGGGCCCGCGCACCGCGGAGACCTTACTGCGCGACTTCCACAGGATGGCCGCGCAGGCCTCCGGCGAGGCCACGTAGTACACGCTGTGCTCCATGATGAGGTTGTAGTTGGCGCAGCCGATTGCGAGCGCGCCGCCGCTGCCGCCCTCGCCGATCACGACGCTGATGATGGGCACGCGCAGGCCGAACATCTCGCGCAGGTTCCGCGCGATCGCCTCGCCCTGCGCGCGCACAGGGCTGCCCTGGTGACGGTCCGCGCGCCGCTGGGGGAGCCGCTCGGCCGCGGCGCTGGAGGGCGGCGGCCGACAGCCGAGGCGCTGCTGCACCCCCCTGCCAGGCTGCACGCGTCTGGAGGCACGCTCGCACGCACATGCGCATGGTGCGTCCACGGCTTGAGCCTTATTAAGGAAGCAGGAGCAAAACGCTTAGCCCAGCCCCATACACAGGTGTGCTGGCCATATGACCAAGGGACAGGATGAGCGGGAACGCCTGAATGGGCGCTTGGCGACAGGGAGCAGAGAGGCCAGACAGCCCAGAGCGTACACGCTCGCCCCGACTCCTCCGCAGCCTGCACCCAGGGCGCCCGGGCGGGCGCCGCGCCTGCCCCAGCTCCTCCGCGCTCTTGCCCGCAAACGCGCCGGGCGTGTCCACAAAGGTGAGGATGGGGAAGCCAAACTGGTTGGCGTGGTTCATGAAGCGCAGCGCCTTGCGGTAGCCGTTGGGCTGCGGCATGCCGAAGTTGCGGTAGATGTTCTCCTGCGGCGCGCGCCGGCGGCCGGCAGCGGCTCAGCTTCGCGCCTGGTGACTATCAAGAGCCGGCGGAGCGCCGACACCGCGTGCACCACCACGCCATGGTGTGGACGCGACTGGCAGGCGCGGGCGCTGCGCGCCTTTGTATTGCGGCCCTTCTGGTGGCCGATGAGCATGAAGGATATGCCGTCGATGGAGCCCAGGCCGCAGACGATGGCCGGGTCGTCCAGGCCGGCGCGGTCGCCGTGCAGCTCCACGAATTTGTCCGTGATGTTGAGCGCAATGTCCAGGAACGTGGGCCGATTGGCGTGCCGCGCGACTTGCAGCCGCTGCGTGGCCGTCAGGCGCTCGTACGTGTCCTTGCGCAGCTGCCGCGGCGCGCCGCACGGCGCAGTCAGGCGGCGTGGCTAGCCTGAGCGCAAGTTGCCTCCAGAGCAGTGCGACGCGTGCGCACAGCCCGCAGCGCAGCCCCGGCGGCTACGAGCGCGCCCCGGCCGGCCTCCGAGCGTAGCGACTCAGCGGGGCGGGGGCGGGGGCTGGCGCCGCGCCTGCAGTGCGCGCTGCTCCAGCTCCCTAATCTGCCCGGACACGTCCACGCCGTTGTCCTCCGCCACCTTCCGCACCTGCGCGCCGCACGCAGCGGCACGTCGGCGGCAATGCAGGCCCGGCCGGCCATCATGCGCGGCGCAATGCCGGCCCGCGGCAGCCCCGCGCCGCGCCGGCGCCGGGCGCGTGGTGCTGCACCCGCGCGATGCTGCCGGCCTGGCCGGCAGTCAGGGCCTGCTTTCACTTGCAGGCTGCAGCTGGCGGGCAATGCCGCAGCGGAGGGGCGGCGAGCGGCGTCGGCCACCTGCTCAGGTGCGCCGCGCTGGGAGCTCTGCGTGCCGCACCCTGCTGCAAACTGACCGCTTTCGCTTGGCAGCTTTTGCTGCACTCTGCTTCAGGGGCTGTGCGGGGGCTTGCTGACCTGTGGAGCGCTGCTTCGTGCGCGCAGCGGCAGCTGTGGACGCGCCGGAGTTGGACGCGCCGGCGCTGGCGCCGGCCGCCAGCATGGGGCCGGACCTGTGGAACCGCACATACTACCCGACCGGCGCTGACGCAAACTCGCTTATAAAGCCCTGGTACCTGGTCGACGCGGAGGGGCAGACGCTCGGCCGCCTGGCCACCATGGTGGCGATGCACATCCGGTACGCTCCAGGCCTGTCGACCCTGCGGCATGGCGCGCCCAGCCCTGCTGTGCAGCGCGGAGCCGGCGGCGTGCCCCAACTCGCTGACGCTGCCCTGGTCACCGCAAGAAAGGCAAGAAGGTGGCCACTTGGTTACAACACTGCGGGCTGGAGTTGCCTGCTGTATCTGTAACGGGGAGGGCGCGAAGCGGGGCAGCTGCGGTGCGGGAAGAGCGGTCTTTCCGCTCTGTGGCGTGACGGCCCGCGCTTGCGCGTGCGCAACGGCACTCGACATGTCACATCTGTGTGGCAGTGCGTGCGGGGGGGCACGATCCTCAGCGTGCATCATCCGCGTGCGCGCGCGCGCAGCGGCAAAACGGTGCCGACGTACCAACCAAGCATGGACATGGGCTCCTACGTCGTCATCGTAAACGCAGAGAAGGTCATTGTGACGGGCAACAAGGCCAACCTCAAGATCTACACGCGCCACACCGGCCGGCCCGGCAGCCGCAAGGAGGAGACCTTCGCGAAGCTGCAGGCGGTGCGCTGCGCGGCCGCCCGCGCGGCTCGGCGCGCGCGGCGCCCCTCTGCGCGGTGTCGGGCGGGTATCAGCGCAGCCCTGCCTTTATATAAATTGAATGTGTGGCGGTGGAGTGCCCATGGGCGGGTGCGCGCTCAGACCGTGCATTACTGCATGTGCTGGCTGAGCGCGCAGCGCAGTGCGGCGTCGTGCTCGCTGCGCGCTGTGTGCTTGGAGGCTGCATCGGCCGCCCTGTGCGGCACTGCCGGCCGGGTTAGGCAGCAGGGGGCAGCCGCCGGCGGCGCTCACCTCGCTGCTGGCGCCGGCTTGTATGCATGGTAGCCGTGGCTGGACGCGCGCTGTTCGTGGTGCTGTCAGGCGCGCGTGTCGCAGACCTCTCAGAGGCTCTGTGCTGGCTCGCTGTGCGGCGGGCTGACGCGCGGCGCGGGCGTGCGCGGCAGCGCATCCCGGAGCGCATCGTGGAGCTGGCGGTGAAGGGCATGCTGCCAAAGGGCCGCCTGGGGCGCCACCTGTTCACGCACCTCAAGGTCTACAAGGGCCCGGAGCACCCGCACTCCGCGCAGAAGCCCGCCAACATCACCGCCAAGATCAACAAGAACGCCGCGGCCGCGGCGGCGGCGGTGCCTGTCTAGGCGGCGCCGCACCCGGGGCGCTGTTGGCCTGGCCTGAGGGCGGGCTGGGGCTGCTGGCCGGCCGTATGGGGACAGCTTGTTGACTCACACCAGCCTCCAGCAGGCGCGTCTGCTGTGGACGTGCGGGCACTGAACGGAGTGTAAGTGTAGCAGTGCACGGCTTCATACACACACGCCCGAGCGGGACCGCCCCAGCCGTGCCTTTGCGCGTCTCGCACGCTCAAAACAGAGACCCGGCGGCAACAGAGCGGCCCCCTCGTGCTGCACTTACAAAGTAAGGGGGATGGCTTCGCTCCGGCTGTGAGCATGCAGCGTGGGCATCAGTGGTGAAGATGGCGATGTCGGAACCCATGATCAGAGCTGATGCATGGTAATCCAACGCCAGACCTGAGCTTCAGGGGGGTTGGCTAAAAGGGTGCAGCCAACTCATGCCCTCCCGCCTCGCTCATACACGCCAAAACTTTTCAAGACGCGGAAGCAGTGTGGCAGCAGGCCGCCTGCGTGCTTGCTGCGCTGGCAGAGAGCAGGATGAACACCAACCAGGATCAGGACGCCAGCCAGCCGCGCCTGTGCGCCTCAGGCTGCGGTTTCTTCGGGTGCGCCCCGCGGCCCCCTGCCCACACTCTGGGTGGCAGGCGCGCCCGCGCGCGCCGCCAGGCAGCGCGAGGCGTGACCATCCTTGACACGCGCCGCCGCGGCCCTGCGCGCCCTGGCTTCGGGCAGGGGCTGGGCCGCCGCGGGCTGCGGGGGCGCCTGCCTGTGCGCCTGGGGCCTACGTAGCTGACCTGGATGGAGCCGAGGGACACCACGAGTCTCTGTGGCCGCAGGAACCCCGCCACGCTGGGCCTCTGCTCCCGCTGCTTCCGCGAGCAGAAGCGGGAGGCTGGCCAGGCTGCCGTGAACGAGAAGGCGGCGGCTGCCGCCCTGTGCAGCTCCGCCAAGGCCGCGGGGCTGGGCGCTGAGGTGGCCGTCCAGCCGCCCGCCGCAGAGCCAGAGGCCAAGGCCGAGCCGGCCGTGCAGACGCCGCTGCCGGCCCCCGAGGCCAGCCCAGCGGCGCGGAGCTCCGCCCCCGGCCCGTCGGAGGCCGACGAGCGGCCCGTGCAGAAAAACCCGGGCCGCTGCTTCTCCTGCGGCAAGCGCGTGGGCCTCACCGGCTTCAAGTGCCGCTGCGAGCGCGTGTTCTGCGCGTCGCACAGGTGCGGGGCGCGCCGGGGCGGCACACGTTCTTGCACCTTCTGAGGCGCGGGGCGCAGATCCTGCCCGCGCCTGCCGCCGCTGCGCAGGCTGGGATCTGCGTCCGGTGCCAGCGAGGGCTGTGGGGCCTTGCTGTCCGCCTGGCGTGTTTCCGTCGTAATATGTGGCGCGCGCGGGGCGGGAGGCGTTGGGCAGCTGCCTTGGCAGGCTTGCCTTGGCAAGGTCGGCGCCGTGCGATCCCGGCCAGCCTGGAAGGTTCCACAGCGGCCCCTGTGCTGCGCCGCGTAGGTACGCGGAAGCGCACGAGTGCACGTTTGACTACAAAAAGATGGAGCGGCAGCGGCTGGCGAAGAACAACCCGCTGGTCCAGGCGTCCAAGGTGGACAAGCTGTGACCGGCGCGCGCCGGCGCGGCGGGGGCGGCGGGGAGTTTTTGGGGCTTGGGGGGCAGGATGCGGCGCGGCTGCAGGCGCTCCGCTCGGCCGCGGACTTGGGGACTGCTCGGCGTGCGCGCGCAGCAGGAGCGGCCGCAGTGGCGGCGACCGGCGCGGGGCCGCGCGCGGCGCGGCGTGCGCTTGGGCTGGTGCACGCTGGGGAGCTGCGCGTGCTCTTGCGGGCCTGGTGCCAGCATGCGCCTGGACAAGGCATGTGGCATGTGCTGAGCGGCCGGGCGCTCACGCTGGAACTGCAGAGCCCAGCGCTGGAACTGCAGAGCCCGGCGTATCAGGCGGGCTTCTGTATTGGAGTGGGGTTGCACCTGCCTGCGCAGCGATACGCGGCGCGAGGCGGGGAGCGCTGTGCGCCTGGCGGTGTCCGCAGTGATGCCGGTTTAGGGCTCGCGCGTGGCGCCGCTCAGTCTGGGCGCTCGCGTGCCAAGCGAGCGTGGGGCTTTTCCATACCTGTTCTATCCTCACCTGGTGCTTGAGCATGTAGCAAGCATAGTTCGTAGCCCTGTACCTGCTATAGCTGGCTTTCTTTAGAACGTATGCAGTGTTTCTTCTTCTGCAGGTGACTCAGGTACGCCGCTGTGGTACAGCGCGGAGGTAGCGCAGCGCAGCGTATAGCGCGGAGGTACAGCATTGACGGCACGCGCCGGAGTGTATCAGCCGACCGTGTGTGGTGGCAGGCAAGATGCTGCGGGGCGCGCTCTTACGCGCCGCGAGGACTGCAGCGCAGCGCTTGCCAGCAGCGCTGGCTGCAACGCCTGCCTGCGCGGCGTGCTGCTCCCAGGGCGCGCGGCTGTTGCCGGCGTCCAGCGCGTCTGGCGCGCCTGCTGCGCTGACGCGCGACCTGCACCGCCTGGCCTTCCTGCCCGCGTCCGTGCGTGGGCTGCACGGGACAGTGCGCCCCATGCGCCCCAGCTTCACGCCTACCCTTCTTGAACAAAGCTGTGCAGGTCGGGCGCTGCGCCCAGCCTAGTGCAGCAAAGCGCGCTTAGCTGTGCAGGCGCCTGGCTTAACCTGCCAAAGCGACCCTCCTGAGCAGAGCCGGCTCCTGCTGTTTCGCTCGTGTGGCTGCGCGGGCCTGGCTTCACCGGTAGGCGCGGCGCACAGGGCGCAGCGCTGCAGCGGCCGGCCGAGGACACTACGCACAAGGGCGAGCCCAGCGTGGAAGAGCCGCAGATCCGCCACGACGCCGGCGACACGCGCCACGACGCCAGCGGCGAAACCAAGAGCAAGACGTATGATGAGGGCTACATCGCACCGCACCCGGGCTCCGCTAACCAGGACGAGCCGGACGACGACACGGCCGGCACCTACATGATGTCGTGCGCGCCCAGTGGTGTCCGGCTGAGGGGACCGGGAGTGCGGCGGCAAGGGTCCACGCCTGTAGCGCGTCTGCACACTGTTCGGGAGAGGCAACCAGGAGTGCAGCGGCAAGGGTCCAAGACTGCGGCGCGTCTGCTCGCTGTGACGCTGCATGCAGACCATGTGCGCGGCGCCCTTGCACCCCTGCAGCTGTAGGTCCTGGCACGCCTCACGCGCTGTCGGCACAGGCAGCGTCCGGGCACAAGGCGTGCCTGGCGGCGCGCAGGCACCCGGTGTATACGCCAGAGTACGTGATGAGCATCCAGCCGCGCCACAAGAAACCCGAGTCGGCCATGGACTGGACGGGCTACTGGACGGTGACGGCCATGCGCTGGTCGTTCGACACGCTCACCGGCTACCGCGCGGACCGGTTCATGACCTCGTCGCGCTGGCTGATCCGCATCCTGTTCCTGGAGACGGTCGCCGGTGCGCGGCCGCGCCATGAGGCCGGCATGTTTGTCTGCGGCGGCGTTGCGCCAGGCCGCTTGGGTTCGCTTGACGCCTGGCAGGTGCTGGGAGCCGTGATGCGCAGTACTGGAGTATTTGGCACGAGTGCAGCTCACAAGTAAGTGTGCGAATGAGTTGTGAGCCTGGTGGGTCCTAGGCAGTGCTGGCGGATGCTGCATGTGTGCCCGTTAGGCGCCTGGCTGCTATGGCCTCGTCCGATGCCTTCAGGTCGCAGCAAAAGCGATGTAAGGTGCCCGCGTCAGATGCATGCAGCCGTGCACGCACGTGCATGCATGCCCGAGACTGCGGAGCGCGCGCAGGCGTGCCCGGCATGGTGGGCGGCATGCTGCGCCACATGCGCTCGCTGCGGACCATGCGGCGCGAGTGCGCCGACCCTCCCGACAGCTTCCTGTCTGTGCGGGCGTGCTTGATGCTCTGTACGTGCATGCACGGCGCGCGTTCGCCGCGTGAAAGACCTGCGGCTTCAAGTGTTGCTCGCCTGTCGCATGTCAGGTGGCAAATGTCCCAAGCCCGTTTTGCCGGGTGGGTGCTGCCGTGCGGCTGCATCCCTCTATGCGCAAGTTTAAGGCGGCGAGCCTGGGCTTGCGCGCAGCCATGGCTGGATCCACACGCTGCTGGAGGAGGCCGAGAACGAGCGCATGCACCTGCTGACCTTCCTGACGCTCAAGGAGAAGAACCATTTGCTGTTCCGCACGCTTGTCATCGGCGGGCAGGCGCGCCCACGAGCCCGCTGTTTCGTTGGGGCGAGGCCTTGCGGCGCTGACTGTCCCAGCAGCCGCTCTGCTGGTGAGACGTGTGTTATAAGGTGTCCAAGCCAAGCAGAACTGTTGCTGGTACAGACTGTTGCTTCAGGGTGGTGGCAGGCACACCGATCCACGTCACCTTTGCTGTCGAGTCTGGCTGAGTGCGCTACGTTGGGTGTAGCTGACACTTCAACCTGCTTGCAGGGCGTCTTCTTCTTGCTGTACACCATCTTCTATTCGATATCCGCGCGGCACTGCCATGCCTTTGTTGGGTGCGCGCTCGTGCCCGCTCAAGTAATGCACTTCTGCCTGCGACTTTTCCCTGCACCTAGTGTCATGGGATGGAACTGGCATGACCTCAGTTCTGGCGTGGGTTTATGTTGGAAAGCAGCCCCTCAGCCTGTGCGCCGCGCATGTGATTGTCTGCCGTGCTGAGCTTTTGTCACGCGTAGCATGCTGTGGCTCAGGCATTGTATCATGGCCGGTGGCCTGCACGGATGGCTGGTGACCTGCACGGGTATCAAATGGTGTGTGCTCTGTGCTCAGGTACCTTGAGGAGGAGGCCGTGAAGACATGTGAGGAGCCCCGTGTTGCTAACCTCGAAATCTGCTCGTGACTGCTTCCCTGTGTTTTCAGCTTGTCAGAAACACCCAGCGTGCCTTATTCGCTTGCAGCTTTTGCCATGCAAGACCATGGACAGGCTATGACCTGTCTGCCACTGCCTTCATCACAGAAAACACAGGCGTTGATGGGACATGCGATATTTGCTGGAATCATGGTAATCAGCTGCCGCGTCCTGACTGCGCCGCGCGCCGCGCAGACACGCACTTGCTGCACCAGATCGACAGCGGTGAGCTGGAGGAGTGGAAGCACCACCCGGCGCCGGCCATCGCGCGCAACTACTGGAAGATGCCACGTGATGCCACCCTGCGCGACGTGCGCCCGCGCCCCCCCAGCGCCGGATCTGCAACGGCTTTCCGCGTACATCCACAGACGTTCAGTGAGACGGGCAGCTCTGTGTGATGTCTGCGCACCCAGCCATGGCCTGTGCGGTTGTGATGTGTCTGTGTTCTGCCTGCAATTAGGGTGCTGGGATGTCCGAAGCGCTGCGGGTGCATCAGGCACAGCCGCTCTGATAGGCGATATAGGAGTGTCCAACACTCACGTTGTCACCCGTGCCCGTCCGTGGCATCCAAGCCGCCGGGCGCGTGGGCGCTCAGCAGCGCCCGTGGGCGCCCAGGTGGTGCGGGCGGTGCGCGCGCGCAGGCCAGCGTGGCCCTAACCCTAGTCCTATCACAGCAAGCGCACTGACGACCTGCGCGCAGGTGGTGCTGGCGGTGCGCGCCGACGAGGCCTGCCACTCGCACGTCAACCACACCTTCTCGGAGCTCAAGACGCACGAGAAGAACCCCTTCAGCGGCAAGGGCAGCGAGCTGGTCGCCTGAGCGCCAGGGATGCCAGCGTCGCAGAAGGCGACAGCGAGCTGCGTGGCGAGCGCCGCGGTAGCTCGCAGCAGGGCAGAGCAGGGTGGGCACCTGGGGGGAGCTAGTAGGATATCAGGGTTTATAATGCGGGAAGCGCAGCTACAGGCACACTGCCCTTGTGCCTAGAGCAGGGGTTGAGTTGCATAGGACTTGAACGCAGTAGTTTTGTGGCATGACATGTGTCGTGCCATACCCGGGCGAGGATTGTGCGCAAGGCATTCCTGCTGTCAGGCAAGGCGGCGTGTCCGGTGTGTGGCTTCATACCAGGAACAAGGACGTCTGGTATGGTAGCGGATGAAGGAAACATGGCGCCCACCGTGCCCGACACCTCATTTGTTTTTGTTGTCGCTTCATGTATGCTGACACAGTGGGCGGTCAAGGTTGCTGGCAGAGTGTGCTTCAAGATAGTGTGTTGGTTTGGGTTGGCGTGCATCGATCAGCTGTACGCTTGCAAACTTGTTTGCCTGCGCTGCATGCATGTCTATGACTTAAATGACCTGGGTTGCATGACCGTAATGTCGACAAGCATTTTGCTCGAGCTAGAGATTTGTGCAAGCAGCATGTTTCTCAAACTTCACCCTATGTAACGTAGGACTTGAGCTGCCACGTTACACTAAAATATTCGTGCGCACAGCGCTGCCTGCGCCTGTCACCAAGCACTCGTCGTTCACTATCGACGGAGGTTCATAGTGAGAAAAAAAGAAAAACAGTTGCTGTTCCTGCTGTGTCCTGCCACTTGAGTTGTATTTTAAAACATAAAGCTTTTCAAACAATACATCCAGGCTTCCGCAGCTGACCTGGTGGATGTAGCACGCAAGCCGCGCCGTCGGGGTTGCTCAGCCGCGGCGCTGCGCAGTGGCAGGATGCCCTCCGTGGCGGACGTCCCAGACGTCGCCGCCGCGCTGTTCACCAACCAGCACCGCGCGGTGAAGCTGGCGGGCAAGCGCGGCCTGCGCGCCGCGCCCGCTGGCACAGGCTCGGTGCGCCGCGCCTTCCCCTGCTGTCGCGTGCCGGGGCTCACCACACACAAGCGGGAGCACACCTGTGCAGCGCCGGGCGCTTTACCAGCTCGCCGGATAGCTCTCTCATTCGTTGCACTGCGCCTGCGCTGCTAAGGTAAGGCCAGAGCGGTTTGACGCCGGCAGGTGCAGTGCGTGCTGTAGTCTTGAGCGCTCAGAGCTAGGGCTCCCTCCTCTGCAGACCTGCTGTAGGCTGATATGTTCTATAACAACACCCAGGATACCCGCACACTACATAACTGCATGGACAGCTGTTCAAGAGCAATGGGCGGTCGTCAACATCCACCACCGTGCATGTGGCAAGCGCTGTTCAGATGACAGCAGGAGCTGCTGCAACCCAGGTCGCCGGCTGGGCACATGCG
>JAABUV010005227.1_pt1 | contig 14916 bp, 16 predicted proteins | sample 5559971 | NCBI WGS metagenome assembly JAABUV01 (sample SAMN10711881, study PRJNA513362) | rock metagenome | isolation source: Antarctica rocks | place: Antarctica: Victoria Land, Knobhead nord | collected 2015-12-19
GCGCAGAGCGTCCATGACGTGGGGCTCGGCCATCGAAACTCTCCATCCTGGATCAAGGTTCAGGATGGTAGCCGGACGACCCTACCCCTCGGAACAAGGCCGTGGTGGCGGATGCTACATGATACCGGAAAATTCTGCTCCAGATCGGCCGGCTGCGCACGCACTCCTGTTGCGGCCAGGGCAGCAAACCAAAACAAGCTCAGGAGAATGGCGGATCGCATGGAGTGGTCCTGACAGATCATCGAATGTGGGAGCCGGCACGACGATGCCCTCAATGCTCCTAGCATTGCAGCCCTTCCGGCATCCGGCGGACGGGCGCCCCCTGGCCAAGGGGAGTGACTGACGCTTGCCGGTGGTTGGGGAGGGGCAGCGACGCGGCACGTTCAAGTGCCAATCGCTCGTTGCTGCGGGTGCAGTCCGGTCGTGTTGGAACGGCGCCGGCAACCGAGCGTCAAGTCAGACCGACGTGGTAGCACAGCTGTCGCCGTGGAAGTCACGGCCGCATCAGGCTCAGTGCGAGGCGTTTTCGATCAGCTTGAGGTCGAGGACGCCTTTCTTGCCCCAGCCCGCGGCGCCGGCGGCCACCTCTGGCCGGAAACGCTCGTAGAGCCGGAAGCCGATCCGGTTCAGCTCCTCGGGCGGCAGGGAGTCTGCCAAGGCCTTCATCGCCCTGCGCACGGCTGGCAGGTGTTCGCCGAACGCCTTCTCCACATAGGCACGGGCCGGACCCGGAGAGGCCGGCTTGCCGTGGTCGAGCGCGTATGAGCTGCCGTTCCGCTCGACCACGGGCAGGTCGCGTCCGAGCAGGTGCACGGTTTGCTGCGGGGCAGGCTTGGCCGCGTCCCGCGCGCCGTCGTCCCCGCGCTTCTCTTCCAGCCCGATTGCGCGGGCCTTGACCCGGGCGCTCGAACCGGCGACGGCGCGGCCCAGCGTGATCGCCGCGTCCGCGTCGTGCCCCAGGCACTCGGCCACGATTGCCGCCCACAGTGTCAGCACCGGGGCGCGGTTGACCCGTATGGCGCAGTCCTCGTCTGCCATTCAAACCGTCCCTACTTGTTGCAATGCTCTGCCCAACGCCGGTGTTGGCGCCTGGGTGCCAGGCCGAACAAAGAAAAAGCCCAGGCACAGGATGGGAGGGATGACCCATTCGAGCCCGTGTCCGTCAACGGGCTGCGTTCGACCGAACGGACGGAGCGACGCGAACCGGCAGGGGCCGCATTATGGTCCTGCGGTCCAACGCGTCGGATCAGGATTCTGGGGGGTGTCCGGATGTGAGACCTCCTTGGGATCGACGGTGACGCGGAGGACTTTGGGAGGCGCTTCCGGGTCAGGCGATTTCGTGGGCTGGAGGGCTTACGGCAGTCCCTTCACATCCGCTGAATGGCGGAGGCGATCCTGCGCCGAACGTCCAGGAGCGAGCCCGTTCGGCTGGGCCGATGCTGCCGCGGTGCCGATGGTCAACCGCTCCGTCCACTACGGCCTGGGGCCGCCGCCGGGCAGCCTGCTGGCCTGCTGGCACCGGCGCGTGCGGGAGCGGCCCTCGGTTGCCGCCACCTATGCCGAGTTCGACGCGGCGGCCCGCATGGCGGAAGCGGCCGGCCTCTACACCACACGGGCGGGCGGCGGCGGGAGTATCGCGACCACCGCTTGGAATGGATGGTCAAGTCCGGCGGGACCGAGGTGGTGCTGGCCGGCCTGCGCGACGGCAACATCTGGTTCCCCTGGCCGGATGCGTCGTAGCCCGGCCTGCGAAGACGGGGGCTACGTGCCGCAACGGCATGGGTGACGGCCTGCGCGCGGGCACCGGCCCGCAGCCGCCGGGTCGAGGGGTGCAGCCGATGCCATCCTGGCCGTGCCCTGCTCCCGGTTTGGTCCCCGCGCACCAAGTTCAGCCCAAGTTCAGCCCAAGTTCAGCAACGTGATCGCCGCCATGCTCCCCGACCACCATCCATCTCGCCAGGAACCAAGGCGCTGCTGCGCTTCCTGGGCGCCGTTAACTTGTCTGCCGGCCAGTTTGCGAGATGCGGTGAGTTGGGTAGCCGGGCGGGATGACGACATTTACCTGCCCGACCTACGCCGGCTACCGCTTCCCGGCTGAGATCATCAGCCACGCCGTCTGGCTCTACTTTCGATTCCCGCTCAGCTTGCGGATGGTGGACGAGCTGCTGGCCGCGCGGTGTCTTCGTAAGCCACGAGACCATGCGGCAGCTCGCACCAGCCCACGCGACAGCGAGAGCGGCAGATGAAGCGGTTCAAGTCAGCCGGCCATGCGCAGCGCTTCTTGTCTGCGCATGACGGGATCAACAACCTCTTCCACCTCCGCCGCCATCAAGTGCCCGCCACCCAGTATCGAGCTGCCCGGACCCAAGCCTTCCAGGTTTGGGCCGAGGTCACCGGCGCCACCGTTTCAGCGTAACTGCAAACGCGCCGTCCTGATCGCACGCCACCGCGACCCCAGTGCGACAAGTTGACGGTACCCGGGGGCTGCCGTGAAGAACTGCTGCCATGCTGCCTCCTCCTGCTGACGGGTCAGGGGTAGACTCGCACCATCATGCTCCGGGACTGAACACCTAGATCTCAAGCTCCAGCAGCACATGGATCGCTGCTTTCTGCCAATGCAACCCGGCATGGAGGGACGCATAGACGCCCCCCGGCAAGGCCTCGGGCGCGACGAATTTCAGCGCGCGCAACCCGGGCAGCGCGTATCGCCGCATCGGCCCGGGCGCCACCGCGTTCAGGGCGCGCTGCGCCACCGCCGCCGTCACGGCCTGCTCCAGCCGGGCGTAGCCCGCGTCGTCCCGCGCAACCAACGTCAGGTCGAGCACATTGCCTTTATCGCCGGACCGCCCAGCCGCGATGTCCAACACCTTCATGGCGCTTCTGTCCAGATCGTCCGGGTGGCGACCAGCTCGCGGCGGATGAGGCCGCTCACGACCTCAATGCGGCGCCGGCGCTCGCTGCGCACGCCGCCGCCAGCGGACGGGCCCGACAAGGTCAGGGCGTAGACCTCGTCCTCCACGGCCTGCGCCTCCTCGTTGTCGGCGCAGCGGGCGGAGACGTGGACGCGGACCTCCGGCAGGCTGCCCGCCAGTGGGACCGACGCGCCCCCAAGCATCGCGTTCACGCCGACCAGATCCACCCTGATGTCCTCCTCGTGCCAATCGTTCAGCCGCAAGCGCAGCGTGTCGGCCGCACGTTGCGCGCGTTCCTGGGCGCCCGTGCCGGCAAAGCCGATCTCGACATCCGCGATGACGCCGCGGGCCTCCACGAACCCGGCGACCTTCAGGTGCGCCGGGCGGCCGACATGGCGTGCCCCGGTCATGCGCACGCGGTTGCGGCCGACCTCCTCGAACCGCACGCTGGAGAAATCGACGATGGCGTCCGGCGTGATGTAGGCGGCGGGATCGTGCACCTCGTACAGCAGTTGCAGCGTGCAGGTCATCGCGTCGACGATGCCGGGCTCGCCGTCGAGAATCGTGATCTCGGCGCTGCCGTCGCGCATGACGCGCGCCAACGGGTAGGCCAGGCGGGCGAGCTCGGCCGCGGAAAGGCCGGGGCCGTCCGGCGGCTGGTAGTTGCCGCCGGTGAGTTGGCCCGTGCATTCCAAGAGGTGGCCGACGGTGAGGGCGCCGGCCAGGGCGGCGTCGCTGCCATCCAGGCTGGGGAGCAGGGCGGCGGCGAACAGGCCGGAGTCCGCGACGCGGCCGGCCACCACGACGTCGGCGCCCTGTGCCACGGCGTCGTGCAGCGCCTCCGCGCCGAGATAGGCGTGCGCGCCGAGCAGGACGCCCTGCACCTGGCCCTCCCAGGCGATGTGCTCGCCCAGCGCCATGACGTCGTCGCCCTCGACCGCGGCGACCCGTGCGCCGCGGCAGCCGAGTTCGCCGGCCAGGGCGGCGATGGCGCGGCCGGCGGCGGCAGGGTTGGCGGCGCCCAGGTTGGAAACGATCCGGCACCGCCGGGGCACCGCCACCGGCAGCAGCGGCGCCAGGCGGCGGCGCAGCCTGGGGTCCGCGCCCGCCTCGCTGTTCGCCTGCCGCGCCGCCAGCGCAGGCACCAGCGTGCGCTCGGCGAGGCATTCCAGCACCACGGCGTTGACCTCGCCGGACGCCGCCAGCGCAACCGCCGGGCCGATGCGGTCGCCGGCGAACCCGGCCCCGGCGGCAACGGTGCAGGCCACCATGGGATCGACGGTCATCAGGGCGCCTCCGACAAGCCGAGATAGGTGCGCTGCACCTCGGGGTCCGCCAGCAGCTCCGAACCGGCGGCAGTCTTCAGGATGCGCCCGTGGTCCAGCACATAGCCGCGCTGCGCCATGGCGAGCGCATCGGCGACGTTCTGCTCGACCAGCAGGACCGTGAGGTTCTTGGCGCGGATCAGCCGCTCGATCAACTCGAACAGCCGCTCGACCATGATCGGCGCGAGGCCGAGCGAGGGTTCGTCCAGCATGAGCAGCTTGGGCATCCCCATCATGGCGCGGGCGATCGCGCACATTTGCCGCTCGCCGCCCGAAAGCTGTCCGGCAAGCTGCCCCCGGCGCTCCGCCAGGATCGGGAAGTAGGTGAGGACCTCCTCAAGCGTGCGCTGGCGCACGGCGCGGGCCGCCTTGTGGTATGCGCCGAGTTCGAGGTTCTCCAGCACGGTCATGAACGGGAACAGCCTGCCGCCCTCCTGCACCACCACCAGGCCAGCCGCCGCGGCCTTGTGGGCGGGCGCGCGGCTGATGTCGACGCCGTCGAACACGATGCGGCCGCGCCGGACCGGCAGGTGCCCGGAGATGGTCAGCAGCAACGTGGTCTTCCCCGCGCCGTTGGCCCCGACGACCGCGACCATCTCGCCCTTGGCGACGGCCAGCGTGACCTGGTGGAGGACGACCGCTTCCCGATAGCCGGACTCCAGCCCCTCGACCGAGAGGAAAGGAACGCCCGGCCCTAAGCCGGATGCGGCTTGGTGGTTCAATGCCGGCGCTTTCCCAAGTATGCCTCGACCACGGCGGGCGCACTCAGGATCTCCTCCGGGCTCCCCTCGGCAATCATCACCCCATGGTCGAGCACGACGACACGCTGCGACAACGCCCGCACCACCTTCAGGTTATGCTCGATCACAAGCAGCGTCAGCCCGCCGCGGTGCAGCCGGCGGAACATCTCGATCGTGGTGGCGACCTCGCTCTGGTTCAGGCCCGCCATCACCTCGTCGAGCAGGATGATTGCCGGCTGCAAAGCCAGGGCGCGCGCGACCTCCAGCCGCCGTTGCTCGCCCAGCGACAGCTCGCCCGCCGGCCGCCCGGCGCGGTCGGCGAGCCCTACGTCCCCAAGGATGCGCAGCGCCTGCGCCTGCGCCTCAATGAGCCGGCGGTTGTGCAGGAACGCGCCCACCATCACGTTCTCCAGCGCGGTCATGCTGGTCAGCGGCCGGGTGATCTGGAAGGTGCGGCTCATGCCGAGCCGGGCACGCTGGTGCGGCGCCAGGCCGTTGATCCGCTCGCCGCGGAAGCTGACCTGGCCATCGGTCGGCTTCAACTGGCCGGTCAGCAGGTTGAACAGCGTCGTCTTGCCGGCGCCGTTCGGCCCGATCACGGCGACGACCTCGTTGCGCGCCACGGCGAACGACACCTGGTTCACGGCAACGAGGCCGCCGAACCGCTTGGTGACGCCCTCGATCGCCAGCACCGTCTCCGTCATGGCCCTGCACCCCGGTGCTGCCACGAGCGGACGCCGGCGGCGAGCACCCCGGCGATGCCGCGCCGCATGAACCGTGCCGCCAGCACCATCGCCACCCCGAGCACGATCAGGTGCGCGCCGGGCCAAATGCCGCCGAGCGTCGCCTGGAGGTAGCTGCCGAGCGGCACCACCAGCGCCGCGCCGAGCAGCGGGCCGGCGACGGTGCCGATGCCGCCGATCAGGGTCAGCAGGGCGAACTTCAGCCCGACATCGAGCAACGAGAACACCGAGGGCGGGTCGATGTAGCGCAGGTACATGGCGAACAGCGTGCCGCCGCAACTGGTCAGCGCGGCGCTGAGCGCCATCCCTTGCAGCTTCACCGACAGCACGTTGATGCCCGACGCGCGGGCGGCGTCCTCGTCTTCCCGGACGGCGAACAGGTAGTAGCCGAGCCTCCGGCACCGCAGCAGGACGGCGGTCAGCGTCACGGCCGCCAGGAACACGAACATCAGCACGGCGTATTTCCAGCGCTCGATGAAGATCATGTTGGCGAAGCCGGCGCGGAACGGGATCAGCACGCCCTGCGGACCCCCGGTAATGCCGGTGAAGTAGTTCGCGAGCACGAAGGCCACCTGGTTGAAGGCCATGGTCGCGATCACGAAGAACGGCCCGCGCAGCCGGAAGGTCGGCCAGGACAACAGGGCCGCGACCCCGGCCGCGAGCACGGCCGCCGGAAGCAGGGTGAGCCAAGGCGAAACGCCGAACAGCACATAGAGCCGCGCAGCGCAGTACGCGCCGATGCCGAAGAACACGCCGTGGGCGAGCGAGAATTGCCCGCCGAAGCCGCTGATGATGTTCCACGCGCCGGCGAGACCTGCCATCAGGTAGGTGAAGGTGACGATGTTGAGCCAGTACGGGTCCTGCAGCGCCGCGAGCATCGGCAACAGGGCGACCGCCATGCCGAGCGCGTAGGTGAGCAGCACGGCCCGCAAGGGCGCCACGCCGACACGGGTGACGCGCCGCGGCGCTAGGACCGCGTTGTCGAGCAGGGCGAGGGCGTCATTTTTGCTCACGGAAGCCGACCTCCGCGGCGCCGGCCTGGCCGAGCAAGCCGGATGGACGCACGATCAGCACGACGACGAAGACCGCGAACCAGATCGCGCTCTTCAGCGCGGGATCGACGTAGAACCCAGCCAGCGCCTCGATAAGGCCGATGATGAGGCCGCCGATGTAGGCGCCCCATACGCTGCCGAGGCCGCCCAGCACCACGACGGCGAAGGCGGCGAGGATGAAGTCCTGGCCGATCTCCGGCGACAGCGTGTAGATCGGCGACAGCATCGCGCCGCCGATGCCGGTCAGCGCCGCGCCGATGCCGAAGGTCAGCACGTAGGTCCGTTCGACGTTGATGCCCATGCCCCGGGCCGCACGCCGGTCCTGCGTGAGCGCACGGATGGCCTTGCCGGGCATCGTGAACTGGAGGAAGTAGTACAGTCCGAGCGTGAGCGCCGTGGAGGCCACGAACACCAGCAGCCGCCCGACGCCGAGCCGCACGTTGCCGAGCGAGAGCACCTCGGTGGCGACCGGCGAGACCACGTTCAGCGCCTCGCCGCGGGTGATTGCCAGCACGCTGTTCTGCAGGATCATCAGCAGGCCGAAAGTTGCGAACATCTGCATCATCGGTTCGCTCTGCAACGGCTCCATGATCAGCCGCTGGATCGCGGCGCCGAGCAGGAACATTGCCGGCGTCACGACCAGGATCGCGATATAGGGGCTGAGCCCAAGCTCGTGATTGAAGTAGTAGGTCAGGTACATGCTGACCATGATCAGCTCGCCGTGGGCGAAGTTGACGATGCGGACAACGCCGAAGATCAGGTTGACGCCGATCCCGACCAACCCATAGATCCCGCCGAGCAGGAGGCCGAAGGCGAGGACGCTGAGGAGTTCGGCAACCACCCCTAAGCCTAGGAGCCTGTCGGACTTAAGCCTGTCACGCAACTATCTAAAAGGAATACCGAGCTAAGCGCAATTCCACTATTATTTCTGGCGAACTTGAGACATAATATTTCAAATAATCCCGATTTTTGCTTAAGTCCGACAGGCTGCTAGGCGCGTGGAAGGTTCTTCAACGCCACGCCCGGCAGCAGCGCCTTTTCGGGGAACACCGTGACCACCTTGCCGGCCTGCCACTGCACCACCGTCGGGAACGCCCGGATGTTGCCGAAATTCTCGTCGAACTTCACGCCGTAGCCGTTGGCGTAGCTGTTCAGTGGCTTGTCCATCTTGGCCGCCGCCGCCCGCAGCTTCTCCATGTCGGTGCTGCCGGCGCTGGCGATCGCCTCCATCAGCATCTGGAAGGCGACGTAGCCGCTCAACCCCTGCGGCGCGATCGGCTCGCGGTTGTACTTGGCGCGGTAGGCCGCCAGGAACTCGGCGGCACCGGGTCCGAACTGGGGCGAGATGTCGGGACGGGGATAGCCGACCACCAGCATGCCTTCGGCGAACTCGGCCCCCACGGCGTCCAGCGTGTCGACGGTGTCGCCGACCCCGACCCACATGATGACCGGTGGCTTGAACGCCTGGTCGCGGGCGGCGCGCAGCAGCAGGTTGCCGTCGGCGACGTAGCCGGTTTCCAGCCAGACATCCGGCGCCGCTTTCTTGGCGCGCAGCACAGAGTCCGTGAGGTCGGTCGCGCGCCCCGAGTGGGCGCTCATGCCGACGATTTTAACCCCCGCCTTCTGCAGCAACCCCTGCTGGATGTCGGCGATCGAGCTGCCATAGATGGAATCTTCGTGTTCGATCCATGCCGTGACGGCGCTGGCCGGCTTGTTCAGCGCAGGCGCGACCAGGCCAATGATTGCCTGCGCCGAGATGCTGGCGAACGCGCCCGCGTTCGACCCGGCGCGGATGTAGTTGGGCAGGCCCCGCTCGGTCAGGTCCTTGGCCAGGGAGTTGGTTTCCCACCACGCCTTTTCGTAGCGCATGGCGGCGTCGCTGGCGGCGTTGGAGATGGCGCTGATGTAGGTGCCGCTGAACAGGTCAACTTTGTCCTTGGTGGCAAGCTGGTCCACGGCGGCGATGCCCTGCTGCGGGTTGGTGGCGTCGCCGCGGACGATTTCGACTTGCCGGCCGAGCAGCCCGCCCTTCGCGTTCACGTCCTCGACCACCAGCTGGTAGGCGCGCGTGACCTCGTCGCCATAGATCGCCATCGGGCCGGAGAACGGGTTGATGATGCCGATCTTCAACGTCCCGGCGGCGTGGGCCGCACGTGTGCTGGCAACCGCCCCGGCCGTCCCTAGCCCGGCTGCCCCCAGCAGTGTGGATCGCCTGGTCAACACCACCGGCATGCCGAGTCTCCCGTCGATGCCGTTCATGCGGCTTGCGCCAACGCTACGAGGGGCGGTCGCCCGAAGTCAACCGACGTACCGGCTCACCATCCAGAGACGCCTGCTGCCCGCCGTTGACGGTCGAAAAACCGCCCTCTACCGTGTTTCCCCATGGGCAGCGTTTCGGCATCGCCGCGCAAGGTCGCGATCGTGACGGGTGCTGGGACCGGGGTCGGCGCCGCGACGGCGCGGCTCCTGGCCGGACGCGGCTATGATGTCCTGATCAACTACAGCCGCAGCCACGATGCGGCCGAGGCGGTGGTGGCGGCCTGTCGAAGTGCGGGCGCCGACGCGGTGGCAGTGCAGGGCGATGTCGCCGATGACGCGCAGTGCCGCCGGGTCGCGCAGGCGGCAGTGGCGCGGTGGGGCCGGATCGACGCCCTGGTCAACAGCGCCGGATCGACGCAGTTCCTGCCAATGTCGGACCTGGAGGCCGTCGACGCCGCCGGATTCGAACGGGTGGTCCGGGTGAATGCGCTGGGGCCGTTCCAGATGGTCCGGGCAGCCGCGCCCTCGCTGCGCCAGGCGAGGGGCGCCGTGGTCAACGTGTCCTCGATCGCCAGCATGACCGGGAACGGCAGTTCCTACGCCTATGTCGCGTCGAAGGCGGCGTTGAACGCACTCACCTTGGGCCTCGCGCGCAACCTTGCGCCGCACGTGCGGGTCAATGCGGTGCTGCCCGGGTTCATCGAGGGACGGTGGTTGCTGGAGGGCCTGGGAAGCGCTGCCTACGAGCAGGTGCGGCAGCGGTTTGCCGGCGACTCTGCGCTGCAAACGGTGTGCACGCCGGCGCAGGTGGCCGATGCCATTGGCTGGCTGATCGACGGCGCGGCCATCGTCACGGGCCAGTTGATCACGGTGGACGCCGGCATGACGCTGGGCCGGCCTCCAACGGTCGGGACATAGGCAAGGTCCAAGCCGTTCCACAAGGCACCGCCAGCATGACCCAAAGAATCAGGCACGAGCTGCACTACGGCAACCGTGTCATGCCCTGCCTGGCCGACCGCCCGCCGCATGTCGACGCCATGTTCCGCGAGGCGGTGTCGCGCGGCCCCGGGGCGACCGCCATTGTCGACGGGACGCAGCGGATCACCTATGCCGCGCTGGACGAGATGGTCGGCCATATCGCCGCCAACTTGGCCGGGACCGGCATCGCCAAGGGCGACCGCATCGCCACCCTGCTGGGCAACGGCGTGCCGGCAATAGCGGTGACGCTGGCCTGCGCGCGGCTGGGCGCCATCCTGGTTGCCATGAACATCCGCCAGCGCCGGCCGGAGACTGAATACGCGCTGAACAACAGCGGCGCGGTGGCGCTGGTGCACGACGCGGCGATGCTGCCGCACCTTCCGGACCCCGTGGCGGTCCCGGCGTTGCGGCATCGGTTCTCCACCGGACCGGACGCCGGCGCCGCGTTGCTCGCGGACAGCCCGCCCGCGCCGCAGGGTTCGGTCGACGAGGACGATCCCTTCTGCATCCTCTACACCTCCGGCACGACCGGACGTCCGAAAGGCGCGGTGCTGACGCACCTCAGCGTCGTGCATTCCTGCCTGAACTACGAGCACGGGCTTGGCCTGCGGCGTGGCGACCGCGGCGTGCTGGCAGTGCCGGCGTCGCACGTCACCGGGTTGGTCGCCATCGTGCTCTCCCTCATCCGTGTCGGCGGCTGCATCGTGGTGATGGCCGGGTTCAAGGCGCGGGAGTATCTCGAACTTGTGGCGGCGGAGCGGATCACTTACAGCCTCATGGTCCCGGCCATGTACAACCTGTGCCTGCGCGACCCCGATTTCGCGGCTTTCAACCTCTCGTCCTGGCGCGTAGGCGGGTTCGGCGGCGCGCCGATGCCGGAGGCCACCATCGAACAGACCGCGCGCTCGCTGCCCGGCCTGACGCTGCACAATATCTACGGCTCGACCGAGACCAGCTCGCCGGTGACGATTATGCCGACGGGTGCCATCGCAGCGCGGCCGCAATCCGTCGGCGTGGCGCTGCCGTGCTGCGACATCCGGATCATGGACGACGGCGGACGCGAGGTCCCTCCCGGCGCCGCGGGCGAATTGTGGATCGCCGGCCCCATGGTGGCGCCGCGCTACTGGCAGGACCCGGCGGCGACCGAAACCGGCTTCATCCACGGCTATTGGCTGTCGGGCGACATCGGATCGGTCGACGTGGACGGCTTCGTCCAGGTATTCGACCGTAAGAAAGACATGGTCAACCGCGGCGGCTTCAAGATCTACACCATCGAGGTGGAGAACGCCCTCAGCCACATGCCCCACGTCGTCGAGGCCGCGGTAGTCGCCCGGCCATGTCCGGTGCTCGGCGAGCGGTCGGAGGCGTTCGTCGTGGTGAACGCGCCCGATGTCTCGGTAAGCGACGTCCGGGAGTTCTGCGCGGCGCGGCTGTCGGACTACAAAGTCCCGGATTTCGTCAGCATCCTGCACACGCCCCTGCCGCGCAACGCGAACGGCAAGCTGCAGAAGTCGGAGCTGCGCGCGCGCTTCGGTGGACCGTCATGAACCGCTACGACCGGCTGATGGCGCTGCAATTCCCGCAGATCGAGCATCGTTACACCCCGCGCGACGTCATGCTCTATGCGCTCGGCGTCGGCTACGGCGCCGATCCGATGGACCTGGCGCAGCTCGACTTCGCCGTCGAGGCCCGGCTGAAGGTCGCGCCGACGATGGCCGTCGTGCTGGCCTATCCTGGTTTCTGGTATCGCGACCTCGATACCGGCCTCGATTTCCAAAAGGTCGTGCACGGCTCGGAAAGCGTCACGCTGGACCGGCCGTTGCCGGCGGAGGCGAGGGTGGCGGCGCAGAACCGCGTCGTCGGCATCATCGACAAGGGGCCGGGCAAGGGCGCCCTGGTGACGACCCGGCGCGAGATCGTCGACATGGGTTCGGGCGAGCGGCTGGCGACGGTGGCCCAAACCGCGTTCTGCCGCGGCGACGGCGGCATCGGCGGCCCAGCGGGCGCCGCGCCCCAGCCGCATCCGCTGCCCCAACGCGAACCGGACATCATCTGCACGCTGCCGACGCAGCCGCAGGCCGCGTTGATCTACCGGCTGAGCGGCGATCCCAACCCGCTGCACCACGACCCGGGCTTCGCGCTCGCGGCCGGGTATCCGCGGCCAATCCTACATGGGCTCGCGACCTACGGCGTCGTTGGCCACGCCCTGCTTCGGTCGGCCTGCAGCTACGATCCCGCGCGCCTGAGGTCGATGGAATGCCGCTTCAGCGCGCCGGTGTTCCCCGGCGACGCCGTGCGAACCGAAATCTGGCTGGACGGCACCGTGCTCAGCTTCCGTGCCTTCGTTGGGGAGCGCATGGTGGTCAACAACGGACGTGCGACCTTCGTGGGTGCGTCCGCATAGCCGCAACGGCTTGTTGGGCTTTCCGGCGCCTGCTTCAGGCATGTCGCTCATGCTTCGCATTTTCGCCTCGGAGATCAAGCGCCCTGAAGGGTGGCGCATGACCCGCGGCATGTCCGTGTTCGCCGTGGCGGCTGCCCTCGGCTTCCTCGACCGCCCAATGACCACGCGACGACCACGCGACGACCACGCGACGACCACGCGACGGGGCGAGCAGGCGCTCGGGCGTGTCGGCGTGTCCAAGCAAAATAGAGCTGGCCCTCCGTCGTTGTCGCACCGGTCCGCTTGCAGATGCGGGTGCGGTCCACGCGGACGATGGCGGCCAGGCCGGGCCATTGATGGGCGGCCAGCCAGGCGATGTCGGTGGAGACGCGCGGCCTGCGTGTCTCCACCCGGCCGTGCCCGGCGTCGGTGTCCTTGTGCTCCAGGACGGGTGCGAGCGGGTCGCCGAGGAACGTTTACACGTCGCCCAGCAGCGTCGCCTGATTGCCTTTCAGGGCCATCACGGTGCGCGCTCCGGCCTCATGCGGCAGCGTGGCGCTCGCGCGCTGGGTGTGCAGCGCGTCCATCGTCACGTCGCGCTCACGCAAGTCCAGCCGCCTGAGCGTGGGACGGCGTGCCGCCTTTATACGGCAGATAGCGGCGCAGGAAGTCGACCTTTGCCCTGGCGAACTGCGCATAGCCGTCGCAGCACCCGAACCCGCAAAGCGCCGCGAACAGGATCTCCGCCAGCCCGTGAGTAGTCCGGCCGACGACCCGCGGATCGTCGATCCCGGTGAAAAGTTTGCAAGCGGAAGGACCCATGGTGCACGCCCCTGACATGCGCGGACAATACCGCCCGGCTGTGCCGGGCGCAGCAGCTTGTCACGACCCACAGGACGCTCAGCACGACAGAACCTTTGATGCGAAAGCCCTGACGAAGTCGGACCATGCCTTGTCCCACCATAGCAACCTGCCATACACCAAGCCGCCTGCGCCCGGCTCTGCCAGCCTGTTGGCTTGTTGAACATCAGCACCGCACCAGCAGGATGCGCCGCGCCGATATCGGCCTTTAGCCGGGCAACATGCTCGTCCTTGAAGTTGCCCGGAATATAGGCGACGGACGACATGAGGACCGGAACGCGACGCCCTCCGCTGCCGACTGCGACCGCAACCTGGTCGCCATCCTGCTCCGCGTCTTCGTCGACATCGACGAATGACCACCCGAGGTGCTCCTCCATCACCCTAGGCCGGACGTCGGGCTGGATCGGCTGCATGCGCCTGATCTCGCTGAGCAGGTCCATCGGGTCAGCCTCCGGGTCGAGGCCGGCCACTTCCATAAGGTAGCCCAGCGCCCCGGCAAGATCCTCGATGTCGTCCAGATCGTCCTTGTCCTTGAACTCTTCTTCGCCTTGGGCTTCGGCATGCTCGCGCGACGCGGCCGCATGCGCGCGAGCGTGTCGGAGTCCAGCACGGGCCGGCCTGCCTTGGCCATGGGCTGCAAGGCCTCGACGGCAATGCAGGCTGCCACCGGCCCCATGTCGCTGCAGGACGTGAGCACATACGCCTGGTAGGCCCGGCGGCGCTCGACCTCCTCGGCGCCGCACTCCTTGTCCGGCCGGTCCGCCTTACCCTTCGTCGCAGTCCGGGCCAGCCTGCGCCAGCGGCCGAAGCCAAGCATGAAAGCTGTGATCTCCTCCGCCTCCTTGGACGGTGCCCCGGTGCCCTCGCGCAGCGCGGCGGCAAGCGCATTCGGCCGCCATGTCCCGGACGGCACGACGCGCACGGGAGAGGGTGCTGGATCGAAGTCCTCGTCCTCGTCATCGAGGTCGCCGGCCACGGCCCTGGCCATGCCGCTTTCCGTGATGGCCTGCAGCAATGCTCCTGCCTTGCCGTCGCTGGCTGCGGCTGCCTGCTCGAACAGGTCCACTGCCTCTCCGGGATCGTGCTCCATGACCTTGATCGCGAGGTTGGTCACGGACGGCACGTGGCCAAGTTCGACACCGCGGCGGTAGAGGTCGCGGGCCTTACTTTCCGAAGCCGGCACACCCTTGCCCTCGTCATGCATCAGGCCGGCGTTGAACGCGGCCTCGGCGTCTCCGGCCGCGGCAGCCTACTCGAAGTGGAGCAGGGCCGTCGCCGGCGCGCCCGGGCCGCCGAAGTCGCCGGCGGCGATGTGCGCAAGCCAGTTGTGCGCATAGGCGCGCACATCCCTCCGGCCTTATGTAGCTGCTGCCACCGGCGAGATTAGGCTTGTACCCGGCGGCCGGCGGGTCAGCTCCGATGGCGCTGCAAGGCCTGCTGCCACGACTTCTCGATCACCTCCGGCACCCTGTTCGCCTGGCACAAGCTGCCGCTGCGGACCTGTCTGCTGGCCGTCGTGGTGTTCTGCAACGAGGTGAAGGGCATTGTGTCAAGACGACGCGCGAGCGTCATGCTGTACGAGAGATGAAGGAGGACCCTTCGGAGCCGTCCTGTAGGGGGAGGCTTCAAACCGCCACGAGCTGCTTCGGTCAATGCCGCGGTG
>JAABUV010005228.1_pt1 | contig 14909 bp, 18 predicted proteins | sample 5559971 | NCBI WGS metagenome assembly JAABUV01 (sample SAMN10711881, study PRJNA513362) | rock metagenome | isolation source: Antarctica rocks | place: Antarctica: Victoria Land, Knobhead nord | collected 2015-12-19
ACGACACCAGTTCTCTCGGTCGCTCCGGTGGTGCTACCCGCGCCGGAGCGTGCCGTCGACCTCCACGTCCGCGTCTCCGCACCGGTCACCGGCGAGGCGTTGCCGATCATCCTGCTCTCGCACGGGCACGGCCGCTCCCATCATCTGTCCTCGTTGGATGGCTATGCCCCGCTGGCGAACTTTTGGGCTGCGCGCGGCTTCGTCGTGATCCAGCCCACTCACCTGGACTCGGCGACGCTGCGCCTGGGCAACCGGGATCCGGATGCGCCGTTGTACTGGCGTACGCGGACGAAAGACATGTCGCACATCCTGGATCACCTCGACCTGATCGAGGCTGCCATCCCGCAGCTACGCGGCCGCATGAACCACAGCACAGTCGCGGTGGCCGGCCACTCCCTGGCGGGCTCACCGCGAGCCTGCTGCTCGGCGCGCGAGTCACCGACCCGCAGCACGGCGCCGAGGTGACACTTTTCGAACCCCGCATTGCAGCAGGGGTGGTGCTCGCTGCGCCCGGCCGCGGCGGTGACGCCCTGAGCCAGTCCCTCCCCCCGTCCTTCTCCTTCCTCTCAAGCATCGACTTCACCCAGATGAGCACCCCGGCCCTCATCGTCGCCGGCGACAACGACCCCTCCCCGCACCTGACCGTGAACGGCCCCGCATGGCACGCCGACCCCTACCTCCTCTCGCCGGGTCCGAAGTCCTTGATCACCCTGTTCGCAGGCGAACATGGTCTCGGAGGCATCTCCGGCTACGACGCCGCCGAGACAACCGATGAGAATCCTCAACGAGTCGAAGCGGTCCAATGGCTCACCTGGGCTTACCTGCGCACCCACCTCGGCATCCAGGACACCGCGTGGCAAACCGCCCAAAACTCATTCACCACCGCAAACACTCTACTCGGACGAATCGAATCCAAGTAGTGCCGTGGCCTGCCATGTCATCACCCAGCACCAGATGAATACACGTTCCGGTTCAACCGGCGAACATCAAAAAGCCACGGACTCTTGCTCTATCGATTGCTGCAGCAGGCCGTCAACACCGACCCGCATCCACTCGCTGAGCTACGGAATCCCGTTGCTGCGGTGGATGTCCCGTTCCAAAATTGACTTAATCGCTTACCCAGTACAAAATTTTTCAACTTGCGCCACATAGTTCGAGGCGATCAAAAATACGCCATTTAACCATTTATCGCGAGGACAGCATTGGTGCTGTGCGTATCGGGTGACGCAGCGGTCGTCCGAGGCTTCGCCAAGCCAGGACAGGTCAAGATCCTTAGTCCTGGCGACCAGCTCAGCGATGCGGGCCTCGATGTCGTCGAGGGCGTCGGCGAGCGGGGCGAGCTGCTGGACGGCATCCTTCTTCCGTTGGTTCGCCGCGGCCCAGTCCTACACCGGTGGCACCGGTGCCGGTTCGGGTGCTGGTTGGTCGACGTTGAGTGCGGCGACGAACTGGTTGACGCGGACGGCTTTGTGGTGGGCGGGGCCGGTGTCGGCTGGCCGGGCCAGCCGGGAGGTGGAGTGCGGGCTGAGCGGCCGGATCGGTAGGGGCAGTTGTCCCCATTGGTTGATCGGCGGGACAGCGGCGCAGCCAGCGTTTTTTAGTCGATCGGTTTCAGAGCGCGGCAGGGGTGGTGGCTGCCCGCGGTTACCACGTCGGCGTCCTTCAGCAGCGTCGCCACGCCTTTGAAGGTGAGGTCGGTGTCGAGGGCTCGACGCCACCGCACCAGCGCGTAAGGCCCACACAGCACCGGATCCACCGTCGCGTCGACAACGTGCAGCGTGCCGTGGTGGTCGGTAATGGTGGCGACGCCGTCGGCGATGTGCAGCTGTGCGACGGTGAGGCCGGGGAGCTGCCGGTACGGAATCGTCGTCGTCTGCGCGGCGAGGGTGAGCAGGGCACGGTCGCGGCGGCCGAACAGCCCGGCGATCCAGCCGTGGGAGGGGCAACAGCCGCATCAACATCGCAACCCGGCCAGGGTCGATCAGCTCTCGCAACGGCGAGCCGACCTCCTGTGCGGGTCTGCGGTTGCGGGGTGGCCGCGAGCCGCCTCCGGATGGTCGCCGGTGCGCCAGGGCAGGCGCCGGTGAAGGCGGTGATGGTGGCCCAGTCGGCGGGCAGCGCGGCTTGATTGGTGGCGGCGCACCAGTCGCTGAACAGAGCCCAATCAGCCGCGTACCCGACGTGGGGCGAATTCCCGTGCGTAGACCTCGAACATCTTCGGATCCCTGTGTCCGGTCTGCCGCATGATCGAGTGGGCCTCCGCGCCGGCCCGAAACGCCTCGGTCACGAACCCGGACCGCAGCGAATGATCACCCAACAACTCGACCTGCGCCGCGGTACAGCCGGCGGCGGCCGCCCGGCGCTGAATCATCGCCGCCACCGCATCACCGGTCATCACCTTGCCCGGCTGCCCGGTCTTGTGCACCGTCGGGAACAGCCACCGCTCCCCTCCCCCACCGTCCTCGACCGTCGACTCATCGCCGGCCACGTTGTCGACGCCTGCCGTAATGCTCGTGTCGTCGGCGCCGTGGCAGCAGTGCTCGTTGGCGACCCCCCGGCGGTTCATCTACGCGATCGCCGCCGGCCGTCTTGCCGGATCCGGCAATTCCACACATAAGGACGACGCAGGCAGCCGTGGCGGTCGTCGGGTGGTCAGAATGCGTGCGGAAAGTATCCCGTCCCGATCGGCGATCCCCAAACGACGATCGCGCGATCTTGTCGGTGCCGCTCCTGAGGGTGGCCGCAGTCGCCGGTAGACGTTCGGCATGCGGGACAGGCAAATCTGAACTGTCAATCATCGTCGGGACCAGCTCCGAGCGTAGACGTCGCTCGGGGGTCGTTTAGTGTCCCGCGCCGGAGATTCGTTCGATAGTCGTCCGTTAAATTTCGAAGGTATGACACCGCCCCAGTCTTTGATCCACGTCGGAGCCGGATTGTCAGCGACCGCGCTGTCTCGGCTTGTGCACGTCGTGCGACGCCACGTCGTGGACGGTGAACTGCGCGAGCTCCGCGGCGACGGCCTGGGCAACCCTTTGATCGAGAGCGGTGAGCGACTTCTGCACGTTGCGTCCGATCAGGCATGCCGGGTCCGGGCCGTGCAAACCAAGCACCGGGTCGCTGCCCTGAAGGATTTTCCAAATCTGCGCGAGAGAAATCTGGTGCGGGCCGGTGGCCAGTTCCCAGCCACCGCGTAGGCCTGGACGTGAGTGCACCAACCCAGCTTCCCGCAGCGGGGCGAGCACCCGACGCACATAGACAGGGTTGACGTTGGCGGTCTCGGACAGCTCGTCCGAGCTCACAGGCCGACCCTCGACGCCAGCGAGATAAGTCAGCACGTGTACCGCAACGGCGAACTGTGTGTTGGTTGAACGGGCCATGGGTCCCATGTTGCCACATCGCCACCATCATGGTTACGATTTTAACCGCAACTATGCCGACTACGAATGGACGGAACGAATGACCATCGCCATCACCGGAGCTTCCGGTCTCCTAGGCCGGGCAACGGCCGAGTTCGTGTTACAGATCGTCAATCCGTCCGAGGTCGTGCTGACCACCCGGACACCTGGCGCGCTAGCCGATTTCTCTGCCCGGGGGGTCGAGGTGCGGCTGGCCGATTTCGCAAGACCAAACACGCTGGGTGCCGCTTTCGCGGGCGTCGACCGGCTGTTGCTCGTATCGACCGACGCAATCGGTGCCCGTCTTGAATCTCAGCGGGCGGCGGTGGCAGCGGCCGAGCAAGCAGGTGTGAGGCATGTGGTCTACACCTCTGTGCCCGAGCCGTTCCCCGGCAATCCTGCTCTGGTGGTGGCCGATCACGCGGGCACCGAGGAAGCGTTGCGCGCCAGTGGTCTGGCCTGGACGGCGCTGCGCAACAACCTCTACGCACACATGCAAGTCCCCGGCATCGAACATGCGGCCGCGGCCGGACAGTTCGTGACGAACGCTGGTACCGGCGTCACCGCCTTCGTTACCAGGGAGGACTGCGCCGCGGTGGCTGCGGCGGTGCTGACCCAGGACGGGCACGAAGGCGTCGCCTACGATGTCACCGGACCTCAAGCGCTGGGTGCCGTTGACCTCGCGGCACTGGCCGGCGAGCTGGGCGGCCGCGGCGTCGAACTCGTCGATGTGGACGACGAGGCATTCCTAGCAGGTTTGCTGCAGGCCGGCCTGCCGGAGGAGGTCGCCGCGCTCGTGACGTCGTTCGGCGCCGCGACTCGCGAAGGCCACCTCGCCAACGTCACCTCGGTAGTCGCCGACTTGACCGGTCGCAGGCCCACTGCGCTGAGCGACGTCGTGCGCAGCACGCTGAAGGTCGGAGCCGGGTCTCAGATGGGATCACCAATCTATCGACCAGAGGTACGAGCCAGATGACGGCAGCGAGGAACAATCGGGAAAACAACATCCTGGCCCACCCGGAGAATCGAGCCGGCAACCAAACTGCAGGCGCGACCTCCCTGCTCCTGATCCTCGGAGCGCTGGTCGCCCTCGGGCCGGTGTCCACCGACGCCTACGTGCCGGGCCTGCCGCGCCTTGCGGCCGATCTGGGCAGCTCGGCCTCGGTGGCCCAGTTGACCGTGACCACCTGTCTGATCGGCCTGGCGGTCGGCCAGTTGGTGGCCGGGCCGATGAGTGACGCGCTGGGCCGGCGAACACCTTTGCTCGTCGGGCTCATCATCTACACGACGGCGAGCGGTCTGTGCACCATCGCGCCCAACGTTGCAACGCTTATCGCGTTCCGCGCCCTGCAGGGGGTTGGTGGAGCGTTTGCCGTCGTTGTCGCCTACGCGTGCGTGCGAGATCGTTACGCAGGCAGGGCGGCGGCTCGTTACTTCTCGCTACTGCTACTGGTCACCGGTCTGGCCCCGGTTCTCGCCCCGGTCATCGGCGCCCAGATTCTGCGGTTGTCGAGCTGGCGAGGGATCTTCGTCGCTCTCGCGTTGATGGGCGCACTCACACTGGTCGCTTGTCTCGCTAAACTGCCTGAGACCCTGCCCCTGCAGCTTCGCCAGTCTGGTGGAGTGCGGGCCAGTGGAACGACATATCTCCGTCTGCTCAACGACCGGCAGCTGGTGGGGTACGCGCTGATCAATGCGTTCGTCTTCGCAGCCATGTTCGCATACATCTCTGGCTCACCGTTCGTGCTGCAGGACATCCATGGTCTGTCGGCGCAGCAGTACAGCGTGGTCTTTGCTGTGAACGCGGTGGGGCTCGTCGCCGCGGCTCAGGCCAGCGGACGGCTGGTCCGGCGTGTGGACTCGCGGTTTCTGCTGGCCGCAGGCGTGTCTGGTACAGCGATGGGCGGCGTGGGCCTGCTGGCAGTTTCGCTCACTGATGCAGGGCTCTGGCCAACCCTGGCCGGCTTCTTCATCGTGGTCACCAGCGTAGGTTTCGTGCTGCCCAACGCCGCCGCTCTCGCGCTGGAAGACCATGGCGTGAACGCAGGTTCCGCTGCGGCTGTGCTGGGCTTCGGTCAATTCCTCTTCGGCGGCCTCGCCGCGCCGCTGGTCGGGTTCGCGGGACCGGGGAACGCAGTGCCCACGGCCGCGGTCATGGCCACACTCGGCTTGGCCGCGTTCATCACGCTCGCAGCTCTGCTACACCCCACGGCACGTCGCTGCTAAAGCGTGGCCACCGGTGCTACAGCATTTGTAGTGGGGTTTGTGGCCAAGGCGGGTGAGTGGTACTTGGCCGCTGTCCCGGCGGCGGTGATTTTCGACAACAAGCCGGGAGTGGGCCGCGGACAATGGCTGTCACTTGTCGAAATAGTTGGCCGGTTCTGTTCGAATTATCTGGCCGTTCTGTTCTGATTATTTGGCCTAGTAGCCGGAGGAGGACGGCGTGATTTCTCAGCCGGAACGGCCGATAACCGGTCCTTGGCCCCCGATGTACGACGGTATGCCCGCTGGCTCAAGCCGCGGCCGATGCTGGCGTCGTCATGGAAGCCGCCCGCCAAGTCTTCGTCGTCAGCGCCTGACTAGGTCAGATAATTCGAATAGAGTGAGCCATATAATTCGACAAGTCACACGCTAAATGGCACGGTTTGCGAACATGAGTTCGAGTACAGGGCGTGCGGACGGCAGGACGGCCAAATAAGTCGCCAAAAACGCCCAAATAGCTCGCCAAGAACATGCCACTTACCGTGCAAATTCACACATCACCGGGACGGTCTGCGACCCGTCGCCGACGGGGGGCGCGCCTGGAAAGTTCATGCCCAGTTGCTCGCTTGCGGCGGTGACGATATATCCATCCGCGCGATGTGCGAGTCCCGGATTCGGTGTAGGTGAACGAATGTCCCGCCTTCGGCTTATGGGACGGGATCCCATTCCGCGACCATCCTGGACTCGGGCCGCTTGAGGTTTGGCTCAGAGTCAGTGGATTTACGTGGCGTAGGGGCTGCATTGGATAGCTTGGGCGATCGCTCCGAGAAGTTCGGGAGCGGACGCAGTGTTGGACGGTGCGGACCACTGCAGGCCGTCGTATGCGACTTCGATCCGGAATCCCCCAGCTCGTTGGGCAATCTCTTCGGACTGGGAGCAACCCAGGAACTAGCCTCGCGTCCAAAAGCGAGAGACTGGCTTTGGGGTCACAGCTGATGGGCAGACCGCCGGTGGCGGGAAGATCTTCATCGCTACACCTGCGGTCGGCGGTCCATTCGCCCCGACATCCCTGATCGTCTCGAAGGACGGATCCGATTACAGCTACACGCTGGTGGGCGGACCCTGAGCAGGCCAGGACACCGCCGGTTGGTCAATGAAGGCCTCCCAGAACGCTCGACTGGTCGTCAGCGATCACGGACCGTGCACCTGCAACTACAACACGACTGTATGTTCTCTCATCGCGGTGCCTTCCCGGTGGTGAGCTCCGGTGTCTTCTGGTGGCGGGTCAACGCTGGTCGTGGATGGTGATGGCGTATCCGTCGGGGTCGGAGAAGGTGAAGGTCCGCCCGAACGGAGAGTCGAACGGGGCGCCGGTGATCCGGACGCCGTCAGCCGCCAGGCTGTCGTGCAAGGCCTGGGCGTCCTGGGCGTGCAGCCACAGTGCGACGCCGATCCCGGGGTTCGGGCGGGCGGCGTCAAGGTCGACGCCAGGCAACGGTTCGCGCACCGCGAACGAGGCCGGCTTGGTGTCGAACACCACCGCGCCGGGCGGCGACGTGGGTGTGGGCTTGAGTCCCAGGCGGGTCTGGTAGAAGTTGGCGGCGCGGTCGAGGTCGCGTACCTGCAGGGCGATGAAGGTCGGTCCGGTCACGGTCATGATGGTCTCCTCGGCGTGTCAGTACATTGACGCCCTGAGTATGTGTCAGAATGTTGACATGAGTCAAGTGGAGGTCGTCGGCCCGGTGGACCAGGCGGTGGGGTACGTGCTCAAACAGGCCGCCACCGCTCTGCGCTCAGCGATGGACACTGTGCTGCGTCCGCTGGACCTGACGGTTCCGCAGTACTCCTGCCTGGAAGTGCTCGCCCAGCGACCGGGACTGTCCGGCTCGGACTTGGCCCGGGCAACCTTCGTCACCCGGCAGTCCATGAACCTGGTCCTGCAGGGCCTGCAGCAACGCGGCCTACTCACCCGCGCCGCCGTCGCCGCCCACGGCAAAGCCCTGCCCACTGAACTCACCGGCGCCGGCCGCGAGCGGCTGCGTGCGGCCAGCACCGCCGTCCGCACCATCGATAAGCAGATGCTCGCCCCGCTCACGCAGGACGCTCGGCACCGGCTACGTGCCGACCTATCCGCATGCACCGCCGCGCTCACAGGTTGACCCTCCACCCCCAACCGACCGAGCATCCCGGCCCGTAATGATCAGGAAACCCTCGCGGCCTCCAACACAACGCGACGCCGCCTGCGGGCCGCCCAGCGATCAGTCCCCGGAGCGAGCGCGAGCAAAGGAGGCTCGCCGAAGTGGCGCCTTGAATCCGATCGAGTTCGTAATCCAGTGCCCGTAGGCGGAACGTCTACCGGTTGACCGGAAATGCCCTCGGCGGCAGCCAACGTCCAAGATCACGATCGCGTCGATTGACGATGGCGGGCTGGGACGGGGCGCGGCGCCTCTCGGCTGGGGCGGGGACGTGCGATCGAGGATGGTGCGAGCCATCGACGTCCTCGGGGATCTGCCGGCACCGGAGGCTGACTCTCTGGCCAACTACGATCTTCCCACCAGAGCGCTGCGGCCTATCCGGGCCGGACCGAGACCCGGTCCCCGCGCTGTAGCCAAAAAAGAGGACCTGCACATGCCCCTGACCCTGGACCCCGAGATCGCTGCCGTGATGGCCTCGGCCGGTGACCCCCCGCCACCGCACCAGCGCGGGGACTGGCAAGGGCTGCGCGCCCTCAGTAGCGGCGGCATGGGCGCCATGATGGCCCGGAACCCGCGGTTCCCCGACGGGTTCCCCAATGTCCGGAGCCGCGACGCCGCGGCCTACTCGGCGGACGGCACCCAGGTTCCGTTGCGCTGGTACGCCCCGGCCGGGGTCGATCAGGGCGATCTGGGCCCGGCGGTCGTCTACGCCCACGGCGGTGGCCTGGTCGCCGGGACCCTGGAGCACTCCGACGCCGCCCTCGCCGACCACGTCACCGCGACGGGCGTGCCGTTCCTGGCGGTGGACTACCGCCTGGCGCCGGAGGGCGGAACGGGCACGCAACCCGCGCAGGACGTCTTCGCCGCTGTGCAGTGGCTCATCGAGCACGCCGACGAGCTCGGCGTCGACCCCGGCCGCGTCGCGGTCATGGGCGACAGCGCCGGTGGCGGCATCGCGGCCGGCGCCGCGCTGCTGGCGCGCGACGCCCGGGTGGCGGTGGCCCGGCAGATCTTGCAGTACCCGATGCTCGATGACCGCACCGTGGTGCCCGACCCGCAGCTGGAAGGTCTGGCCACGTGGAGCTGGGACATGAATTGGACCGCATGGCACGCGCTGCTGGGTGAGCTAGCCGGCACTGATGACGTCCCGCCGGTGGCGGCGCCAGCGCGGGCAGCCGACCTGTCGGGTCTGGCGCCGGCCTACCTGGAGGTCGGCGAGCTGGACAATCCTACGGGACGAAACTATCGACTACGCCCGTCGCCTGGCCCACGCCGGAGTCTCCGCAGAACTGCACGTCCACCCAGGCGCAGTCCACGGGTTCGACCGCTTCGTGCCCGAAGCGGCGGTCTCACGCCGCTCCCTGGCCGACCGCCGGCGCGTCCTCGCCAACCTCTGACAGTTAGCCAGTTGGGCGCCGTCGTCACGGTTGGTGCGGGGCCCGCGCCGGCCCCGGCCGATGCAGCGTCGAGCGCTAGTGGAGGCTCCGCCAAATCGGCCGTAAGTACCGAATATCGGTTCTGCCCCCAGGGCCTTGAGCCCCCCTTTCAGCTCTCATCACGCGCGAAGTTCAAGAGCTAGGCCCGCCGCACCCAATTCCTCGGACAGTCCCGGACGTCCGCAAGCGGAACGGTATCCGGGCCACTGCCCACGCCGGGATGCCCCGGCTTGCGGATCAGTCCACGTCGAACCGACCCGCCGCGCGCTCCCTGCGATGCCACACCAACGAAATTCCGCTTTGAACCACAAAGCCCACACTCAACACAAGCCAGAAGATCTCCTGGAAGCCGAGCGACATGCCCGTCACGACCGCCAACACGATCAGGGTGATGTAGACCAGCGTGCTGATCGACCAGAAGATGGAGCCAGCCAGGGCCCAGCGGTACCTGCGGATCACGGCGAAGCGACCGAGCTGGTCCTGGCTGATCGGCATACTCATATCCTTGCATCACCTCGACGCACCGCACTGACTGCGCCGTGACGCGCCGGCCAAGACATCCACCGCAAGCGGAAGGTCTTCCGGTGACCGCAACGTGCTCCGCCTCGGGACATGACCAAGATCCACACCGTCACCGCAACGGGATCGGTAACCGGGCGCGGATCCTGTTCCGGTCTCCGCTGGTTACCCGGCGGCCTCGGCCGGTGGAGGCGCAGTGGACATCATTCGTCGGGACGTAGCTACGCAGGCCGTTCCCACTCGGTCATCACGCCGGTCGAGATCCCACGACTGGACGCCATCGGGTACGACCCGCCGTTCCGCACGTCGGTCTCGGTGACGACGTCAGTCACTCCGCGGTCACGCAGAACGCCTGCGACAGCGGAGACGAGGGCCGCGGGAAGACGAGTGCGACGCCACGCAGCACGGACACCCAAACAGCCAAGCCGCGGCCAAGGTCGTCGGTTCCAGACTCGGATCAGCCCGTCGTAGGAGCCGGTCTGTGCCTGCACCGCGACTAGGTACAGGGCCGGGTCGAAGTCCGAATCGTCCAGCGTCTCGGACAGGTCGGCCAGGGTGCCCCGCCAGGCTCGGGTTCCGGGAATGTCTGCGCGGATGGTGTTGTCGAGGTTGACCACCCGGTTGAGGTCGCAGCCATCCACCGGTAGGAGCCGGTGGGTGTTGGAGTGGATCGGCCGGGCAGAGGTCGAGGTGAGCGGGATGCGCCAGATCGCTTCGGTGCGAGCCGGGATGAAGCCTGAGGCCTGCAGGATCCCGCTTCGTTGTGGGTCGAGATCGGCAGGTGTGTTGATCAGCAGCGGCGCGGCAAGATCTGTGCGCACCTGCTCGATCAACCAGGCCCACAGCTCTGGATGATCCTCGGTCAGCTTGACCAGCCATTTGCCGTCAGGCCGCGGGAAGGCTCGAACCTGCAGTCCCGCTGACACCCAGGCCCGCTGATCCTCTCGCTCCGCCACCACCCCTGCACCCTCGCAGAGCAAGACCAGAGAATCCAACGACTTTCCGAGGTCGAAGCTGATGGCTCTTCCCGAACTCCACGGCGCGACTGAAGGACAGTGCCGACGCGGGGCCATCGTCGACCGGCGGGTTCGTCGCCACTCACCGCTAGCCGATCCGCTTGCGTTACGTCTGACATGTGCGTTGGCTGGGTAGCGTGGATGACTTGTCGTCGGTTGAGGACTTCCTGCCTTACCGGGATCGTTGGGAGCTGACTGAGGTGCGGCGGTACTTCGCCCGCCCGTCGGTGCCGCTGTCGGTGTCGGTGCTAGCAGAGCATGCGGACGGCGATCTTCTCTGGCGGGAGGTGAGCTTCGCGGCCGGTCCTGCGGTCGAGGGAATCGCCACTGCGGTGTCACCGGTGTCGAAGTCGGTCACGCGGGGGGTGGTGCTGGCTCATGGTGGCTGCGATGACGGACGCCGGTTCTTCATGTCCGAAGCGGCCGCGTTGGCCGCCCAGGGTGCGGCGGTCATCTTGCCGGTCATCCGGATCCGGCAGGACGAAGGCGTCGACGCGTTCGCCGCCGATATCCGGAACGCGGTACTGATTGAACGGGCGGCGCTGGACGTACTGGTCGAGGCAGGGGCACCACCGGGTGCGCTGTCGTTCCTCGGCCACAGCGGCGGCGGCGCGCTGGGGGGGATCCTGAGCGCAGTGGAACCGCGACTGGCCCGCATCGTGATCTTCGGTTATGGCGCCGGCCCATTAGCCAGATCAGCTGTGGCTTTCGGCCTCTCTCGCGGCGAGGAGGTCATGGAGGATCTGGCCGCCGTCACCGACTGGTTCGACCTCGCCCATTTCGTCGGTGTCGGCCGACGCGCACAGCTACTCGTCCAACACGGTCGCGCCGATCAAACCGTGCCGATGGCGGCAGGTAGGGCGTTGTTCGACGCGGCCGCTCAGCCGAAGCTTTGGGCCGAGTACGACTGGGACCACGGGCTGGACGCCGACCCGCAAGCCAGAAAGGACCGCGCCGACTTTGCGGCCGGGGCGACACCTTCCGTTTCGACGTCGGGTGCGCATCGACCCACCGCACCTGGAAGCCTGACCGATGATCACTAGCCCGCCACCAGCCGTCGCCGATCGGGTCCGACCTGGCCGGCGCTGATCGAACGTCGCTGCCCGAGCGCGGCAGTGATGGATCCCAATCGGTGACCGCCTCGATCTTGGTCGTCGAAGTGACGAAGGGTCGCGGCAGTCGCCGGTAAACGTTCCCTTAAACGGGAAGTGGGAGTGTCGGATCAACGGAGGATCCGGGCCTGGTCGGGTCCGTGAGCGGCGACGGCCTGCAGGGCCTGTGTGCCGGTGACTTTGAGCAGCTCGAGTTTGGACGCGTTCACCGATCCGGGCACAACCGTGTACATGACGATGCGCAGGTCGGTGCCTGGTGCGGTGAGGACGTCGCAGTCGATCTCGATCGGCCCGACGGGAGTCGAGGTCGCAGTTTTGGTGCTAGACCTGTGACGTGCGACGTGCGCGTCGCGCCAGCGGAGCCTGAAGTCGGCTGACTCGGCCTCGAGCCCACTGATCAACATGGTGAGCCCCGGATCCTGCGGGTACCGGCCGGCGGCCTCACGGAGGTCGGCGACCAGATCAGCGGAGTACTCCGCTGCGTGGTGTTCGTCGAAGTCGATGACTCCTGGCGCCTGCGTGAAGTGTCGCCAGGCGACGTTACGATCGAGCCCGCGCAGTTCCGAAGGGTCTCCCGTCAGTGCGGCCCAGAGCGGGTTCCACCACAACAGGTCCCACGCGGCCGAATGCACCCCGATCGGTACGTCGCCGAGTCGGTCGAGCATGCGTTGGATGCCGGGCGTGATGTGACTTGAAACGGACCCGTCGGGCGGCGGGGCGGCACCGCCGGTGCGGTAGAGGTGATCCCTCTCGTCGTCGGTCAGGCGCAGGGCGCGGGCGAGCGCACCGAGCAGCTGCGGTGAAGGATGCTGGGCTCTACCTTGCTCGAGCCGCACCAGATACTCGACGCTGACCCCGGCCAGTACGGCGAGTTCCTCACGGCGCAGGCCAGGTGCGCGTCGCCCGGTCCCGGCGGGTAAGCCGACCTCCTGCGGGCTGAGCCGGTCCCGCCAAGCCCGGAGCACCTCGCCGAATCCGTCCATGAGTACAGGATGCCCGCTCAGCCGGTCCCGAACCTGGTACCAACAGGGCATACCCACCGACGTGGTCCCGGCCGCAAAGTGGATGCATGACCACCACATTGATCACCGGAGCAAACCGCAGCCTTGGCCTGGAGACCGCACGCCGACTCGTCGAAGCAGGCCACACCGTCTACGCCGGCATGCGTGACCCCGACAGTGGCGATGCCGCACGCTCGGCCGGCGCACGGATCATTCGACTTGACGTGACCGATCAACAGTCGGTCGACGCGGCCATTGTCGAACTCCCGCAACTGGACGTACTCATCAACAACGCCGGCATCCTCGGCGACGCGTTCGGCGTCGACGACCTTGACGCGGACGCCATGGCCGCCGTACTCGACACCAACGTCGTCGGCATCGTCCGAGTGACGCAGGCCGTCCTACCGCTGCTGCGCCGCTCGGCCAATCCGGTCATCGTCAACGTTGCCTCCGGCGTCGGCTGGCCCCGCTATCTTCAGGACGCCACCCACGACGAGTACCCGGTACAGGCGGTCCCCTACGCGGCCTCGAAGGCCGCCGTCCTCGCCCTCACGGTGCAGTACGCCAAGAACCTCCCGAACATGCGCGTCAACGCCTCAGATCCGGGTTACACCGCCACCGACTTCAACCGGCACAACGGACATCAGACAATCACCGAAGGCACAGACGCCACCGTCGCGCTCGCCACCATCAACCAGGACGGACCAACCGGCGAATTCCGTGACCGCACCGGCCCCATCGCGTACTGATCGTCTCCGCCCATGCGGATTACCGGTGTCGCGGTGCCCGCAGACGCGGCGCGAGCGGGTGATTGGCCAGCTTTGAGAGTCGCTTCCCGGTGTTCGCTAACCGATCCCTGACCGGGCTCAAAACACGCACCCTGTCTGCGGCATGAGCGGGTGGCGCGACAGCGGCTACTTGCCCGCGAAGCGGCACGCTACGCGCCATGTGCGTGTGCCGGACAGCGGCATGGTCCCGAGCGGGCCGCTACAACTTGGTCATCAACTTGTCATGTCAGGCAATGCCTGACATGATGTCAGGATCAACCTGACATGGAGGATCGATGACTGTAGTGGTGAGCGCCATCACCCGTTGCTCGTTCTGCGCGAAGGAGGAGCGGGAAATTGCCCAAATGGTCGCCGGCCCCGGAGTGTGTATTTGCAACGAGTGCGTCACCCTGTGCGCTGACATTTTCGCCTCTGGCAAAGGTGCCCAGGGTGACGCCGAGTTGCCGTACTGGGAGTCAATGAGCGACGAGGAGCTACTGGCACAACTGCCCCGTATCGCATCGGTGGCGACCCAAGTTGAAGACAACCTGCGCGTGTGGGTAGAGCGGCTCCGCAGTCGCGGAGTGAGCTGGGCGCGTATTGGCCAGTCGCTGGGCATGGCGCGCCAGTCAGCATGGGAGCGCTTCTCCGGCGAGGACTGACAGAGCCGACCGGAGGATTTTGGCGCCGCGTTGATTAGCGCTCGGAAGCGGACCTTTGTTGGTCATGCATCACTCGCTCATCGGCATGGTCGCGCGGGACGCGCTCATCGGCCATGAGCGGATCGTTCCCGAGCCTGAGGTTGCCGTCGCGAGGGTGCCCGCAAGCGGATCCCCAACCGGTAACGGGTTCGGGCGTCCGCTGCGCAGCCGGGCCATCCGGGCCGCCACGGTGCCGGAATGCTCGTTGATGTCCGCGCCGGGGTGGGTTCTCGGTCGAGAATGGGGTGTGGGCTCGCCGGCGAGGACCGCAGTGTGTGACTGCTGCGGGACGAAGTGACTCGGCACGAGGGACGCGGTGGGCAATCCGGATCACGCTGGGGCCCGTCGATCTTTAACCATCGGTGGGCGGTGCACGACGCACCTCGCCCACGGCCGTTGCCATCGGTTGTCGGTGGAGTGCACCGCGGGCGTCTCAGAGGTGCGCGAGAGCGCTGGGAGGGATGACGGACCCGGTGGAGCGGCCTTGGTCATCGAGTAGCCAGCCGACGCGTTTCGGGGTTCGGAGGTTGAGGCCGCTGTCACGAATTTCGATCCAGGGGGCGAG
>JAABUV010005230.1_pt1 | contig 14907 bp, 15 predicted proteins | sample 5559971 | NCBI WGS metagenome assembly JAABUV01 (sample SAMN10711881, study PRJNA513362) | rock metagenome | isolation source: Antarctica rocks | place: Antarctica: Victoria Land, Knobhead nord | collected 2015-12-19
GTTTGAGTGCTCAAAAACAGCTCTCCTGCTCTCACCTCGGCCTTCCCAAATACCGCATACCTCCAGGACAGGAAGCGTTGATCCTCGTCAGTGCCGCAGCGGAAAGCTATTTCAACAAGCTCCTAGATCTTCGTTCGATGTTCAATGAATCTTGATCGCATGAACCAACTATTGATGTTGAGAGTCGCTAACGCCGTTCAACAGGAATACGCTGCTTGGGGTGCAGTCTGGTAAAGTTCGTTGCTATGAAGCTTGATGTTGTTCGCCATAAGAGCAAACGCTCTTGCCTGGCCTCGCTAATCCTCTTGGGATTGTGTACAGCACCATACCTGCTGCGTGCGCAAGCACCCGTCGTACCCGCAGCTACACCCACTGTGCCGGAATGGGCGCGGCCAAACTCCCCCACGCACGTCCAGAGACCCCCACCAGCAGACTTTCACAGGCCGAGCAGGAGTTTCGATACGCCAATCGGCGTCTTTCAGGGCCAATCTGACATTGGCGCTGCGGTGGTGCCGGGCAGCGCTAGTTATGATGCCAGCACGAAGCAATACACTATCAACTCCGCCGGTTACAACATCTGGTATTCGCGCGACGAGTTCCGTTATCTCTGGAAGAAGGCATCCGGGGATCTTTCACTCGCGGCCGACGTTACATTCCCAGACCCGAATGGCTACGGCGACCGCAAAGCGGTCCTCGTAATTCGCCAAAATCTCGATGACGACTCCAAGGAAGCTATAGCCGGCGAGCACGGTGTGGGCATGATCCACCTGGCGCAGCGTCCGGAGAGAGATGTTTTCATGAAAGACATGCAGTTTCGCTTCGGGGGCACCCTCGCCGGTGTTAAGGCTAAGCGCATCGGGATCGAAAAGCAGGGTGATGCCATTGCGCTCTACATTAGCCTAGAAGGAGAGCCCATGCACCAGTTTGGCCCACCGATCAACCTGCACTTTGACGGATCTTTTTACGTGGGCATCGGCTTCTGCTCGCATTTGCCAGACAAGTCGGATACTGCTGTGATCTCAAACGTCATTCTCGAGAACACGGCGGGTCATGTGCACTAGCGCGGGATGACGCTTGCACAGCAATGCCATTACCTGGAGGATGGCTCGCTGAATCACTGGAATCAGCAGTCAGCGTCAAAGAGAAGTCCAGCGATTTAACCGGTGCAGAAAAGCACCACAATATAAGGTTCTTTCGATCCGATTGCGATTCGGCAGAGAGTTACGGTAATTGCGTTCTCTTTCATAGCACGCACTCTCTACGCAAGAAGATGGTGTATATCGAATCGGCTATCCCGCTGGTACGCCCACCCACAACCGGCGAAACCTCCACATCGAAATTGATTTGTTGCAATCAATTACAGTATGGTTGACGCGCTCCCTAAGACGCTCGTAGAAGGCACCGGCGGACAGGGAACCATGAACGTGAACTCCTGGGCTTCGGACTCCACACCCTTCGCGTATGTCACCTATGAGGTTCGACCTTACACGGGTAGATGATGTAGGTTCAACTTTCAACTTCCATTGGTTGGAATGAGACAAACTGGAACAAGAGGAGCTCGCTATGGTACAAGGGAAAGCATATCGCGGAGCAATTCGTGAACTTGCTGCTGCAAGCTTGCATGAATGTCGACAAACGGCAGCCCAATGAGAAACTCACACCGGCTGACCTCTAAGAAGCAACTGAGCGGATTCTTGACAGGTGTATAGAAGTTCGTTACATTCAGGGTTTTCTTATTGTGGCTGTGCTCAACATATGAATCATAGATAGATTGAGGATCTCTGCGGATGATTGAAGGGAATAAGGTATGCATTGTTGCTGCATCCATGACGGCAGTTTGCTTTCTCGCACTTTCATGCATTGCTCAAGAGGCGCCAACTGCGCCTACGCCGCCGCCACGACCTGCACCTGCGCCATATAGCGGTAACCGACCTCAAAGCATCGAAGATGGAGTGCAGATCCAGACTGCCTATCGCGAGGACATGGTCGCGATGGAGGATGCGATTCCGACCAAGGCGCCGGTTACGCCGAAGCAGCCGCGCAAGGTGCTGGTGCTTTGCAAGGCGGCTGGGTTTGTGCACTCCTCGATCCCGCTGGCTGCGGAGACGGTGAAGGCGATGGGGGAGAAGACAGGTGCGTATACAGCGACGATCAGCTATGACTCGGCCGATATTACGGCGGCGAACCTGGCTCAGTATGACGCGATCTTTCTGGATAGCACAACACTGGCGTTTTTGGACGACGCGAAGGATGCAGCGGCTACCGAAGCTCGGAAGAAGGCCCTGATGGACTTTGTGCGTGGGGGAAAGGGGCTGGTGGGAATCCATGCGGCGGTGGATACATATCACACGGCCGAACGTGCGACCGATGGCCCGCCGACGGGGACGTGGCCGGAGTTCAACAGGATGGTGGGGGGCTATTTCAAATTTCACTGGGTTTATCCGCAGGTGTTGACAGTGAGGATCGATGATCCGAAAAGCCCGCTGAACGCGATGTTTCACGGACAGGAATTTCAAATCCACGATGAGACGTACACGATGGCGCAGGATTCGTTTTCGAGGAAGAACGTGCATGTGCTGACGAGTGTCGACTACGCGAAGATGAGCGATGAGGACAAAACAAAGGAGAAGTACAAGCGAACGGACGGGGACTATGCGCTGAGCTGGATCCGGCGTGAGGGCAAAGGGCGGGTGTTCATCGAGGTGCTGGGGCATAGCGAACATATCTACGCGAATACGCCGATAATGGAACATGTGCTGGCGGGGATCCAGTATGCGCTGGGGGACTTGAAGGCGGACGATTCGCCAAGTGTGAAGTAACGGCTTCATTGCAGCAGGGCATGGAGTACCTGACGAGCGCGACGACAGGGCTGTTGTGTGGCTTCTTGAGCGGACAAAATTCGGCAGACTACTCTCACTCTGCTGCAGTGCATACTCACACGGACTTTCGGCTTTGTTACTCACTCCTTCAAGAAGCTCAAATGACTAAATGGGCGGGAGTCTCTCTTCCCGAACCGGCCAGTCTGCGCTATCGTGACTCGTATGCAGATTCTGTCTCACTCCTCATGTTTCCTTGCAGCCCGCAGGCTCGCCACGCTGTGCTTCGTCTGTGCCCCGCTCGTCGCACAGACTATGCCGCCTCTCAAACGTCAGCCTACTCCGACCAAGGTCGTCGAAGAGCATATGGCGGCGTTTACTGGCTGCGATTGGCCTCGCCTCATGGCCCAGTTCCCGGAAAACGTGGAGTTCTTCGGTCCGAATGGCCAGGTGATTCATGGCAAAGCCGCGCTAGGGCAGATGTTCGCCCAGGTAGTCAAGCTACCGTCACAGGGAGGGACGTGCGGATTGAAGGTCATTGCCGAGCAGACCTTCATCGTTGGGGACGTTATTAACGTCCAATGGCGCGCCGACTCTCCGCTGCTCAAGGAGACCTATCGCGGGGCAGACGCCTACGAGACTCATAAGGGTCTGATGGCGGCGCAGGTGACCACCTGGAATCCCGCCGAACTCAAGTGGAAGGTACCTCCGACACTTCCGCACAAGTAGCACCCATCCTCTTTGCGCTACTGCGGCGTCCTCCTCAGAGGGAAACTGGGTCGTGGGATTCTAATTACAGCAATAGCTCCCGAGCGCGTCGCCGCAAAGTACTTTTGCGGGTAAACGGCCTGTTGGCTGGAGACAAAGAATGACTCACTCGTATAGTCAGTGAAGGTCATCCGCGATTTTTCGTTTGCTTTTGAAAAGCTCAGAATTACGCCGCGTGATACGCGGAACTTGAGCAAGTCAAAGCTGGCGCGACCATACGTTTGTTGCTTGATCAGCTTTAGCCTGTGTACATGACTCAGACGCGCTGCTTCCCAGATTCGCAGCCCTCAGTTCAACACCAAATGATTCTCCACCAGTGTCAACGTTAGGTTGAGTTTGGGACACCTTATGAGGACAGTATGCATGCCATATACGCTCTTGGAAAGATGAGTGTCCATCCGTCTCCCTCTCGCTTTATCTGGATTCCGAGGTCCGTCGGATAAAGCATCCGCAAGTTGCTGGAAAGTCTCGGCACATGCACCTTTGCGTCGCCTGTAAGTCGCCAGACCGCAACAAGCGTTTGGCCTGGCGCCCGCATGCCGAGTGCGATCGGCGACTTGTTATCAGTAATATCGGTGAAGCCCAACGGGTAAAATGGTACAGACTCCGGCACATGCGATCGAATGTTTTCCTTATAGACTCTAATGCCAGTCTTGACCTGGGACAGACTTTCAGGTGATATCTTCGCAAGATGGCCACTCTGATGAATGCGGCAAAGCATTGCGTTCACCATGTTGAAGCTCGCTGCATCGGGATTGTCGCTTGCCAGGGGATAAGACCACGTTGCAAGTTGTTCCGGTAAAACACCTGCTGACGCACCGACAACAATGGCTGGGTATCGGCGGTAGTCCTCCTGGTCGCTCGAAGATTGCAACTGGAGATGTGAAAGCATGGCATATTCCATACGGCCGCCACCACTGCCGCAATTCTCGATCACGAGATCGGGATGGCGATTCAAGATACCGTCATGCCATGACAATAGAGCGCGATTGTTTTCAAGTAGGCCCTGCCCGAAGCTGTCGGCGCGCAACTCCGTGCCTTCGAGTCCATCGACGTTGTAATCCATCTTGATGTATCCGACGCCATAGTCGTTGACCATCCTGTCTACTACCGAGTCAAGGTAGGCACGCACTTCCGGATTACGCATATCCAGCAGAAAGCGCGAATGGTCGATGACTCTCCGTCCATGCCGCATGAAAAACCATGCATCTGGCTTGTTTTTCAGTGGCGAGTGAATACCTATTACTTCAGGTTCGAGCCACAGGCCCGGTATCATGCCCTTCGATCGAATGTGGTCAAGCACTTCCTTCAAGCCACTTGGCGCCCAGCGGGTTACAGAGGGCTGCCACACTCCTACCGAGCTCCACCAGTTTTCGTGTAATTCGGCATACCAGCCTGCGTCAATCACAAAGTATTCGCAGCCTGCTGCCGCTGCCGCATCTATCAGCGGTAGTTCCTTTGCGGTTGTCGGGTCCCCTTCGAGACAATTCATGTAGTCATTAAAGATGACCGGGCATTTGCGATTTGCGCTGTGGGGACGGATGCACGCCGCGCGCCGGTACTGGGTTAGCGCATCGATAGCCTGTTCCTTGCCACCTCGGACACAGCCCAGGCCCACCGGAACGGTTTGATAGGTCTCTCCCGGCTTTAAACTCTTCCACGCTTGGGAGTGCTGCGCATCCGGTCCCCCGATATAGGCATAAACAGACTTCGCTGAAGTGTTGGATAGTTCCCAATGCCAGGATCCATTATGTTCGATCTGCCAAAACCAGATCACACCGATTTTTTTATTTTCTATCAAGCCCATCGGCAGATACTTCTGTGTCGACCATGTGCCAAGGCTACTAAACGATGCAGCAGAGCAGGTAAAATTGCCATTATCGATAAATCCCACTTCGGAGGGCTTGCATGAATGCCATTGTCCTTCTGCCTGCCAGGTATTGAACGCAAAATGCACCAGCAAATCCTGCTCAAATTCACGCGGCGTCGCTAGATTGTGAAACATCGCGGAACTCACATATTCGATGCCTACGTCCCGTTTTCCGAGATTTGTAACTCGCGTGTGGCGGCGTAGAACAGGAATATTCCGGAAAGATTCGTAGACTGATTCGACTTTCAGCGACAGAACAGGATCGACATGCGTAAGGGTCATTCGTTTTCCCGTTGGAGTGCTGCTCTCCTCCTTGCTTGAGAAAAGCATCCGCCCACCAGGCATGCCTCCAGTGAACTTCATCCCATGATGGTCATCGGCGTTTTCTCCCGTACAGAGAATCGCAGTCTCCACGCCTGAGCTGTCCGTTGGCGCAGGAAGACCGTTCATTGCTGCAACCTCTTCCGGTAGAATTGATTTCATCCGAAGCCGTGCATCCAGAAATTCAAAAGAGAACTGGACGCCAGCAGCCGTCCATTCGAAAGGCGCTACAGCTTGCGCTGGCTCTGGCAACTGCGTTTCTCCGGCCAACCCCTCCGTCAGCCCGTCGAAATCACATATGATTGGGCTCACGGCCAATACTCCCGTTCTCCACAAAAACGACCTGCGATCAATCTTGCTCATTCTTCAGCTTCTCCTTGCCAATCTCTCGTCAATAGTAAACGTGCTCCACGGAAACAAACCAGGACAGACCGCACGCTCAAGTGCTCGAAGACCGTCATTCCATCGAACTCCCAAGGAACTTCGCTCGTTTGCTTGAAGATAGGCTTGGACGGAGATGAACTCGCGCGCACGAGCCGCTCACCGCCGCGTGGACAATCGTGCGTGGCCGATGGCTTTCGGTTTTACCTTGGAGGCCGCGCGCCACAGGCGTACGGAGAAGCTGGAAGGATTTAAAGGGCTTGATCGTCTAACGCAAACTGTCGAAGAGGAGCGACAGCCGCTCGCTGATTTCGCCGCGGCTCTGAAGCCTGAGCGCCAGATCTCCAAATCGGTCTAAGGCAGGACAGTTTCGATGACCGTCGTCCGGTGAAGCAATCAAGAGCGAATGGGCAACAATCGCTCTTCGAGCGAAGCATCTATTGATCGGGCCGAAGGCTGAGACGAGCCGAGAAGAAGTGGAGTGCTCTTTTTAGAGCCACAGGTCTACGTCAATGCGAAGTTGATAAGCGCTTGGCCGCTAGCCCATGCTGCCGCTGATACCGTTCTCTCCACGAATAGTTAGCGAAACCTAAAGCGGAGCGAAAACCGAATGCCGACATCCTATAGATCATGAGTTCATCAGATAATCTCGCGATTGCATCACCCGCACCTCCCAACTTCGCCCATCGCCACATCAGGTTTAACTTTGAGAATACCTATGCGCGATTGCCGGAAGTCTTCTACGCCCGGCTCGACCCAAAACCGGTAGCAGCCCCGAGCTTGGTGAAGCTGAATGCGGAATTAGTCCGGAGCCTCGGCCTAGATCCGGACGCGCTAAGAAGTCCGGAAGGCGTCGAGATCCTAGCGGGTAATCGCGTAGCGGAGGGTGCCGAGCCTCTTGCGATCGCCTATGCCGGGCATCAGTTCGGACATTTTGTGTCTCAGCTAGGCGACGGTCGCGCTAACCTTCTGGGCGAAGTAAGGGGGCGTGACGGGATGCGCTATGACATCCAGCTCAAGGGCTCCGGCCCAACGCCATTCTCCCGTCGCGGCGATGGCAGAGCCGCGCTCGGTCCAGTCCTGCGCGAGTACATCGTGAGCGAGGCCATGGCGGCGCTAGGTGTGCCGACCACACGAGCACTTGCTGCGGTGAGCACGGGCGAACAGGTGTTCCGCGAAACCGTCTTGCCTGGAGCCGTGCTGACGCGGGTGGCCGCGAGCCACCTTCGCGTGGGCACCTTTCAGTACTTCGCCGCAAGGGGCGACACGCAGGGAGTACGCACGCTGGCGGACTATGCAATCGCACGGCATTATCCTGAGGCCGCTCAGGCGAAGCAGCCGTACCGGGCTCTGCTGGATGGTGTGATCGCACGGCAGGCGCACCTGATCGCACAGTGGATGCTTCTTGGCTTCATCCATGGCGTGATGAATACCGATAACACTTCCATCTCGGGCGAGACTATTGATTATGGTCCATGCGCCTTTATGGAGGCATACGATCCGGACAAGGTGTTTAGCTCTATCGACCACCAAGGACGTTATGCCTTTAGCAATCAGCCACACGCCGCACACTGGAACCTCGTGCGACTCGCCGAAGCATTGCTGCCCGTCCTGAACGAGGAGACGGGAAGTGAAAAGTCTGGGCTGGCCTTAGCCCAAGAGTCGCTCGCCGCGTTCGCTTCACATTTCGACGCGGCTCACCTCACGGGCTTGCGCCGCAAGCTCGGCCTCTTCACCGCGGTCCAAGGCGACGAAGCTCTCGCACAGGACCTCCTGGATCGTATGGCCGTCAACCGCGCCGATTTCACCCTGACTTTCCGTCGGCTGTGCGATGCTGTCGCTGAACCGGAAGGCAATGAGGTAGTACGCTCCCTGTTTATCGATCCCAACGCATACGATTCGTGGGATGCTGGATGGCGTCGGCGCCTAAAAGCAGAACCTGTCTCAAGACAGGAGCGCGCCGCGTCCATGCGAATGGCAAATCCGGCATTCATCCCGCGTAACCATATGGTCGAAGCGGCGCTCAATACCGCAGTCGAGCGGCAGGACTTCCAACCGTTCGAGGAGTTGCTGGACGCCGTGTCACGCCCTTTCGAAGACAGGCCGGATCTGAACCGGTACATCACTCCGGCCCGTCCTGATGAGTGCATTAGTAAGACTTTCTGCGGGACCTAAGTGGAGATCACGTACGGCAACAAAATCTGAAGCTTGAGTCTTCAGTGGATCTGTCAAGAAGCATTTTGCTGGCCGCTCCTTTCAGCGCTCAAAAAGTCTGTGGCCCGGTTCTCAGTGTCTGTGCAAGAAGGATTTAGGTCCTCGCGCTCGTGGCGCGGGATGAAAGTGCTATGGCGACGCCGAAGAGGGCAACGACTATCAAGGCAAGGTCAATATTCAGGAAGGTGGCCACTGCTCCAATCAGCGGAGGGCCGGTCAGGAATCCGAAGTGGCCTACTGTTGTTACTGTTGCGAGTGCCGGTCCTGCGCCGATCACCTGATCTCTTCCGGCAACTCCCCAGATCACCGGAACGATAGTCGAGAGCCCCAGCCCAGCACAGATGAAGCCAGCAGAGCGGCCCACCAAACATTCAGCGTGAGCGCGAACGACATGCCTCCAAACAATAGAATTCCACAGACACGAAGGATTGTGGAAGAACTGAATCGCGAAATCAGCGCATCTCCAACGAAGCGCCCACTTGCCATTGCGATTGAAAACACGGCATAGCCGAGCGCAGCCTTCGACAGACTCACGCCAACGCTCGTCGTGAGATAGACCCCGTCTCAATCAGCCATCGCTCCCTCGGCGAAGAGTCCCAGGAAGGCGATCGCCGCCAGCTTCAGAAGTCCACGATCCAGTGCTCTCCAACCGCTTGTCACGGTCTCCTGCTTTGTTTCGCTCAACAGGAAGAGGCTCGCCATCGCTGCACAGATCAAGAGCGCAAGAGACGTCGACAGAAAGTCTTCACGTGTGCTTGTTCCGGACCAAAGGGCGTAACAGCACAGAGTCGCGCCCATCAATCCGCCACTGCTCCAAAAGCCCTAGAACGAGCTTACGACGTGTTTTCCTATCTGCCGTTCAACCCAGACCCCTTGCGCATTGACGGATACATCGAGCCCACCCTTGGCTGCTCCAAAGACGACCGCGGTGAGGACAATCGGCCAAAAAGCAGCCACTCGGCTGAAACCTGCGATGGCCGCGATATAAGCCGCAACTGAGATCCAGACAATGCGCCGGCTGCCGAAGCGTGCGACGGCGCAGCCGGCCAGCGGCATCGTCAGGATTGATCCCAGCACCAAGGCCAGTAGAATCACGCTGAGCGCGGAAGAGGATAGGTGGAGGCTATCTTTGAAGACAGGAATATGGGCGGCCCACACACCAAAGCCAGCGCCGTCAACGGTGAACAAGATAGAGGTAGCCCACCGTGCCGTGCGCGGAGAAGCAATTGATCGCTCTCAAAAACACTGTGGCGCGTGCTCACCGCCGAACTCCGCCGGAAAGTGGGAGCGTCTGCGAACTCAACCTATAAGCCCAACGGTATGTTTCCGGAATACCGTGTACGAAAGCTGCGGGCATTTCATTTATCTTTTGGATAGGGCGTGAAGGTCCGAAGTGAACTTCAAACTTACTACGAAGTGTGGACCTGGCCTTCATACGTGGTGAATAGCCGACTGACGTGGCGAATATGAGAGCTTAGCAGATCCTGCGTTGCATTCTCATTGTCTCCTCCTTGCCGCCGCTGGTTGGATTATCGGAAGTCATTCGCGTCCATGGGCCAAACTCAGGCCAGTGTCGAATGAACAGCGCGATTCATCAGAGACACCGCTGCCGCACATGTACACGTAGGTTCTGGCGCAACAATGACGGCGGTCTTCAATTCTAGGGATGTATGGAGCAGGATCGTCAAACTTCGCTCGCGTATTTAGCACATAGAGGACACGATCGACTACGCTTTGAATAGAAGAGGCAGACACTCGTGCAACGAACCGGACGGCCGCCATTTATGTTAAAAGAACGCACAGCGGAGTGGACACCGGAGCTTCTGCGCGATATCGAGGAACTCGCCGCCGCTGCCGGGTTCGACATCGCAGGCGTAGCTCCCGCGGCCAGCAAAATGACCGAGGACGGCGAACGATTTATCAGCTGGGTCGATGCCGGGCGCGCAGGCGAGATGGACTTCCTCAAGCGCCGTAACGAGGAGGGCGTTTTGCTGCGCAGCGCAATCCAGGTTGCCATTCCCTGGGCGCGCTCCCTGCTCGTGTGCGCCGTGAACTATAATGCCGCCGCGCCTCTCTCGATTGATCCCGCACCCGTTGCCGCCGGGTGGATCGCCCGCTACGCCTGGAGTGGCCGCAAGCGCGCAGAGGGCTCCGAAGTCAACGAAGGGCACGATTCCAGCCAACCAAGCTCCAGCCAACTCCTACCCACCGACTATCACGATGATCTCCTCGAACGCCTGCGGACCATCGAGGCCGGACTGCAGAGACAGGTAACCTGCGAGACTCGCTGCTACGTCGACACCGGCCCTATCGTCGAGCGAGGATTTGCGGCCAAGGCCGGTGTTGGCTGGATCGGCAAGAACACCTGTGTCCTCAACCAGAGCCTCGGCTCGTGGCTTCTGCTCGGCGTTATCGTCACTTCGCTTCCCGTGCGCGACGATATCCCGCTCGAAATTGCCGCCGACCGCTGCGGCAGCTGCACGCGCTGCATCGATGCCTGCCCTACCCATGCTCTGATCGCACCGCGCGAGATGGACGCTTCCCGCTGCATCGCCTATCTGACCATCGAGAAGAAGGGCAGCATTCCCGAGCCGTTCCGCGGTCTCATCGGCCGCCAGGTCTTCGGCTGCGACATCTGCCAGGACGTTTGCCCCTGGAACCGTAGAGCGCCCATCGCCCGGGAGCACGACCTTGAGCCGCGCCCCGAACTCATAAACCCCGCGCTCGACTGGCTTGCGCAGATGGATGTCGCGGCCTTTACCCACTACTTCAAAGGCTCTCCGCTCGAGCGTACCCGGCGCAAACGCCTCCATCGTAATGTCGCCATCGCTATGGGCAACAGCCGCGACCCACGGTTCCTTCCGCAACTTGAAAGCTGGAGTAGCGACGGCGATGCCGTTCTCGCTGAAGCCGCAGCCTGGGCTATCGGAGCCATTCGCCACGCCACATCACTTGAACCTGACCTGTCCCGGATCCGTTCGTCCTGAGCGGAGCCGAAGGTCCTACGTGAGCCTTCGCCGTTGCTCGTTCTCTAACACCGCCAAAACTCTTGCATCCTGAGAAGGTGTAGCGTAGCCGAAGGTCCGCACATGCTTCCTGCCAAAAACGCAAACCGCATCGCCCCCTCTGCTAGCATCGGGTAGATCGACCGGTCCGCAGCCATGCCTACGCCCACTCCTCAGACCGCCATCGAACCCACCAAGTCGAACAACGCCGCTGTACCCGTGGCGGAAATCCTCCCCGTCGTTCCGCAACACAGCCTGTGGTCCCAGATCGTAGCGCTCGCCCGCTACATGAGCACCACTGAGGTCCACACCTACGCGTTTAGTGTCGCAGCCAATGTCATCCTCTCACTTTTTCCCTTCATTGTTCTTCTCCTTACCCTTACTCGGCAAGTCTTTCACTCGCGCGCGATGGAGTCTGTCGTCCCGGAGATGATGAAAAGCTTTCTGCCAGTCGGTCAGGACTTCGTCATGCGCAACATGCAGCTGCTTGCCCATCCTCACAAAGGGACACAGGCTTTCTCGCTCGCCATGCTGCTCATCACGTCGACCGGTGTTTTTCTTCCACTTGAAGTCGCTCTCAACAGTGTCTGGGGAGTTAGGCGGAACCGTTCCTATCTGCGCAACCAACTCGTCTCACTTGGCCTGGCGTTCGGGGTCGGCGCTCTCGCCATGGTCTCCGTCGCGCTCACCGCGAACCACGCAATATGGCTCCCGTGGCTCTTCTTCGGGCATACGAAGAATCTCGCCTTTACCGTCCTAACCTACGGTGCAATGCGGATTCTTGCGGTGATCGCCAGCATCCTGCTCTTCTTTTTGATCTATTGGGCCCTCCCCAACCGCGCTGTTCCAGCACGCGCCGTGCTCCCAGCCGCAATCGTGATCGGCCTGCTCTGGGAGGGCGCGAAAGATCTTTATATTCGTGCTCTGCCGTGGCTCGATTTCCAGTCCGTCTATGGCCCCTTCTATATCTCTGTAGGCCTGATGATGTGGGCCTTTTTGTCCGGTCTGCTCCTCCTCGCCGGCGCACACTTCTCCGCCACGCGCTATACCTTACGGCTGGCGCGACAAGCTGCGATGGAAGGCTGACCGGAATGCCGAACAGCATTCAAATGAAGGTGCAGTCACGAATTCACGGCTGGCTCCAGCAAAGGCCTCCTGCCGGCCTCGCGGGAGCAGCCTTCTGGCTCGCCGTCTGGTTCCTGCTTACCTGGCTTCTGCACTTGCTCCCTGGGGCCGTCGGCATCTTCTTTCGTGTGCTCCAGGTCCTCATTGGCATCGCTCTCGTCTGTGTCGCGATACCCATCCTGTTGCGCCTCATCCGCGACCGCATGTTGTGGAGCCTGCGCAATAAGCTGATCCTCACCTATCTGCTCATCGGTCTCGCTCCAGTGGTGCTCTTCGTCACCCTGGTTGGAATCTCCGGATATATTGCCGCCGGCCAGTTCGCCATCCACCTCGCCGACACCCGCGTTCAAGCTGAGCTCGACCAGATGAGCACCGAGAACGCCGGCCGGGCTGCCCGCATCGCTCATTTCATTGCTACCCAGCCAGCGGGCGCCCAGACCCCAGCCGAGATCGAGAGCAGGTCCAAAGAGATCACCTACAGCGAACACATCACCGTGACCGCAACCCAGCGTGCTCATCTCTACCGTCGCATGGAAGCCTTCATCAACGGTGTGCCGGTCGTTCTCCCGAAAGATGCTCCCCGCCCCAGGGTGCCGTTCGGCCTACCTGCCTGGGCGGTTCAACTGGAGAGAGGCAACTTCCACAGCGTCGTACTCGACGGAGGCGAAGTGTCTCTCGTCACCCTGCAACAGGAGCGCATGGCAGACGGCCGCCTCTTTACGCTGCTCAGCAGCCTTCCCATCGACAGCGCTCTGATGGATTTGGTAGCCGACGGCCTCGGACGCGCTCAGATCTTCGCTCAGAAGACCAGTGGGACTCCCTCTACAGCTGATGCAGCGGTTAGCTCGACCAGCTCTGGCGGACCAGGCGACCCCATTGAGGATCGCCGCAACCCTCGTTTCACAGCGATTGCCGGCGGAACGGAGCCGCCTCCAAGCTCGCTCGCCGACATCCGCGTCCGCTTTCTTTCTACCATAACTGTCACGGATTGGGAGACCGGCAAGACCGACAGTGTCCCCATTGTGGTCGACTCGCGTCCTACGCTGCTCTACCGCCAACTCTTTGGCGCCTCGCTGAGCGGGATCGTTACTTCGGCCCTTCGTATCGGCCTCATCGGCCTGTGCATTCTCTTCGCGCTGATCGAGATCGTCGCTCTGGTCATGGCCATGCGCCTCAGCCGGACGATGACCGCGTCGGTGGCGGATCTTTACAAGGCCACCCTCCACATCGATCGTGGCGACCTGCAACACCGGATTGCTGTCTCCCGCACTGATCAACTCGCTGAACTCAGCCGCTCCTTCAATCGCATGACCGTCTCGCTCCAACGCCTCCTTGGCGAGCAGCAGGAGAAGGAGCGTCTTCAGAGTGAGCTCTCGATTGCGCAGGAGGTTCAGGCCAACCTTTTTCCTACTGGCGTCCGCGATCTTCCTACCTTGGAACTGCATGGCATTTGCCGTCCCGCGCGCTCCGTCAGCGGCGACTACTACGACTTCCTTGTCTTTTATAAGGACGCCCAGAATGAGGAGCTAAACGGCCATTCGGATGCAAACGGCCATCCGGAGCCAAACGGGCATTTGAGTGCCCGGGCGGGCACGCCCAGCCGCGTCGAAACCGGCGTCGGTATCGCCTTGGGCGATATCAGCGGCAAAGGCATCTCCGCCGCGCTTCTGATGGCCAATCTCCACTCCGCTGTCCGCGCCTACCGCTTCGCCAGCGAAGAGGTCGTCTACACAGCCTCGTCCGTGGCCGGCCTCACTGCCAGCCGTGACGGCAGAACAGGCGACACGGGCGAACTCTTCGCCTCGCCCGGCCGCATCATGGCTTTGCTTAACCGCCATCTCTATCGCAGCACAACGCCCGAGAAGTATGCGACGCTCTTTCTCGCTCACTACGACGCCTCCTCCTCCTGGCTCACCTATTCGACTGCAGGGCAGCTTCCGCCGCTGCTTCTAAGCCGCGATGGAGCCATCCGCCGCCTCGACTGTGGCGGGACGGTAGTCGGCCTGATGGACGGAATGATGTATGAAGAAGGCCACTTCCAGATGCATTCGGGGGACATCCTCGTCGCCTACTCGGATGGCGTGACGGAACCCGAGAATGACTTTGGCGACTTCGGCGAGGAGCGCCTGATGGAGGTCGTCGGCCGGTACCGCGATCAGCCACTCCACGTGATCTCAAGTCAGGTCATGCAGGCGCTCGACGCCTGGATCGGCGCTGACGAACAGCCCGACGATATCACGCTCGTCCTCGCCCGTCAGGCATGATGCTTCACCATTTGCGACGGGTTGGCAGGCATAGGAAGGCATCACACCGATGAACGCGGAGCGGATGTTGATTGCGTACTCAATTAGATCCAGACACAAGGTAGATCGGTCCTGATCGGTGTTATGCCTTCAGCGTTCATGAT
>JAABUV010005231.1_pt1 | contig 14906 bp, 14 predicted proteins | sample 5559971 | NCBI WGS metagenome assembly JAABUV01 (sample SAMN10711881, study PRJNA513362) | rock metagenome | isolation source: Antarctica rocks | place: Antarctica: Victoria Land, Knobhead nord | collected 2015-12-19
CCCACACCTCCTGCAACCAGCCGTCCATTGTCGCCAGATCGCGTGCGACCGGGGCGACCATCGGGAGGTGGGCGCAGCGCGCGGCCAAGGCCGTCTGATACGCCTGCCAGAACGCCAGGGCATCCTGTGGAGGGTAACAGCACGCCCCTACCATCGCAAATCACAACAGTCGAGACTATTAACTCCATCACTCACGGTAGCTCATGGCCCGACGTTGCATCGTCCCCACCTCCGATGGTTCGGCGGCAAGCCATGTGCCACGGCCGGATGGCCTGTACGATGGCAGCACGGTCAGGATCATCGTATCGTGCGGCTGCGCGTGGGCACGCCACGTCATGAACGTCACCGGCATGTGGCTGCGGCCAGGGCATGGGCGCGCCTGTCCGGCCTAGAGCGAGCGCGTAAAGCCAGCGTAGACTAAGCCCACGATCACGCCGAAGACGATGTGGCCCATCAGGATGCCGGCCATCGTCAGCGGCCCCTTCTCCATCTCGGCCCCGGCGCTCGACACGCGCGACGGGCCTGGCCCACCGACTGGCACGAGGGGCTGCGGCATACGCAGCATCAGCGGCATCACCATCATGACGAGGAGCCCGTGGATGGCGCCGAAGACGCCGCCGATCCACCAGGTGGCCGTGCCCAAACCCGCGTTCCAGATACGGGCATAGATCAGGGCGAAGATGATACCCATCACAGCATGCATCAACGTCCCCATCGCCCTAGCCAGCCTGGTATCCGGCGTGAACATCGCGCCGAGTAGGCCGATGATGTCCATCTTGGGTAGGCCCATCATGGGCGCCATATACATCAGCATGGTCATGGCGGCCGTCCTGGCCAGTCCGGCGACGATGGCGCCCCCCAGGTAAATGGTGCGCCGATCATACGTCAGCCTCCTTTGCGATAGGACGATATGCTGCCCTTGCCCCATCTCACCGATGGACTCGGCGGTCCAGGCTCTTGCGCCAGCATCAAATGATACATTTCGGGACCTATGCCAAAATGCTCTGTCCTCTTGCTCGTCCGGCCCTTACTACCCGGTGTCTATGGCTCTTCATAGGCTCTCTCGTTCCATCCTACGGTAGGCACAGCGTTTCGTCTGTAAGCACGCTTACAGACGCTTCACGCATAACGCTGTAGAGTGCAGTGAGGTGGTCAATGGCACAACTATTGCCGGCACGGACGGCATAGGTGCCTGGGTGCTCCCCCTCACGCCCCTATGTCACCTTGATCGTCGAAGGAGGTATGCCTATGTTGTAATGGCAGCGGCACGGCGAGCCTTCCTGGGGGTTCAGGATACGCTTCCCTGTCTCACGAGATCGCTGGGATTCCTACCTCGGCGACGAGCGCCATGGAGGCACAGGAACGTCTGCGGTTGCTCGATTTCACCCGCCCCCATGCGCTCTGGCTCCGCCCGGCGTCACGGCAGATCGACAGGCCTTGTCCATGCAGATCGCGGGCCTCTGGCGCTCTGTGCAGGCCGGGGACGATAGCATATGCGGAAGAGAGGAAAGATAGCTATGATGACGATGACACCGAATGTGCGCGTGCGCGGACGCTGAGCATCGGGCTGGCCGTGATACTGGCCCTGGTGGCGGCACGTGGCCCCGCCTCGCCCCGCTCCGCGCACGCCGCGATCCCACAGGGGGGACCACCGGTGACGACCGTGGCCGCGGCCGACTGGCCCTCCTACGGCAACGATCTGGGTGGCATGCGCTACCAGAACGTCGATCAGATCACCCCCGCCAACGTGGCGCGGCTCAAGCCCGCCTGGATCTTCCATACGACCGTGATGAGCAAGCTGACCTCGTTTGAGGCGCAGCCGATTGAGGTGGGCGGAACACTATACGTCTCGGGGCCGCACGATCATGTCTTCGCCCTCGATGCGGCGACGGGCGCGCTCAAATGGACCTACAACCCCGACCTCCCGCCGCTCAACCAGCTCGCCATCTGCTGCGGCCAGGTGAACCGTGGGGTGGCCGTGGGCGGCGGCAAGGTCTTCATCGCCCAGCTTGATGCGACGCTGGTCGCCCTCGACGCCAGGACCGGCAAGGCGGCCTGGCGGACCACGATCGCTGACTGGCGCCAGGACTATACCGAGACGGTGGCGCCGCTATACGTCGACGGCAAGGTCATCGTCGGCATCTCCGGCGGCGAGCTGATGAAGCGCGGCTTCGTCACGGCCTACGACGCGCAGACCGGCAAGCTGCTGTGGCGCTTTTACACTGTGCCCGATACCCTGGCGTTTGGCCATGACACCTGGAGCGGCCCGTCGTGGCAGACCGGCGGCGGCACCGTCTGGGTCACGCCCAACGTCGACCCCGGCCTGGGCCTGGTCTACGTGAATGTCGGCAACGCCGCGCCCGACCTGAACGGCTCGCAGCGCGCCGGGACCAACCTGTTCACCGCCTCCCTCGTGGCGCTCGATCTGAACACCGGCAAGCTGCGCTGGTACTTCCAGGAGGTCCACCACGACCTGTGGGACTACGATCTCGCGCAGCCCTCCATCATCTTCACGCTGTATCGCAATGGGCAGGCCGTCCCGGCCATCGCCAACGCCGAAAAGGACGGCTACTTCTTCGTGCTGGATCGGCGCACTGGCACGCCACTGTACCCTGTGAAGGAGATGCCCGTTTCCACGCAGCCAGCGTGGCAGCACGCCTCGCCCACGCAGCCGGTGCCGGCCACGCAGCCGCTGATGCCGCAGTCGGTCAGCTTGAATCCGACGGGTCTGCCGGCGGGCAGCCTCTTTACGCCGCCGCGTGAGCAGCCCACGGTCATCCAGCCCGGCTTCGAGTCGGGGCCCGAGTGGGGGCCCGGCGCCTACAGCCCGCGCACCAAGTACGCCTACATCCCGGCGGGCGGCTACGAGCCGTGGATCTACCACGCGATGCCCGGCATCATCAACAGCCTCGGCTCGACCGGGACAGGCGCGACGGCGTCCGGCATCAAGACCTACGGCCTCTTCGACGCTGTGGATACGACCACAGGCAAGATCGTCTGGCGCGTCCGCACGCGCAACAAGACCGTGACGGGCACGGCCGTGGCCGGCGATCTGGTCTTCTGGGGGCAGGACGACGGCCAGTTCGACGCCACGGATGCCCGGACCGGCGCGCTCCTCTGGGCCTTCCAGAGCAGCGCGCCGGGGTTCGGCGGCGCCAATGGCTCCCCGGCCGTCTACATCGTCAACGGCCACGAGTACGTCGTGATGGCCTTCGGCGGGAACTTCCGCGAGCGCCAGGACGCCCCCAACAAGACCTCCCGGCCCGGCGACGCCCTGGTGGCGTTCGCGCTGCCGCAGGCGGGCTATCAGGGGCCGAGCGTGGTGACGGCTCATCCCCAGCCGGTCCCGGAAGTCATCCCGACGATGGTCCCGCCCGCGTCCAGTGCGCCGGCCGGGGCGCGGATGGTCACCATCCACACGCACGACTTCCACTACTACCCGAATACCTTCACGGTGACAGCGGGGCAGCAGGTCGCCGTCCACATCGTGAACACTGGGGACGGGGGAGCGAGCATCGCGTTCACGTTGCCCGGCGGGGCCATCGCGCTGTCCACGCCGGTGAAACCCAGGCGGAACGCCTACCTCGTCTTCACGGCACCGCGGACGCCGGGCGCCTACACGTTCTTCAGTCCGCTGGGCCCACAGAAGTTCTTCGGGATGACCGGGACCATGACGGTCGGGAGTTGAGCACGGGCGCGGCTGCGCGGACAGAGGCTGCGACGTAGCCCCACCTTGTCGGGCCGGCCAGCGGGCTGACGGTCACGCACCGCTAGCGCGGCGGGGCAGAGGCCCGCATGCCCACGCTCGTTAGCGGGTCTCCGCGAACGTGGGGGCCGGGCGATCACGGGCGCCGTGATCGCCCGGCCCCACGGACATCGGGCACGTGTGGAAGGATGTCACATGTTTGTGGGAGAGATCGCCGCCGTAGGCAAGGGGATCTTCGCCGGCGCCGCGGGGACGGCCGCGATGACCGCGTCGAGCACGATCGAAGCCAGGCTGCGGCAGCGGCAGGCCAGCGCGGCGCCGGTGGCCGCGGCGAGCACGGTGCTCGGCATCGGGCCCTGGGGCGACCAGGAGAAGGCGCGCCTGTCCACACTGGTTCACTGGGGCTATGGGACGGCGTGGGGCGCCGTGGGCCTGGGCCTGACGGAGCTGCCGACCTGACGATTTCGGGCAATACGCTGTACTTTGGGAGCACCGTGCCCACGTTGTTCGGCGGGCAAGGCCCGAGCGGCCTCTACGCCGTGCGCCTCAACGGATAAGTCAAGCGAAAGGAGAGTAGGGAGACATGTGGCGCAACCTCTTGATGGGCGTCGCCGCCGGGGCCGCGGGCACCGTGGCGCTCAACGTGACCACGTACGCCGACATGGCGATCCGCGGGCGGGCGTCGAGCAGCACGCCGGCGCGGATGGCCGGTATCCTGGCCGGCAAAGCGGGTATCGCGCTTGATGCCGGGGGCGAGGAGAAGGCCCAGAACCGTAAGAGCGGCGTGGGCGCGCTGTTCGGCTATGCGACGGGCCTCGGCGTGGGTGCCGCCTACGGGCTGCTGCGCCCGTCTGTCGCGGCCGTGCCCGCCTCGCTAGCCGGCGTGGGCGTGGGCCTGGCCGCCATGGCGGCCAGCGATGTGCCCATTGTCCGCCTGGGTGTGAGCGACCCGTCCACCTGGGGCGTCGCGGGGTGGGCCTCCGATGTCGTACCGCACCTCGTCTATGGGCTGGTCGTGGTCGCCGCGTTCGATGCGTTCACGAACCAGGGGAACTAGCGCGTCCCTGCTGTCCCTGCTGTCGCGCGCATGGGTTGGTGGAGGCCGCTGACGCGCGGAGCGCCGCCAAATCACGGCGCTCCGCGCATGCAGGGAACGAATGGGTTATGCCTCCAGCAGGAGGGAACAGAGCGCAGTCGGATGGGGCGGGATGAGCGTGAGGGCAGGCCGGCCGATGACTGTGCGCATCCCCGCGCCAGCTCGCGCCAGCGGGCCCGCGCGGGCGCACGGCGGCGTGAAACGGGCGCAGGCCGGGCCGCGACTGTGGCGCGCTGGGCGGGGGTGGAGGCTCTCGGCTGCTTTCTCGCCGCCGTCGTCTTCCTCGCGTTTGAGATGGCGGTCGCCGCGCTGCGCGACGGCCGCTTCTTCGCGCCGCTACAGGCAATCGCGGGCATCGCCCTGGGCCGGCCGGCGCTCGCGCCCACGGCCCCGCTGGCACCCGCCGTGCTGGTCGGCCTCGGCATCCACCTGGGGTTCGCGCTCCTCTTCGGGACGAGCTTCACGCTCGGCTATCGCCTGCTGGCCGGCGTCCTTCCGGCGCTGGTGCGGTATCACCGCCTGATTATCCCAGCGGCCAGCGTCTACGCGCTGGTCGTCTGGCTGCTCACCTACTATGGTCTCGGCCCGCTCTTCGGCTGGGGCTGGTTCGCCCGAACCGACCCGCTCGTGACGTTCTTCGCCTACGCCGTCTTTTTCGGCGCCATCCTGGGCCTGTACCAGGATGTGACCCGATCCTGGCAACCGGACGGATAAGCCGCGACCCCCGCTCACCCGGGCGTGTCGTGCCCGATCCCGCGCGCAGGCCTTCCTTCCCTGGACTTATTCATAGGGGAAGAACTTGTCGCGCTCACCCCGCTCCCAGGCCTCGCGCAGCCCCGGCGCCGCCAGGTCCCAGTCGGGGCTGATGCCCCGGCGGATCTCACGCAGGCCGGCGCGCAGTTCCTCGGTCGAGGGCCGGCCCCAGTACCAGTAGCCGTTGTACACCTTGAAGATCTCCAGCCGCGGCTTGAGTACCAGGGTGTATGGAATCATCGGATCGTGGTGCGGGTCGGTGTACTCCTGGATGTCCAGGTCTTTCTGTACGATGCGCCCGGGGTCGGCCAGGAACGGCCACTGCGCCCCCAGCCCCGCGCGGTGCTCGTAGCTCTGCAGCACCGTGTCGGTGGAGATCAGCGCGATGCGCGTGTAGCCCACCTCGAGCTCGGGGTAGAAGTCGACCAGGTGGCGCAACTGGCGGCGCTCTTTGGGGCAATAGTGGCCGCGCGAGAGCACCAGGATCATGGGGGAGCCGCTCTGTAGCTCCGACAGCCGGCGCCGCGTGCCCGTGTGATCGGGCAGCTCGTAGTCGGGAAAGGTCGCGCCCGCACGGATGTCCTCTCTCATCGGTCCTCCTCGTTCGTCTGTCCGCATGGTGGCGCTCTGCACCGTCCGTGTGTGTCACACTCCATAGACGGCAGTGAGTGGCCCGTTCCGCGTCAGCCGACGGGCATGATGCTCCTGTCCCTGTGTTCGTCGTCACGGACAACCGTGAAGCAGCACTCGATTGCGGCCCAACACAGTTCAGGATAGAGCCTGTGTGAACATCCATCTGTAACGGAGCTTACAGACGCATCGCCTGGCTGGTGATACGAGTGAGAGTGCGGATGAGCGCCCCCTGAGAATGGGACGGGCCCGCGGTGACGCCGCTCCGCACCGCCAGGCAAACTGGGGACATCAGGCGGCGGATCCATGTGCCGGGTTGGGGGCAGAGACACATATGACATGAGGAGGGATGACATGACGAAAGCGGCAGTGATTGTGTTCGCGGATACCGAGACCCATGCGGACCTGGCCCGCGTGGTCAACGCGCTGATCACCGTCCAGGAGTTCAAGGAGGGGGGAGACGCGGTGCGCCTCCTCTTCGACGGCGCGGGTACCAAGTGGGTGGCCGAGTTCGCCAACCCGGAGCACCGCTCTCATCGCCTGTATGCGTCGGTGAAAGATCGCATCAGCGGGGCCTGCGCCTTCTGTGCGGCCGCTTTCGGGGTGACGGAGGCGGTGCGGGAGGCCGGGGTGCCCCTCCTCGACGAGTACGCCCATCACCCGAGCATCCGGAGCCTGGTCTCCGACGGTTTCCAGGTCCTGATCTTCTGATGCGACACAGGAACCCCATCAGACGCACCCCCGGGTATCAATGCATCCGGACATAGAGGCGCTGCGTGCTCGCGTGCGGCAACGGCGCTATCGTCCGTGGGCGGTGGCGACGTTTCTCGTGGCCTCCATCGCGGTCGCACGACGGACGGCCACGCGGCATCCGACCCTGGTCCGATCGTGGCGCCGCAGGGCACTGTGCCGGGCGCTCCTGCTCCCCCTCGTCGCCCGGATCCTCGGTTGCTCCCCGCGGAGCCGGGCGCTCTGGCTCACGTACCTCTGGCAGCAGGGCGACCTGTATATCCATCTCGGCCTCAACCGGCACCCCGACGCCCGCGCCGTGCTGATGTCGTTCACGCTACCCACGGAATGCACGCTGCTGCGCGCCTACGCCGCCGCGGCCCTGGCGAGCGGCTGCATACACCCACGGCGCGCGCTCGCCTGTGGCGTCGTTACCGATACCCTGGACGGCTACCTGGCCCGGCGCCTGCGACAGCAGACCGCGCTCGGCGCCCTGCTGGACAGTGAGTACGACGCCTATCTCGCCGTGGCCGCCCTGTGGGCGATCCGTCGGCGTGGCCGACGCGAGAGTACCCTGGAGCAGGCCATTGCCCTCCGCTTCGGTGGGCAGTTCCTCACCGGGCTCGCCGGCTTCTTCGCCCGTCCGCTCCGTGCCACGGTCGGTTCCACGGGGGTCGGCAAGCTCAGCGGCGCCGTGCAGGCGCTGGCGCTGTATCGGGCGTTGGGCGGGTCGGCGTATCAGGCCGGGCGCCTCATGCGCGTGGCCCTCCGCGCCACGGCGATCGGCGCTGTCGTAGCCCAGGGGCTACGCTATGCGTGCCTACACGACGCGGCGCCCGACCGCCGCTCCTGCGGACGCGGGTACCGGCGCGGGTGAGTGGTATGCGATGGTCACGGCGTCGGGCGCTACAAGCGCGCGGCGGTCTCCGCCGTCATCCGGCACCTACACCCGTAGCCGGCGTGGCCGCTCCCAACTCGTGGCCGTCCCCTCCGCCGTGAGTACGAACCTGCGCACGCGCGAGGAGGCCGTCTTGGGCAGATCGGCGCGCAGCTCGATGTAGCGGGGGCGCATGAAGGCTGGCAGCAACGGCCGCAGGTGTGCGAAGAGCTCCGCGGGCCGCGGAGACAGACCCGCGCGCGGGACAACACACAGCTTGACCTCGTCCTCCACCCCATCCGGCGCCGCTACCCCGACCGCCGCCGCCTCGAACACCGCAGGATGCGTCAGGGCGGCCTCCTCGATGGCGCGCGCGCTGATCAGCTCGCCGCGCCGACGGATGGCTTCGCGCAGACGCGCCTGGAACGAGTAGTCGCCCTCGGCGGTCCGCGTCATCAGGTCGCCGGTGCGATACCACCCGTCGGCGGTCCAGGCGCCGCTGTCGCCCTCGTGCAGGTAGCCCTCGAACATGACATGGGACTGATGCGGGCGCATCCATAGTTCCCCGACCTGTCCGGGCGGAACCTCCTGCCCCTGCTCATCGCGCAGTGTCGCCTCGAAGCGCGGCGACGCCCGGCCGACGGTCCCTGGCTGCTGTGGCAGGACGGCCGGGGCGGTCCAGCAGGACGCCGTCTCGGTCTGTCCCCACGTCTCGATGATGGTCAGGCCGAAGCGGCGCTCGATCTCCCGCCATGCACCCACGGGAGTCGCCGCGCCCAACGCCCACTCCACCGGGTTGTCCGCGTCGTCGGGACGTGGAGGGCGCTGCGCCAGCACGGAGAGGATCGTGCCGACAAAGGTGAACGCGCGGGCGTTGGCCACGCGGGTGCGCGCCCAGAAGCGGAAGGGGTCGAACCGCGCGTCGACCGTGACGTGGCCGCCGCGCCACAGGGCGGCGAGCACCGTCCCCTGCGCGGTGACGTGCGCCAGCGGCAAGCAGGTATAGAGACCCTCGCCCTCGGCGATGGGCAAGAGTTCGCGCGCGTAGGCCGCCCCATGCGTCGACTCGCAGGCCCGGCTCCAGAGCACGCCTTTGGGCTGACCCGTCGTCCCTGATGTATACAGTAGCTTGCCCGGTTGCCCCGGATCGATGTCCGGCCGTGGCGCCGTCCCTGATTGTGTGGCCTCGTCGAGGAACGCCGCGAACGCCGTCGCGCCGGCCGGCGCGGCGCCGGCGGCGACGATCACGTCCCGCACCTGGGGCGTCTGCGCGCGCACTGCCTGCAACGCGGGATAGCGCGCCCCGTCGCACAGGACGATGCGGGCGCCTGCGTGCGCCAGGACCGCGCCCAGCAGGGGGCCGTCGAGCAGCGTATTGACGGGCATGAAGATGGCGCCGAGCTTGGCGCAGGCGAACCAGGCGACGACCAGGGGGATACTGTTGCCGCACAGCACGGCGACGATGTCGCCGGCCGCGTAGCCACGCCCCGCCAGGGCGGCGGCGACATCGTCGCTCAGGGCGTCCGTCTCGGCGTACGAGAGCGTACCGTCGGGGAGCGTGATGAACGGCCGCGGCCCCAGGCGGCGCGCTTGCGCGGCCAGTTGCGCGCCAAGCGCGGGCTCGACCGAAGGATTCAGAGTCACGTCCGCTTGCTCGGTCACGCGCGGCCCCCGGCGCCGCGCGACGCGGCCTCGACGGCGAAGAGCGGAGCCGTGCGCAGGGCATGCCGCAGCGACGGCCATAGCAGGAGGGCGGCGCCCACGGCCAGCGTGACGCCCGCCGCGTACATACAATAGTTGAAGGGGAAGGCGGGGATCGGATAGACCGTGCTCTTCAGCACGTAGCCCATCACGAGGACGCCGACCAGTAATATCGCCGCCTGTAGCGGGCGATGGCGGCGGCGCAGCGTGTGGGTGAACGCCGCGATCACGGTCAACAGATAGACGACGATGATCAGGTCCGCCCCATAGGTCGACAGGTAGAAGAACGCGTCGAGCGGCGTCCCGGCGCTCAGGGGCAGGAACGCGGCGAGGGACACGAGCGCCACGACGCCGAGCGCCCCGACCGGTGAGCGCTGGGTCGCGCTCGTGCGCGCGAGCCAGCGCGGCCCCACGCCGTCGCGTCCCAGCGCGAAGAGCAGGCGCGTGGCGCCGTTGACGGTCGCCAGTTGCGCGCCGAAGCCGCTGATGAGGGCGGCGACGTTGACGGCCGTGCCCATCGTCGGCGAGATGTACACGCGCGCTACGTCGACCAGGGGCACGCTCGATTGGCTCAACGCCGTCGCGCTGGCGAAGCCCACCGTTTCGACCCACGACATCAACGTGTAGACGCCGCCGGACACGAGCAGCGCGGTCACTAGCGAGAGCGAGATCACGCGTCGCGGCTGGCGCGCTTCCTCGCCCAACGTCGCCGCGACCTCGAATCCCGAGAAGCCGGTGAAGGCGAACACGACGCCCAGGCCCAGCGTGGAGAGGCCCAGCCCCGGCGGGAGCAGCCGCGTGGCGGCGACGCCGTGCCCCTGGTAGCCCCCATGGGCGATGACGGCGACCGCCACGACGGCGACGAGCACGAGGGAGAGGCCTTCCAGCGCGAAGATGAGCGTCGCCGAGACGGCGATGGAGCGATAGGCCAGGGCGATAGTGAGCAGCCACAAGCCCGCGGCCAGCAGCGGCCACGGGATCGTCAGGCCGCCGGCCTGGAATAGGGCTTCCAGGATATTGGCGTTGCTACAATAGACCGATGCCGCGTAGGCGATGTACACGCCAATGAGCGCCCACACCGACAGGAACCCATAGGCCGGCCCCATGGCGCGGCCGTTGTAGGCGTAGACGGAGCCGGCCGAGGAGGAGTCGCGCGTGAACGTGATGAAGGCGTAGGCCACGAAGAGCATGGCCACGATAGCCAGCCCGAAGGCCACGGGGCCGGCCGACCCGACGATGCCGGCCATCAGGGCGGGCAGGAAAGTGACCCCGCCGGTGGGCGCCTGGATGCCGACGGCGCTGCCGACCGTCCCGATGAAGCGGACGCTATCCGCGCGCAGGGAGCGCCGCGGATCGTGCGTCGCGCTATCCCTGTGGGCAATGACCGGGGCCTGGGCCACGACTCTCTCCTCTCACTTGTCGGTCGTCATGCCGTTCGTGTCGCGTTTCATGCCAGCCGTAACGCTTCGGGCCGAGGCGCGGCCCGACTCCGTTTACCGCGGCGCGGCGTCCCTCCCTGATCGTACCGGAGCGGGTCCACGCCGGACCAGCGCCCGCAACGGCCGACGGGCCAGATGGGCCAGCGGCCACCGCGCGTAGAAGCCCAGCGCGGCCTGTTGCACCGCCATCGCCAGCGTCGGATACACATGAATCGCGCCCGCGAGCGCCGTGACGCTCATGCCCCTTTTCATGGTCAGCGTCACTTCCTGGATCAACTCGCCGGCCTGTGGCCCCACGATGTGGGCGCCCAGGATCTTACCGCGCCACGGCGTCACGATCAGCTTGACGAAGCCCGTGGTCTGGCCTTCGGCCTCGGCGCGGTCGACGTGCGCGAAATGGTGGCGCAACACCAGCACGCGGCCATGCGCGCGACGCGCCTCCGCCTCGGTCAGCCCCACGCGCGCCACTTCGGGGTCGGTGAAGGTGGCCCACGGCATTGGCTCCAGCCGCACTTTGGACTTGACCAGTGGTAGGAGGGCGTTGCGCACGGCGGCCGCGGCCTGGAAGCCGGCGGCGTGGGTGAACTGGTAGGGGCCAGTGACGTCGCCACAGGCCAGGATGTGCGGCGTGCTCGTGCGCAGGTAGGCGTCGACCGCGATACCTTTCTCCGCGTCGTAGGCCACACCCGCCCGCTCCAGGGCCAGGTCCGCGACGTTCGGCCGCCGGCCCAGCGCCACAAACAGCCGATCGCCGCGAACCACCCCCGCGCCGCCCGTCCCGGCATAGTGGGCCACGATGCCGGCGCCATCGCGCTCCACCGCCGTCAGCCGCGTGCGTTCGACGGCGATGCCCTCCTGGGCGAAGACCCGCGCCAGCAGGGCGGAGGCGTCGGCGTCCTCGCGCGGCAGCAGCCCCCGCTCCCCGGCGAGGACCGTCACCCGGCTGCCCAGCCGCCGGAACGCCTGCGCCATCTCCACGCCGACCGGCCCCCCACCGGCGACGACCAGATGGCCGGGGAGGTCGCGCAGGTCGAAAATCGTCTCGTTGGTGAGATAGTCGACCGTGTCCAGGCCGGGAATCGGAGGTGTGGCGGGCTGCGAGCCCGTACAGAGCAGGAAGGCGCGCGCACGCAGCGCCTGCCCGTCCACGACGAGCTCGTGGGGCGAGCGGAAGGCGGCGTGGCCCAGGTAGACGTCGACGCCGCGCCGGCGCAGGGCGTCCGCGTCCTCGGTGCGGTAGATGCGGTCGATGACGCCCTGGACACGGTCCATCACCGCGCCGAGGGTAACCGGCCCGAGCGCGCCCTCCAGGCCCAGCGCATCCAGGTGGCGTGTCTGGTGCGCGGCCGTGGCGCTGGCGATCAGGCTCTTACTGGGGACGCAGCCGGTCCACAGGCACTCGCCGCCGAGGCGCTCGCGGTCCACCAGCGCTACGCGCGCGCCGAGCGCGGCGGCGGCCGGGGCGGCGACTTGTCCCGCCGAGCCGCCACCGATGATCACGAGGTCGTAGTCACGGCGCGTCATGGGGTCCACCTCTCACCTCCATCTCCAGACACTACCATCATCGACGCCCTCATGGGGCCTCCCCGCGCGCCTGGCGCAGCGCGTCCGTGACAGCCCGCGCCGTGATGGCATAGTGCGACGCGGACCAGACGGCGCGGCCCTGGCACAGCACGATGACCTGCGGCGATTCATGGCGCACGCCGGTCCGCTCCTCTATGGCACGCGAGAGGCCGTGCGCGCGACGCACATCGATGAGCGGAATCTCGTTGCCCAAGCGAGCCATCTGGCGGTAAGCGGCGCGACTGATCGGGCAACCTAGATCGTGCAAGAACAGGATAGTCGGCATGGCGCGCGAGGCGACGAAGAGCGGGGCCAGGGCGGCGGTATCCGCGACGGGCACGAAGCGCGTCGCCGTCTCGCCAACGCCATCACTCCCATCCCTCCCGCCACCACCAAAGAGACCATCCATCGACAGGCCCATGCGGCCCGCCACGACGTAGCCGAGCGCCAGCGCGACGACAACAAACAGCGCGATATCCACCGGGTCCACAAGCCGAGCCATCCTTTCCCCCAATCATACGCGCGGCGGCGCGGCCATGTGATGCCCGCGCGGCGACCACACTCTTCCAGGATGCCAGATTGAATCATCTCCCGACTGTAAGCGCGCTTACAGTCGGGAAACGACATCATATGCTAATCTAGAAATGGTATGTCCGCGCGGTCGCATCACGGGCGGCCAATGCGCGGCAAATAGTATGACAAGGAGATGTTATGATGAAAGCAACACCAACACAGCCGCGCCAACCGGCGGGGCAGATCCTCCGGCACGGCATTATCGGCGGTCTCCTGGCGGGCCTCGTGTTTATCGTCGCCGAGATGATCATGAACGCGGCGTTGGGCAAACCCTTCTTCGGGCCGCCCCGCCTGATCTCCTCGATCGTGTTGGGCAAAGCGGCGCTCATGCCCACTTACTCCGCCGCCAAAGCGATCATCATCGGCTTCATTCTCCACTTCATTCTGGCGATGCTCTTCGGGGTCATCACCCTCGGGCTATTCGAAGCGGCGCGCGCCGCTGTCCCGCGGCTCGGCGCGTCCCCGGCCATGGTGCTGCTCTACGGAGCCGTGGCCGGCTGCGCGCTCTGGGTGATCGACTTCCTGACCATCGCGCCGGTCGCCTTCCCGCAGCTCACGATGGTCAATCAGTTCTGGAACGGCTTCATCGCGCACACCGTCTTCTTCGGGCTGGTGCTGGGCGGCTACCTCGTCATGGTTATGCGGTCGAACGTCGGCACGATCGCGGATGAACGGGCGGCGCGACTGTAAGCGCGCTTACAGTCGCGGACATTGCCCCTCTGGTACAGTGGATATAGTCGACGCGGAGTGGACGCGGCGACGATAGTGGCGCATGATGCGCCTAATCTGACGACACACGCCGCGCCGGCCTGCGGTCGGCGCGGGCCGGCGCGAGGCGTTGATAGCCGCGAGAGAGACAGGAGCGAACCATGACACGACAGGCAACGACGCGGCGCCAATCTCCATCTCACCCCAATCGTGCGGTGGCGGCGCGGCCTATTCCAGGCGCCGCCCCACGGCGACGACCCCGGCTCGTCCTCACGACCGCGGGCGTGGTTGTGATCGCCCTGCTCGCGGCGACGATGCTACTCACGCGGTCGGCGCCCGCATCCGTCGCGGCCGCCTGCGCGACGACCGGGGCGTCGACGGGGCTTGGCTCCGGGCAGTGCGCCCCCACCTTCACGTTGTCTGACCTGCAGGGGCATCGCGTGAGTCTAACCGACTTCCGGGGGCATCCGGTCCTGCTCCACTTCTGGGCCGTCGGCTGCCCGAGCTGCGCCGCCGAGTACCCCGACTTCGCGCGCGCCGTGGCGGCCTACGCGCCCAAGGGTGTGCGCGTGGTCGCCGTGGATGCCTGGGGGGAGACCCCAGCGCTCGTGCGGCAGTGGCAAGCTAGCCACCATCTGCCGGCCACGCTCCTGATCGACCAGCCGCAAGCGGTCGTCCGCCAGTACGGCGTGCAGGGCACGCCCACGACGCTCTTCATCGACCGCACCGGGCGCATCACCGGCAGCAACACCGGCCCGCTGACCTACGCCGGATTCCAGCACGCCCTCACGGGCCTGCTCTAGCCCCGTCGAGTCGAAAGGACGTGCCGATGGCCATCACACACCTCGGCGTCATCGCCGCGTTCGGCGCCGGCGTGGTCTCGTTCCTCTCGCCGTGCGTCTTCCCTCTCGTGCCGGGCTACCTGTCGTATATCGCGGGGACGACGGCCCGCGAGGCCCAGCGAGAGGGCGCGGCGCGCTGGCGGGTCACCGCGCACGCCCTCTTCTTCGTGCTGGGCTTCGCGCTCATCTTCGCGCTCCTGGGCGCCGCCGCCAGCAGCGTGGGCGCCGTCCTGAGCGGGCACAAGCTGCTCCTGGAGCGCGTGGCCGGCGTCATGCTCATCCTCTTCGG
>JAABUV010005234.1_pt1 | contig 14900 bp, 10 predicted proteins | sample 5559971 | NCBI WGS metagenome assembly JAABUV01 (sample SAMN10711881, study PRJNA513362) | rock metagenome | isolation source: Antarctica rocks | place: Antarctica: Victoria Land, Knobhead nord | collected 2015-12-19
GCTGCTCCAACGACACATAGCTGAACATCCCATCCTGAAACCGCTCGTCTCCACGCATACCCGTAAGACGACCTCCACGTGCTCAGAGCCTGTGGATCGGTATCTATTTCAACAAGCTCCTAGAGCTCCTACAATTTGCGTGCATTTCTCGGCGGTGTAACTTTCCCGTAACACGATCCAAGGACACTGTCTTGGTGTCGTCAACCCCGAAGTAAACTGCAGCACCAGCACGTTCAGGAGCTACTCCGTGAGATTTTCTTGTCTAATGGCCGGCATTCTTGGCCTATCCTCCGTCGCCACCATCGCGCAAAATATCAACGGCGCCGGCGCTACTTTTCCGAATCCGATCTACTCCAAGTGGTTCACTGAGTACAGCCGGGTCGACACGAACGTCCATATCAACTATCAGCCGATCGGCTCTGGAGGGGGTATCCGCCAAGTCTCTGAAGGCACCGTTGATTTTGGTGCAACCGATGGACCGATGAGCGACCAGCAGATCAAAAGCGCCAAGATCAAGACAATCCACATTCCCACAGTTCTCGGTGCCGTCGTTCCTGTCTATAACGTTCCTGGGGTAAACCAAGACTTGAACTTTTCGGGTGATGTCATCGCGGACATCTACCTGGGTAAGATCACGAAGTGGAACGACAGCAGGCTCGCGAAGGACAATCCCGGTGCTAATCTTCCGGATAAACCAATCCTTCCGGTCTACCGCTCCGATGGATCAGGTACTACCTATATCTTCGCCGACTTCCTTTCAAAAGTAAGCTCCGATTTCCAATCCAAGATTGGCAAGAGCACCTCAGTGAAGTGGCCTACCGGTATCGGCCAGAAGGGAAATGAGGGTGTTGCCGGCATGGTTCGACAATCTCCTCACGCCTTCGGTTACGTCGAGCTGATCTATGCTGTCCAGAATAAAATGTCCTACGGCAACGTAAAGAATTCATCCGGCAAGTACGTGAGAGCCTCCACACAAAGCGTGACGGACGCCGCTGCCGCCGCCGCAAAAACGATGCCAGCCGACTTCCGCGTCTCGATAACCAATGCGGCCGGTGCAACCTCGTATCCGATCTCCAGCTTCACCTGGCTGCTTATCCCGGAGCACTCTGCCAACCCGGCAAAGGCAAAGGCGCTACAGGGCTTTCTGAACTGGATGCTTGAGCATGGAGAATCCGAGGCCGCTCAGTTGAGCTACGCCCCGCTGCCAAAGCCCGTACAGGAAGCGGTCCATCGCGCAATTGCGCAGGTTAAATAGCAATTGAGACACAGCCCCCAAAGGGGCTGTGTCCAGTCACCCCGTCGCCTTATCAGCCTCGGCTCACGCCGCGCACGATACAACAAGCTCCCCTAGTCGCATCAGAATGAGAGCGCTTGTGTCCTCCATCCGCATATCCAGTGACTCCGAACCCAGGTCCGCCATGCCGCCTCTGAATCCATTGCCAGCCGCGGCCGCCCCGTCCCTGTCGCCCGAGGCGTCGCTCTCCGAGCCCTCCCCGGTACGCGCCTTCCTGAGCTCGCGGCCCAGTGGAGCACTTCTCGACCGCAGCTTCGCCGCCCTTATGCTGGCCTGTGCATCCTCCATCTTTGCGATCGTCAGCTTCATCCTGATCATCCTCGTCCTTCGATCGCAGCTCACGCTGCACCAGTTCGGCTGGCACTTCTTCGCTCGATCCGCATGGGATCCCGTCAGCGGGGACTTCGGCGCGCTGCCTTTTATCTACGGCACCCTGGCGACCTCGATGCTCGCTCTCATTATCGCCGTCCCACTCGCTCTCGGAGTCGCCGTGTTCATCACGGAGCTCTGCCCCCGTCCCTTGCGTGCGCCTATATCCTTCCTTACGGAACTTCTCGCCGCCATCCCCTCCGTGGTGTACGGTCTTTGGGCCGTCTTCGTCCTCGTTCCCATCATGCGCGACCAATTGGGTCCTTTCCTCGTGAAATACTTCGGCTGGACCGGGCTCTTCAACGGCACAAACTTCGGCGTCGGTCTCCTGACCGCCTCGATCATCCTCGCTATCATGATCCTGCCCATCATCTCCTCGCTCACCCGAGACATCATGCTTGCAGTGCCGAACTCGCAGCGCGAGGCCGCACTGGCGCTCGGAGCCACCCGGTGGGAGATGATCCGCGTCAGCGTTCTGCGTAACTCGCGCATCGGCATCGTTGGTGCCGTAATGCTGGGTCTCGGCCGCGCTCTCGGCGAGACCATGGCGGTCACCATGGTGATCGGCAATCATCCCAACATTGGCGGATCGCTCTTCGCCCCCGCCAACACGCTCGCGAGCGTCATAGCCGGCGAGTTCTCCGAAGCGACCGGAGACCTCTATCTCTCCGCCCTCATCGAAATCGGCCTGGCCCTTTTCCTCGTGACCATCGTCGTCAACGCCACCGCCCGCCTTATGGTATGGGCCGTCACCCGCGGTGCGCCGCCGAGGGTTGCATGAGCACACCACCCATTCCAACGCCCTCGCAGACACTCGCGCCAGCGCCCTCCAGCAGCCCGACCGGGCGCTCTCCCCTCCGTCTTTCGAGCGCAAATCGCATCCGCCGCACGGCGATGAACGTCTTTGTGTCGGGGCTCGCGATTTTGGCGACCATTGCGGTGATCACGCCACTCATCGCGATTCTTGGATACCTTCTTTACAAGGGAGCAAGTTCGCTCAACCTGGCCTTCTTCACCCATCTCCCGGCACCCGTCGGCGAGCCCGGCGGCGGCATGGCAAACGCGATCGTAGGGTCCGGCATCATTCTCGCCCTGGCTAGCACTATGGGCATTCCAATCGGCATCGCTGCTGGCCTCTACCTCGCCGAGTTCGGACGCGGTACAGCTATCGCGGCTGCCATTCGCTTTACCGCGGACGTTCTGAACGGTGTCCCCTCAATCGTGATGGGCATCTCCATCTACGCTCTTGTCGTTCTGCACCAGAAGCACTTCTCCGCCTTCGCTGGTGGCATTGCCCTCGCGATCATGATGATTCCGACGATCACGCGCACCACGGAAGAGATGCTTCTCATCGTTCCAAACTCCGTCCGTGAAGCCGCTCTAGGCCTCGGCGTTCCCAAGTGGCGCACCGCTATCTCAATCTCCCTGCGCACGGCGTCGCCTGGGATTATCACCGGATGTATGCTGGCCTTCGCCCGCGTCGCCGGCGAGACCGCTCCTCTGCTCTTCACCGCCTTTGGTAACCAGTTCTGGTCCTTTCACCTCAACGAACCCATCGCCGCGCTTCCGCTGCAGATCTTCATCTATGCGCTTTCGCCCTACGATGAATGGCATCGCCTTGCGTGGGCCGGAGCTCTCGTTCTCATCGTTCTCATCATGGTTTCGGTTACACTCGTCCGCATCTTCGCCGGACGCGGCGTTCTGAAAGGAACTACCTAGTGGGCGTCGGAATCAACGTCGAAAACCTCAACGCATGGTACGGCAAGACCCATACGCTGCAGGACATCAACCTCAAGATCCCGGCCAATCACGCTACCGCCCTCATTGGTCCCTCGGGCTGCGGCAAGTCCACCTTTGTGCGTTGTTTGAATCGCATGCACGAGACCACCCCCGATGCACGTGCCACCGGCACCGTGATGATGGGCAATCTCGACATCTACAGGGATGCGTCCCCTGTCGAGATCCGGCGCCGAGTGGGAATGGTCTTTCAGCGGCCTAATCCCTTTCCGACAATGTCGATCTACGACAACGTCGCTAGCGGCCTCAAACTCAACGGTTTCCGAAATCGCCGCATCCTGGATGAAACCGTGGAGCGCTCGCTCAAGCAGGCTGCCCTTTGGGAGGAAGTTAAGGACGACCTTCGCAAAAAATCTGGCGCCTCGCTCTCCGGAGGCCAGCAGCAGCGCCTTTGTATCGCCCGCGCTCTTGCGGTCGATCCCGAGGTGATGCTTATGGATGAGCCCGCAAGCGCTCTCGACCCGGTCTCAACCTCCAAAATCGAGGACCTGATCTTCCAGCTCAAAAGCCAGTACACGATCGTCATCGTCACGCACAACATGCAGCAGGCCGCTCGCGTCGCCGAGAATACCGGGTTCTTCCTCTCCGGTAAAATGGTCGAGTTCGATTCCACCCATAAGATCTTCACGAATCCCAAAGACAAACGGACAGAGGATTACATAACGGGGAGGTTCGGTTGAAGATGCGCATCAAGTTTCACCAGAGCCTCGATGATCTTAAGGAGCGCCTTCTCGTCATGGCCGGAATGGCCGAGCAGGCCATTCAGCGCTCGATCGAGGCCTACACCACCCGGGATCTCAATCTGTGCGAACTCGTCTTCCGCTCCGAGCCGGCCATCAATCGGCTCGAGCGCGAGATCGATCAAATGGCCCTCGACCTCCTCGCTATGGAGCAGCCGATGGCCATCGACCTCCGCTTTATCCTGTCGGTGATCCGCATCAACGCCGATCTCGAGCGCGTTGGGGATCAGGCGGTTAACATTGCCGTTCGTGTCCGCGAGATGGGAGCGTTCGCCAATATCGATTTACCCGTCGACATCCCTAAGCTCGCTTCACTCGCCTCTGCCATGGTCCGAAAGGCCCTCCAGGCATTTATCGAGGCCGATGCTGAGCTCGCCCGGTCCGTCTTGACTCTGGATGACCAGGTCGACGAGATGAACGACGCCGCCTTCTACTCTCTTTCCAATCTCATTAGGGAGAACCCGGCTCTGACGCCTCAATCCCTAAATGCCCTCATCATCTCTCGCAACCTGGAGCGTGTCGGTGACCATGCCACCAACATCGCGGAGGATGTAATCTTCTGGGTCCGCGGATTCGACGTCCGCCACAACAGCATCACCGACTAAGAGCTCCGCAGCGTTCTGAAACGACGCTCCCGTTGGGAACCATGTCGGGGAGCGAATCAGGTCATAGTGCCGGGGATCCACCAGATGAGCCGGCTTATCATCGGATACCACAGGCCTACCCGCACCGGCGTTTTCCCACTGACGCGCGCATAGTCTTCCATCTGACCGAGATACTTCGCCCGCTCCCGGTCCAGGAACGCTTCTACCTCTTCTGCCCCATGTGAGCCAGTCTTGTAGTCCACAATCCAGAAGCACTCGGAACCCTCCGCCTCGGGTGAAGCTCCCGCCCAGAAGACACGGTCCATCCGAACATTGCGCGAGTGCTCGGCAGCCACCGTCAAGGCATACTCACTTCTTGCATCGACCCGCGCTCCGACAACCCAACGTCCTGTTGAATCTTTGAGCGTGTTCGATAAGGCCGCGATGACACGGCCCGCCAGCGCTTCCACCGTCGTTGGCAGCAGACCGTCTCCACGCAGCATCGCGGCTGCTCGCTCCCTCCACCCAAGCACCTCCGAGGCCAACGCCCCGGCACCCTCCCCTTCAGCCAAACGCCTCGCTACAAGCTCCAGCAAAGCGTGCACCGCATTTCCGAAGGTCCGTGCGGCGAACGATCCCTCCGGCCGCTCGAACCGCGGCTGTGCTCGATCAACCTCTTGCTCCAGCTGCGATCCCCGGCGAGCAAACCGAGCCAAGGGATCGAACTCCGCGGGCAGCCGCTCCAGCATCGCAGGCCGTGCAAGATCGTCCTTATAGTCCTCATCGTCTACTGCGGCTGCCGCTAGGGCCAAACCTTCGAAGGGCAAGGTCTGCGTAGATGTCGTGATCGCTTTAGCTTCTCGAAATTTCACCTCTGCGGCCGGCCATGCTGCTTCGAGCAGACTTGCGTTCTCTGCCTTCACAAGGCCATCCTTCAGCACGTTGGCCGTGCCAAACAAGTGCAGCTCCTCCCGCGCCCGCGTACACGCAACGTAGAAGAGCCTTCTTCGCTCCGCCGCCTCTCGCGCCCTACGAATGCCCCTCAGCCAAGTATTCAGCGCCGCCGCGTCTTCCCCTCTTCCCGCGATGGGCGCCAGCAGTACCCGAGCTGCACCCTCGTCGCCGTCGCCCACGATCTCTTCCCACTCGAGCAAGCGGCTTCTCGCGGGAGGCGCCTTCCGCTCCAGCTCCGGCACGATCACCACATCCCACTCCAGCCCCTTCGCTCCATGGACGGTCACCAGATCAATGGCCTCCGGGTCATTCTGGACAGCGGCATAGAGTCCACGCATCGTGCGGTCTAGATGGTCCAGATCTACGCCGCCAGTCTCGCGATCGAGATCGTCCAGCAGCTTCAAATACTGCAGTGCGTTGGCCAGTGCGCCAGCCGAGAGCGCCGCATCTCCGCCAAGAGATCTCCACGTTCGCTCCACCAGCTCGGGAACGCGCAGTCTTGATCGTCGCTCCATGGCCGCCTGCAGCACGGGCCAGACTCGCTGCAGCCGAGCGAGAGCCTCAACCGACAGCAGATCTCCACGCCTGGCTACGAGGGCCCATACCGTCGACTCGGCAAATTCCCGATCGTCTTCACCGGCGAGTACGTGCAGATCAGCCAGCCCAAGCCCGCACCATGGAGCGTGGAGCACCGCCCACCACGCCACCCGGTCAGCCGGATGCTTCAAAGCTCGCGTAAGAGCCAGGAGGTCCAGCACTTCCCTCTGCTCCCTCAGGGGTTCCACCTCAATTGCTCGGAAGGGAAACGCGCCGCGTCCCTTATCTTCCTTCAGCGCAGCCACGATAGCTCGCAGCTCGCGTCGAGAACGGACCAACACCGCCAACCTCCACGGATCGGTTCTTCCCTTTGGGAGCGGCCGAGCTCGCCATCGCTCGGCAATGGCACGCATCACCTTCGCGTGGCGCCCTGCTGTACGCCGCTTGACATCGCCAATCTCTGCACGCGCGCCGCTCGCCACCGCTGGATGCCACGCCAGCCCACCATCCCCCTCAACCCCGCTCGTCTCAGCCCGCACCGCCTGCGCCGTCACGAACGGCACATCATCAGCACCCGAAGCGGAAGGAAATATCTGCCCGAACTGGCCATTGAAGCCGTGCACAAGTCCAGCCTGCGACCGGAAGTTTGCCGTCAGCCGCAGACGCCCCAGTCTTAGTTCGCCCATTCGCTCCGTCCGCATGGTTGCGACAAATCGCTCCACCCGCGCCTGTCGGAAGAGATAGATGGACTGCTTCGGGTCGCCCACCAGAAACACCGTCTTCCCTTCAGCATTCCAGCCCTCGGTGAGCAACCGAATTAGTTCGTACTGCGCTGTGGAGGTGTCCTGCATCTCGTCCACGAGAAGATGCCGCAACTCCGAGCCGAGCGTAGCCTCGTACCCCTCCATTCCCCGTTCTTGCCGGAGGGCCGCTCTCGCCAGAAGAGCGGGTTCCGCGAAATCGCATCCACCGTGCTCTGCAAACACCACCTGCAACTCGGCAAGCGCTCGGCTGAGCACACGGAAGAGAGCCTTCGCAACCAGCCATTGCTCCTCTGGATAACGAGCGGGCGGCAAACTGTTGAAGCGCTTGATGGCAGGCAGGACTCCTTCCTGATCCTGCAAACTCGCAATGAGCCCCTTCATAGAAGGGGTGTGCCGCTTATCCCACGTGAACCGCAGCCAATCGCTCTGGAACCCGGCCCTCCACTCACCATTCCTCTTTACCAGTAAGTGGATCAGCGCCTGCCAGTGCTGGAGATGCTCGAGCCCCTCTCCCGGCATCTCAGTGATGCCCGCGCAAACCGCTATAGGTGACGGACCTTGTCGCCATCCCGGAGCATCTCCCATCTCGGCCGCCAGCACCGTGATCTCCTGAAGCGTGCTCTCCGGTATGGCTTGCGCCAGATCCGACAAGCCGCGGCAAACCTCCAACTCCAGAGCTCGATCGAAACGACGGCGCACCCGCTCTTCCAACCACTCCTCTGTCAACTCCTCGCGTCCGAGCGGGACCAGCTCTCCCCATTGATCACGCGCGGCCAGCATCTCCGCAATAAGGGCTTCGCAATCGGCAACGCTTCCATCTCGATGGAGAAGCATCACGCGCAGCGCGTCGCTTAACAGGGAATCATCCCCGCCCAGTTGCAGCAGCGTCCGGCGACCAGCCTCACCGTACATCCCCTCAGGCTGCTCGACCGGAGTCACTCCGCCACCACCACCGCTCGTTACCGGAAGAGCTCGCGCGATCTCCCCGCAGATACTGTCGATGGTTCGAATGTTGAGCCGCCGCGGGGACTCCAGCAATCCCCATGCCCTCTCCCCGTCCCGCCGGAGCACCGCTTCTGCAAACCTCCGCGTCGTTTTATCGAATGCGCCCTTCGTTTCCGTTCTAGCCGCGGCTCCTTCCAGGTGCGAGATCACCCGCTGGTGCATCTCCTCTGTCGCGGCCTTCGTAAAGGTAATCGCCAGCACCTGCTCCGGCCGTTCTACATCGGCCGCCGCTAGTAGCTCTAGATACCGCTGAATCAGGAGGCCAGTCTTGCCCGAACCCGCCGGTGCCTCCACAATCCAGGATGCACCCACATCCAGCGCCCGTTCCCGCTCCTTCCAATCAGGCGGCGACCCAGCCGGAGCTGCTTCAGCAGCGGATGGAGGATCGACGGACGGAACGCCCCGCAGCGGCATCTCGATCAGCTCAGCCAAGGGAACCGTCCTGTGCCTCGTCGTCGTCGTCCATCTCCTCCAACAACGAGGCGTCTAATCGACATAACATCCGCTGTCCGCAGTGCTGGCACGTCCCGGGGTAGATCTTCGGGCTCACCCGTGCATCACCGCAGGCGAACTCCTCAGCCAATCTCTCCAGCACCTCACGCCAGCGGTCAACCTGCCCTTCAAACGTCGCCACTTCCATGCGGGCCAGTTTGCCCGGAAGAAGACCCTCACGCGCTGCAAACCCATGCAGTTGAGCCCCCTTTCCCGCTCGAACGCTGCCAAATGCGACGCCTCCCAGCTCTATGCCGCCGGAGCCGTCCTGCGGATCTCCGTCCCCCTTCGACTCTCTGCCTTGTCGATTCGCCACAATCGCATACAACGGAACCTGCGGTGCATCGGGTCTTTCGCCAAGCCAGTCTGCCGACCTCGCCGCACCGGTCTTATAGTCGATCAAAACCTGCGCCTGATCCACCAGATCGACGCGGTCCACGCGCAGCTGTAATTGCAAGGGTCCCACGCTGACATCCCGCAGCTCCTGTTCCTTCTGCATAACGGTAAATGCCGGACGCGCCCTCTCCACCTCCAACCATCGTTCCAGCAGCCGTTGGAGCCGCTCGCGCTGTGTAAGTAGGTAGGCTTCGTCCCACACTCCGTCGCTCGTTGGCTGGGCTCTCCTCAGTCCCTCGTCGATAGCCCGCGCAAGCGCCGTCCTTTGCTCCTCGAAAGTCATTCCAATCAACTGCGCTTGCGACGTCACCTCGGTCCAGAAGCATTCAAGCGCCGTATGCACCGCAATCCCGCTCTCCCTCGCACTCAACCCGAGAGGTCTCCCCTCTAGTTCGCGTGACCACAGCCGCTGCTCCGCGAAGGCGCGAAAGCCACAGGCTGCTTGCAACTCAAGGACCCTCACTCCCCCGTGCACGACACCATCGGGCAACGGCCGTATTTGCCCCGCGTCCTCCGTTCGCTCCAACGGCACGGCTTCGCGCTCCCGCGCCTCTCCTGCAATCTCACCGATGTCCTTCTGCTCCAAAGCCAAACCACGAACGATAGCTGATGCCCTCTGCTTTATCTCGCCGGAAGTCTGTGCGAAACTCACCACCACCTCGCGCCCGCTTGCAACAATTCGCTCGGTTATCTGCCTTGCATGGTCAAGGTCACGCGCAATCTCCGTTCCGGGCATACCCAAATCCCTCTGCAGCCCCCACGGAAGAAGCGGCAGCGATTCCATCATCAGCGGCCAGCTGAGCTCCCCGGCACGGAGAAACCATACTGCGTCAAACTCACTTCCCGCCGCTTCGAGCGGTCCCATCACCTGGACCGGCGCAGATCTTGACTCTGGCGCGAATAAGGTCTTCCGTGCAATTCGCTCAACAGCTTCCAGAGCCTCCGTATACTCCACCGTCTGGCCTTGGAAGTCCAGCGTGGATATCGCGTCGAGTGCGCTCTCCCAACGCACTCTGAGCTGAAACTCTTCACTTGTCTCCACGCCCCCAACGCCCCATCCGGCTTCCCTTAGCAGATTGCGGAAGTCCTGTGCCCACGCCCCATAACTCTGCACCATCCCATTGAGCTTCGCCGCCAACTGCTCCATTCTCCGCAAGGCACCAAGCATTGCTGGCAACTTCGCCGACCTCTTCGATTCCGCTGTCTTCCGCGCCACACTAGCAATCGTGATCTCTGGCTGCAGCATCCTCGACCGCCGTAGTTCAAAGGCATCGAACTCCGCCCGAGTCTCAAGTTCACCCCCTTGTGCCATCGATCTCTGCCCCGCGAAATAGTGCGAAACCAGCAGAGGGCTCACACGGTCTAGCGGCAGAGCGCCCGCAGCCCATCGCAGAAGCTCAAGTGCTACCGAGGTCATCGGCATCTCTGCCAGGGTTCGACCGAGTGAGAACTCGTACGGAGCTGCTGCTTCGTTTGCCGAAATCGACTCCAGCTCTGGAGCCAGGATCTCCCGAAAGACTCGCTCTATACTCGCTCGCTCCGCTGCTACGTCGGGCACGATCACAGCAAGACGTATTCGAGGGTCACGGTCCAGCCAGGCCGCTGCCCAGCGTGCACAAGACCGCAACTCGTCTGAGTCATCAGCCGCCGCGGTCAGCAGCCTCCCTCCCTGAGCCACCCCAGCCCCGGCGCGCGACACCATTGTTCCAACCGATCGCAGCGCTTCAAGTAGGCGTTCCTGCACAGGCGTCATCCGGTCGAACCCCAGTAGCAGTAAATCGCTCGCCGGGAGCCGCAACTCCTCTCGATTGATCGCCTCTGCAAGCGATTGCTCGAGACCTGCGACGGTCAACAGCCCCTCTGCTTCACATCGTTCCTCGAAATGCCCGGCCCATCGAGCAAACGCCGCGGTGTCGGTGCTCTCGTTCCCTTGGCGCAGCAGAGCGGAGATCCTCCCGAGTCGGCCCTTGCGTGTCCGTGCCGGTCCAGCGTAGGCGCACAGTCTCGCCCAGGTGTCGGCCACTATCTCCGCCAGCCCGTCCACACCACGCAGCCGCCCCGCGCCTTCGTCGCCCGCCAGAACTCTTCGCCACACGGCATGTTCCTGGAAAGCGTTCAGCAGCAAGGCCTGAGTTCGTCCCTCCAGCAGCATCTGGCGCCACAGGGATGTGGTCCACGCAGACCAACTCATCACCGCGGCCGACTCCCATCTCTTCTCTCCACTTGCCTGCAGCATCTCGTCATAGTCGCGGCGCAAGGTCCGTGCAGCCCGCTCATTCGCCGTGACGACCACCTCTCCGCGCCTCAGAGCCTCTCGAATCTCCTCCCGGACCACTTGCGTACCCATCACCCGTTCCATGCTCCCGTTATACGCCCGTGTTCCGCTTGGCAAAACTCATCCCCAGCAGACCGATAGCGGCGACCAGAGGAATTGCGAGCGCCGTGTGCAGGCTATTCGCTCTCGTGGAGACCACACCCATCATCCACGGCAGCACTGCGGCCCCTAAACCGCTCACGGCAATCACGATTCCAGCTTGCCTCGCACGGGGTCTCTCTCCCATCAACAACGAAAACGTCACCGGAAACCACGGTGCCAGGCTCACGCCCAGAAGCACCGTACACACCGCAATCCCAACCGCCGTATGCGCGACGGCCATCCCCGCCGTTAGCAGAACCGTGAGCGCAAGGGAGATCTGTCGGACCACTCGCTCCGGTGCCCGCAAAAGCAGCAGCGAAGAGCCCGCACGTCCCGCAGTCAGGCTAAGCCACAGCAGCAACGTGGTGTACTCACTTATGGCCAGCTTTCTGGTTCCGTAGCGTAAGGCATACGTGGTCAGCCACCCGCTTAAACATGTCTCCAATCCGCCATAAAGAAACAGCATGGCCATGAATAGAATCAGCACGTTCCTCCTTAGTCCAGACGCACCCGTGGCATCACTCTCTAGCACCCTTGTTTCAGCTGCAGCACCGCGCATCTGCACCGCCATCCCTGCTCCACACAGTAAAAACAGCAGGGCGAACCACGCCAGCAGCTCAGACAAGGCAAACCGAGGCGTCAACCAGGCGGTTAGCAGAGGCGCCAGCATAGCCCCTAGACTCCAGAAGAAATTGAGCAATGCCAGCGCAGCCGCCCGTCTCTTCTTGAACCTCTGACCAGCCAGAATGTTGACCGCGGTAATCGAGTGACCGAGGCCAAATCCGGCCACCACCAGGCCTGCACACGCCATCGCGAGCCCCGGCGAAACGGCGAAGCAGCCGATGCCGCCGGCCGCGGCCCCCATCCCGATCAGAAGACTCCGCCGCAATCTCCAGGAGACACTTACTCCCCCGAGAAACGCCCCGCAAAACTGTGCCATCAGCAAGAGTCCGCTCTGCTCGTCTCGCAGCGCCCAGTGCTTTGTCAGCAGAGGCAGAAGTGGTCCCAGCATCGCGGTTCCCAAACCAGTCAGAATGAAGGCGAAGTGCATGAGCGACGCCGACGGAACCGGCGGCGTCGCTCCATCGACTTCCTTGTCTCTCACCATCCGCGCCTCCATCTCCACCGTTTGGTCCGCTCACAGCCGCAAAGCCATTATCATCATCGAAGGGGGTACCGCTTGTGCGCCTGCATCATTCGCTCTTGTTTGTCGTTGCTCTTACGTTGGCAGGTTGTCGGCCGGCACCTCAGCCAGCTCCGCCCAGAACCGAATCGCCGGCTGCGACAGGCTCTCACATGAGCAACGCCGACACGCGCAGCTACCCAGTTCGCGGCAGAGTCGTTGCGATCCATGGGCCCGACGTTGTGCTCGATCACGAAGCGATCCCGGGGTTCATGGATGCCATGACAATGTCCTACAAACTCAAGGATCCAGGTATTGTCTCCGAGTTACATGATGGAGACCGGATTACCGCAAACCTCCTGGTCCACAAAGACCCGGATGGCTTCAACAACGAGCTTCTCGACAACATCGTCGTCATCGCCCAGGCGAAGCCCGACTATAAGCCCGCCATTCAATACCACGTGCCTACGGCTGGAGACGCTGTTCCCAACTTTGTGTTTAAGAACCAGAGTGATCGATTGATCCACCTCGATCAGTTTCGTGGCCGCGCTGTCCTGATGACCTTCATCTACACACGATGTCAGCTCTCCGACTTTTGCCCCCGCATGAGCCACAATTTCGCGGATATTGATAAGGCTCTTGCATCGGACCCCAAGCTCTACAAAGAAACTCATCTACTAAGCATCTCCTTTGATCCGGCCTACGACACCCCGCAGGTACTCCGCAGCTATGGCGGTGCCTACACCGGTCGCTTCACTCAGGAGACCTTCGGACATTGGGACTTTGCCGCCCCGCCCGCGGATGAACTCGCGCGTCTTATTCAGTTCTTCAATGTTGGCATCACGTCGGGCGACTCCAAATCCCTGACGCACTCGCTCTCCACCATCCTGATTGGAAAGGACGGCAAAGTCGTCGCCTGGTATCCCTCGAATGACTGGCAGACGTCCGATGTCCTTGCGAAGCTGAAAGACGCTGCAGCCGCTTAGTGGCTTGAGGAGCTGCCTTAGCTTCTTCGGAAGCGTAAGCTCGTCTCGCGACTCAGCAAGAGCAGGGATCAGGCTATCGCGCAGTTATCGGTACCCGGTGACCAGTTTTGCAGCTAGCTGGCCGGCCCCGACCTTTTCTGCGATGCTAAACACGGCGTGGTTGAAGGGCCAGCGCGGAATAGACGAGAATATCTTCTTATATTTATCCATCTTGGAATCGTGAGTCCAATCTGACTCCATTGTGTACCGGAGAATCTCCACGGAACGCGGTGTGCGAACTGGTAGTACCGGAATGAACGCAACCGGAAAGTAAGGCATGTCATTGAATAACTTGCTCGCGGCACAGCGATAAATTTCAAGGGCGGGATTGAACAATTTCGCAAAGCTGGGAAGCGCAGAAGAGGTTTCAAGGGTGCAATTACAGCGGGAGAGCAAAACACAGTCAAGTAAAGCTCTATCCGTCTTCTCCATTCGAGACACCGTCCCCTCCGTAGCCATGTGAAAATCTACCTCTCCTAGAGCGACAACCGGAAGGTCAATAGAGGAGCGTAGCTTGTCAATGAAAGAGTACTCATCCGTCGCCGCGAAGATGACGTCCAAATCCTTTCGATCCTCCAGGAAATCATTGACAAGAGTAACGTACTGCTCCTGTGTGATGGGGTTACTGTCCCACGATGTCGTCTGCTTATCGGTTCCCCGGTAGTGAACACCGAGCACGCGTCCCTTCGGTAACACACCGTCAACTCGCTCTAGAACGCGTTGTGGAACTCTAAAATACGCGGTCCAGATCCGGCTAAGCTCAACCCAGTTGTTGCCCAGCACCTGCCCATGCCTGCGGCGTAGCTCATTCATAGAAAGCGTCCGGTAAGGACCCTCTGGCGCTTCGTAAGCAAGGTCGAGCGAGCCTGGAATGGTGATAAAATCCGGCGCTTCGCCATAATGCATCGACCGGATCTCCCAGGCCGGGAAAAGTCCCAGGGCATCAAGATACGGGAGCAGTTGAAAGACGTAGTAGAAGACGTTTCCGAAGAGGCCCTGCTGCAGGTCTTCAGGTTGACAGGAGATACGAAGGGAAGGGCGCTTCATGTTCTGTAGTTTAGCCAGTCCGGAGTTCCGGCGACGGCCGGAAGCCCACATTTCTCTTTGAGTGGCGAAGTAGCCTCGCCGCTAGTTCGCCTTCAAGGTCTGGACACACATCAACAGCACACGGAAACAACACACAACGCGACCTGCTTGGCTCAGTTGTGCTTCTGGCATTTCATTCGATGTCCTTGAGCAAACCTGCTGGTTCCGCGCGTGCCCACTCATTCCAACGCCTCTAGGAGCTTGTTGAAATAGCTCTCGTCTGGTTGGGGGCGGTTGTGCGATCCGGGTATTTTGGCTGGATTGGGATGGGTCCGGGGCGATGTGGGGGGCCTCGGGCGAGTTTGCGACACTCACCCG
>JAABUV010005235.1_pt1 | contig 14899 bp, 13 predicted proteins | sample 5559971 | NCBI WGS metagenome assembly JAABUV01 (sample SAMN10711881, study PRJNA513362) | rock metagenome | isolation source: Antarctica rocks | place: Antarctica: Victoria Land, Knobhead nord | collected 2015-12-19
CCCGTATCAGCGCGAGCTTGCCGACGAGCTGGGCTGTTCGGTGCGTACGGTCAAGCGTCGCACGGCCGACCTGCGCGCGGAAGAGTTGGTGACGGTGCGGCGCGGGGGCCGGGGCCAGGCCAACGTCTACCACCTCACCGTCGGCCCGGTCCATGCGGGCGACGAGGGGGTAGGCTACGCCACGGTGCCCAATGCGGTGCTCGACGACGCGCGGCTTTCGCAGGGAGCCAAGCGCGCCTACATCATGCTTTGCCATCACGCCTCGGCGGCGGGGCGGTGCGAGCGCACCGTGGGCGAGATCGCGCACGATGTCGGGGCGTCGTCGCGGCGCTCCGTGTACACCTACCTGCGCGAGTTGGCGCGGACGGGGCACCTGCGCATCGCGCCGCAGGGGCAAGGGCTGCCCAACGTCTATCATGTCGGGGCGCAGAAGGCCCGCATGCGCGCGGCCCGGCGCGGGACGGCCCCGCTGCTCACGGTCGAGCGCCCGGAGGACGCGGTGGCGACGGTGGCCGACGCGCGCTGGCGGGCGCTCTATCATGAGTTGATGGGACCGGAGGCGCCACGCCCGGCGTTGGCGCGGCAGGTGTGGGCGCTGATCGGCCGCGTCGGCGAGGCGACGGTGTTGGAGGCGTTGCGCGGGGCCGCGCGGTTCGCGGAGAAGAAGCGCCTCGCCACGCTGACCATCGGCATGATCCGCTACGAAGTCGACGAGCTGCTGCGCGAGCAGGGCGCGGACGGAGGGAAGCCAGCGGCGCCGGGCACGCGGCCCGACGTCGAAACGGTGGAGATCGCGCCGCCGGCACCGGGCATGGAGCCAGCTTGGCGCGACACGCTGACGGAGTTGCGCGGCGAGATGACGCCTGAAAACTATAAGCGGTGGCTGGAGCCTACAACGGTTGAAGGCTGCGACGGCGACCTGCTGCGCGTCGGCGTGTCTGACAGCTTCACGCAGCAGTGGTTAGACAAGCGCCTGCGCGGGCCGATCGAGCGCGCCCTCGGCCGTGTCGCGCCCGGTCTTCGCGTCGTGTTCGAGGTCCGGGGCGAGGGAATCGCCGCGGCCAACGTCGACATGGAGCACCCACCGCCGACCCCAGCCATACCCGCTGGGACGCCGGCGCGGGCCTCCCCTGCGACGATCACCGTCGAACGCTGCCGCCATTGTCACGCCCTGCCGTGCCGCTGTCCGCGCAAGGAGCGGCGGGCGCGGGAGCGCGCGAGCCACAAAGAGAGAGGGGAGAAGGCGCCATGACCGACAACCCGTTGGTCCCGGAACTGAGCGTGTCCAATTTCGCCGTTAGTCTCCGGTTCTATACCGTCGTACTCGGATTCCGCATCGAATACCAACGGCCCGAGGATCGGTTCGCCTACCTGTCCTATCAGGGGAGCCAGGTGATGATCGAGCAGGCGCACGGGACATGGGAGACAGGACCGCTGGAGCATCCCTATGGGCGCGGCGTCAATTTCGAGATGGGTGTCGATCGGATCGCTCCGTTGGTCGAGGCGCTGCGCACGGAAGGATACCCGCTCATGGTCGAGCCGCACGAGCGCTGGTACCGACGGGATAACACGGCGGTCGGGCAACGGCAGTTCCTCGTGATGGACCCCGATGGCTACCTGTTGCGCTTCGCCCAGAGCCTGGGGACTACACCTTTCTCGTTGGATGAGGGCGACGGCGCCGCTCGCAGCGACCATCCGTGAGCGTCGAGGAGGAAACACCATGACAACAACGGCAGCGGTGCCGGCGCTCGGGGTGCTCAACGTGGACGGCCTGCACCTGCGCGATAAGCCCGTCGTCCCGATCTCGGGCGCGATCCGCCACGTCGGCGACCTCTACAATGGTGCGCGGCGGCATGGCCTGGCGCAACTCTGGCTCACCGACGCCTGGGTGCGTGCGGCCGGCCTACCCGAGAGCCTGCGTGGGGCCAGGGGACGGCCACGCCACCTGCCGCACCCCTTCGTCGCCGACGGCCTGGCCGCAGCCGAACTGCACGCCTGGCCCGAGGGCCTGTCCCACTGGCTCGCGCTCGACAAGAAGGGCGTCGCCGGTGCCAGCGTGGCCATCGTCGTGCCGGCCTACGACGACAACGCGACCTGGAGCGAGGGCATCGACGCCGACACGCTGCTGGCGGCGCTCTACGCCTACGCCAACGCGGTGAGCCGGACCTACGTACGCTCGCCGGGCAAGACCGGCCTGGACCTGCTGATCGAGACCACGCGGCGCGGGGGCAAGCGCGACGCGGTGGAGGACTGGCCGCCGCCCGCGCTCGACACCAACACGGTGCGCGACCTGACCTGGATGCGCACGCTGTCGCCCGACGAGCGCGGCCGCGCCTACCTCCATTCGTACGACAAGAATGCCCTGTGGCTGGGGGCAGCGAGCAGCGTCGAGGTGGGCCTGGGCGATGTCGAGGAACGGCGCGATCCAGGGAACGGGAGCGGCGTGGCGTTCGACAAGCGGCTGCCGGGCTACTGGCTGGCGCGGCTCGGCGGCGCGGAGGAGCGGTGGCACTGCACGCCGACGGTGGCGCGGGCCATCGAACGAGGCCAGACCGTCGCGATCAGCCAGGCGTACGTCTGGACGCGCCGGGCGCGCGCGTTAGAGGGCTGGTACGAGCGGCTGCGCGACGCCCGCGCGACGCTGAAGGCCGATCCCTCGCCGGCGGCGCGACTCGCCCTCGACGTGCTCAAGTACACCTACGCGGTGACGGTCTCGACGCTGGGCGGGACGTGGTACAAGCACGACGACCCGCTCTACCGGCCCGATTGGCGCCACCACATCATCGCGCAGGCCAACGCCAATCTCAGCCGGACGTTAGGGCGGCTGGAAGCCGCCGGCGTGCCGGTGGTGGCCATCAACGTCGATTGCGCCTACGTCGTGAGCGACGAGCCTGACCCGATGGCGGCCATGAAGGGGACGCTCAAGCTCGGCGAAGGGCTGGGCGACTTCAAGGTGCGCGACGCGGCGATCCCGCTCGTGGCGGTGGTGGAGGCGTTCGACCCGGAGCGGCAGCGCGGGGAAGCGGCCGTCAAGACCCTGACGCGGCTCATCGCAGCTGCGGGCGGCGGGAATGGGGAGGGGTAGCGATGCCGTCGTTAGAGCGCGAGTTGCAGGGGCGGATCGACGCGCTGGTGGCGGCCGACGTGGCGCTCGACGCGGGCGTGATCCGGGGGCTGGTGCACGAGCGGGGCGGCGGTGAGGGCCGGAGCCAGGTCGCGGAGGGCAACCGCATCCTCGCCGTCGAGTTGGGCGTGTCCGTCAGAACGGTGCAGCGGTGGCAGAAGGAAGGCGGGGAAGCGCGGGATGTGAACCGCTCGACGGCGGGCTTGAAGATCAGCGTCAAGGCGCTCGCTGACGCGCAGCAGCGGGCGGCGAACGTGCAACGTCTGCGCGACGACGGGCTAACGGTGGACCTGTGCGAGTGCTGGGTGCAGGTCTCGAACGAGCAGCGGAGCCGGTTCCGACGGGTGCGCCAGGTCGATGACAACGCGCCGCTGCGCCTGGATGGGGCGACGATGGGGCTGGTGCTCGACGAGATCGACGCGGGCCACACGGCGACGGCGGCCGACATCTTTGGGGCGGGAATGCTCGGGCCGTATGGGATCAGCCAGGCCGCGGAGATCACCGATGTCGAGAACCTAACGATGAGATATTAGCGTGGCACACCGCAGGGCAACGCCTGATTGCTGTGCGTGTCGTCCTGACATAGACCGGCACTCTAAGCCCATAGCCTCTCTCTATGTTGACGGTAGGTGTGTAAAGATTGCCCCGTATGTTTGCTCTTTGCCCCGCAGGAGTGCATCGCATTGGATTCTTTGAGGCTGTTGCAGGCATTCGGCGCAACCCTTCATGACCTGCCGTGAAGGCGCACCATGAATGGTTCGGCATGCATGCGCCACCTCGCTGGTGTAGGGGACACGTGACAGCCATGTGAGCGACATCGTCGCCCCTGATTGAGCCGACTCGCCGCAGCCGTGACGATCCGATGACCACTCTGCCAACGGATGAGTATGCGCGCCAGTGCATAGGCATGCGTGGACGGCTTGCACCCAGCGGCATTGGGATGGACTGTGCGTCGCCTGGGTAACGGCAGGATATGGCCGTCAGCGAGGCGCGCCGCGCACCTATCGGGGCTTCCGCAACCATCCGTGCGACGCATTATGGGGCGCGATCGCCCCTGCGCAGGTACGTTGTGGTCAGCACGGACGCCTCACGAGACGACGGTCGTAGGCGAGGACGAGGCACATCGCCTGCGTGCGTCCACGTTGGACTCACGCAGGCGGAGCGCCGGGGGCCGCCGCCTCCGGCGCGGGCGGTCCCGCGCGGCCCGTGCGCACGATCGCGTCGAGCAGCACCGTGTTGGGCACCACGACGTCCTCCCCGTCCGCCGTGGTCACCACCGTGTTGACCCCGCCGACCCCGCTCACCGCGCCGCGCACCGTCTCATTGAGCGCCACCAGCCGTCCCACCGGGAAGCGCTGCCGGATGTAATAGCCGGCCAGGATGTGCGCCACGATGCCCCGCGCGCCCAGACCCAGGCCCAGGCCGATGGCCAGCCCGAACGCCGCGATAGCGATCGTCAGCGCCGTCACCAGTAGCGCCGTGTCGATCTTGAGCGTACCCAGCGCCAGCACGACCACGAACAGGCTCACCAGGTATTGCGCCAGTCGCCCCAACCGCGCGGCATAGCCCAGGCCGGCGCCCAGGCCCAGCGTGGTGACGAGCGTGCCCACGAAGGTGGCCACGATCCCACCGAGCAGGAAAATGATGAGGGCCGCGATCACACTCGGCAGGAACGTGAGCAGATTTTGTAGCAGTTGCGCCACGGCGGCGAGCCCCATCAACTGCGTGGCCTGGATCAGGAACGAGAGCAGCAACAGGATGAAGACACCCTGGGCCACGATGGCCGAGAGCGGCGTCCGCACCCCCAACCCGCGCAGCGAGCCGGTGATCCCTGTCCGTTCGACGAGGGGATCGAACCCCGTGCGACGCAGGACCGTGCGCAGCAGCCAGCGGATCAGGGCCGAGATGAGGTACCCAACCACCAGGATGATCAGCCCGTTGACCAGGTTGGGGATGAACTCGATGATATTGGTCATGATGCGCGTGAGCGACTGGACCACGACGTGGGTATCCATAGGGTGACCGTTTCTCCTTTCCGCGTCTGCGTCTACCCCGCGGCCCGCGGGGTGATCCCCGCCGGTGGGGCCGCCGGCAGTAGGGCCAGGAGCGCCTCGAGCACCTCAAGCAGGGCCCGACCGAGGTTGGCCAGCCCCAGGTCGAGCAGCGCGACCAGCGTCGCATCCTCGCGTAGCCGCTGGCGCAGCCGCGCCTCGAAGTCAGCGGGGACGACGATAGCCTCGGCTTCCAGCGCGGCGAGGACCAGGCGGACGCGCCGCGCGGTCGCTAGCTCAACGGCGGCCGCAGGCCGCGCGGCTAGCCAGGCGTCCCATGCGGGTCCGGTCAGTGCGTCATCGGCCAACTCGGCCAGGATCGCGTCGTCGTCGGGATCGTCGGTCATGATGGTCTCTCCTCTGGGGGCGTGCCTCTGGGGGCGTGGTGATCGGTGGGGCGACGCAGACGTTGCTCCTCCGCATCGCCGTCGGCCTCGGCGGCGTAGCGGCGCCAGGTATCGGGGCAGATCTCGGCCAGCACGCGGCCAAACGCCACGCGCGCGCGGTGGATGCGCATCTTGACCGCGGAGAGGCCCACGGCCACGCTCTCCGCGATCTCCTGGTAGGAGCGCTCCTCGATCTCGCGCAGCACGAGCACGGCCCGCTCCACCGGTTCGAGGCGGGTCAGCGTCTCGTCAATGCACCGGCGCACCTCCATCCCGAGCGCCGCCTCCTCGGGGGAGGGGGTCGCGTGGTCGGGCAGCTCCGGATCGTCCGCCGCCCCGCGCGCGCCATCGTCTCCCTCCGGCGGCGCGAACGGCGTTGTCCGCGGGCGACGCCGGCGGCCGGTCAGCGCGTCCAGGCAGGTGTTGGTGGTGATGCGGTAGATCCAGGCGGTCAGCGTGGCCGGTTCATCCAGCGTCGCGATGGTGCGGTACACCTTGAGGAAGACCTCCTGGGCCAGGTCATCGGCGTCCTGGCGGTCGCCCATCAAGCGATAGGCGGTCGCGTAGACGCGCCCTTTGTACAGCGCGACGAGCTGCTCGAAGGCGCGGGTGTCGTCGGGCAGGGTCTGCTGGCAGCGACGCGCCAACGCGCCTGGGTCGGTCGCCTCCGTCGCCCCCATCGTCCGCCTGTTCTCCCGTCACGCGCGCCTCTGCCGGCGCTCAGGGCGGGGTCGGTGCGCCGGGCTGGCTGGCCGCCCACAACTCCGCCAGCGTCTGGTGGACGCTGGCGCTGAAGGCCTCTACGCTATTATAGTCGCTCGCGGGCGCCCATACCGGGATGGCTTGATCGGCCGTGGATACCCCCCCGTGGGCGTAGGCGGCAAGCAGCAGGGCGACCATCCGGTCGATGCCGGCGAACCAGTCCGGCTCCGCGGCGTAGCAGCCGTCGGACGTGCAGACCACCGGCTCGTGGCCGACCGGCCGCGCGTTGGAGAGGCTGTGCGTCTGCACCGCGACGCCTTGCGTCCCATCATGCGACTCGACCCAGAAGAAGGCCAGGACCACGGCCGGATCGACGCCCGTGCGCCGCCCCGCGTCCCACAGATACTCGGCGTAGGTGTCGCCTCCCCGCCGCGGGCGCGTGTCCGCCAGCGGTGAGCCGACCCCAGCAAGGGCCTGCTGGAGCGCGGCCACCGCGGCGCTGGGCGGCGCCAGGATAGCCCCCCGCGGGTTCGCCCGGAGGGCCCGCCGCCACGGGTCGCCGCACGGGCCGGCCGGAGGAGGGAGATCGACGCGCGACGGGCGGCTCCGTGGGCCGATCCCCGCCCCGCAGTGCCCGATGGTGTGCGTCGGCGCGTGCGGGGCGGCCAGGGATAGGGGCGGGCGTCCCACGACCACGCCCCCACGCGGGCTCCTGGTCCTGTGACCGACGTCGGACACGAGCGCCGCCGCGAGCAGCAGGACCAGGAGCCCGACCACCACGCGCCGCCCCATGGGGTGGACCAGCGCGACCCACCCCACGGCCCAGGCGAGCAAGACAACGATCCCCCCGATGAACCAGACGGCCGCGCGGAGCGGATGGACACGACGCATGCCTCAGGATACCCGCCGGCGGCCCACGGGGAGGCGCCGTGGGCCCACAGGGGGTGCACCTCGAAATAGTGGGACGCGGCCTGCGACGGCGGTCGCATGGCAGACCACGGGCACTGCGGTGCCAGGGCGAACGCGTCGGAGCGTCACATCACAGGGCGACACCCGACCGCAGTCGGCGCTTGTCTGCCATGCGACCGCCGTCGCAGGCTCCCTGACGCACGATTCCACTATTTTAAGGTGCACCCGCCCACAGGGCTGACCCCGTGGGCGGGACGCGGTTCATCCCGCGTTACGGGAGACGTGGCGGCTCCGGAGCAGCGGGCGCCGCCGCACCCGCCGCGGCTACGGGGAGCGTGCCCCGTGCGCGCCGCGCGTCCACGAAGCGCTCCAACTCGCGCCCCGCCACCTGCCGGCCGCCCACCCCGAAGGCGATGGCTGCGGCGACCGCGAGCGCCCCCAGCGTCAGGCCGAAGGCTAACGTGATGATCTCGGGAGCCAACCCCATCTCGCGCAGCGCCATCGCCCCCGCCAGGACCAGGATGGCCCCCTGGGCCACCGCGGCGAGCAGTCCAGCGTTGGCCGTGCCACTGCCCCGAATCGCTCCCGCGGCCAGGCGGGCCAGGTAGAGCCCGAGCGCGAAGAGGGCCAGGCCGAGCAGGATGTGCCCCGCCAGCCGCGCGAGCTCGACCGCCAGCGCCGCCACCAGGACGAAGCCCAACGCCTGCAGCGCCTCGATCACGGCGAAGAGCATGATCGCCACCAGCACCAAGCGGCCGCCGAGGACCGCCAGCGTCGGCTGGGTCGTGGCCGGCCGCGCGAATCCCAGGCGCGCCGGCCAGGTGTTGACGCCCAGGCCGGTCAGCAGGCTCGCCACGAGCGGGGCGAGCACCCGAGCGATGACGTAGGCGATGACCAGGGTCAGGCCGGCCGCGACCAGCCGCGGGACCGCCGCCAGGAAGGCGTAGAGCATGGCCGCGGCCGGCGCCGTGATGGCGGCGAGTTGCAGCGCCTGGAGGACGCCGATGACCACGGGCAGGAGGATCAGCAGGTAGACGACCAGCCCGATCAGGCCGGAGAGGCCCGGCCGCCCCAGCGCGGCGGCCAGCCCGACGCGTGCGGCAAAGCGGTCCAGGCCAGCCGCGACGAGCAGGTCGGTGACGACGCGGCGCACCAGGCGCGCCACGAACAGGCCGATGACCAGCAGGAGGACGGCGGCGAACAGGTTGGGCAGGAAGCCGAGCAGGCCGTCGACAAGCCGCTGCACCGGGCCGAGCAGCCCGTACAGGCCGAGCGCACCCAGGATGGCGGGCAGGAACAGCAGGAAGATGAGATAGTAGACGGCCTCGGCGATGGCGCGCGTGAGCGGCCGGCCGCCGGGGGCGCCGCCCTCCCCCTGGGCGCCGAGGCGCTCGTCGAGCCGCAGGGCGGGCAGCGCGGCGAGCAGCAGGCGGCGCACCACGGTGGCCACGACCCAGGCGATCAGGGCCAGGATCGCCGCGCCGATCAGGAGCGGGATGTAGGCCAGCACGAGGACCAGCAGCGCGTTGAGCGGCTGCGTGATGATGGTGAGCTCGAGGGCCTGGAAGAACGCGACGAGCACGAAGAGCATGAGCAGCCAGAAGACGACGCGGCCGATGGCCGGGGCGGCCGCGACGGGGCGCGTCCCGCCGTCCCCGCTAGCCGGGCCGGGCACACGAGGGCTGGCGAGCAGACGACCGAGGCGGGCGTCGAGGCTGGTGCGGCGCAGCGCGCCGCTGACGACGGCGGCGACGATGCGGGCTACGAGGTAGCCGACGATCAGGATGACGAGCGCGCCAATCAGGTGCGGGGCGGAGGCCGTGAGTTGGTCGATCGTACGTTGCATAGGGGTAATCTCCTTGTGAACAAGATCCGTCAATCCGTAGGCGCGCCCCCGGCGCGCGGGTCGTCCGGGGCCCCAGGCGGCGTCCCGGTGCGCGGGAGGGTAAGGCAAACGGCGGCGAAGAGCGGCCCCGCCGCAACGGCGCGCGGAGGACGACCGCGAAGGGCCTGCGTGACGGTCAGGCGGCCGGCGGCCTGGCAGGTGCGGCAGCGCGTCCAGTACACGCGGTAGGGGGCGTGGCGTCCGAACAACAGCCCCCACGGCCGTGGCCGATGCCCCAGGGCCACGGACCGGTCGCGTAGCGGACGGAGGTGACGCCCGGTCGGCGGCCAGGCGCGGGCCCAGGCCGCGCGCCGCACCAGCACATGCAGCGCCGCGATGACGCCGTAGGGGGCCCCACGGGACCACACCGCACGCCGCACCGTCCGCCTGATCATCGACCCGTCTCCCATGCGCATCCATCCTCCCTGACGTGTCCGGCGCGGGGTGCTTCGCGCCTGCGAGGATACCCCCGCTCCAGCGGGGCATCCCACCCTCCTAGACGGCGCCCGGCGTCGAGAAGTCACAGGGGCGGCCCGCCGGATCAATCGGTCGCTCTAGGCCCGCCCCTTGCCGCCGATTGACACAGGTCGGACAACATGGGCAACATGCGTCATCACATAGCCGCTCAGGGCTCCCCAGCCCAGTAAAATGGGATCAAGCTCGCTGGATGACAGACGACGAGGCGTGATTGTTATCATATGATCACACAGGGGTGAGGCCGTGCGACCGATGCGCCAGGACGAGCGACAGGAGTGTGAGTCCCTGCCGCCGCGGGTTGGCACACCCGACGGCCCATCGGCCGCGCGCCCTATCGCCGGCGGCAGCCGCGCCGCTGGGACTGGTGGCGCGTCATCTACTCCCCTGACGAGTGGCGTCGTGCCGCCCGGCCAGCGACCGGCCGCGCCTCGATGCCTGCCCACCGTGCGGCGGCGCCGCGCGCCCACCCCATGACCCTGGTCGTAGGGCGCCACGGGTGACGGGCATCGCCATCATCGGTGTGAGCGGCAGGATCATGGGCGATGGGGTCGCTCTGGTCGCCCACAGGGCGCCTGCGATGCGCGGACTCCCCATCCCGCACGCTCCATGAGCCGCATCCTCCATAGAGGCTGCACCAAGAGGGCATGGCGCGGTCGATGGTGGCGTGTGTACTTCTCGCTGGTCACGGTCGGGCGCCCTGTGGCCACACAGTGGTGTCAGCGCGTCCTGTACCTGTAGACATGGTAGGGGGCGCGGCGGCTGTACAGCCGCCGCCAACGGGCGGGGTGATGGCCCTGCGGCGTAGCCGCAGCCCGCGGTGGACGAAGCGGCCACCTAGTCGACGTCCAATGCACGGCATGTCCTATGTGAAGCGCCTGACCACGGCACCTGCGTCTGTAACAGGGGGCCAGGGGGCGGGGAACACGCGCGTCATCATGGCGGCGCGGCGATCGACTGATCACAGCATCACCTCCACCCGCCTCTCTTGCGCAGCCGGTACGCCACGCCGATCGTATCCGGCCTCCTGTAACGTCCGGTGGACGCCTCGCCATATCGGGGTAGTAGCGGGCCGTACACTCCACGGTTTCGGCGCGGGCAGGACGCCCTGTGACTTTTCGTGTGGCGTGCCGTCCTATCCTGTATCCCCCCCTGGACCGCTGTTGGGGAGGGGCGCCGCGCCTTCGTATGAGGGCACGGAACGTGCGGCGGTGCAAAGACAAGGCGGCGGCGGTTTGTCCGCTGCCACACGAGTTCGGACACGGACGATCCCCTCCACGGGAGGGGCGCCGTGCAAGGAGGTCTAGCATGTCGGATTATGAGCGAGACAGCGCGGCCCAGTCCGCCGATTTTGGTAACGAGCAAAACGTCCAAGACGGCGGCTACGGCCAGGATCAGGGCCGGAGTAACCAAGGCTATGATCAGACGCAGGGCATGGCCCCACAAGACGGCGGCTACGGCCAGGATCAAGGGATGTCCAATCAGGCCGGATACGACCAGGATCAGGGCCGGAGCAACCAGGGCGGCTTCGGTCAGGATCAGGCTGGTTATGGTCAAGACCAAGGTGGCCAGGGCGGCTTCGGTCAGGGACAGGGGCTCTCGGGTGGCGCGGGAGGGCTGGCCGGCGGCCTCCTCAATCAAGCGGAAGGCATGCTCGGGGGGGCGTCCGATCCACGGGCCCAGCAGCCCGAAGGCTTGATCGGCAGGGCGAAGGGCCTCTTGGGCGGAGGCGGCCAGCGCGACGTGAGCACGGATAGGGGAAGCGACACAGAGAGCGAGAACCAGCAATAGCGCACTAGCCCCCGGCTGTCCAGGCCCAGCCCGTCTACGATGCCCTGGCGCAGATGGGCGGGGTCTGGACAACATACCGCGCTGGCGCCTATGCATAGAGCCACGGCGAGCGCGGGATCAGGCGACAAGGCGGTCTGACGCTCGCGAAGGCGAGCGGTCAGGACAACACCAAGGAGGATGGCTGTAGCTCCGATAGGGAGAGCCTAAACAGCGCTACCATCACGATCGACCACCAGTACGCACACACGGGCATCGCACTAATCCACGATGCCACGCCGCTGCTGCCCAGCGGCGGGTACGCCCGATGACAGATACAAAGGAGGCGACTCATGTCCCCGTCATCCGCCAGGCCGGACGATTTAGAGTACGTGCATCACGGCGATGGGCATCACAGTCACAAGCACCAACACGGCGACCATGGTCACCACCATCATCGCCACCACCATCTCGGGGGTGAGCGGCCCCACGTCCACGGTCCAGAGCATTCGCTCCATGAGCAGCATCCCGAGCACCATACGCACCACCGCAGCTAACGTGGTGCGCCGACGCGGGGGTGGGTCGCACCGCACGTCTGCCACGTCATCGCGAGAGATCGCGACGACGACGCCCCGCAGCCCCACTCCCTGTGCTGGCCGATTAGTCCGGCCGCGCAATGATTCGATCGCGGCAATCTGCACATGCGATAACGTACGATTAGGAAAAGGATCATGCGAGGTATCGGCACCCATCACTCGCATAGATATTCTAACGGTTGGCCGAGAATGGACTGAGCACCGTCAATAGGCTGCCTACTCGGTCGGGACGCTGGTGCATACCTTCTCTGTATATGATGGGGGTGAGCGTAGCGAGGGAGGCTGACCCGCTGCATAACCACCGCGCCACGATCGTCAATAGCCCCCAGTGTCCGCCAATGTGCTCCCCATACAGGGGCCACCGATTATTCTGAGAGGGTAGCGGGCATAGCGGGGCGGACCACAACGTTAGCGGGAGTGTCGTTCATGTCATGCACTCCGGCATGTAGTCGTTTCGCCGAAGGCCTTCAGTGCCATGGAGGCGCGCGCTGTGACCTTTGCGCCCAAGTCTCCATGTAAACATCGGGCGCTTTCCATGCGTCGCATGTCGCGGACGCAAGCCCGCTGTGCGTGCCGCTCGGCACTTCTCACTAGTTGGAGTGCTGATCGAGAAGGTTTCCTTACCGGAATGACACGCTTACTTTGCACTTGGTAGCAGCTTCCGTAACCCTAGGCCTAACAGCGGGCCTGGCTACATGCGCATGCACGTCCATTCACGCCCATCGTAGAGGGCTTGCTATCGACAGATGCCATACGCGCCATGACGGCCTTTGTGAACGCTACTCAATTTACGGCCACTTGATACGATAACCCCGGCCATGGTCGTCCTGCTGTCTATCGGCTCTACAACGGCGACAGCGAATTATTTTTTCCAAGCAGCAAGGACTACGACATGAGCATCGGAAATGGTGCCCCAGCGTGGCCGTCAGTTATTGTATCGAATGGCGGGATTTCGCCTAGCGATCACAGGCCTTCGCCATACCAGCCCAATCCCCCGGAAGACCATCGCACGGATACGCACCTGTGCCATTTCTCCTCACATCCCTATGTCCGCAGGTTTTTGCGCCACCAGGGGCAAGAACCCGCAGGTTTTTGCGCCACCAAGGGCAGAAACCTGCGGGTATACTGAGACCATGGCTATCAACGAAGGTGACGTCGCGCGCGCCGTCCGTCGGGACAGCCCCTGGTGGCGCGATCCTCAGTGGGTGGAGACGGACCGCGACTTGCGCGACGCAGCGGCGCAAGGCATTGTGTATGATCCAGATCCCCTTGGCACCGTCGTTGCCGACGGGCTCTACCTGCTCTACGGACCGCGCCGGGTCGGCAAAACAGTCTCGCTGAAGCGCAAAATCCACCAACTGCTGTCCACCGGCCTGAACCCGCTGCAAGTCGTCCGCGTCAGCGTCGACGGATGGCAAGCGAATCGGCTCGGGACGTTCTATGAGTGGGTGACACGCACGGCCACGACGTCACTTCCGCCGGGCGCTCAACGCTACTGGTTCATCGATGAGATTACCGCCACACAGGGTCAGTGGTGGTCGATCATTAAAGATCTTCGCGACAATACCGGTTTCCGTGACGACTGCGTGGTGCTCACCGGCTCGTCTAACAGCGGGCTCGATGATGCGATCAAAGCACTTGCTGGACGGCGAGGACACACCACCGACGCTAATCGGGCCTTGCTCCCGATGAACTTCACGCACTTCTGCCATGGCCTCGGCCTGATTCCGCCCATAGGGGCGGCGGTACGGCCTGACGAGCTGCGCTCAGACGTTGCACGCGCGATCTGGAACGATCTTCTGCCCTACACCGACGACCTTGTCGCCGCCTGGCAGGCGTATCTCGACGTCGGTGGGTATCCCCAAGCTGTCGGAGACTGGAAACGATCCAATAGCATCGACAGCTCGACCGTCAGCGCGCTTTTCGATGTCGTGCGCGGCGACTTGGGCACGGCCGGCCTGCCCGAACCCCAAGCCCGTGCACTCCTCACCGCCCTGACCAAACGGGTGACAAGCACGGTCTCTATGAGCGGTTTGGCCGAGGAACTCGGCATTGGTCGAAAGACGCTCGATCCCCTCATTGCCCTGCTTGTTGATACCTTTATCGTGTGGCGTTGCCCAGCAGCGGATAATCGAGGCCGTCCCGACGAGAGTCGTCAAGCAAAGCTATACTTCTACGATCCGCTGATCGCTCGCCTCCCCGAGATCCGCTTCGGCCAGCCCCCCATCGACATAACGCGCCTCAATGAACAACAGCTGGGCACAGCGCTCGTGGGGTGGTGTGAACGCATCATGCCTGGGACAGCGCGCGCGGGAGGGTGGGTGACGCATTACAAGAACAGTCGCGCTGAAATCGACTTCGCCGGCGTGTGCCCCGACACGAACGCGCGAATGACGGCGCTCGATGGCAAGTATGTCTCGGGCGCATGGCGTCAAGAGGCGTTGACGATCCGCAACAGCGACATCAAGACAGGCGTGTTGGCGACGCGCGATCTTCTCTCCATAGATGCAAGCGATGATGTGTGGGCTGTACCGGCCGCCTTCATCGCATACAGCATTGGTCTGTAGGCTTGGTCGTACGCGTCACACCAGGTCAAATTGAGCGTCATCCCTGCTCACGCTACGGGGGGTGTAACTGGACCGTAAGACGGCGCTGACCGATGTGCGCGTCCTGACCGAGCGGGGCCTGCTCCACACGCACGGGACCACCACGGATCGGCGCTATACCCTCCGCAACGACGCACCATAGGTAAGCAGCGGGCCGCGAGAAGATAAGCGCTTGAGGAGTTCGCGTGCTGGCTTGGGGATTGCCCATGTCGGCTTGGGGAAACTGGGGGAATCCCCCCAGTTTCCCCAAGTGACGCGTGCCCGGACATAACGACGACGCCGGTGATGTGGTGGGAGCGGTCGTAGTCGGCATGTGACGCGGAGGGATGGAGGGGAACGACGTGGACGCGGGTGACATCTACCGGCGGCTGCCAGGGCTGACGGAGGGGGAGGTGGTGG
>JAABUV010005241.1_pt1 | contig 14890 bp, 15 predicted proteins | sample 5559971 | NCBI WGS metagenome assembly JAABUV01 (sample SAMN10711881, study PRJNA513362) | rock metagenome | isolation source: Antarctica rocks | place: Antarctica: Victoria Land, Knobhead nord | collected 2015-12-19
CTCGAACCACGATCCGGCACCTCACTATGCACTTGATCAAAACCGAATCGTCGGAAACCCGCGAAACGCGCCTGGACCATGGACAACAGGAGTAAGCCTCTGGCGCGCGCGAGCGCCGTGGCGACGGAACTCGCGAGTGTGCAGCGCAGTCCGCGGCCCAGCCGCGGAAGGTCCTTATCTGGGAGCTGGCCACCGCGGCAGGAGCGCCAGGCGAACACCGTAGGCGGCACGAGTTCATCATGCGTAGTCGAAGCCGGGACTGTCGCAACCAGACCGAGCCGACCCGGATCCGTCCCGCAGCCGGGCCGGATCGTACGGAACTGTCAGTTGCGCCCGAGGCGCAGCACGGTCTCGAGGGCGGGCTGGTATGGCGCGGTGACTGCGGCCGGCTCCTCGTGGGGCCGTTGGATCAGGTCGGTGACTGCCCGGAACAAGAGTGAACGCAGCAGATACTGCGCGGTGTTCATCGTCCACGGCAGGGCGGTGATGAGCTGTTCGTCGGCGCCTTCCCAGATGAGGGCGTCGACGACCACGATGGCCGACGCGAACTCGGGAGACCGCCAGTACGGGGATACGTCGATGACGAGCGGCGGTTGTTGCGGCTGGAACAGGACGTTCCTGGTGAGATCTCCGTGGACCAGTTGATCGCACCCGAGGACGGGACGCGTCGCGGCCACCAGTTCCTGCACCAGGCCAGTGCGCGTCCAGGCAGGCGTGATCTACGAGCCTGGAACTCGGCCTTCGCGGTCAACGTCACCGGGGTATTTCTCACCTGCAAGCACACGCTGCCCCACATGCTAAGCGCAGGTGGCGGGTCGATCATCAACGTGTCCTCGCTCGCGAGCATCCGGGAAATTGGGTACATCTATCCCAGCTATAGCGCCGCGAAGGCAGCGGTCAATCAACTCACCGTTTCGCTGGCACTCGAATACGCACACCATGGAATCCGTGCTAACGCAATCTTGCCCGGCCTGATCGACACCCCCATGGTTCGGAAACAGATCGTCGCCGGGGCACCGGAGGTACAGGCCGCGTTGAACGAGCGCGACACAGCAAGCCCTACCGGCCGAATGGGCAGTCCTTGGGACGTCGCGGCCGCGGCAGTATTCCTGGCATCGAATGACGCCGCATACATCAACGGGGTTTGCCTGCCCGTAGACGGTGGACTCGCCGTACGGTGCGCGTGACCAGGCGTCTACCGCCCGGTTCCCGGACGTCATTCCCCAGCGGGCGGCTGACGCACCCGGGCGTGATTAGGCTCTGCCCATGGTTGCTGTAATCGAGTCAAACTGGGTGGCTGGCGGCGATGAACACGTCGACCCGGAGATGACGACCTCAGCGCTGCTGATCATCGATACCCAGGCCGATTTCGTCGATGGTGGGGCGAGCCCGATCAGCGGGACAACGGCGATCCTGCCGGCTTTGGCGGCGCTGCGCACTGCGTTCCTGCGTGCCGGCCGACCCGTCGTACACGTGGTGCGCCTCTACCAGGGTGAGGATGTCGATCGGGTGCGGCGCACAGCGATTGCCGGGGGTGCGCGGATAGTCGCTCCCGACTCCGCCGGTGCCCAGGTGGTGCCCGAGCTCCGCGCGCTCGACGTCGCTACACCGGATGCACGTCGGCTGCTGGCCGGCGAGCTGGAGGAAGTCGGCCCCCATGAGGTCGTCATGTGGAAACCACGCTGGAGCGCTTTCCACCGCACCCGCCTGCACGACTACCTCAGCGGGCTCGGGGTGAGCACCATCGTCGTCGCCGGCTGCAACTTTCCGAACTGTCCGCGCGCCACCATCTATGACAGCAGCGCACACGATTACCGGGTACTCGTTCCCTCCGACGCGGTGTCCGGGGTCACCGCGATGCATCTGGACGAGCTGGGCGCGATCGGCGTCCTGCACGCCAACACGGCCGCCATCACCGCCGCACTGGACCAGCTGCCGGAGAGGTAGGGGCGCGGCTGGGTGGCCGCAGGCGGTCGCGTTGTAGATCCGACGTCGCCGCTCCCAGAAGACCATGGCGAATTCAGGCGGTCGTCGCAACGAGGGGTGATTCGGGGTCCAACAGTAGGCGTTGCATCGCGTGCGCGGGTGTGATGCCGCCAAGAGTCTTGCGTGGCCGGTCGTTGAGCTCGGTGGCCACCTCGCGGAGTCGTCGGGGTGAGTGCACCGACAGATCGGTGCCCTTGGGTGCCTCTGTGACGCTGCTATGTCTCGTCAAGTGGCCGGGCGGGGCGTCGTAGAGTGGCTGCTGGCGGGCCCGGGAAGTGACTTGTCCGAAGAGCTGGTGGTCGGGGTTGAGCCAGCCGCGCTGGATTGCAGAGTCGTCCCCGGGTGTCCTCCCGGGTTCGCCGCCACGCGCCGTTCGTCGGTGATCATGGTGCGCCAGATGTGGTCGGCGAGGCGTCGTTTCAGGCATCGTCGTGCTTCGCGGGCTGTCTTGCCCTGGGCGATCTTGGCGGTGTAGTAGGTGTGTCCGCGGCTGCTTGGTGTTCGGATCTGGGTGATCGCGACGGTGTGTAGCGCGGCGTTGAGCTGGCGGTACCAACTCAGCAACTCACGCCGTTACCAGAGGTCACTGCTTGGCCAGCTTCCGGTCCAGCCAGACCGCCGACTCCTCGACCGATGTCCGCGGCAGGTCCAGGTGACCACCGGGGTTCTCGACCAAGGCCTTGTCGGCCGAGCCGAGCGCGTTGAAGAGCGCCCAGCAGGCGTCGGGCGGGACTAGGTCGTCGTCGGACTGGACGTAGAAGAGCACCGGGGCAGTGACCAGCGGCGCCGAGGCGGCCGGGCCGTCGGCGAGCCCGAGCACCGCAGCGGTGATCCGTGGTTCGGCGGCGAGCAGCGGCAGCCCGACCCGGGTGCCCTGAGAGATGCCCCAAAATCCGACCGGGCCGGGATGTTCGGCTAGCACGGACGGAACCTTGTCGAGCGACCGGACGACCGCGACGGCGTACCCGTCGTCGGTGAGGCGGGTGGCGCGGGCGACGACGCCGGGTGAGGTGTGGTCCTGGCCGCCACCGGGGGCGAGCAGGATTAATCCGCGCGGAGTTGAAGCAGGGTTGAAGAGGTGCATGACGGACCTTCCGGGATGTGCGGGCACCCCGGCGGCCGCTGTCGAACTCAGGTCGAACGTCGCGCGACCGTGGTCAGGAGTGCCCGGCTAACTGTCGTGGGAATGGGACTCACCTCCTCCGATCGTCGTGGTGCCGCAAAGGCTACCGCGCTCACGGGGACTTTGAAGCTGGTTCCGATCCCATCCCGGTGCTCCACATGCCATGCCCCACCCCTACTTGGTCCGCGCGTCGCACGGTCATGCCGCAGACAGCGTGCGTTGCGGCAAACCGATCTGCCGCGATCCGCGTGGTGGTGCCGCTCCAAGGATCGGTCTACGGCGCAGCTCTTGTGCCTGCTGGTGGCTGTTTGCTTGCCGTCGACAGCAGGTACTCCAGCGACAGGCGGAGCGTGTTGGCGGTCGGGTCAGCGCGTTGCTGGACGAAGCTGACGATGTCGTGGCCCAGGTCGTCCCACTGGCCGTCGTCGGTCAGGCGCTGCTGCTCGTTCAGGACGTGGCCGGCTGTGCGGATGAGGAAGTCCGCCGCTGCCGGGGCGTCGGGGAACTCCAGGGCGAGTCGTTGGACGGAGGTCGCCGTCAGCCGGAGCCCGCTGCCCTCGAGCAGCGTCGTGAGCGCGACCGGGTCGCCCCAGCGGCTGGGCGGACCGCTGCTGGCAGGCGGAGGGGGCAGGTAGCCGCTGAGTACCTGGCCCATTGCGGGCAGCACGCTGCCCGGCACCCACGACGCGAACACGACCCGAGCTCCCGGGGCGGCGATTCGAGCGAGTTCCCCGGTCGCGGCCGCCTGATCGGTTGCGTACATCACCCTGAACACCGAGAGCACGACGTCGGCCGAGTCATCCGGCAGGGGCAGAGCTGCCAGGTCCCCGCGCAGCCATTGAACGTCGCGACCCGCGTCCTGGGCGACTGTCGAGATGCAGCCAAAACTAACCAACAGCACCCGGTAGTTAAACTAGGTGCCATGTGAAGTCTGAGTAGCGCAGTTCGCTGACGTGCAGACGATGCTGCTCCGGCAGCCGCTCGGCCACCTGGCGATCCCTTCATGACGACCCACAACATGCCGACCGAGCCGCGCTCGGCGCGTTGGAGCCGCCGTGGACCCGATCTGAAGGCTGATGTGCAGGGCGGAAACGCACGTTGAACTTCCGCGCAGTCCGATGTTGTATCTGTTGCGCCCGCAGGGGCAGTGCAAGACATCATGCAAGGCGGGTAGTGCGGACTCACCTCAATCTGCTCATCGCTGGTCAGATTGGCTTGTAGTCCGAGCGGCTCGTCGGCGGTCAGCACGCGGATCATCGCCGGGGATCGCTCCGCAGGGCGGTCACCCCAGTCAGCCGTGAGGCGTCGCCGCAGATCGCAAACGAGGCTGTTCCCGCGGGAGTTGCCGTCGGTGTAGGACGCGCATGCCCATCTTTTCGGACGGGGCGCGTCCGCGCCGGCCGGATCGGGGCCTGCCGGTCGGGAAGCGTCGCCTGGACCTGCGCCGGTGACGCCCTGCACTGCAACTGACAAATCTCTCCGCATGTCTGGTTTCCTTACCTCAGGTGAGGTCGGAAAACCCGGCACCCGGGTTCGGAGGACGATCAATGGAAGAGCGCGCGCCGAAAGACGCAAGACCCGAAAGATGATCGACATCTTCGGGTTCGACGCGGGTCGCGGGCTGGCGCCAAGTGCGGTGATCGCCCGCGCGATTCGTCTGGCGACCTGCCGGTCGAGCTTGCTGAGTTCTTTTCGTGGCGTGGGCTCGTAACCGAAACCGACGCTGTACTGAGCGTCGTCAGTCACAGACCGAGGTCCCGTGCGACTTCATCCGCTGGGATGACCTGGCTGCGTCCGGCATCGATATCCGCAAGACGTCGGGCGGCGATCTCACCGTCTTCCTGATCGATCAACGACTCGTATGCTTCGACCAAGTCCGCCGGCGCCTGTCAACGCACGATGCCCTACGGTCCGATCACACCGCGGGGTCCATGCGCCTGATGTTGGTCCAGCCGGTCCAGCCGCGCTCCTCGAGGAGTTCGAGCAGGCGCGGCGCGCACGGGAAGGATTCGAGGAACGCCGTGTCGAGCAGCGCGATCAGGTCGTCGCTGATGGGGTGTTCCTCCTCCACCCCTACGGCTTCGGCGGCTGCCGCCTCGATGAAGGCGGCTACCCGGTCGGCGAGCGTAGGCAGCCATGGGTCCTGTGGGGCACAGTCGGCGAGGTCCCCGATGTCGAGATACAGCCTGCGCCGCGTCTCGTGCTCGATCTGCGCGTGCTTGATCGTCATGAGGGCCGGTACTTCGTCCGGCATCTGCGCGGTGATCAGGATCCAGCTGTCGCGTTCGATGTCGATCAGCCGCTTTCGGAACCCGAGTTCACGCATCCGGTTGAGGTAGGCGACGGCCTCGGGCGGCAGCGCCAGGCTGTCGCCTGCCGCGAGCTTGGCGATCCGCTCCCGGTGACGAGACGGGCACGTCTGGATCGAGGACGCTCGCTACGAGAGGTGGCAGAACAAGCGGGCGCGTCGCTGTCTCACCTCTCCGCAGGCAACATTCTCGATGGCTAAGCGCCTCAACACGCTCGTGCTGGCCGCCGAAGCGACGGTACCTGCGACGCACGCGGCCCTTCCGGATGCTGTGCAAGCATCCATCGAGCAGCGGTGCATGAACCCGGTGTGCACCAAGCTGTATGAATGGCCGCGAACCGGTCGGCCGAGACTCTTCTGTTGCCGCGAGTGCCGGCAGGCCTACGACTACGAGCGAGCCGAGCTGCTGGCCGATACGAGAACGATTGCGGAAGCCCTCGACAGGCCTGGCGGCACCTACAAGCAGCGCCGGGGACGCTCCAGACAGAACTCGCCCGCCGGCGATGGTGCCTCATTCGCTACGGCGATCCCCGCGGCGAGCTCAGGGATCCAGAGATGCCGTAATAGTCCTCGAGGGCTGCGTCGAGCAGGGTTCTCCATGGGACCCGGCCGCCGCCTCCCTTTGTAAACACGCCCTTCGAGCTGGTGGTCCTCGGGATCGACCCGCGCGCTGTCAGTTGCGCAGCTGCTCAAGCAGGCCCAGATCGTCGCGGCACGCCCAGTGCTCGACGATCATCCCGTCCGTGACCCGCCAGATGTGAATGAACGTCCACGCGGTCGGGTGGCCGGTGGCTTTCGTAGCGGCGAGCAGCGGCATCGTGGAGGCCCTATGCGTACCGCGCAGGGTGAGGTGCTGCGCGACGAGGTCGCCCTCACCGATGAGGTGGTGCTGCTCGATGACTACTGGCCCGAGGTCGACGTCAATGATGCCCAGGATGAGCTTCAAGCCTTCACGGCCTTGGGGACCGGCGGCGTGGTTCACCATGTCCGCCGCGACTAGATCGTCGATTGCGGTCTCGTCACCCGCGTTCTGCCGGCGATACATTTCGTCGACGACTTCCTTTGCGCTGCGCTCGCTCATGGTGCCCCCCTCCCTGGATCGTCGGAACCGAAGATGCCCTGTTGGTCGTCGAGGTTCGGTCGCGCTGGAATTGATACATCGGCGGCGTGAGCCTCTGTGGTGTACCACCTGGCATTGATGCGGTTCGCAACTCGATCAGCCGGTGCGGAGTTGGGCGCTGCGGCGGAAGTCAGCTGCGTAGCACCTGAGTGAGGCGAGCGGCGTGAGCGATTGCAGGCACATGTCTGGCCGCTGCTCATCGCGTCACCCGAAATGCCAGGTGCGTCGCAGCAGGGGTCGCGACCACCTTCGTGCGATCGAGCGCGATTGCCGAGTCCAGCGCGGCAAACAGGGGCGTGCCGCCGCCGAGCAGGACCGGGATCACGTGCACGCGGATCTCATCGACCAGGCCGAGTGGTAGTGCCTGCTGCATGACCGTCGCGCCGTGCAGATAGACGACCTTGTCGCCCGCCGCGTGCTTGGCCTGCTCAATCGCGCTGACGACGCCGTCGGTGACGAACGTGAACACGGATGGGTGCGACGTGGTCGGCTGGTTGTGGGTGACGACGAAGCACGGGGTGTCGCCGAGCGGGCCACCGTCGCCCCAGCCACCGTCTCCCTCATTCTTGTCGAACGACGTGCGGCCCAGCACGACCGCGCCGGCACCGTCGACCATCTCCTGCATGGCCCGGTCCTCGTCGGTCGCCGCCTTGAACATCCAATCGTGCAGCATCCCGGCACCGTCGCCGAACGGGTTCTCGCGGCTGTCGTTCGGGCCGGTGACGTACCCGTCGAGCGAGGTGGACATGTCACAGATCACTAGCGCCATGAGTGTTTCCTCTCTCTGTGTGTGGCCAAGGCTGGCCGATCCAAATGGACTTCACTTATCCAGACGGTGCCCAGCCGTGCTTCTCATCGGCCACGCACCGTTCGGTGGTGTTGGTGGAGGCTCGTGACCGGGTGGGTGGGCGGGTACTCACCACACCTTGAGCAACGGGTCGGTCGTCGAATCCGTGGCCGCGTTCACCGGACCTACCCAAGACCGCATCCTCGCCTTGGCCACCGAGCTCGGCGTGCCCACCTTCAACGCGAGCCTGAGGTGCTGGCGGGGTTCTGGTGCGAGGTCCTGGACCTCGTCGTGCTCGATCGCGAGGACGACGGCTCGGTGGAAATTGGGCCGCGCGAAGGGTTCGGCGGTCCGCAGCCGACGATCATCCTCAGTCGCAGGGATGAGCCGGAGCAGGGAAAAGCCCGGCTGCACATCGACGTCAACGCCACCGACCGTGATCAGGACGCCGAGCTCGAACGCCTTCTGAAGCTCGGTGCGCGCCCGGCCGACATCGGCCAGACAGGGGAGGAGCAGTGGCATGTCCTGACCGACCCCGAAGGCAATGAGTTCTGCTTGCTCAAGGCCCGACTCAACCCACTCTGAGGCTCATCGGTCTCACGCTGACGACGCCCACCTGGGCAGCGCAGCCCAACTCAGTCTCGCCCGTGCTGAACAACAGCCCCTCTCAGACGCCGAGCTCCAAAGGCGAGCGGCCATCGACGAAGACGCGGCCGACTACCTGCTCCACATCGATGATTGGCCCATCGACGTTCGCGCCATCGAACTCGTCCGCGAACACTGCGAACGCTGTCGCTACACACCTCGGCTGACGGGGCCACTTCGAGCCGTCCTACCGGGGCCAGGTCAGGTTGACCAGCCAGGGTTGTCGGCTCACCGATGAGTTCGTGGTTCTCGCCGCGTCTGTACCGAGGACCACACGAAAAAAGATCCCAGGAGCTGCAATGACATCCGCTCGTCTCGTCCTCCTCCCGGACGGCCCCTACGAGGTGACCGGCTCGATCGAGCTCGCCAGGAGCGACGGCCAGCCCGTCCAGGCGCCTGCAGACACGGTCTACCTCTGCCGCTGCGGGCACTCAGCGAACAAGCCGTTCTGCGATGGCTCACACGCCCGAACCGGATGGACGGAGGACACGTGAGCGAGAACAGCTCAATGTCCAGGTGATGAGCTCCGACAGCCCCAGCAGCTCGTGTTGTCGGGGCGCCCAGCCACGACGCAACGGCGAGACGCAAGCACGACAAGACAGAGACGCCGAGAGGACAACGATATGCGCGACCTGGTGTTGCAGATGGGCATTTCGATCGACGGGTACGTTTCCGGCGGTCCCGAGGAGGACATCGGCGGGGGTGAGGCAGAGCACCCGGACGTCGTTGCCAGGAAGCTGGCTTGGGTTAGCCAGGCAGGGCTTCACGCTATGGGCCGGGTCACCTACGAGGGGATGTCCGGTTTCTGGCCAACGTCCACCGGCGTGTACGCGAAACCTATGAACGAGATCCCGAAGGTGGTGTTCTCCAAGACTCTGGACCGGGTCGACTGGCCGCCCACGACGATCGCGAGTGGCGACCTCGAGGAGGAGGTCGCGACACTCAAGGCGGAGCCGGGCGGCGACATCATCGCTTATGGCGGCTACACGTTCGCCCAGGCCCTCACGCGCGCAAACCTGGTGGATGAGTACCGGCTGGTCACCCGCCCGGTCGCGCTCGGCAGCGGTGAGCCGATGTTCAAGGACCTTGCCCTGGGGCTGCGGCTTGAGCTGGCCGAGGTTACCTCCTACCCCGACGGGACCGTCATCTCGATCTACCACCGGCGCGTAGACACCGATGAGTCTGGCCGGACGACTTGGTCAGACCCGCCGTGAAGACCTTGTTCCCCGCGTTCCGGGTGAGCGACCTCGCGGTAGCCCTCGAGTTCTACACCGCGCTCGGTTACGACACGCTCGGCCACGTCGACCTCGGCGCCGGGGTGCACCTGGCGATGTTGGCCTTCCCCGAGGAGCCGGCGGTCTCACTCGAGCTGGTGCACCGGCCCGGCGGCGACCCGGTCGCCCCAGGGGGTTGTGACCACCTGGCGGTCCAGGTCGACGACCTCGACGCCACCCGGGAGCGGCTCCGCGTCAGCGGTCTTGAACCTGGCGACGTGAAGCTCCCCGGTGGGCTCGAGGGGCCGCGAACGGTGTGGCTCGTCGACCCTGACGGTTACCGCATCGAGCTCGTGCAGTGGCCGCCTGGCCATCCGGTCGGCATGACCCGCGCCGACTTCCCCGACAACCCGTCCTGACCAGGTGGAGTACCTCGATGGCGCTGATTCGGCTGTACATGTCCATGTCGCTCGACGGCTACATCGCCGGGCCGGACGACCGAGCGGGCCAGGAGCTCGGTCGGGGCGGTGGTCGGCTGTTCAACTGGCTCGATGACCGCAACGCACCTGGGGTGAATGGCACGGTGTACGGCGAGATCATGGCCACCGGCGCTGTGATCTCGGGCCGACGTACCTTCGAGTTGGCCGGTCGCTGGGGCGGCGACCATCACGGCGGTGTGAGGATCAACGTGCTGACCCACCACGTCGACGACGGTGACGAACCACCCGGCAGCGCCCGGTTCTACACCGACGTCCCCGCGTGCGCCGCCGACGCTCGCGCGGCCGCCGGGGACCGCGTGGTCATGGTCCACGGGGCGAGCGCCGCCCAGGCCTTGCTCCGCGCCGGCGAGCTAGACGAACTGGAGCTTCACGTCGTGCCCGTTCTGCTTGGCGAGGGCAGACGGCTCTTCGACAACCTGCGCGGCCACACGACCGAGCTGGAGCCGGTCCGACGGCTCGAGGGACGCGACGCCACCCACCTGCGATACCGAGTGCAGCACATACCGGCTTAGGACGGCCGCCCGAATGAGCCGGCGCGCGGAAGCGTCGCCGTTGCCCGGTAACCGCAACCTCAACCTGACGGCGGCGCCGTCCGGTCGTTCCCGTAAGCCGATCGCCCTACGGTGATGAGGCTGCCACGCCGACCCGTCCTGGACTCACGATCGCGTTGTCGTCGTCGTTCCGTCTCTCGAGGACGTGCTGCTCCTGTGGAGTCGACCGGTCCTGCCGATGAGCGGACGATCCGCTGCCGACCTTGGCATGCCGGACGAGTCCAGTCCGCTGCTGAAGGTCGATGTTGACGTCCCTCAGCGCGTTCGGCATGCGTGGACCGGCTAGCTGCCAAGGTCTGCCAGCGTGCGCCTCAGAAGGCGCGATGGCGGGGGTTCGGGGAGGGAAGCGCGCAGTTGAGCCTCAGCCTCCGTTGACTCCGGCTCGTTCCGGAACGAGCCGTCTGTCCCCCCGGTCCTGACCTGGCCGGTCTCGCCCTCGGCCGGTGTCAGGAGCTGGCGGACCGCTGCTCGTCGGCACGCTGACCGGCGATGTCCACCGTCGCGACCCGGGGACCGGGGCTCGTGCCGACGTAGTAGTGGTTGGGGTTGCTCTTCAGGGTGTTCATGAACTTGGCCATCTCGACGGCCCGGCGGGCGTCGTCCAGGTTCTCGGCCTCGGCCACCTTGTCCATAAGTCCGTCGAAGGCGGCCTGGTCCATGCGGCGGGAGAGCCTGATCCCGAGCATGCTTGGGAAGATTGTCGCGTTAGTCTCGCGGGCTGCCTGAGCGCTGGGCGCCAGAGTGAGGAAGTTGAGCAGGAAGTCGGGACGCATGACGTAGCGGCCGTTGTGCTGGCGGACCAGGTCGCGGGTCAGCCCGAGAATGCGCGTCTCACTCGTCAGCCACCACGTGCCCCAGCCGAACTCGGTGACCCGCGAGGTCTCGCCGCGCCGGTGACGGCGGCCGTAGACGGCCAGGGCCATCAGCGCGTCGTTGCGGGCGAGCGTCAGGTTGTTGTTCTTGGCGGGCGCGAGCTGGGCGGCGAGCGCGTCTACCTGGTTGAGGTCGACCAGGTTCTCCAGGTCGGCGGCGGACTCGTAGGCGAACCCGAAGGTGGCTTGTAGGTACTGCCGCATGTCGTCCATTGCCTGCGAGCGGTGGAGCGTCTTGTGCGACAGGAACTGCTGGACGAACGCGGGCCAGTTGCGGGGCTGGCGGCGATCGAGGTCCGGGTTGAGGCGGGCGTAGAGGTAGACCCGAAGCATGATCTGTGGTGCCTGGCTGGCGAGCTCGTAGTCGAGGCGGTGCTCGATGGCCTCGACGTGGTTGTGGTGCTCCATGTCCGCTGACCGAAAATGGGAGACGACCTCTTCGAGGACCGGCTCGGTGAGGATCAGCTTGGCGCCTTGACGGCTGGCGAGCAGCAGCGTGTTTCGGGTGGGCTGATCCCCGGCTTCCAGGTAGTGCTCGCTGAGCGCGCGCAGGATCTGGTCCGCGCCGACATAGAGCCGGAAGTCACCGGTCATGTCCTGGAAGTACTCCAGCAGCCTCGGCTCGTTATTGAGGGTGAACAGGAGCGCGTAGGTACGAGAGAGCCGCTGCAGGTACTGGCGCTCATCCTCGCTGGAGCCATAGAGGACCCCGCGGAGGACCGCGAAGGCGCCATCTCCGACAAGTTGGCCATGCTTGCCGGTGTGCCCGAGTTCGGCGAGGGCCTGCCGCAGGCCGTCCGTCACGGTTGCAAACTCCCCGGGCTTCGCGTCGGTGAGGAACGCCGCGAACTCCAGGCCCTCCCGCTCGAACGTGAGCTGGAGGGTGCGGAGCGCCACTTCAGCGGCCTGCCGAATCCCGACGTCCCCGAGGCCCGCTGGTGGCGCTGGTCGGAGGCGCTCGTCGAGGCTCTTGAGGACGCGGAGCCGCAGCGCTTCGTCGGCGGTGTTTTCGTCCTGAATGCGCTCGCGAGTCTCATAGGGCAGGCAGAACGCGCCGTCGGTCTGGTGCATGCGGACAGCGCGGCCACCGGGGTAGGCCTTCTTGCTCATCGTCTGCAGCCGCCGGCCCAGGCGGGGCGCCACGAGCGACTTGACGCTCGGCAGCTCCGCGAGGATGCGGTCGAGCACCTCGGCCTCGGTGCGGAGGATCCCCTTGTCCGGGTCGGTCCCTTCGAGCGCCCAGAGAGCGAGCGCGTCAGTCACTGCGTCGACGAGGCTCTGGTCGCCCTGGCGTCGCTGAATCTCGTTAGATAGGAACACGTAGACCGCTGGGCTGCGGACGTGCTTGGACGGCGCGATCAGCGTCGAGGTGCCGACCTGCCGGAGGTATTCGGTGTAGGGCCGCAGGTGCTCATCGAAGGCGTGGACGGTGGACGAGTCTCCGTTGACGTGGAGGGCTATGTAATCGCCGTCGCGGATGTCAATGGTGACGTCGAGTTCTGCGGTGAGTGCCCGTTCCGCACGGTCGGAGTACTTGACGGTGCGGGACGTGAGGTAGGTCAGGCGCTTCGGCTCGCGGCCGAACTCCCGCAGCCGGGCGACCGTGCGACGGATCTTCGACTCGGCATCAGCCTCGACGCTCGCCTGGTAGTAGTGCTCGCTTCGGGTGCCGTCCTCGTAGAGCGTCCCGTCGCGGGCGTCGGCACCGCCGTCCTTGGTCCCGCCGAGCGGGACGAAGGACGTGCCGATCAACGGGCCGTAGAAGGCGTTGGCGAACCGCTCAAACGGGAACCCCTCCGCCTTATCCAGGGCGATCTTCACCACGTCAGCCGGGATGTGTCGCTGCACGCCGCCTCCTAAGTCGACTGTCCGCCGAGGACCGAAGGGTACGGCCCATGACCGACAAGCCCGTGCTCATGCACACCTAGGGTCACGATGACCCCGTCGCGCACACGCAGCGCCGCGCGATGGACGTCTATGACGGGGCACGAACGCTTGAAGGGGGCATTGCAGGCGATGCTCAGACATCCGCCATGCCGCGGGGAGCGCGCACCCCGAAGCTTGGTCCCGACCACGAGCGGTTCTAGATGGCACGCTTCCAGCAGGGCGTCGATGAGCGAGTCACCACGAACTGTCCGTAGCGTTCGGGTGACCAGCCACGCTTGATGACTAAGAGGCGGTAGAGCTCCGATGAGCTGTAGGTCCACACCCTCTCGGCGGCGTCCATAGGTCGACACGCCTGGGCGCAATGGGGTCTAGCCGGCGAGGTTCTGGGCTACTTGGGTCAGACGCGCTTCGTTGAGGTCGGCACGTAGTTGGCCAGCGCGGTGTCGGTTTCTGCTGCGGTGGCCAGCACCAGAAGTAGCGGCGCGATGCGCGGCGCAATTTTCTGTCGTCAGGGCGGCTTGCATAGCGTCTGAGCGCTGTTCGGCGTGTACGGAACGCGCTTCGGCGACGTCTCCGCGGCGCGTTCCGCTTCCGATCATCGCGCACACAGGTCGGTCCGCACGGTCGGCTCCAAGACCGTCAGCGACGTCGGCACAATTTACCTGAACTCGCTGAGATCTCTGGCCTCGGCAGCGTCACGGAACCGGCGGTCCAAGGCTGACTCGACACGGTCGCGGACACGAGCAACGGCCTCTAAACTCAGAGCGCCCGTTGCCACGAGCTCGTCCAGCAGAGCCTCGCCGTACTCCCTGGCCCTGATGGAGATTCGTATCGCGTTTCCAAGCTCGGGATCGTGGCTCATAACCGGCAACCGCACATCGTGGTCTCCGTCCTCACCGACGAGAATGAGCGAGTGTCGCCGCCCCCCGTCCGGCAGGGCCTGCCAGAGGCAGCGTCCCCAACGAGCCGACAAGGGCTCGTCAGTCACGCCCACGCGCCGAACCGGGAAATACACGGGGTCCTTGCCTCGGTTCGCTCCCCCTGCGGTGGTGAGCAGATCCTCGATGCGCTCGCTGTCAGCCACCTCCGGCTGCACCTCGGTGTAGATCAGCAGGACACCGTCCGAGGTAACACTTTCTTTGTAGAACAGCGGTACGAGAGACATGCCGTGCAACTCAAGCGACTGAGCCTGTGGGTTCTCGTTCTCTGCCAGCTCGATGGCGAAGCTCCACGCGCCCCAGTCTCGGCCGGAGCTCGAGTGCTGCTTGACTCGCCACAGCCCGCCTTCGTCGTCTCGCAGGGCGTTGTCGGGAGAGCGCGCCGATTCAAGCTCGTGGCGTAGATCGTCCGCCAAGTCCGATCCCACCCTGAGATCCAGAGTGATGTTCCGCAGTGGGAGACCGGTGTGGCGGGACAGCCCCGGCTCGGCGCCAACAGGCGCGACGTCCCGGTACTGACCAAGAAGGTGGAGGCGCATGCGGACACCTTGTCACCGCACGCTGACAACTTCGACTCCGACTGCGCCGAGTGCGCCGAGGCTTGCTTGATGGGTCAGAGGGGCGTCCTCCTGATCGGCGTCGGGCTTTGCGCCCTTGGTTGCACTCGCCGTCGGTGGCGACGATGTTGTTGTGGTGCAGGAGCCGGTCAAGCGGACTGACCGCGAGACCGTGTTTAAGCAGGAAGCGGCCCCATGCCAAGAACGTCTTGCGCTGCCGGTGGGCGATCTCGTTCGGTCTCGCGCTGCGCATCGATCGTCGTCGCAAGGGGATCCTTAGTGGTCTCGCTCGTAAGTTCGTCGGGGGTCATGCGGCGCGTGGCTGGGCTGGGGTGGCCGTGTCGGTTTGTTGGCGTCGCTCGAGTCGTTCCAAGAAGTCTGAGAGGTCGCTGGTGGTGAATT
>JAABUV010005245.1_pt1 | contig 14878 bp, 26 predicted proteins | sample 5559971 | NCBI WGS metagenome assembly JAABUV01 (sample SAMN10711881, study PRJNA513362) | rock metagenome | isolation source: Antarctica rocks | place: Antarctica: Victoria Land, Knobhead nord | collected 2015-12-19
TGCTTCTGTGTGGCTGCAGGCCGTGCGCGTTGTCCCTGCTGTCCAGTTGTGGGTCCTTCCTGCCTGGCTTGCCGCTGAAGCAGCACTGTTTAGCATACCAATGCGAGCGGCAATGTGCTAAGAACCAACGCGCCGGCTTGCTCCAGGCGCCGGCGGGAGTGCTATTGGTGCAGCCGCCCGGGCAGGATTCCAGGAACCCAGGCGGCAGCCCGACGACCCCGCAGGCGCCGACGTCCGTGCGCATTGCCGGCCGGGGCGCGCGGGACGCGCAGAACCTGCTGCTGCCATAGCCGTCCTGCCTGTGCGCGCTTCTGGCCTCGGTGCGGGGGTCGTCGTACCCAGAGCCATGAGCTGAGGCGCCGGCCGAGGCACAGACCGGTCTCAGGCGCGGCCGGCCAGCCTCGCACGGCCGATGCAGTGGGACAACACCATGGAGTGGCGCGCAGGCCCCGCGCGCGCTCCACCGCGCGCATCGCCTGCGGTCCGTCTGTGGCATCGTCCCACTGCCTCGGCCGTGTGCGAGTGGCCGCTGTGCTTGAGCGTGTACGGCACCTTGGCCGACGTCCCAGCTTGCCACCATTGACACTGCTTGTGGCGACAGTGCTGCAAAAGCGCGCACACGCTGGTGTAAAGAGGCTGGTGTGAGGAAGCGGTAGCCAGATTGTCCCGAGGAGAGCAGAAGCGCACGTTTGTACAGTTTACACATGGAGTTACGCTTCCTAGCCTCCTCCTCCTAGCAGCCAGCTGCCAGGGCAGCCAGCTCGGCGCGCAGCGCCGCCAGCGCGGGCTGCCCGCCCTGCGCGCGCCGCTCCTCCGCGGCCAGCTCGAGGACCATGCCAGAGTAGGCGCGCTCCAGCTCCTCGACCATGGCGCCCGCCGGGCCGCTCGCCAGCCGCGCCAGGCGCCGCTGCCAGCCGTCCTCCGGCCCAGGCGCCGCCCGCTCCTGGGAGCCGCTGGCGGCGCCGCCGCCCCGCTCGCCGCCCCGCCTGACCACAGGGGGTGGGCCGGTCTGTCATGGAGTCCAAGGTGGGTGAGGGACAGTCCTTGAAAAGTGTCCCACCCAACAGGCAGGAGAGCATTAGAGCATGGCTTGTTAAGCCCCCGCATGCATGCTGGCAGGCACCCTTGCATGCGGATACAGGAGCAACAAGCAGCTATCAAAGACACTTGCAGGCCACAGTGTGCAGCGCAGACGGCCACCCCGCCAGGATCAGCGCGCGCACCCGCAGGCTGGATCGGTGGCTGGATCAGCGGCGCTCGCGGCGTGCTCCGCCGGCAGCGCCACGGGCGCCAGGCCTGGCACGCGCGCGAGCGGCGGGTATGCGCGCGTCGCGGCCAGGGTTTCCAGGCCCCCCGCCGGCGCGCCCAGGTTTGCGACGGCCAGGCTGAGCTGCTCCAGCTGCGGCGGCTCGCTGCCGTGCACGGCCTGCAGGCACCGCCGTCGTTGCGGAGCGCGCTCCCTTGACACCACTCCATGCTCTTAACCGTCACTGTCACAAGGGTCGCTGAGCTGAGCAGTGGGGCCGGCCCGCCCACCTGGACCGGAGGAGTTACGCGCCGTGCGGCCACAATCACGACGGTCACTCCGAGCTGCTTCAGGCTTGGCCGCTCGTCTCCGAGAGACACGGAGCCGTTGCTTGCATCCATGCCTGTTTGGTGCCAGCCAACAATGTCCTCTTCTCTGACGCCTAACCAGCTCACCGGCATCAGGACAGACAGGCCGCCATGCGGCGGGCGTTCGTCCATGCACGACTGGGCATGTCCAGAGGCGGACAGGGCCTGAGCGGGCCGGGGGCGCTCGCCCGCTGCTGGTACACCCGCTGCTGAAAGCTGAGCGTGGCGCCGCCGTGCTCCACGCCGTCGCCCAGGACGGCAAACAGCAGCGGCGCGCCACGCAGCGCCTGCACACACGCCGTGCTTGCCACGCGCCCACGCGTGCAGCCCAGCCGCTCTGCCCTATGGCAAAGCACTCCCTCTCTCACGTACGCACGCAGCGCCCCTGGGGCTGCCAGGCAATGACGGAATGACCAGTGCGTTGCAGCTCGTCCGCTCATGCGTGCCCGCTACCACGTGGGGGAGGCGGCCGCAGGGCAGGCCACAGGGCAGGCAACAGGGCAGGCCGGGGCAGGCACTGCCCTTGGGCATTGGGAACGCGTGCGTGCAGGGTCGTGCGGAGCGCGCCTGTGCGCCCGGCAACAGCGCCAGCAGGCTGGGGAGCGCGGCGCAGACCGCGCGATCGCGGATGGAAGGCACCAGCCACGTGCCCCGGCGCTGCACAAACCAGCCGAGCACCCGCGTGCTGCCGTCCTCCGGCGCCAGAGCTCGCGCCAGGTCCGTCAGCTGGGGCACTGCCGCGTGCGTGGCAAGTGCAGGCGCTGCATATCCGGTGTAGCAGAAACTTGCAGGGCCAACATCGGTCCAAGCATGCTCCCGTTGCCAAGCTAACGCGCACACGCACAGGCACAGGCAACGCCTGAGCTGTAAGAAAAGCTGCTCACCGGACACCTGGCCGGCAGCAGTGTAGAATGAGCACTGCGTTGCGTTGCATGCAAACGCAGAGATGTTCGCTTCCAAGTGCTCCGCGGCCTCCTCCTCCCGATCATCGTGCATAGTGACCGATGTGCGCGTGTGCAGCGTGCCTGCACAGCATAAGCGCAGCAACCACCTTTGACGCTTCCAAGTAACACCTTGAGCAAGATGCACCTGGCGGAAAATGCGCAGATGTGGTACCTAGGATTAGGCCGTCAAAGTCAGCGTCTGTTGTGACGGTCGCTTGCAGCAGCATGGCGAGTGCAGGTCCGCTGCACGTGCATATGTCTATGGCCTGAGGCATGGTGGTGCACGCACTTCTGTCAACCGCGAGGCTGTTTATAACGCTGCTGCTGCAGGAGGACCCACTGGCAGACAAATACAGACATTCGAGATGATCTCAATTTTCTGTGTGGCACTGATCCTGTGGAAAAGCATTGCAGGGGTTAACATAAGCAAGTTGGGATCAATGAATTGAGCTTTATTACACGAGGACCAAACCAAAAAGGCACACAGCAACAGGCGGTGCTTGGACACGACAGACTGATACACTCACATCCTATACGCCTGATGGGCGCGCGACACAGACAAGCAGGCACTTCAGGGCAACCCCCTCATGCGAAATACGGTGCAAGCCCCGCACAGCCCCCGAAATACGATGCAAGCCCCGCAGCGGCTCCTGGCTACCCCAGCTCAGCCGAGGCAGATACTGAGGTGCGCACGCCCCCCACCCAGCGGGCACTGCACGCTCAGCCTTTGCAGCGCCCCCAGCACTGACGCAGCGGCCTCACGAAGCCCAACCCAGCACGCGCCGCCACCCCCCCGTTACCAGACACTAGCCACACACCAAGCAGCCGCGCCACAAGCAGCAGCACGCGATCAGCGCGGGTGCGCGCCTGGCTGACCCTCTCTGCGTCCACACAAGCGCTTCAACCCCCACTCTGACCCCAGGGATAACCTATAGTCATACGGCCCCAGGTACATCCCGCGGCCCAGCCGGAACAGAGTGCTGTACCCCATAGATGAGGAACGGTCGCAAGACTGCACCGGCCCGCCTTAGCGAGCGAGTGCGGCCCAGGCCGGCGGTTAAACGCACGCTCAATGCGCCAGCCTCACGGGGCCGCCGAGAAATGCAGAGCCTGTCCCTGCACTGGTCTGTGACAAACACCGCCTGCACCTAACCCAGCTTGCCTGCGCGCAGGAAAGGCGCCGCGAGCGCGCCTTGCGCGCACGCACGCCCACCAAGACATAGGGGTAGGGTGGTCATAGGAATATAGCAGATACCCGATACCCACCAAGACACCTCAGCACGGGCCTGTGCATGACGCTGCATTCCGCGCGCTTAACGGCCGGCTGCTCCGTCCGCATGGTGGCTCAGGCACAGAACTGGCCTCGGTAACCACATAGCAGTCGGTCAGCTCGTACCAGCGGCGTCGCAGAGACGCCCTCGCCCGCCCCGCCTCGATGCCTCCCGCTGAAGCGGCGCGCCGCAAAGCCACAGGGTCGGCGCATGCAAGCGTCCCAGGATTTTGCGCTTCCCGCCTAGGAGGCGCGCTCCAAAGCCCAGGGTCGGCGCATGCAAGCGCCCCGAGCTCGAACGCGCCCGGATCGACTTGCCTTGCCGCCGCCTCTCACATGTGGCCGCCCAGGCCGCCCTTGCCGTTCTGCATCTCCACGCCATCGTCAAAGCGCTGGAAGCCCGAGTTGTTCTTGGCGCCCAGCTTGTTGCTGATCTTGCCGACGATGCCGCCGCCGCCGCCGCTGGACTTGCTGCGCGCGCACAGTACCACTCGCTCAACAGGCAGCGCGTGCGCCACTGGCACCAACTTCTGCCCAACTGTCATCAGTCAATGAGTCCTTGCTTTAAGTAGCATGATGTGCCTCGCACCCGCACACTGCTTCACTCAGCGACACCTGAATCTTTTAAAGCCATGTGCTCTCTGAGCAGCCTTATTGAACACTGGGCACGCCGTGCACACAGGCAAGCGCGGCGGCTGCAGGGAGCTCCAAAGGCGCCCCACAGCACGCCGCAGCGCGCGCGGCCGGGTGCGGGGCGCACTGCGACTGCAGGCTGGTCGGCTGCAGCTCCGGCCCGGGCGACGGCGCGGGCCCGGCATGCCGCGGCCGCCGCAGCAGCGCGGCCGCCAGCGCAGCGCCCGCCAGCACCACCGCCAGCACCGCGCCGACCGCGATGCCGACAATCGCCGCCGTGGGCAGGCCGCCGCGGCCCGGCGGCGCCGGCGCGCTGTTGACCGAGTTGCTGGCGGTCGTGCCGGAGGCGCTCGCGCTAGAGTCGGGCGGCACCGGCACGTTGTTGCTCTGCCCGCCGACCGGGTAGTTGGTGCCTGCGCGCGCGGGGCCTGCTCGCGCTCCGGTTCGGCTTGCTGCCTGACCACCCCTCCCTTCCGCCCTGGCTTCGGTCCCAGACGACGGGCTGTAATGATCAAGACAAGGGAAATAGATGGGATTTGTGCGACGACCAAGGGAAAGCAGACAGGGTGGCTAGGCAAGCACACAGAGTGGCAAGGCAGATTGACATTGCGCCCAGTATCAGTTTGCTGGCGCTGCCCCAGGCGCACCAGGGTAGAACGGCATGGGCTGGCCGCCAGGCGCGCTCCCATTCGCGCTCGCGCTGCCGGTGCCGATGGGCAGTAGTGGCGCGGTGGGGCTGCCCGACGGCCCCGCGGCCGCCCCGCCCGCCGGGCACAGGTCCTGGATGTAGCTATTCTGCGCATTGCAGGCGAAGGTGAAGTTGTTGCCCTGCGCGCGCGCGCCGCCGCGCAGTCAGCCCCGCGGACATGGGGGTATTCGGTCGTGGTCACCCGCAGTCGTGGAACCCCAGTTGTGGTGACCCGTTGTGGGTTCAGTGCGCACGCTTCAGGCCAGTGCACACGCGACGCCGCGCACACACTTGCAGCGCCTGCTCTGATCACGCTCAGCAGCTGGTCTGCAGCCAGCGCTCACACGCACAGGAATAGCCGGCCGGCGGCGCCTCGCACACAAATCTGCACATCGCCGAGCACTGCGCTGACCTGCTTGCACACAGACCTGTCCACTTTCCTGCTCTGGCGGCAGCGCATGACCAGCGACGGCCTTGCCCAGCGCCGCACAAGGGGCCCGCAGCGCGCCTGCAGGAACACGCCCTTCTGCACGTACTGCGCGGGCACCGACGACGCGTCCAGGAAGGAGGGCAGGCTGCCGTTGAGCTGGTTGTAGCTCAGGTCGAGCACGTGCATCAGGATCTCGCCGTTCACAAACTGCAGCGGGCTGAGCCGGAAGACGCCCGTCTGGCCGAGCCCCGCCGGCAGCGGCCCGCTGAACGCGTTGTGGCTGCCGTTCAGCGCGCGCAGCTGCGGGAACATGCCCGTGGTGTTGGGCAGCGCGCCGCTGCGCGCGCGCGGGGTGCGCTGTCAGTCGCGCGGCTCGGGCGACGCGACGCGCTGGCCGGGGAGACAAGGACGGGCTTTGGCGCCACGAGGACCAGTCGAGCAGGTACCGATACGCAAATTGACTGGACCAGGGGATGCAGTCACCACTGTGCAGCTCGCAAACACGACCGAAGACACCTTGTCAAGGTCATGTCATGACCCGACCCTACCCTACCCTGACCCTATCCTACCCTGACCCAAGGCGCCGCAGCGCGCGGGCGCGCCTCAGCGTGTTGTTGTTGATGACCAGGAATGTCAGGCTGGGCGCGGCGCCCAGGCCGGCCGGGAACGGGCCGCTGAAGTTGTTGAACGACAGCCGCACGTTGACCAGGCTGCTGTTGGCCGCGCCGGGCCAGCCGCTCACCCACTCCGGCGGCAGGCTGCTCAGCCTGTTGCCCTTCACGTCCAGCGTCTCCAGCGTGCCGGCCGTGGCCAGCGCGGACGGGACGGCGCCTGCGCGGCGTCAGCGCGGCCGCGCTCACCACGCGCTCGCCACGCGCTCGCCTCCGCAGGGCAAAGCAAAACCATAGGTGCGCTGCACCCTTTCACGCGCGTGCGTAGGCCTGAGATGCCAGGACACAAAGCTGTCAGCATGCAAAACACTGACAGGGACCGTGCTTGCCACCACAGACATGCTGGTGTCTGCTGCGTCAGCCATATAAATACGCCAGCCATACGGCAGTGTCGCGGAACCTCTGCCCGGCAGGTGACCGCATCTGGGCGCGCCTGTAAAGTTGTTGAACTTTAGCACCGCGTACTTCAGGCTCGTCAGGTTGCCGAGCGACGCCGGGATGGTGCCTGCGCCCGCAGCACGCCCACTCAGGGCCCCTGCGCACCCCCCGCACCCGCACAGCCACGCCGCAGCAACGCCGGCCGCCAGCGGCCAGCGCACGCGCGCCCCTGCCCGCCGCTCACAGCACTGTGTGCGCACGCCGTACAGAAGCACTGCTTGTGTCAGCAGCTCACAGGCGCGCCGCGCGCCGCGCGCCTGTGAGCTGGTTGCCGGAGACGTCCAGGTTCTCGAGGTGGCCCGCATTGCCGAACGAGGCCGGCAGCGCGCCGGTGAGCTGGTTGTTGTACAGCGTCAGCACCTGCAGCGCCGAGCCGGACGCCGCCACGTCCGGCAGCGAGCCGCTCAGGTTCATGTTGCCTGCCGCGCAGCAGGGCGCGCCCGTCAGAGCGCTGGGCACGGCCCTGCAAGCAGCGCGGCCTCACTCGTTTCGGGCGCACTAAAGCACAGCCGGAGGGTCACACGCAAGCGGCACATGGAGACTGAAGGGGACAAGCAGCAAGCCGCTGCCTCTGCCCCGCAGCCAGGATGACCGTGCACTATCGCCACAGACGCAAATGCAAGGTCCAACAGCCTGACATGTTTGCTCATCAGACCATGCAGACTGAACTCGGACACAACAGATGCATGCGCACTGGGTCAGACGTCAAATCTGCCAGGCGGCTCCATGTGCCCAGCAGGCCGGGCGGCAAAAACCCGCTGACAACGCTCATAAGCTGCACGTCAGAGTTTGCATACACTGCAGGCTCACGGATAGCATGCTGCTGCTAGCACCTGCGCGTCCCCTCAAATGTCAGGCGCACCCAGGTTGAGCTCCACCAGGCGGCTGCCGGTGCCCAGCAGGCAGGGCGGCAGCGAGCCGCTGCCGTTGACGCCCATGAGCTGCAGCGTGCGCAGCGAGCCGCGCGCGAGCGAGCACACGCCGCTGCCAAACGTGGCCGCCATCGCCGACTGCATGGGCCCCGACACGCCCTGGTCGCCGTACAGGTTCAGGTGCTTCAGGCCCGTCGCGCCGGACAGCGCCGCAAACACGTCCGACAGCGCCGCCTGCGCCACAGCCTGACTCAGCACATAAGCATACTTACCGCAACACACGCAAACTGCCCTTTCCTGCCAAAGATCCCGCCGAGACTCGCCGGCCAGCAGTGCATGGTGCGGATGTAGCCCTCATGGTCACTCGGTCCGCGCGAAACACGCACCCAGCCCATTCCTGCCGAGGCTCGCCAGCCATCTGTGGATGCTGCGGATGTCTCCCTAATGATCACTTGCATATGTGCAGCACTTGCTGACAGAGTCATATACATCTCTGCATCTGCCAGACGCACGCAGAGCGTTGACAGCACCCAGCGGCCTGGCCTGCCTGCGAGCGAGGGGGGCCGCGCCGTCATGTTGGGGTTGCGCCCCAGGTTGACGGTCGTCAGCGCGGTGAACGTGCTCATCTCGGGCACCGGGAAGGGGCACTGCAGGTTGAAGCCGCGCATGTCCAGCCGCAGCAGCGTGCCGTTGGTGGTGCAAATCTGCCCCGGGAAGCTGCAGAAGTCGGTGACGACGCCGGGCGCGACCGCGGGCGCGAGAGCGCGCGCACCGCCCAGCGCCGCAGCCGGCGCGCCGGGCGCGGGCGCGGCGGCGGCCGCGCCCGCGGCGAGCGCGCCGGCCGGCGCGGCGGCCGGTGCGGCCGCCAGGTAGGCGTTCTGGGCGCGCCACTCCACGCACACGCCCGGCTGGTCGGGGCAGCACCTGCGCGGTCCGCCAGGCTTCGCATGGCTTCTCTTCACAGGCAGCCGCACTGCGCCACCCGCGACGGCAGTGCTTTCGCTCGACGCGCATGCGCAATAGCCAGCTGCATAGCCGGCTCATGAGCCATGTATGTTACACGCCCGCAGTGGCACAACGTCGCCCTCAACCGTTATCAGAGCTACAGCAGCTACACCAAGAGCAAAGAGGACCCCACAGCTGCGTTCGTGACAGAGCACAGCGCCAGCGCCGCGCCGCCCGCCGCGTCTCTGGCGTGTTTGCACCGGCGCCGCAGGGCGGCCTAAGAAAGCCGGCTCACTGCTGATGACGCCATACGATTTAAGGAAGCGGGCGCGCACTGCGCAAAGATGTTGGCCAGCGCCTGCTGCTCGTCCGACACCAGCGCGAACTGGTTGTTGATCAGGTCAGCCTCCAGCCGGTACGACACCCGCGCCTGGCTGTCCAGATTGATCACCTGCGCGCCGCCCGCGCCAGTTACGCCCGCCCCGCGTGCGCGCCGTCCGGACCGTCCCTGCCTGGATGGCGAGCGCATCGAGCCTGCAGCTCCATGGGCACAGGCGCTGCGAGTTCAGCGCAACTTGCAGCAGACCCCATCATAGACATCCGGGAGCGCCGCACCGAGCAGACGAAGTAGGGCTGGTACGCAGCGTACAGCGAGGAGTTGACGTTGCGCGCGGACGGCGGCCGGTACAGCCGGTCATTGCGGCTGATGAACACCGTGTCCACGCCGTTCGCCACGTCTGCGCAGCGCATGCGCACCATTTCTCAACGCTGTGGGCGCCAGCCCGCGCCGCTTGAGAGCCGCTCGGGCAGCAGAAATGACCGCTGTATGGGCTTTGCTTGCCACAAACCTCGTCAGACCGCGGCGCACACATGCTGCGGCGCTGCAGTGGGCCGAGCCCTTGATCTGCCCACCTTATCGTCACAGGAGCTCCTTCACGCGGCCTCTTCACATCTCAACTAGCCACGTCGCACGACACGCGCAGCCGACCAAGCTGGCCCGACCGCGGCCGCCCCCGCGCCCGCACACGACTGCCACACGGCATAGCCCGGCTGCGGGGTTGGCTTGGCGTCCGCATATGCGCCCCAGCTACCTAGCTACTTTGGCAGACACGCGGCGACCGGCCTAGCCGGCCCGACCGGCCGCGCGCACCCGACTGCGACACGGCGTAGCCCGGCTGCGGGTAGTTGGCCCTCACGTCCGCATACATACCCCAGCTACCTAGCTACTTCAACAGATGCGCGCAACAGACCAAGCCGGCCCAGCCGCGCGCGCGCACCCGACTGCCACACCGCGTAGCCCGGCTGCGGGTAGTTGGCGTTCACGTCCGCTTACATGCCCCAGCTACCTAGCTACTTCCATACATGCGCGAACAGACCAAGCCGGCCCAGCCGCGCGTGCGCACCCGACTGCCACACCGCGTAGCCCGGCTGTGGGTAGTTGGCGTTCACGTCCGCGTACGCGCCCCAGCTCGGGTTGCAGTACAGGCCGACCTTGCCCGCGCCGCCGCCCAGCGCCTCCAGCGTGATAAAGATGTCGGGGTCCGGCTGGCCCTTGGGTACGGGGATCCCGTACAGGTTCGCATAAAACTGCGCGACGCGCGCGGCCGCGTCAGCGTGCCGGGCGCGCAGCCGTGTCAGCGCGCCGCGCGCGGCTGTGTCAGCGCGGCGCGCGCGCGGCTGTGTCAGCGCGTCGTGCGCGCGGCCGTGTCAGCGCCAAGCCTGCTGTAGCTCAGTCTCCGCGATAACATGCTGCCCAGCCACGTGGCGGCCATGCTGCTTTTCCTAAAGACCCGAAGAGCTTGAGATGGAGGCACGCGATCCCGCCACTTCTGGACATCTACACACGCAAGCTCGCGTGCGGCTGCAGGGAAGGTGCGCACCGGGTCAAGGCTGTCTTGCTTCTTATATACAGGCCCGGTGCCGTTGAGCTGCGTTTCGCCAAACGTGCTGTTCTGCGCTGCCGCCGGCGCGGCGGCCACCGCCAGCGCAACGAGCGCCAGCGCCACCGCGCATGCCCGCCCCATCACGCCGCACCGCTACCAGGCTCGCCCGCAAGCGCAACCTGCGCCACACATCACGTCAGCAAGGCGCTTGCAATAAAAGCCCCGCTGGTTGCTCACGTGCGTCACCGGTGTCACTGCCAACGGCCACACGGCGCCTTACTCACACACGGTCACGCCACGCTTGGCCACATACCTACTGGCCAAGAACCTCGGGAACTGCGCAAATAAGCCGCTCTACAAGCTCACACCACACCACCAGCCGTCAGACGGTGCGGCGCGCGTCATGCGCACGGCCTCTGACAAGTACAAGCCCAGCACCACTGCAGAGGCCAAAGACATATACCAGGTGATCCAAGACGTCTCAACAGCTCCAGGCAGGGACATGTTGCCTGCAGCTCCAAATCTTTCCGAGCACTACAATGTACAGTGCTGACTTCCGAAGTAGATGTTTGGCACGCGGGCAGCAAACCCACGCCTGAACAACAACGCAGATAAAGCAGAGCCCGGCGACCAACGTGCTGACACCCGACTCTCGACAGTTGAGCATCTTGCCAGCAATCGCCGGCAGCCCGAGCACGTTCCGCAAAGAGCTGCCAGCGCCCGTCGAAACGGCCGCACACCGCAGCAGCCGCGAGACGGCTCCCTACGAAAGGCCTAGCTGCATAACTGGCATGCTTCTCTCCAGTTTCCCAGTTGCATCCGCAAGCTCAGGCTGCCCCACCTGACCACAGCGCCGCTGTGTCCGCCAGGCGCAGCGGCTAGCCCTGGGACGCCTCCAGCGCGCCGCGCAGGTCCAGAAAACCTGGCTCCCGCACTGCTCCTCACTGCGCAAGTTGCAGCCAGCACACTTATGCACACTATTGCTCTGTGTATGTTCCTATATGGCTATCAGGGGACGACTGCAAGCGAACTTGTGCGCCGTGTAGCCACAAGGCCCTACTTCTATGCAGTTCCTAGGGTTTGATTGCTGTGGAGAAAGGCCCGATGCATGGGACCGTTGCATTCTGGACAGGTCAGGCGGTCACATGTCATGCATGGCAGTAGAGGCTGCAACAAACTGAGGCTTCCATGCATTGAGGCTATCTGTCCCGCTGCATCCGGACAAGTCTGCGTGGGGGCAGTGCTCTGGGCACCAGGACCTCCGTGAACGTCCGTCATACGTTACAGGGAGCACTCCAGTGCTCTTAACTCACGCATGTTTTAGGCCAGCACGGCAAAGCAAAGTGCAAAAAGGCGACAGCTGTGACTGCAATATGCCAGCCCCGACACCGCAGCGGCTGCGGCAGTCTCAGTGCCGCGCAGCATGCCTGTCGTCCCGCCGGTCCCCTCCGCGTCCAGTGTCTCTGCGAGCGGAACAGTGTTTAACACTGACTGTAAACTATCTCCGTACAGTTCAACAACGCAACCTGCTCGCGCCGTCGACACGCCTCGCACGCTGCTGATAGGTGCGCATCTGCAACAGCCCAGCGTATAAGCCACAAAGGCCGCGAGGCTGCTCTTACTTGGCGAACAGCCAATGCCAGGGGACACAGCCCAAGCGGGCACAGGAGATGCACGTGATCGCGGCCAACGCGCACATGCTTGCGTCAAGATGTTACCGAGACCTTCGTCCTATGGTTGTCCCACCCCCAGGAAGCACCCCAGCCATGGAGACCTCTTGAGCCGCGCAGCAGAGCGCGGGACGGCAAGCAGCCAGCGCTCGCCGGCCCAGACCCTAGCGGCCAGGGTTTGGGCGCACCGCGGCGGCCGCCGGTCGTACTTGCGCCGGCCCTCCCGGCTGCGGCTCCGCTTGCGGTCCTTCCGGTCGCGGTCGTCGTCTCTCCGCGCGCGGTCCCTGTCGCGGTCCCCCGCTCCGCGGTCTCCCCGGTCGCGGTCCGCCCGGCTGCGCTCCCCGCCCTCGCGGGGGCGCTGGCGGTCCCGGTCTGTCCTCTCGCGGTCCTTGCTGCCGTGGTCCTTGCTGTCCTCGCGCGCCCTGCGCCCAACCTTTTCGATTTCGTCTCCTTTACCTCACTGCTACTCACTACACCCAAAGCATCCTTTTTGCAAACCGTGTCAAACATAGTCCCAACATGCACAGGTGACATGCAGGCAGAGGCGGGCACCACAAATGAAGCACGCTGGTGTTTCCAAGCACTCTGTGCAATGCAAGGCAATGAGCAGGCGGCCGCACTTGGCGTGCGGGGGCGACGCGCGCGCGGCGAGCGCCGCGCCAGTGCCGCCCTTCATGCCGGCGCCCATGCCGCGGCCGTCCTCGCGCGCGGTCGCGCGATTCGGCGCGCGCTGGCCCAGCGCTACCGATCTGCGTCGCCACGAGCTCGTGCGTCTCAAGCACGTCCCGAGTCATCACACTCGCTAGCAAGGGGCCACGCTCAGGCCGCAGGGGAACGCTGACACTGCCTGTGTTGGCAGCTACAACAGCAGAGCCCGCATCGGCCAAGTGCCGCCATGGATGGCATCTCCAAGCACGACGATCGTCTGTCTATCAGTGCAAGGAATGTATGTGCACTGCTCAGAGAGCGCAGCCGATGAACTTGCGCAGAAAGCTCTCTGAGCAAATGGTTGTCCAAAGTAGCCAGCGCGGCCACTCCTGCAAATGCCGGCAGCAGTAGCATTGAAGAGCAAGTGTAACATGCATGTGCCAAGGAGGCGCAGCGCAGGCGCGCACAGCGAGGCCTTCACGGACGCCGGGCGGCGGTTGGCCTCCTCGATGCCGCGCCGGTCGGGGCCGCCCTGGCCGGCGTTGCCGACCGCGCGCGACGGCAGCCCCATCGCCGTCAGCTTGGACACAAAGTCGTCCTGCACCGGCTTCGGGATGCGCGGGAAGATCGTCTCAAAGTAGTACTGCGCGCCGCGCGCCGCGCCCCGGCATCAGCCTCCGCTCCCTGACCGCCACTCTTTCTCAGATCACAAAAGCACCTCGTTCAAACACACTGCTGTTGGCGACAGGCCGGACACAGCCTATACTCACGCGCCCGCCAACAAGCAGCTAGCCAGCATGGCGGCGGGGGGTGGTAAGGGAACAACGGGGTGAGCGGGGGGCCTGCGCGACCTGAGCTAGCGCAGCCGCCCGCACGCCGCCGGCAGCGCGACGTCAGCGCGGCTCAGACACCGGGGCCTACTGCGCTGCCGGCGCAAGCGGTGTTGCACACCCAGGGTGTCCATAACCCCTTTTTCAACATTCAGCAAAGGCAACAAGTCAGGTGCAGCCGGCTGCGCGGACATGAGAGAGTTCGTGGCCGCAGGAAAGCAGTCCAGGCGTGTCATTGCGTGCTCAGGGCACACTCTGCAGACAGCAGGGGGGACAGGGCCGGATGCAGGCGCGCCAGCAGGGCGCTACCTGCTCGAGGAAGACGTCGCGCACGAATGCGCCCATGCTCACGTTCTTGCCCTCCGGGCTGGGCGCGAGGTCCTGGTGCACAGCGCCAGGGCTTGGACAGAGGCGCTAAGGGTGCTTGCCACACGCGCCGCCTCCCATTCACCTTTGTCAAAAGAGCGACCTCTCACCGGTGTTTAGCTGTGATCAACCAGAGGAGTCAAAGCTCGTGATGCCCTGCGCTCAATATGCGTTTGTGGAGAACCTAAAAGTCCACACTTCGGGCAGGCCTCCCGCGGCTCACCTCAGAGTCGCGCACGTACGGCTGCACCCAGTCCCAGAGCGTGCGCGGACTCCCCACATAGCGCAGGTACAGGAAGCCAATCTGCGTCGGGGCAAGGTCAGGCGCTGGCATCAAAAGTTTTGGTCCAGAAAACTACAAGCTTATCAGCCGGCAGCGCTCAGTGCAGTTGAGGAAGGATTTAATATATGCAACAGGTGCCTGGCGCGCACCGCACGTATATACGGCGAGTCCACGTGGTCCAGCAGCGCCTTCACCTCCTGCTTGGTCGGCACCAGCGTGAACAGCCTGCGCAGAGCGGTCCCGGGCGTCAGCAAGCTGCGCCACGAACACACGGTGGGTGTACAAAGAGCGGCGCGCGGGTCGGGGTGGCGCAGGAGCGAGCACGCGCGGCCAGCGTACCGACCTGTAGAGCAGGCAGAACGCGGACGATGCGCCGCGCGCGTTGCCGCTCATCCAGGGCTCCACGTCCTTGACGGTGTAGAAGATCTCGTCCACCACCTCGCTCCATGAGTTGAGCTTGAGGCACGTGTCGCGGAAGTACTCCGAGTCCATGATGTTCTTGCGCAGCACCGACTCCACATTGTATGTGGCGGTGCTGCCGTACTGCTCCATGCCGCGGCGCGCTGTGCCGCGTGCGCGGGCAACCCGATCGGAACGGCGGCCCGCGCCCGCACCCGCGCCGCTCCCCTCACAGCGCAGCCAGAAAGTGCTATCGGCGCAGTACGGCGGCAGGCACGCGGGTGGAATAGAGGA